>ENA-UOJV01000074-UOJV01000074.1-human-gut-metagenome-genome-assembly--contig:-C82-NODE-74-length-162212-cov-36.539625_pt1 | contig 162212 bp, 121 predicted proteins | sample MGYA00242356_ERZ723903 | MGnify/ENA metagenome assembly ERZ723903
AAATCAAGGCATTTCGGGAAAATCAGTCGCTTTTAGCTGTCAAAGACAGGAAAAAAATCGGCGTCTTTACATTTCGTTAAATATTTACCATCCGCCGCGCCGCACCGTGCGCGGAAGGCCCGAAACCGACGCGAAAAAACAAAGGGCGCGGGGAGAAGGCGGCAAACCCTCCCCCTGCGCCCTTGCTCATCGCTTGCTCATCGTTTTGGCGGCCTACCCCGCGGGACTTTTCCCGCGGCGGGCCGTCCAAGCTTTCCTTTTTACGCCTTGATGCCGAAGACCTGCTTGAGGTAGGCAAGATACGTTTCGTCCTCGCACATGCCCTTCCCTGGCGTGTCGGAAATCTTCGCCACGGGCTGGCCGTTGCAGCGCACCATCTTCATGACGATGTTCAAGGGCTGGGGCCCCAGGTCGTTCATCAGGTTGGTGCCGATCCCGAAGCCCATGCGGATGCGGTGGTTGAAGCGCCGGTAGAGCTCGATGATGCGCGGGAACGTGAGCGCATCGGAAAAGATGAGCGTCTTGCTTCTCGGATCGCACTTGTTGGCCGCATAGTGCTCGATCATGCGCTCGCCCCAGACGAAGGGATCGCCCGAATCGTGGCGCGCCCCGTCAAAGAGCTTGCAGAAGTACATGTCGAAGTCCTTCAAGAACGGTTCCATGCCGTAGACGTCGGCCAGCGCAATGCCGAGGTCGCCGCGGTACTCCTTGGCCCACATCTGAAAGCCGTAGGTCTGGCTGTCGCGCAGGCGCGGTCCGAGCGCCTGGCAGGCCTGAAGGTATTCGTGCGCCATGGTGCCCATCGGAATGAGGCCGTAGTCCTTGGCGTACATCACGTTGCTCGTGCCCGCAAAGATGTCGCGCCCCATCTCGCTGATGAGGGTTTCGATCACCTGCTTCTGCCAGCGGCACGAGAAGCGCCGGCGGGTGCCAAAGTCGCTGATCTTGAGGCTGCCGTTGTCGGGTTCGTTCAAGGCCATGCCGATCTTGGCGCGAAGCCGCTTCATGCCCTCGGCCGTGTCGGGCTCGGGCATGAGATGCCGGAAATAGACCTCGTTGACGATGGCAAGCACCGGGATTTCAAAGAGAATCGTATGAAGCCACGGGCCTTCGACGGTGATGTTGATGCCCGCCGACCCGTTGGGGTCGCGGCTTACATGCACGTACTTCGACTTGAGGTGAAAGAGGCTCAGGAACTCGACGAAGTCGCTCTTGATGAAGCGCAGCCCGCGCAGGTACTCAAGCTCGTCTTCGCGCAGCGTAAGCGAACACAGGTGCTCGATTTCAGCCTGAATCTCCTCGACGTAGGGCGAGAGATCGATGCCCTCGGTGCGGCAGCGAAAGCGGTAGGTGCAGCTTGCACCGGGGAACTGATGCAGCACGCACTGCATCATGGTGAACTTGTAGAGGTCGGTGTCGAGCAGGGATTCGATGATCATTTTTTCTTTGTGTGCCTGTAGTCGTGCGGCATTCGTGACGCCTGGCATTTCGCCCGCTCAGAGCCCTCCCAAGGCGCTTCGTCACGAATGTCCGAACCGTGTCTTCTCACTATAGCGCTAGGCAACGCGCATCAGCTCAACCGCGCGGCGGTAAAGCGCCGACTTTTGAAGCTCTTCGCGCCCGGGAGCCGTCCCGATAGGCGCCAACCGCTGGGCGCGCTCGCGCCAGGCGTCGGTCGCCGTAAAGCGCAGCTCCTTGATCATCGCATCGACCTCGTCGGGCGCGTTGCAGCAGATGAGTCCGTCGCACCCAGCGCAGAGGGCCTTCTCGGCGCGCTCAAGATAGGTGCCGGCGTTGCGCGCGCCCTGCATCGAGAGGTCGTCGGAAAAGACAAAGCCCTTGAAACCCAGCTTTTCACGCAGGAGGCCCTGAAGGATGCGCGGCGAGAACGTCGCGGGCTCCGAGTCAAGCTGCGGGTAGACGATGTGCGCGGTCATGATCGAGACGAGATTGATCCCAAGCCACGCGTAGGGCATGGCGTCGATCGTCTCGAGCACTTCGGCGCTGCGTTCATCTTCGGGCAGCGCCACGTGGCTGTCGGCCACAGTCCAGCCGTGGCCTGGAAAATGCTTGCCGCAGTTGGCCATCCCGGCCGTGAGAAAGCCGTGCGTGACGGCCGCGGCCAGGCGCGCGACGATGCGGGGGTCCTTTGAAAAGGAGCGCGCGCCGATGATTTCGCTGCGGCCCCAGTCAAGGTCAAGCACGGGCGCAAAGGTGAGATCCACGCCGCAGGCGCGCAGTTCGCTTGCAAGCACGTAGCCCGCGGCCGAAGCCGCGCAAAGCCCGCGTTCGGGATCGCGCGCATAAAGGTCGCCATAGTCGTGCATGGCCGGGATTTCGGTAAACCCCTTGCGAAAGCGCTGCACGCGGCCGCCTTCGTGATCGACGGCGATGAGAACGCCGGGCTTGACGGCGTGAATGGCTGCGCACAGCTCCGTCAACTGTTGAGGATCTTCGTAGTTGCGGGTAAAGAGAATCACCATCCCAACCAAGGGGTGCGCAATGCGCTGAGCCTCGTGCGGCGTGATCTGCGTTGAAGCGACGTCGCAGACGACGGGTCCGAGCATGAATCGTCTCCTGGAAAAACCCAAAAAAAATAAGAGGAATCGTCGCGCCGCTTGAATGGTAGAAGAGCCTAGAGCCCTGCCCAGCGGGCGATCGTCGAGCGGGTCTGCAGGCCCCGATCGCCGACATAGTAGCCGATAATCGCGCGCAGCACGGGCCGCGCACGGCGTATCGTCGCGGGCTCCTCAAAGTCGCAGTGCGCAATGGAGCGCACCACGTCAAAGGGCACGGCCGCTTCGTCGGGCATGAGGCTTTCGACCGTGCGAAGCACCCCCTTGCGCACCGCCCAGAGTCGTTCATGCGCACGCTCAACCTCATCAAACCCCGCGGGCTGCCCCCAGCCAAGGGCCGTGAGAAGACGCACTTCAAACGTGCGCAGCGCCGCCTCAAGGGCGCTTCCCTTGTCGTGGGCCAAGTGCGTAAGAACTTCGGTGTAGGCGCCAAAAAGCGCGCTGTTGGGATCCTCGCGCACCGTCATCCGCAGCACGAGCTCGGTGACGTAGAAGGCCGAGACGAGACTTTCGGGCGGAATGGCCGAAAGGCCTCCCAACCACTTCGCGTCGGTGAGGTTTCTCACCTCCCCGGCGCCGCTGTAGTTCACAAGAAGCGGGGCAAAGGCATTGATGAGGCCGCGAAACTTTCCCCCGGGGCGCTTGGCGCCCTTGATGGTGACGGCAACGCGCCCGTGATGCTCGGTAAAAAGCTCGGCCACGACGCTCGTCTCCCGCCACGGCCACGCGGCAAGAATATAGGCGGGCTCGTTTTTGACGCGCACCCCGCCCGAACGGGGCGTCTGAACCGCCGCGCCTTCGAGAAGCGCAAGCGCCTGCGCCTCGCGCCCGGAATTTGCAGAGGGATGTGCGGGCGCGCTCGGGCTTTCCTCAATCTCGTCACGCATCACGAATCTTGCGGCTTAGCTTGGCCAGTATCTGCGGGCTCAGACGGTCGAAAAAGGAAACCGCCTTATTCGTAGCCCAGCGACTTCAGCACGCGCGCGTCGTCGCTCCAGCCCTTTCGCACGCGCACCCAGATTTCAAGGTGCACGCGCTTATCAAGGAGCTTGGCGACATCGGCACGCGCCAGACGCCCGATCTCGCGCAGCTTGGCGCCGTGCTCGCCGATTACGATCGGCTTGTGGCTTTCGCGATCGACAATGAGGGCGGCGACGATGTCGGCGTGCGTGTCGTCCTCGCTCCAGGACTCGATCATCACCGCAACGCCGTAGGGAAGCTCGTCGCCCAGAAGGCGGAAGGCCTTCTCGCGGATCGTCTCGGCCACCATGAAGCGCGGCGACTTGTCGGTATAAAGATCCGGATCAAAGTACGGAGCCGACTGCGGCAGGTGCTTTTTGATTTCACCGGTGAGATCGGGGAGCATCTTCGACTTCTCGGCGCTCACGGGCACGATCGCCGCAAAGGGAAAGCGCTGCATCGAGTCGGCCATGAGCGGTAAGAGGCGCTTCTTGTCGCGCACAAGGTCGATCTTGTTAAGCACCAAAATGACGTTTTGCGCCTTGCGGTCAAGAAGCTTCAGAACCTCCATGTCGTCGGCCTTCCAGCCCGCGGCGTCGATCACGAAAAGAACGCAGTCGACGTCGGCCAAGGCGCTGCGCACCGTGCGGTTCATGCGCTTTAGGAGCTGAGAGCTGTAGCGCGACTGGAACCCCGGCGTATCGACGAAGACGATCTGCGCGTCGTCGTCGGTGACGACCCCGAGCACGCGGTCGCGCGTCGTCTGGGGCTTTTTGGAGGTAATCGAGACCTTTTCGCCCACCATGGCGTTGATGAGCGTGGACTTGCCCACGTTGGGGCGGCCCACGACGGCGACGTACCCGCAGCGGAAGTCTTCCGGAAAGCGCCGCGCGCCCACGGGGCTTACCGCGGCGGCAAGCATCGCTTCAAAGTCGCTGTCCGAGTCAAGGGCTACGCCCGAGACGTTTTCAACGGCGGCGTCCTCGTTTGCGGTCGTTTCGGCCTGCGCATCCTGCGCGGCCTCTTCAACAATCTTCTTTTCCTCAGTCGTCATGCGTACTTAAATCCTCTGGTGGCTCACGAAGCCTGCGTTCATCTAACGGTCGCCGCCCGCGAGTTCAAGCGCCTTGGCAAGCGCCTTTTCGGCCGCGACCTGCTCGGCCGCGCGGCGGCTCGTGCCGGTGCCCGTCTCGTTGACGTTGAGCGCGGCGATGGTGCACGAGCAGTGAAAGGTCTGCTTGTGGGCGGCGCCGCCGATGCTGAGCACCTTGTATTCGGGCAGCGGTTGGTGCATGCCCTGCAGGTACTCCTGAAGCTTCGTCTTGGCGTCCTTGTCAAGACGCTCGTGGGCCATGGCCGCACTTGTGAGAATGGGCTCGTACAGGCGCAGGATCACTTCGCGGGCCTCGTCAAAGCCCCCGTCGAGAAACACGGCGCCGAAGACCGCCTCGCAGGCGTCGGCAAGAATCGACGGGCGATGCACGCCGCCCGTCTTGATTTCGCCGTCGCCCAAATAAATAAACGATCCGATGTCGATTTCCTTGGCAATTTCATTGAGCGCCTTCTCGCAGACGAGATTGGCGCGCGCACGCGAGAGCACGCCTTCGGTGAAGTGCTTGTCGCGCAGAAAAAGCGCATAGCCGATGACGCAGTTGAGCACCGAGTCGCCCAAAAACTCGAGCCGCTCGTTGTGGTCTGCCGAAAAGCTTCTGTGCGTCAATGCACGCTGCACGATCGACTTGTCCTTGAAGACGTAGCCGATGCGCTTTTCGAGCTCATTGATTCCAAGGACGTTGCGGTTGAAATGCATAAGCGCAGTTCCTCCTTCATGCACCGGCTAGTCGACGCCGCCGATGCGCGACATGTCGCTGAAGTTGGCCCAGATCGCCACGGCCTTGCCGACGAGCTGACGATCCTCAACAAAGCCCCAGTAGCGGCTGTCCTCGCTGTTGTCGCGGTTGTCGCCCATCACGAAGTACTGACCTTCGGGAACCTTGCACACAAACCCTTCGGCGGAGTACTTGCAGCCATCGCCCACACGGTCGTAGGGGCGGCCGCGCAGGCCCGGACCCATGCGCGGATCGACGGCGATGTCGTGCTTGACCTCACCCAGGGTTTCTTGGCTCCTCGAGAGGGTCACCATCGAGAACGGATCGACCCAGTCGCCCACGGCTTCGTAGGAAACGGGCTCGCCGTTGATCGTGAGCTTCTTGTTGATGTAGGAAACGGTGTCGCCCGGCAGCCCCACCACGCGCTTGATGTAGTCCATCGACTCGTCCATCGGATAGCGGAAGACGACAATGTCGCCGCGCTCGGGCGAGCCCACGTTGATGATCTTGGTGTTCACCACCGGAAGGCGAATGCCGTAGTCGTACTTGTTGACGAGGATGAAGTCGCCGATGTAGAGCGTGGGCAGCATCGAGCCCGAGGGAATGCGAAAGGGCTCGAACAAGAACGAGCGAAGCAGAAAGACGATCGCGATCACAGGGAAGAGTCCCGCGGTGTAGTCAAGCCACCAGGGCTCGCGCATCGTGTCGGCGTAGATCGCGTTGCGCGCGTCGATCACCGACTTTTCGCCTCGATCGATCGCCTCGCGGTTGGCCGCCTCGAAGTTGCGGGCGAGCTCATCGGCGCGACGACGGCGCTCGGGCAGAAACTTCACCTTCTCGAGCACGTACATGATGCCCGTGAAGATGGTCAGAAGAAAAAGAATCAGAGCAAAGTTCATGGATGTGCAAGCGGCCTAAGGCGCCGGGGCGCGTTTCTTTGGGCTTACCCTTGGAATAGTCCCTCTTGGCGCGAGGCCGCCTCCTCGTTCGTGTTCTGGTCGTGTTCCGTTTCAAGCCGTCCGCAGAAGGAGCAGGCGGCTGTTATTTCCTACTTGTCGTCGACCTGCAGGATCGCGAGGAACGCTTCCTGCGGAATCTCGACGCTGCCCACCTGCTTCATGCGCTTCTTGCCCGCCTTCTGCTTTTCAAGCAGCTTCTTCTTGCGGGTGATGTCGCCGCCGTAGCACTTGGCAAGCACGTTCTTTCTCAAGGCCTTGATGTTCTCGCGGGCGATGATGTTGGCGCCGATCGCAGCCTGAATGGCCACGTCGTACATCTGGCGCGGAATGAGCGAGCGCAGGCGCGAGGCAAGCTCGCGGCCGCGCGACTGCGCATTGGTGCGGTGCACGATGGTGCTCAACGCATCGACCTTGTCGCCGTTGATCAACATGTCGACCTTGACGACGTCCGAAGCCCGGTACTCCTTGAACTCGTAGTCCATCGAGGCGTAGCCGCGGGTGATCGACTTCATGCGGTCGAAGAAGTCGAGCACGATTTCTGCCAACGGCAGCTCATAGGTGAGATGCACCTGACGGCCGTGGTAGGCCAGATTGATCTGCACGCCGCGCTTTTCCTGGCAGAGCTTCATCACCGCGCCCACGTATTCGTTGGGCACGAAGATCGTCACCGTATCGATCGGCTCGCGGATTTCGGCAATCTTGTCGGGCGAAGGCATCTTGCTCGGATTCTCGACGCGCTCGACTTCGCCGTTGGTGAGAAGCACCTCATAGACCACGCTCGGAGCCGTGGTGATGAGATCCATGTCGTACTCGCGCTCAAGGCGCTCCTGCACGATGTCCATGTGAAGGAGGCCCAGAAAGCCCGCGCGGAACCCAAAGCCCAGCGCCTGCGAAACTTCGGGCTCAAAGCGAAGCGCCGCATCGTTGAGCTGCAATTTCATGAGAGCCTCGCGCAGCGCGTCGTACTGGTTGCTTTCAACCGGATAGAGGCCAGCAAAGACCTGGGGCTTGACTTCCTTAAAGCCCGGCAGCGGCTCGGGCGCACCGTCGACCGCGGTCGTGATGGTGTCGCCCACGCGAGCGTCCTTCAATTCCTTGATGCCCGAAACGACGAAGCCCACTTCGCCCGCGGAAAGGCAATCGCGGACCTTCGCCTTGGGCGTGAAGACGCCCACCTGTTCAACGAGGTGCGTGGCGCCCGTTGCCATAAGGCGGATCTTGTCCTTGGGACGGATCGTGCCGTTGACTACTCGCACGAGCGTGACGATGCCCACGTAGTTGTCAAACCAGCTGTCGATGATGAGCGCCTGCAGAGGTGCGTTGGGGTCGCCCTTGGGCGGCGGCACGTCGCGCACGATGCGCTCGAGAATGTCGTCGACGCCCATGCCGGTCTTGGCGGAGCAAAGCACCGCGTCGGTGGCGTCGATCCCGATCACGTCCTCGATTTCCTCCTGCGCGGCGATCGGGTTGGCGCTCTTTAAGTCCATCTTGTTGAGCACCGGGATCACCGAGACGCCGAGGTCGATCGCCGTATAGCAGTTGGCCACGGTCTGCGCCTCGACGCCCTGCGTGGCGTCGACCACGAGAAGCGCGCCTTCGCAGGCCGAAAGCGAGCGGCTCACTTCATAGGAGAAGTCGACGTGCCCGGGGGTATCGATGAGGTTGAGCTCATAGACCTTGCCGTCCTTGGCCTGGTACTTGAGGCTCGCGGTCTGCGCCTTGATCGTGATGCCGCGCTCGCGCTCGAGGTCCATGCTGTCGAGCACCTGCTCGCTCATTTCGCGGGCCGAAAGGCCGCCGCAGCGCTGAATGAGACGGTCGGCAAGCGTGGACTTGCCGTGGTCAATGTGCGCGATGATTGAAAAGTTGCGGATGTTGTCCATCGAAAATGCGTGTTGTGCTCACGTACGCTCAAGTCGCCCTGAGCCCGACATTGAGCCGCCTTCAAGCCGCAGGAGGGCCTTCCAAGGCTGCCGCTGATGACAGGGGCTGCCCGGCGTGAAGGGATCAGGAAAGGATGGCGTGCGTGAAAAGTCGTCGAAGATTTCGAAGAGGACTCGTGAGAGGGCTTTGGGGGACAGGGAAAAAAGATAACAAACAACGCCTCCCGGGCATTGCGCTCCCGGCAGGCCGTCTAAATCAAAGGCATTCTCACCAAGCCTCGTGCCGCAGCCGCAACGCAGCCGCAACGTGCGTATTTTATCATGCGGCCCTAGGCTCCCGCCCCCTTTTTGCCTTGTTCCGTGCGGGTCAAAGGCCGGCACGAAAGGCGGCCTTTGACAACGCCTTTATCAGCGCCTTCAGATTTGCGCGCGGCGCGGCTCGCGCCGGCGCTTTTTCAAGTAGACTAAGCCGCCCGCTTCGCGGTATAACGCCTAGTGTCCAAAGTGCGCAGCACCCCCATTTTTGCCATGCGCAGCTTCCTATGCGCTTGACGCGCACGCAAGCCCTTCGCGCAGTCTTTCTTCGTTGGGGCATTACAGGGACGCTCCAAGGCTTCGGCCTTCCAAGCTTCTCCCTTCGCGCACTTTCCAAGAGAAACGAAAAGAACAACTCCATGACGACAATGTCTGAACAACCCAGGCAGCAGAAGCTGCTTCGCGACGAGCTCGAGCGGCTCGTGATGCTGCTCACCGAATGCAGCACCCAGCTTGAAGATGCCGCCTATGAGCGCGAGCTGCAGCGGCTCACCCGAGAGGCGATCGACGACGGCGACGACACCGAAATCGAGGCTGCGCTTGCCGCGCTCAAATCCGCGCAGCCCTCGGCCTACGACCAGCTTCTTACCTTTGCCGAGGAATCCGCGCAGAGCATCGTCACCGACGAGGGGGCGAGCATGCTCTTCATCGTCCCGCTTCTGGCCTGGAGCCGCTACCGCAACTTCTGCGGCGAAATCGCCGCCTCGGCCGCCTCGCGCGTGGCGCAAAGCTTCAAGCGCCTGATGACTTCAGGAAAGGACGACGTCGTCGTGCGCATCGGCAACGTCCTGATTGCCCCCGAGCACATTCCGGAGACGCTCACCGAAACGCGCACGGTGCTTGCACGCCTCATCGCCTCGCATGAGGATCAGGAGGGCGACGTGGTCGACCTGCGCGACCTGATCGACAAACCGGCCGCGGCCGACTTCGCCGACTCGCGCTACCTCCTTGTGGCGGTCTCGGCCAAGACCCCCGCCGATATCTTTCGCCCCGCCGCCGAGAGCTACATCGATCGCGCCCGCGCTATGATGAACTTCTGCCTTGAGGCGCACGCAAGCCTTGAGTTTGCGATGATCGGCACGGTCTTCGAGGTGCAGCCGCCGGGAGCGTTCTTTGCGGCCTGGCGCGAGACCGAAAGCGCCATGCGCGTCTGGAGCCTCAAGTCGCTTGTGGACTTCATCGGCAGCATGGGCTACGAGCCGCAGGACGTCATCGCCTCGGCCGGGTTCTTCGTGCCGACCAATCAGGAAAACACCGACCTCGTGCCGGAACTTCGCATCGGCATCAGCCCGCGGCGCAACGCCGAGCGCGTCGTCTCGGGCGTGGCCTGGCCCGTGTCGGCTGAGGAAATGGAGTCCGTGCGCGAACTTGCCACGAGCGTGCTGCACGCCAAGGGGCTTCGCAACATCGTCATCCACGAGCAGGACTTCCCGCTTGAGTGGTGCGAGGACTGCGGCTCGCCCCTTTACGCCAACCCCCAGGGCATGGTGGTGCACATCGAGTTCGGCGACGACAAGGATCCGGGCTCGTTTGCTCCGACCTTGAATTAGTACCGAAGGCTTGGGCTCTTTAAAGCTCAAGCCCTACGGACGCGAAAAACCCGCGCTTTCCCATTCAAAGGAAAACGCGGGCTCTTTTTTGGCTTTTGGCGAAGAGGGCCGCCGCCCTGAACGGGCGGCAGTTCCTCCGAGCCTTACTGCGCGTGCTTCTTCACGTTGAAGGTGAAGTTGCCCGAAGCATCGGCGTCGACCACGATCGTGTCCTTGGGCATGCACTTGCCCTCGAGGATCATGCGGGCGACGCGGTTTTCGAGGTACTCCTGCACGGCGCGCTTCAAAGGACGCGCACCGTAGAGCGGGTCGAACCCCGCGCGGGCCACGGCGTCAAGGGCCGCGTCCGAGACCTCAAGCTCAAGATCCTGCGCCTTGACGCGCTGGGCGAGCTTGTCGATCTGGATCTGGGCGATCTTGCGGATCTCCTCGGTGCCCAGAGCATTGAAGACCACGACCTCGTCGATACGGTTGATGAACTCAGGGCGGAAGTGAGCCTTCACCTGCGCCATCACCGCGTCCTTGATCGCCTCGTGGCTGCTTCCGGCCATCTGCTGGATCTCGGAGGCGCCGAGGTTGCTCGTCATCACGATCACGGTGTTCTTGAAGTCCACCGTGCGGCCCTGACCGTCGGTCATGCGGCCGTCGTCGAGCACCTGCAGGAGAACGTTGAAGACGTCCGGATGGGCCTTTTCAACTTCGTCGAGCAGAATCACGCTGTAGGGCTTGCGGCGGACGGCTTCCGTGAGATAGCCGCCCTCCTCGTAGCCCACGTATCCCGGAGGCGCACCGATCAGACGCGCAACGGAGTGCTTTTCCATGAATTCGCTCATGTCGATGCGGATCATGGCCTCGTCGCTGTCAAAGAGGAACTGCGCCAGGGCCTTCGTCAATTCCGTCTTGCCCACGCCCGTCGGGCCAAGGAAGAGGAACGAGCCATAGGGCCGGTTGGGATCCGAAAGTCCCGCACGGCTTCTCAGGATCGTGTCGGTGACGCGCTGCACGGCCTCGGACTGGCCCACGACGCGCTTGCTCAGGGCATCGGCCATGCCGAGAAGCTTCTGGCGCTCGCCCTGCATCATCTTGCTCACGGGAATGCCCGTGGCGCGGCTTACGACCTCGGCAATCTCTTCGGCGCCCACGCTCGTGTGAAGAAGCTTCGGGCGATCCGAGCGGCTGCCCGCCTCTTCAACGGCGACGGCCTTCTTGAGCTTTTCCTCGAGCTTGGGGAGCACGGCGTACTGCAGCTCTGCGAGACGCTCGTAGCGCGCCTCGCGGCGGCAGGCGTCCATCTCGCGATGCACGCGGTCAATCTCGTCGCGCACGTCCTTTTCGCCCAAGGCTTCGCTCTTTTCGACCTTCCAGACTTCCTCAAGATCGGAGTACTGGCGCGAAAGGTCGGCGATTTCCTTTTCGATCGCTTCAAGGCGCGCACGGCTTGCCTCGTCGGTTTCCTTCTTCATCGCCTCGCGCTCGATCTTGAGCTGAATCAGACGCCGCTCAAGCTTGTCGAGCGCTTCGGGCTTGGAGTCGATCTCCATCTTCACGCGGCTTGCGGCCTCGTCGATAAGGTCGATCGCCTTGTCGGGCAGGAAGCGGTCGGTGATGTAGCGGTGCGAGAGTTCGGCCGCGGCCACGATGGCCGGGTCGGTGATCTCGACGCCGTGGTGCGCCTCGTACTTCTCCTGCAGACCACGGAGAATGGCGATCGTGTCCTCCACCGTCGGCTCGTCGACCAGCACCTTCTGGAAGCGGCGCTCGAGAGCGGCGTCCTTTTCGATGTACTTGCGGTACTCGTCAAGGGTCGTTGCGCCGATCACGTGGAGCTCCCCGCGGGCCAGCGCGGGCTTGAGCATGTTGCCCGCATCCATCGAGCCCTCGGTCTTGCCGGCACCGACGACCGTGTGCAGCTCATCGATAAAGAGAATGATCCGGCCTTCGGAGGCGGTCACTTCCTTTAAGAGCTTCTTCAAGCGCTCCTCAAATTCGCCGCGGTACTTGGCGCCGGCGATGAGGCCCGCCATATCAAGCGAGAGCACCTGCTTGTTCTTCAAGCCGTCGGGCACCTCGCCGTTGACGATGCGCTGCGCAAGGCCTTCGACCACGGCGGTCTTGCCCACGCCCGGCTCGCCGATCAGAACGGGATTGTTCTTCGTGCGGCGCTGCAGGATCTGCATCGTGCGGCGGATTTCATCGTCGCGCCCGATCACGGGATCAAGCTTTCCCTGCCGCGCACGGTCGGTGAGGTTGATCGTGTACTTTTCGATCGCTTCGCGCCCGGTCTGGCCGTCGGCATCGGTCACCTTTTCGCCCCCGCGCACGGCGGTCACCGCCGCGTTGAGCAGATTCTTGGTGACGCCTGCGGCAGCCATCAGACGGCTCACGTCGAGATTGGCGTCGGTGATGGCGAGCAGGAACATTTCGTTTGAAATGAACTCGTCGCCGCGCTGCATCGCCTCCTTTTCCGTGAGGTTCAATGCACGCACCAGGTCGCGTCCGATCTGGATGTCGCCCGAATTGCCCGAGACCTTGGGAAGGCGCTCGATGGCGGCGTCGACCTCCTGACGCAGACGCGCGACGTTGCCGCCCGCGCGCTCAATGAGGCTCGCGGCCCCGGCTTCGGGATCGGCAAGCATGGCCGAGAGCAGATGCACCGGTTCGATGTACTGGTTGTCGTGCGCAATCGCAAGAGACTGCGCCTCGCCCAATGCCTGCTGGAATTTCGTCGTTAACTTGTCTTGTCTCATCTTTTCTATCTTTTCCTCGTTTCGGCCGCAGCGCTTCAAGAGCCCCACGGCCAAAGCCTCGCGCACTGCTGCGGTGCAAGTGCAATAGGAGCCGATTAAAAACCGACCTTGCCGCAGCCGCGCCAAGGGAGGCAATCGCCGCCAACAACCCATGCGGGAAACCCGCGCCTTGACGTCATGCGCTGATGTTTCTGATATGGCGGCAGGCCGCGCTGATTTCAAGTCCTACCCGCGCGGCGGGTGGCGTGCAAATGTGACTAGCTGAAACAGCCTCGGGCGTCCGGTTGCCCACAGTCGGGGGCACGACGAGCGCACGGCGGGTGCACCAAACTTGACGAAATCAAGAAAAAGCACCGTAAAAAGGCATAGAATGGGCGACAGTTTTTCCAACTAGTACAAACGGCCGAGCCAATCGCGTCCACTGCGAGGGGCCCGGTGCATCAACTTAAAAGGAAGATGAAGTGGCAAATCTCAATCGTCGAAATCTGCTCGAAGGCGCTGCTGCCGCCTCAATTCTGAGCGCACTGCCGCTGTCTGCTCTGGCACAGACGGGCACCGGCTCCAATCCCATCCGCATCATCGTTCCCTATCCGCCCGGAGGCCCTCTGGACGTGTCGGCCCGCGCCATCGCGGAAGCCGTGCACGATGACCTCGGCAACGTGATCGTGGACAACCGGCCCGGCGCCGGCGGCAATCGCGGTGTTGCCTACCTTGCCCAGCAAAAGCCCGACGGCATGAACCTGTGCGTGGGCGCCGTTGCGACGCACGCGGTCAACCCGAACCTCTTCAAGAAGCTGCCCTACGACCCGATCAAGGACTTCGAGCCCGTGACGCTCATCGCGCACGTGCCCAACGTTCTCGTCGTGACGCCTGAATTCCAGCAGCGCACCGGCATCAAGTCGCTCGCCGACCTCGTCGCCTACTGCAAGAAGAATCCCGACAAGCTCAACTACGCCTCAGGCGGCAACGGCTCGGGCGGCCACATGGCGGGCGAACTCCTCAAAGCCAAGGCCGGCATCAAGATGGTGCACGTGCCCTACGCGGGCGCTGCCGCCGCGCAGCTCTCGGTGCTCGCAGGCCAGACCGATCTGATGTTCGACAACCTCGCCTCGGCCACGGCCAACATCAAGGCGGGCAAGCTCGTGCCTCTGGCGGTCACCACCACGACCCGTGCGAAGTCGATGCCTGAGGTGCCGACGATGGTTGAAGCGGGCGTACCCGGCTTCGACATCTCGACCTGGTACGGACTCTTCGTTCCTGCGAAGACGCCTGAAAAGATCGTCACGCACTTGAACGAAGTGATCACCAAGGCCCTGCGCAGCGAAGAAATGACGCAGCGTCTGGCGAAGCTTGGCGGCGAATCCGCCCCCTGCACGCCTGCCGAATTCAAGGCTCTGATCGAGTCCGAGCTCAAGAAGTACGCCGAGATCGTCAAGACGTCCGGCGCACGCGTCGACTAATCGTTCCTGAGCTTCTTCAAACCCAAGGAAAACAAACCGGAGTACATGCCTTTTCGAGACTCCTCGAAAGGCGGACTCCGGTTTGATCAACTCTTATCCCTGTCTTTTTGTCATGACTGTTCGCCATGCCAAGGATTTCTGGTCGGGCGTTTTGTTCGTCCTACTCGGAATCTTCTTCATTGTTTTCGCCCAGCGACATGAACTGGGCACCGCCTCGCGCATGGGGCCTGCATACTTTCCGACGCTCTTGGGGGCGCTCATGGCCATCGTGGGCGCCATCGTCGCCCTGCGGGGCCTTGTCAAGGCGCCTGAAACGCCCGAGGAAGGACGCGTTGAGAAGTTTCACTGGGGCGTTCTTGTTCTGATTCTGGGCTCGGTCGTGATCTTCTCGCTTCTGTTGAGCACGTTCGGCCTCATGATTTCTCTGGCGGCGATGATCGTCGTCTCAATGTTTGCCTCGCGCACCGTGAACTGGAAGGAGACGATCGGCATGATCGTGCTTCTCGATGCGCTCGCCTACGTGATCTTCGTGCTGGGCGTGGGCATGTACGTGCCCGTGTGGCCGACCTTCTTGTAAAGGAACGCTGCTGTCATGGATCTTATCTCCAATCTCGCGCTCGGCTTTCAGACGGCCTTTTCGCTCACGCACGTGCTCTACTGCCTTGCAGGCGTCTCGATCGGCACGCTGATCGGCGTTCTGCCCGGCATGGGCCCCGTGGCAACGGTGGCAATGCTTCTGCCCGCAACCTACGCGCTTGAACCCTCGGGCGCGCTCATCATGCTCGCAGGCATCTACTACGGCGCGCAGTACGGGGGCTCGACCACCGCCATTCTCGTCAACATCCCGGGCGAGGCCGCAGCCGTCGTCACGTGCCTTGACGGCCACCAAATGGCCAAGAAGGGCCGCGCCGGAGCGGCGCTTGGCATTGCCGCCATCGGCAGCTTCGTCGCCGGGTGCTTCGCGACCCTTTTGATCGCCGCCTTCGCGCCGCCCTTGACGCGCCTTGCGTTTGAATTCGGCCCCGCCGAATACTTCAGCCTCATGGTGCTGGGCCTGATCGGCGCCGTGGTGCTTGCAACCGGCTCGCTTCTCAAAGCCATCTGCATGATCTTCCTGGGGCTCCTGCTGGGGCTTGTCGGCACCGACGTCAACTCGGGCGCCCTGCGCTATACGTTCGGAGTCGACGAATTGATGGAGGGCATCGACTTCGTGGCCTTGAGCATGGGCATCTTCGGCTTTGCCGAAATCATGCGCAACCTCGAGGTGACGGTAAAGCGCTCTCTCGTTCCGGGCAACGTCGGCAAGGTGCTTCCCACCAAGGAGGACCTCAAGGTGTGCGCCGCGCCCATTGCGCGCGGCACGATCCTGGGCTCCCTTCTGGGGGTTCTCCCCGGCGGCGGCGCGCTTCTTGCCTCCTTTGCGAGCTACACGGTTGAAAAGAAGCTCGCAGGCGAAAAGGCCGATCCGCCCTTTGGAAGCGGCAACATCCGCGGCGTTGCGGGTCCTGAATCGGCCAACAACGCGGGCGCCCAGACCTCCTACATCCCGATGCTGACGCTCGGCATTCCTTCGAACGCCGTGATGGCTCTGATGATCGGCGCGATGATGATTCACGACATCGTCCCCGGTCCCCAGGTGATGACCTCGAACCCCTCGCTTTTCTGGGGCTTCATCGTCGCGATGTGGTTGGGCAACCTCTTTCTGATCGTCTTGAACCTCCCGATGGTCGGCATCTGGATTCAGATGCTGAAGGTTCCCTACCGGCTCCTTTATCCGGCAATTCTCGTCTTCTGCTGCATCGGCGTGTACTCGATCAACAACAACGTCTGGGACGTCTGGATGACGGTGTTCTTCGGCTTTGTGGGCTACCTCTTCTACAAGCTCGGCTGTGAACCGGCTCCGCTCGTTCTGGGCTTCATTCTCGGCCCGATGATGGAAGAAAACCTCCGCCGTGCGCTTCTTCTTTCGCGCGGCGATCCGACCGTCTTTCTCACGAGCCCGATTTCGTGCGGGTTCCTGCTTGCGGCCTTGTTCCTCGTGGTGATCGTGGCGCTGCCGGCGTTGAGAAAAACCCGCGAGAAAGCCTTCGCTGAGGATTAGCGAAAAGCTTTTCACGCATCAGCCGGATTTCCCCCGTGGAAATCCGGCTTTTTTCACGTCTTTTTCAATTGAAAATCCCGCCTCTGCAGCGAAGCCGTTAAGATTTCGTCCGCCGATTTCAGCCAAGCATGGTCTGTCGACTCCGGCGCTTTTTTCCTTTCGCCGCACCTTCGCACCCTTTTTTCCTATGAAGCACCTCACCCTCACCGAGCGCCTTGCCCTGATGCACACGCCCTGGGCCGAGCATCGTGAACGGGCGCTGCGCGCCGTGAGCGCCGGCACCCCGATGCCGGATCCCTTTACGCGCTCGCCCTCGCCTGAACTCGTGCGCGCGCAGCAGATCGCCCGCGAGCACGACATCGTTCCCAACGACTTCAGCGGGCGCGTTGCGGCGGCGGTGGTGCAGGAGGGCGACGAAAATCACTACCTCTTTGCGCTTGAGCCTGCGCCTGAGGCGAGCGGCAAGGCAATTGAGTCGCTCTCTCTTTCCGACCTCTGGCCCCCGATGGCCGAGCGTGCGGTGCGCCCGATCACAATGACAAACGGCCGCGGGGAAAAGAAGACCTTGGCCGAGCGCATCAACGAAATCTTTGCGCCCTACCCCGACCGGGAGTTTCATCAGGGCGGCAAGGAACAGGAGCTGCGCCGCTCGCTCTGGCGGCGCGTCATCGCCGAGTCGCTCACCGACCCCGCGTTGCGCCTCGTGGAACACCTCAACCAAAAGATGCTGGGAAGCCCCCTCATTGCCCTGGGCGAGTGGTGGGCGGGCGAGGCCCCCTCCTGGGAGTGCCGCTTTGCGGGCACCTTCTATGCGCCGCGCTCGGGCGCGCGCTTCTGGCTTGAGTGGATGCTCGAAGGGCGCCCGCATGAAACGGCGCAGCCCATGCAGACCGAGGAGACGGCGCCAGCCATCGGCATTCTTCATGTCGACAACGACATCATCGTCATCAACAAGCCCGCGCGGTTGGGATCAGTGCCGGGCGTGCGCGAAAAGGTCAGCGCCAAGTCGCTTTTGGAAAAAAACTACGGCGAGCTTTTTGTCGTGCATCGCCTGGATCTCGATACCTCGGGCGTTCTTGCCTTTGCGCGCAACAAGCCTGCGCTTGCGTTCATGAACAACAGCTTTCGCGCGCACGAGGCGCAGAAGATCTACGTCGCGCGCCTGGAAGCCGACCTCATGGATCCCGCACGCGCTGAGTGCGTAGCGACCGAGGGGACGATTTCGCTTCCCCTGGGCCTCAACTGGCTCGACCGCCCGCGCCAGTGCGTCATTCCCGTGAAGTGCGGCGGACGCGAGGCGGTCACGCACTACCGCATCATCGATTCGGTCGAATCCGCCGGCCGGCGCAAGTCGATCGTTGAGTTGAAACTTGAAACGGGCCGCACGCATCAGCTGCGGCTTCACTGCGCCAAGGGCTTGGGCGCCCCCATCGACGGCGATCCGTTTTACGGGCGCCTGGGGCTTGCAGCAGAAGAGGGGGCTACGCGGCTTTGTCTGCACGCAAGGAGCCTTACCTTCGTGCACCCCACGACGCGCGAGCGGGTGCAGTTTGAAGCGCCTGCGGATTTTCCGGACTTCTAGCCTGGGGGGTTTTTAGAGCGTCGATTTCTTTTGAGAAGTTGATTTTTAAGGGAAATTTTGAACATTCCGGGCCCCGCCCCGAGACAAAAAAGAGGTGCTTTTTGCGCTAAGATTCGCGGCAACAAGGATCAATTGCCGCGATCGTGCGCGCGCTTTTTTCCCGAAAAGGCACCCTTTCTTGCATAATGGTCTTTTGTGCCGGCATCTTTCTTGGCACGACGACCGCGGCCCGCCATCCCTATTTATGTCATCCGAACACCCTCAACCATCGCCCTCAGATCGTTTGCAAACGAAGGCTCGCTCAGAGATCTTCCACGGGAGCATGACTCATGCGCGCCGCTCTTGAAGCCTTCCTGCACAATCAGGTCTGGTCGCACCGCGGTCCGGCCGCCCTGCTTCTGTATCCGTTCTCGCTCATCTACAGCGCCGTTGCGCGCGCCCGCGCAGCCAAGATCAAGCCCGTGGCCATGCCCGTGCCCGTCGTGGTGGTGGGCAACATCTACGTGGGCGGCACCGGAAAGACCCCGATTACGATTCAGCTCACGCGCGAGCTGCGCGCCGCAGGCTTTACGCCCGGCGTCATCAGCCGCGGCTACGGGCGCGCGGCGCAGACCGAGCAGCTCGTGACGGCCGAGTCGGCCGCCTCCGACGTGGGCGACGAACCGCTTCTGATTGCCCGCAGCGCCCATGTGCCGGTCGCCGTCGGCCGCAACCGCGTCGCGGCCGGGCGCCTGCTGCTCTCCAAGTTCCCGGCAGTCAACGTCATCATCAGCGACGACGGTCTGCAGCACACGCAGCTTGCGCGCGACGTGGAGCTTGCCGTGATCGGCGCCCGCGGCCTTGGCAACGGCTGGGTGCTTCCGGCGGGCCCCTTGCGCGAAGACGCTTCGCGCCTTGACAAGGTCGACGCGATCGTGCTCAACGCCACGCAGGAAACCTTTGCAAGCAGGACGCCGCGCTTTGCCGCAACCAATCAGTTGGGGGCCTGCGTGCGGTTGATCGACGGCAAGCGCCGCCCGATCGACGACATGGCCCACCGCATTGCCGAGAAGGAAGCCCGCGTGATCGCCGCCGCCGGCATCGCCGCGCCCGAGCGCTTCTTCAGCATGCTTCAGGCCCACGGCATCAATGCGCACACGATGGGGTTGGGCGACCACTACGGCTTTGCCGAAAACCCCTTCAAGAACATGGACGAGTACCGCTACATCTTCATCACCGGCAAGGATGCCGTGAAGGTGAAGCAGAATCCGGAACTTGCCAACGACAGGCGCATCTGGGTGGTCGATCTCGAAACGCAGCTCGATACCTACCTCGTGCAGTTCGTGCTCGAGCGCGTCTACGAGGCCGCACGCGCCAAGAACATCGACGTCGTTCCGGTCACCGAAGAGATCACGCACTGATCAGGATCCCGTCTCGAGGCATTGAGATCCAGTCGCATCCTTGAAGAGGATCGGCGGCTGGATTTCGATTTTTTTCAGCAACTTTTTTGCACCGACTTTCATTTTTTGATTCCGACAACCATGGACAGCCGACTCACCGAAGTTCTCGTGTGCCCGATCTGCAAGGGGCCGCTGCGATTCAATGAAGACCGTACGACGCTCATGTGCGCCAAGTGCGCCAAGGGTTTCAGCATGATCGGCGAAATTCCGGTCATGCTCGAAAAGGAAGCCCGCGACCTCACGCCCGAGGAAGTCGAAAAGGCCCGCGTCAAGCCCGCGGCCTAAGATGCCTTCGGCCGACTGCAAAGAGCCGGTCTAACTTCAATTCATTTTTCTCAAGGACTTTCGTGATGCGCTTTCATGCCCTGATTCCGGCGCGAATGACGTCGACGCGTCTGCCGCGCAAACCCTTGGCCGACATTTGCGGCAAACCCATGGTCGTGCGCACGGCCGAGCGGGCGCTCGCCTGCGGCGCCGAGACGGTGGCCGTTGCCTGCGACAGCGCCGAGATCGTCGAGGCGTGCCGCGCGCACGGCATCACGGCCATTCTCACCAATCCCGATCACCCCACGGGCACCGATCGTCTCGCCGAAGCCGTCGAGGTTCTGGGGCTGGCCGACGACGAGATCGTGGTGAACGTCCAGGGCGACGAGCCGTTGATTCCGACGGCCGTGATTTCGGCTGTTGCAGGCGAGCTTGCCGCGGCCCCCGACTGCGCCATCGCCACGGCCGCGCATCCGATTGCCGATGTCGCCTCCTTCATGAACCCCAACGTCGTCAAGGTCGTGCTCAACAAGGCGGGCCGAGCGCTTGACTTCACGCGCGCACCGGCGCCGTGGCCGCGCGACGCGTTCAAAAACGGCATGGCGGACGAGCTCCCCGCAGGGCTTCCGGCGTACCACCACATCGGGCTTTACGCCTACCGCGCGGGGTTCCTCAAAACGTTCCCGAAGCTTGAACGTGCGCCGATCGAGGCCTTCGAGTCCCTTGAGCAGCTGCGCGCCCTCTGGCACGGCTACGCCATTCGCGTGATGATTCTCGACGAGAACCTCCCCGCGGGCGTTGATACCGCTGAAGACCTCGAGCGCGTGCGCGCAATCTACGCCGCGCAGGGCTAAAGAGAAAAACCGTCTGAAAACGCGGGGACTGCAGTCGTCAATTCATGACGCAGCACGCCGGAATAATTCCTTCGCATTCCCCCATTGGAAGTAGCCGCAAGATCAACAATTTCAAGGCGCGGGGCCCATGCCGAGGCCCCGCGCCCTTTTTGCGTCCTTCACGCTAGAATTGTGCGGTAAACAAGGTTGAGGCCCGTTGTGCCGGTGTTGACCAAGAGGGCTGTGCGCGCTTTTTGAGTGCACGCCGACGCCGGTTGCGTTCGGGCCTGTTTTCTTCTTTTTTCGGAGATCACTTCATGCGTTTGATCCTCATTGGCCCGCCCGGAGCCGGCAAGGGCACCCAGGCGGCCTATATCAAAGAACACTTCAACATTCCGCAGATCTCCACGGGCGACATGCTCCGCGCGGCCGTCAAGGCCGGCACGGAACTCGGCAAGGCCGCCAAGGTGATCATGGATCAGGGCGGTCTGGTGAGCGACGACATCATCATCGGCCTCGTCAAGGAACGCCTGCAGGCCGACGACTGCAAGAACGGCTTCCTCTTCGACGGCTTCCCCCGCACGATTCCTCAGGCGGAAGCCCTGAAGAACGCCGGCATCCCGATCGACTTCGTGCTTGAGATCGCCGTTCCGGACGCCGAGATCGTCGAACGCATGTCGGGCCGCCGCATCCACCCGGCCTCCGGCCGCTCCTACCACATCAAGTACAACCCGCCCAAGGTTGCGGGCAAGGACGATGTGACGGGCGAAGACCTCGTGCAGCGCGACGACGACCGTGAAGAAGTCGTGCAGAAGCGTCTGGCGGTCTACCACGCGCAGACCGAAGCGCTCGTGGGCTTCTATCAGAACCTCGCGAAGTCCGGCGACGCGACCGCTCCGAAGTACCGTTCGATCTCGGGCATCGGCGCGATCACGGAAATCCGCGACCGCATCTTCGAGGCGCTGAAGTAAATTTGCAGCAAACTATCAGGAACAACGGCCTGCCGGCTTTTGTTCCTGATTTTTTAATCAGTGCGCGAAAGCTGCGGCAGGCCTCTTTTTTAAAGGCACTTTCCAACGCTTTTCGCACGCATTGTCCGCGCGGCATCAGACCAAAGGAAAACATGCGCGCTGCGCCTGCTCCGGGCGCAGCGGCGAAAACAGGATCCTCGAACAACAAGCCGTGCCGACAGGAGTTTTCACTATGACTACAGCTTTATGGCTCGCAATCGCCGCAGGCATCGTGGCCGTCATCTTCGGCCTCGTCTCCCGCAGCTGGGTTCTTGCGAAGGACCCCGGCAATGAACGCATGCAGGAAATCTCGCATGCCATTCAGCAGGGCGCCCAGGCCTACCTCACCAAGCAGTACACCACGATCGCCATCGTCGGCGTCGTGCTCTTCGTTCTGATCGCCCTCGTTCCCGCGCTGGGCTTCAAGACGGCCATCGGCTTTGCCATCGGCGCCATCCTCTCGGGCGCCTGCGGCTTCATCGGCATGAACGTCTCCGTGAAGGCCAACGTGCGCACCGCTCAGGCGGCTGCAAGCGGCATTGAAACCGCCCTGAACGTCGCCTTCCGCGGCGGCGCCATCACCGGCATGCTCGTCGTGGGTCTCGGGCTTCTCGGCGTTGCAGGCTACATGGCCTTCCTCGTTTCGACGGCGGGTGCCGACGCAGGGCTTTATGCGACCATCAAGCCCTTGATCGGTCTTGCCTTCGGCTCGAGCCTCATCTCGATCTTCGCGCGTTTGGGCGGCGGCATCTTCACCAAGGGCGCCGACGTGGGCGCCGACCTCGTGGGCAAGGTTGAAGCCGGCATTCCTGAAGACGATCCGCGCAACCCCGCCGTGATCGCCGACAACGTGGGCGACAACGTAGGCGACTGCGCCGGCATGGCGGCCGACTTGTTCGAGACCTATGCCGTGACCCTGATCGCCACGATGATGATCGGCGCCCTGGCCACCACGGGCGATGCGATGCGCATGGTTGAATACCCGCTGCTTCTGGGCGCGGTCTCGATCATCGCCTCGATCATCGGCACCTTCTTCGTGAAGTACATCCCCGGCAAGAAGATCATGACGGCCCTTTATCGCGGCCTCATCGTCTCGGGCGTGATCGCGGCAGTGGCCTTCTGGTTTGTGGGCGACTTCGTCTTCAGCGACGCGAGCATGCTGCCTGAGGGCGTCACCACCGCCAAGCTCTTTGGTACGTCTCTTGTGGGCCTCGTTCTCACCGGCCTCATGGTCGTGATCACCGAGTACTACACCGGCACGGAATACAAGCCCGTGCAGGACGTCGCCAAGGCCTCGACCACCGGCCACGGCACCAACATCATTCAGGGTCTTGCCGTCTCCATGAAGGCGACCGCGCTGCCGGTTCTCTCGGTGGTCGTCGCCATTCTCGTGAGCTACTGGCTTGCGGGCCTCTACGGCATCGCCATCGCCGCGACCTCCATGCTTACGATGGCGGGTATCGTCGTTGCGCTTGACGCCTACGGTCCCATCACCGACAACGCGGGCGGCATCGCTGAAATGAGCGAGCTCGACGAAAAGGTGCGCGCCGTGACCGATCCCCTTGACGCCGTGGGCAACACCACCAAGGCCGTCACCAAGGGCTATGCCATCGGCTCTGCGGGTCTTGCCGCACTCGTGCTCTTTGCCGACTACACGCACGCTCTGAAGCAGACCTTCAACATCGACTTCACCTTTGACCTCTCCAACCCGAGCGTCATCGCCGGCCTCATCATCGGCGGTCTGATCCCCTACCTCTTCGGCGCCATGGCCATGGAAGCCGTCGGCCGCGCCGCGGGCAGCGTCGTGCTTGAAGTGCGCCGCCAGTTCAAGGAGATCAAGGGCATCATGGAAGGCAAGGCCAAGCCCGACTACTCCAAGGCGGTGGGCATGCTCACGGGCGCAGCCATCAAGGAAATGATCGTTCCCTCGATCCTTCCCGTGATCGTGCCGATCCTCGTGGGCCTCATCCTTGGCCCGCAGGCTCTGGGCGGCGTGCTGATGGGCACCATCGTCACCGGCCTCTTCGTGGCCATCTCGATGACCACCGGCGGCGGCGCCTGGGACAATGCCAAGAAGTACATTGAAGACGGTCACTTCGGCGGCAAGGGCAGCGATTCGCACAAGGCGGCCGTCACGGGCGACACCGTGGGCGACCCCTACAAGGACACCGCCGGCCCCGCCGTCAACCCGCTCATCAAGATCATCAACATCGTGGCGCTTCTGATCGTGCCGCTGCTCTAATGATCTCTGATTGACGAGCCCCGAAGAATTTTCAAAGAGGCTCATCAAGGCCGCAGCCCCTCCGGTTTTTCCGGGGCCTGCGGCCTTTCTTTTGGGCGCCTCGGGATTTGTTCCTTCCTCCGAAAGAATGACCCCTGGATCGCACGGCGCAGGCACGCCGTTTGCGCAGTCTTTCTCCACTACAATGTAGCGGCAGCCTTTTTCGGGGAGAGCCTGGTTTTCAGGCAACGTCCCTCAAAAAAGTGCACCTGTCAAACGTCTGCATCCCCCCAAGCGCGCCACTTCTTTTTGCGCCGCTTTGCGGCATGCCGATTTTTTTCTTTTTCGGAGAATCCAAGCCGTGAATTTGCTGCGCCCCTCGCGCGCCGTCCTGCGCACATCGCTTCTCGTTGCCGCCGTCACCGGCGCCGCACTGGTTCTCAACGGCTGCTCCTCGCCTGCTCCGCAGCTGCAGCCCAAGGCCGACTACAAGGAATTCACCGACATCACCTGGAAGCCCGAAACCACGGCCCGCGCGCCGATGCGAAGCGTTGAGGTCGAAGTCGACCCCGTGGCAGCCCTGACCGAAGGCATCTACGCCTTCTACGACAACAACCGCAGCTTCCTGCAGATTCAGCCCGCGGGCGCAGGCCTCTGGGACGTCTCGGAAACGCTTGAAGCCGCGGGCGAGCGCACCTTCAGCTGGGGCGCGGGCGCGGCAACCCTTTATCGCGCCGGCGCCGCCGTTCCCAACAGCGGCCGAATGACGGTCGAGCAGTTGGCCGACGGCCGCGTGCTGCTGAGGAACGCGGGCGAAGCGCCCTTTAATCTCGCAATTGCCCTTCGCGCCTTCGATATCTCCGGAAAGCCCATCCGTCAGCTTCTGCGCAACAACAACAACCAGCCCGATGAGCTTGCCTGGTTCATGAAGGAGGACGCCCGGTTCCCGTCCGGTTCTCGCGCCTACCTCACGACCTATTGGCTGGGCGACGATGAAATCGTGCAGCCCTCCTCGAGCGCCTTTACGGGCGCCGCGAGCCTGGAGCGCCTGGTCGCCCAGTTCTCCAAGAAAAATCCGTTTTGCCTCTCGTACGTGAACCACATCGCGGCCCAGCCCTACGGCGTCGTCTTTGATGCGCCGCAGGCATCGAAGACGAGAAACGCGCGCCGTCAGCGTCTTCAGAAGCTTCCTGAGACCGGAACGTATTCGCTCGTAGGGGTGAATCGCAGCATCTTCTGCGAGTCCAACGCAACCGCCCCGCGGGCCTCCGGCACCTGGCGCATCCGCACCATCCAGGGCACCCGCGTGCTTGAGCTTCTGCCCGATGCGGGGGTCGCGAGTTCCGACATGGGCGTTCAGCCCGTCAACAGCAGTGCCATCACCGTGGGCTTTGCCGAGGTGATCAAGCCTGCCGCAACGCAGACCGCAGGCCGCCGCACGGCGAAGACGCGCTCCACGACGACCGTGGTGCCCGTGCGCATCGTTGCCAACAACCAGCCCGTGGTCGACTTCCGCTTGAAGTTCAATCCGACGGCGGCCGATGCCGTGAGCAAGGCGATGCTTGAGGCTGAGGCCTCCCGCACGGCCTACACCGCAGGCGAAAAGGCCCGCATCAAGGCCCAGCTTGAAGCCGGCCGCACGAACGATGCCGCCTCGCCCACCGCAGCCGCGCCTGCCGCTCCCGCAACGACCGGAACGCAGGTTCAGGGTGATCCCCTGGGTGCGCTCTTGCTGCGCCAGTAACCCCGGCATTGGGGCGTCACGCCGCTGAAAAAACGAATTTGCGCCAAAGCCTGACAGGGTCTCCCGCGAGGCCCATCGTCAGGCTTCGGCCTGTGCCTTTTTTGAGCCTTTCAACCTTTTTGGAGACAACGTCATGGCAGCTTCCATTCTTGACGGCAAGGCGCTTGCCGAACGCATCACCGATGAACTGCGCCCGCGCGCCGAGGCCCTCACCAAGGCCGGCCGCAAACCGGGTCTTGCGGTGATCCTCGTGGGCGACGACCCCGCCAGCCAGATCTACGTACGAAACAAGATCCGCGCCTGTGCGAAGGTGGGCATTGAAAGCCTCGAGTACCGCATGCCCAAGGAGACGACGCAGGCCGAGCTCCTCGCGCAGATCGAAGCGCTCAACAACGACGACAAGGTCGACGGCATTCTCGTGCAGCTCCCCTTGCCCGATCAGCTTTCAAGCGACGAAGTGATTGCGGCGATTTCGCCCGCCAAGGACGTCGACGGCTTTCATGTGGCTAGCGCCGGCGCGCTCATGACCGGCCGCCCGGGTTTTCTTCCCTGCACGCCCTACGGCGTGATGAAGATCATCGAATCGGCGGGCTACGACTTAAACGGCAAGCACGCCGTGGTCGTGGGCCGCAGCAACATCGTGGGCAAGCCCCAGGCGATGCTGCTTCTTCGCAAGCATGCCACCGTCACGATTACGCACAGCCGCACGCCCGATCTCGCAGCCTTCCTGCGCCAGGCCGACGTGGTGGTCGCGGCCGTGGGCCGCGCAAAGCTCATCAAGGGCGACATGCTCAAGCCCGGATGCATGGTGATCGACGTCGGCATGAACCGCGATGAGAACGGAAAGCTTTGCGGCGACGTCGACTTTGAGAGCGCCCGCGAGGTCGCCGGGTGGATTACGCCCGTTCCTGGCGGCGTGGGCCCGATGACGATCGCTATGCTGATGACGAACACGATTGAGGCGGCCGAGCGCCACGCCGCCGAGGCCAAGGCAGTCTAAGTTTTCTTATCGCTTCGAAGCCGTTCCCGTTGAGACCTCCCGTCGAGACGCGCGGTTCTTCGAAGGCGCCTGTTTTTGTTTGCAGATAAGACATTTCATGACCAATCCCCTGATTGACCAAGCGCGGCTTCTTGACTTTGCCGCGATCAAACCCGAACACGTCACGCCCGCCCTCGACGAGCTTTTGAAGAACGCCCAGGCCGCGTTGGAAAACGCCGCGAAGAACGCCCCCGGCTCGTGGGAAACCACGGTCGAACCGCTTGAAGCGGCGCTCACCAAGCTCTCGCGCGGCTGGGGCGCCGTGGGGCACCTGATGGGCGTGATGGACTCGCCCGAATGGCGCGAGGCCTTCAATGCCAACCTGCCGCGCGTGGCGCAGTTCTACATCACGCTCTCGCAGAACGAATCGCTCTTTGCGCGCTACAAGGAAATTGAAGCGGGTGCGTCCTTCTCGTCGCTTGATCCCCTCAAGCAGCGCGTCGTCGCGCACGAAATCCGCGACTTTCGTCTGTCGGGCGCCGAGCTTGCCCCCGAGCCCAAGGCGCGCTTGAAGGCCCTTGAGGAAGAATCAAGCCAGTTGAGCCAGAAGTTCAGTGAAAACCTTCTTGACGCGACGAACGCCTTTACGTTGGACGTCACCGATGAAGCGGAACTCGACGGGATTCCTGAAGACATCCGCGAGATGTACGCGCATGAAGCCAAGGCCGCAGGCGTTGAAGGCTGGCGCATCACGCTGCAGATTCCGAGCTATCTGCCCGCCATGCAGTACGCCAACAACCGTGCGCTGCGCGAAAAGCTCTACCGCGCCTACAGCACGCGCGCAAGCGACCTCGACAAGCCCGAGCGCGACAACACGCCGGTGATCGCGCGCCTCCTCACGATCCGCCACGAAGAGGCGGCGCTTCTGGGCATGAAGGACTATGCCGAAGTCTCGCTTGCGACCAAGATGGCCAAGGACCCGCAGCGCGTGATCGACTTTCTCGAGTCGCTTGCCAAGCGCGCCAAGCCCAAGGCCGAGGCCGACTTTGCGGAGCTTGCCGCCTATGCGGCGGAGAAACTCGGCATCGACAAGCTCGAGCCCTGGGACACGACCTGGGCAAGCGAAAAGCTGCGCCGCGCCAAGTACAACTACAGCGGCCAGGAAGTGCGCCGCTACTTCACGCTGCCTGCGGTCTTCTCGGGCATGTTCCGCATGGTCGAAAACCTCTTTGACATCCGCATCACGCCCGACACCGCCCCCGTCTGGCACCCCGACGTGCAGTTCTGGCGCATTTCGGACAAGTCGGGCAACCTGATCGCGCAGTTTTATACCGACCTCTACGCACGCGCGAGCAAGCGCGGCGGCGCCTGGATGGACAACGACAGCACCTATGCGGTGCTCCCGGACAAGTCGGTGCGCACGCCCACGGCCTATCTCGTGTGCAACTTCCAAAAGCCCGTGGGCGACAAGCCCGCCACGCTCACGCACGACGACGTGACGACGCTCTTTCACGAGTTTGGCCACGGCCTGCACCACATGCTGAGCCGCGTGCCCGTGGCGCAGCTCTCGGGCATCAACGGCTTTGAATGGGACGCGGTTGAGATGCCGAGCCAGTTCATGGAGAACTGGGCTTGGAACTTCGAGGTCGTCGAAAGCCTCACCTCGCACGTTGAAACGGGCGAAAAGCTCCCGCGCGAGCTCTTTGACAAGATGCTTGCCGCCAAGAACTTCCAGTCGGGGATGTTCTGCGTACGTCAGCTTGAATTTGCGCTTTTTGACATGCGCATTCACAGCGACCCCAAGAGCTCCCACGCCGAGGACTTCCAGGCCGTGTTGGACGCCGTGCGCCGCGAGGTGGCCGTGACGCCCATGGCGGCCTTCAACCGCTTTGCGCAGAGCTTCTCGCACATCTTTGCGGGCGGGTACGCTGCGGGCTACTACAGCTACAAGTGGGCCGAGGTGCTTTCGGCCGACGCCTTCTCTGCCTTTGAAGAGGAAGGGCTCTTTAACAAGGCCACGGGCCTGCGCTGGCGCGACGAAGTCTTGAGCCGCGGCTCGAGCCGCGACGCGATGGAAAGCTTCGTTGCCTTCCGCGGCCGCGAGCCCTCGATTGATCCCCTGCTGCGCCACACGGGCATCATCGAGTAATCGTTAGGCCAAAGCGACCAAGGGGGCGCACCCGTACTGACGCGACGCCCCCAGGCATGAAAAACGCCGGCTCTCGGAGAAGTGCTTCCGGGAACCGGCGTTCTTTTTAGGCTGCTGCGCCCGATCGGCTTATCTGTTCTTGCGCGTGTCGCGTTTGAACAATACGCGGATGGCCTTCTTGGGCTTGAAGAGGCGGTAGAGCGCGTTGATGAGCTTGATGAAAAGTCCCACCATAATGGCCGACACGAGGGTGCCCAAGCCGATGCCTTCAAAGCGGCCCAACACGAACCAGCCAAGGAGCGCGGCGAGAATCACGAGCGAGACGTCGTTGCAGATCTTGAGCGTGCTGAAGGCCTTGTGGGTGACGATGGAGACGGCCATCACGATGCCTTCGCCAGGTTGCACGAGCGTGCGCGACTTGATCGAGGTCCAGACGCCGAGCGCAAGCAGAAAGTTGCCCGAAAGGCTCATCGCCCACTGCTCCCAAAGCTCCTCAGGGTTGAAGCTCGAGAAGATGTGCATGCCGATGTCGATGAAGACGCCGAAGACGAACACGAGCGGGATCTGCAGCAGGTTGATGATCTTGTACTCGCGCCGCAGCAAAATGATCTGACCCAGCACGAAGAAGCAGTTCACGAAGAACGTTCCCATGCCGAAGGTGATCCCGAAGATGACCGACACCACCAAAGGAAGCGTGCTGATGGGGGTCGTCCCCAGGTGCGCCACCGTCACGTCGGCCACGCCCATGGCCATCACGAACATGCCCACGCACAAAAGCGCCAGACGCAGCACGAGAAAGACAGCGCTGCGCACGGTAAAGGGCTCGCGGGGTTCGCGACCGGCGCCTTCACCGGCGGCTGCCGGCGTCTTGTTCTTCCCGTTGTCCTGCTGAAGCTCTTCCCCACGCATTGACGATCGGATCTCCCAGAAAAAAACATGTCAACAACAAAAAAAAATTGACCGCACGCGGCGGTCGATGACGGAAAAATCGCATTGATCCCAAAGGAAAAAAAAAATTCGGGCCGACGAAAATCCGGTTGGGAGTTTAACACCCGACGATGCAATGAGGCATTGTGAAAAGGTCCTAATCCAATGGTCCTAAGCAGGGCAAAAGCCCTGCGGGGGCGCCCTTACGGCGCACAGTTTCGGCGCACGCCCCTTTGGTTCTATACTCACGCTCCTGCGCCGGAGCCCCGGGACGGGGCCAGCCCGGCCAACACAAGAATTCCAAGAAGAAGCCTATGTCGAACTTTCATGCGCTCGTCGAGCGCTTTCACAACTTCCGCGAAGACTATCTGATGAAGGAGCGCGAATTCTTCGATGCTCTGAAGCACGGCCAGGATCCGCATACGCTCGTCATCGCCTGCTGCGACTCGCGCGTCGATCCGGCGATCATCCTCGGCTGCCGCCCGGGCGAAGTCTTCGTCGTCCGAAGCGTCGCGGCGCTCGTGCCGCCCGCCGACCGCGCCTTCTCGGCCGACGCCGTGATGGCCGCCGTCGAATACGGCGTCAAGCACCTCGAGGTGCAGAGCATCGTCGTCATGGGACACTCCAACTGCGGCGGCATCGCGGGCGCCATGCACCCCGAGAAGATCGCGGGCGAGCGCTACATCTCGGGCTGGGTGCAGCTTGCAAACCCCGTGGTTGAAGCGCTGCGCCGCGAGGAAGAGCTTTCACCCGAAAGCGCTGCAGGCGACTTGTTGAAGGGCGACGCCGCTCACGACCCCGCGGTCTTCGTACGCCGCTGCGAAGAAGGCGCGGTGCTTCTGTCGCTTGAAAACCTTCTTTCCTACAGCTGGCTTCAGGAGCGAGTCGAAGCAGGCACGCTCGGGCTTCATGCGCTTTACTACGACATGCATGCCGCTAGCCTCAACCTTTGGGACGCCGAGCGCGAGGAGTTCGTGCCCTCGCACGAAAAGAAGGCCGACGAGGAATAGCTCTTCGGCAAAGACTGAAGAATTGGAAACGGCTCGTTGAACATCACATTCAACGAGCCGTTTTGCATGGAAGGGTCGGTGTTTGCCGCCCCCTGAAGATGCGGGATTAGCCCACCTGCTTCAGAGCCACGTCGACCAAAACCTTCACGCCGTTTTCGAGCCAGCGAGACTCGAAGTTCATGTTGCGCGAATGAAGTCCCGGAGCGCAGCCGGCGCCCACGCCGAAGTAGGCCGCCTTGATCGAGGGCTTGTGCTTCTTGAAGAAGTGGAAGTCCTCGCCGCCCGCACCGCAGTCGTGCGCAAGCTTGTCGGCGCCGAGCACGCGGGTGATGCTCTCGCGCACCTCGTCGACCAACTCCTCGTCGTATTCGGCCGCGGGAATGACCGTGCCCATCAGACGCGTCGAGCCCTTGCCGCCGATCGCAGCTGCGGCGCCCTTGACGGCCGCATCGATCTTGGAGAGCATCTCGTCCATGAGCTCGTTCGTTTGGGCGCGCGCGTCGATCATGATGCGCGCCTTGTCGGGGATGATGTTGCTCGCCGAGGACATCGCATCAATGCCCGTCACCTTGCACGACCAGGTGAGGTTGGGATTGAGCTTGATCGCGGCCACGGCCAACGTAAAGAGCGCGGCGCCTTCGGCGGCGTTCACGCCCAGGTGCGGACGCGAGGCGTGCGCGGAGAGCCCCTCGATCGTCGCCTCAACAAAAATCGACGAGGTGTGCCAGACGGCCGCGCAGCAGGTGCCTGCAGGAATGTCCTGCACGGGACGCACGTGAAGCCCAAGCGCAATGTCGACGTCGTCGATCACGCCGTCCTTGATCACGGCAAGCGCGCCGTTCAGGGTTTCCTCGGCCGGCTGGAAGAGGAGCTTCAGCGTGCCGCGGCGCACCTTGCCCACGAGGTGCGAGGCTGCCGCAAGGAGCATGGCCGTGTGACCGTCGTGGCCGCAGGCGTGCACGCGCTCGATCGAGCCGTCGGCGTTCTTAAAGGGCAGCGCATCCATGTCGGCGCGCAACAGCACCACGGGACCGGGTTCGGTGCCGTGAATCGTGCCGAGCACGCCGGTGCCGCCGACGCCGCGGCGCACTTCGATGCCAAGTTCCGTCAACTTCTGAGCCACATACTCGCTCGTCTTCACTTCCTCAAAGCCCAGCTCGGGGATCTTGTGCAGTTCGTCGCGCATGGCGGGCGCTTCAAAAATCGTCATCTTCTACATCCTTCTGTGTTGTCATAAGCGACGAACGCTGCGGCTCGTCGGTGCCGAACACCTCGCGCCAGAGCGCAAGGACGGCGGGGTAATCATTTTGCACCACTGCGGGCTCGACGCGCGCCTTGACGGTCTCGCCGCGGCTCAAGCAGATCTCGCGCTGGATGTTGCGGTAGTGCCGGTAGGCCGACACCGACTGCATCGCAAGGTCCTTGTCGATGAGCCCGAGGTTGGCTGCCATCTCGGTCAAAAGCGTCGTGCCGAAATTGTTGACGAGCTCATGGTGCTTGGCGCTAAAGGCGAGCACCAGGTACTGCACGATGAATTCGAGATCCACCATGCCGCCGCGATCGTGCTTGACGTCAAAAAGCGCCGTCTTGTTGGGGTGGCCTTCGAGCATCTTGGCGCGCATCTCAAGGACGCCCGCGGCGACGTCGCCGGGCTCTCTCGGGAGCATGAGAATGTGGCGGCGCTCCTCTTCAAAGGCGGCGCCCACCTCGGGGTCGCCCGCACAAAAGCGCGCACGCGTCAAGGCCTGATGCTCCCAGGCCCATGCGCCGTTGCCGTCATCGTTGCGCTGATAGCGTCTGAACATCTCCATGCTTGAGACGATGAGGCCGTTTTCGCCGTTGGGGCGAAGCCGCAGGTCGATGTCAAAGAGAATCCCCGAGCTCGTCTGCATCGTGAGCCAGCTCAGCATGCGGCGCACGAGCTTCACGTAGTTGCCTTCGGCGGCCGGATCATCGTCGTCGTAAAGGAAAATGAGGTCAAGGTCCGAGGCGTAGCCCAATTCCTTGCCGCCCAACTTGCCGTAGCCGATCACGGCAAAGCGCGGATAGTCGCGGTGCCGCGAGGGAATCGACTCCCAGGCAAGCTCAAGCACGGCGGCAAGGACCGCGTCGGCCAAAGCCGAGAGCTGGTCGGCCAAACGCTCAACCGAGAGCCTGCCGTCGATGTCGGCCATCAGGAGATGAAAGAGCGCGCCGTGGTGCGCGTCGCGCAGGAGATTGAGCTGCCGCTCGCGGTCGCCGTCGAGCGCCTTCATGCGGGCGCGCAGCTCCTCGAGCCACAGGCTTCTGTCGACCGGCGTGTAGTCGTCGATGCGCGGGGCCCTCAAGTCGACGAGCTCGTCGAGCACCAGGGGATGCTCGGTGATGTAGTCCGCGGCCCACCGGGAAACCGCCAGCATGCGTCCCACGCGGTCGGCCGCGTCAGGATATTGGTTGAGCAACGCAACGTACGTGGGTCTGCCGATCACGACCTCAATCAAGCGCAGGTAGCGGTCAAAGACCTCGTCGGGCGAGACCGTCGACTCGCGCAGCTGCGCCCAGCCCGCGGCCTTGCCCGCGATGCTCTTCACAAGCCGCGCCAACTGCTCGCGCGCCTGGGGCGTGCGGGCCGGCAGGAGCCTTGAGCGCATCATCTTGAGGATGCGCTGCGCAAGCGGCTCGCCCTGCGTGAAGCCTGCCGTTCCAAGCGACTCGGTCAAGGCCGCCGTCACCGACTCGTCGCCCGAGCGCCAGCCCGCCGGCCAGCCGTCGTCGTCGCGCGGCTTTTCGGTGTGAAAGATCGAATCAAAGGTTTCGCCCACGTAGGCGCGGATGGCCGAGAGCTTGCGCATGAGCGCGTTCGTCGTATAGCCCACCATCGCGGCGAGATCAACGAGCGCGGTCGGATCAACGGGCATCGTCTGCGTCTGCTTGTCGTCGACGTACTGCAGCGCATGCTCGAGGTTTCTCAGAAAGTAATAGTCCTCGGTAAGTCGGCGGGCATTTTCTGGCGTCAATGACCCGAGCCGCGCGAGCTCGGCCAACATCGGCGCCGTGGTGCGCCCGCGCAGCGTGGGTTCGCGTCCGCCGCGGATGATCTGAAAGGTCTGGCAGATGAATTCGATTTCGCGAATGCCGCCGCTGCCCAACTTGATGTTGACGCCCTTGTCGCGGCCTGCCTCGCGGCGCGTCGTCTCGGCGCGGATCATCTCGTGGATGCGCGCGAGAGCACTGATGGCCGAGAAGTCGACGTACTTGCGGAAAACGAAGGGCCGCACGAGACTCTCAAGGTTTTTGACGGCCTGCGAGAAGTCGGCCGCTTCCATAAAGACCGCGCGGTTCACCACGCGGCCCTTGAGCCAAGCAAAGCGCTCCCAGTCGCGGCCTTCGCTATAGAGATACTCTTCGAGCATGGCGCTGCTCACGACGAGCGGCCCCGAGTCGCCGAAGGGGCGCAGGCGCATGTCCACGCGAAACACAAAGCCCGTGCCGTCGAGATCGTTGATCGAGGCGATCACGCGGCGCGCGAGCTTGTCGAAGAACTCGTGATTGGTGATCGACCGCCGGGCGCTTGCAAATTCCCCCAGGGCGCGCGTCTCGCCCGACTCGTCGTAGACAAAGACGAGGTCGATGTCAGACGACGCATTCAACTCCGCACCGCCCAGCTTCCCCATACCGACGACGAGAAGATCCTGCGGCTTTCCCTCTTCATCACACGGCACGCCAAAGCGCGCGGCAAGCGCGCGGGCGTTGACGCGAACGGCCGCCGTGAGAGTCTCTTCGGCCAATGCCGTCATCGTCTCGACGACTTCGTGAAAATCCGCCAGACCCGTGATGTCGCGCACGGCAACCGTCACCATCACTTCACGGCGAAGGCGCCGCATGGCGTCGTCAAGAATGTCGGCATTATCGATGGAGGCAAGGCGCTCGGTCATCGCCTCGCGGGAAAAGGCCGAGGCCGAAAGGGTCTGCAGGAGCTTTAGCTCGTCGGCGGGGGTTCTTGCCCCCATGCCGCGCAGCGCGCGGGCCACGAAGCTTGAGACGCGCGGCACGTCGGAGATGGCAAAGCGCTCGCGGTCGGGCCCGATGGCCGTCTCGGCCGCAGGGGAGGCTGCTGCGCCGGCGTGCCCGGCCGCAGTCGAAGGAATCGTATTGAACGCAGTCAAATCAATCTCGCTTGTGGTTCAAATCCTTGTTCGAATCCTTCCGTGGAGAATCCAAGGGAGGAATCCCTGAAAAGTTCCCCGGTCTTTGCGCAGACAAACTGAAACAAAGTTCGTCGGATTTTCAGTCCGCTGTTCCGGCAAGGTTGCTATAGTGCAGGCGAAGGCCGCCCTCGGGCACCCGGCCGATCCCCGCGGCGACGCTCTCTGCGGAAGGATCACGGTTGATTGTCCCGATTGTACCCGTGCGTACCTGCGCGCGCCCGCAACTTCGAACAAGCATCTTCGACTTCGCCTTCTCTTCAAAGTCACACATGAGCATCGCTTCAGCAGCACCACGATGACAAGTCCCAGGCCCACACCCCACCTGCGCTGGCGCGCCTATCTGCGCCACCCGAAAGTGCACAGCCTCCTTGTTCTCATCGTGTGGGCGGTCGTGATCTTCGGGCTCATCATCTCGGCGCGCTGGTATCTGCTGCCGCAGGTGAACCGCTTCAAGGAACCCATTGCCGAAGCCGTGGGTGAAGCGATCGGCTGCCGCGTCGAGATCGGCGCGCTCGTGCCGCGCTGGGATACGTTCTGGCCGCGGTTGTCTTTAAGAAACGTCGTTCTCTCCAAGCCCGACACGGAAACGGGCAACGTCACGCTTTTGCGTCTTCCCGAAGTCGAGGCAAGCATCTACTGGCAAAGCCTGTTGGGCGAGCTGCGCTTTCACAACCTGACGGTTGCCGACGCCTCGCTCACCGTGCGGCGCCTGTCGCAGTACGTCTACGACATCGCGGGCTTCAAGCTTGATCTGACGCCTGCGGATCAAAAGGGTAAAGACGCCTCCGACGCGTCAATCGCCTCCTCCGGGGGGAGTCTCGTTGCAAACAAGAGCGGCAGCGCCCTTTCCTGGCTACTCTCGCAGGGGCGCTTGAGCATCATCGACTCGGCCGTCGTCTACCACGACCTCACCGATCCCGACGATGAGGCCACGGTCTTCAACAAGATCGACTTCACCTTTGAAAACCAGCCCCTCAACTACGCCGTGGGTCTGCAGGCAGAACTGGCCGGCCCCGGCCACAACACGATCGACGTGCGCGCCTCCTTTGCGACGGGTCTCTCGGGACTCTTTGAAAAGGAGGACTGGCGCAAGTGGAAGGGCCGCATCTACTTTGAAGCGCAGGGCCTTGACGTCGCCCGGTTCGTCGAGCCCTCGGACTTTTTGTCGCCCGTCGTGCGCCGCGGCTACGGCAACCTGCGCGCCTGGATGGACTTTGCCGATGCTCGCCCCGTGTCAATTACGGGCGACGTGGCGATGAAGGCCGTGCAGCTTGAGCTTCCGCAGGCGCAGATTCCGCTTGAATTCAACGAATTTTCCGCACAGTTCACCGAAACGCTCGAAGGCGACGCGCTCACGTTTGAAACGCAGAACCTCGCCTACGAACTGGCCGACGGCACGCGGGCGCAGACGCCTCGCGTGAGCCTCAAGCTTGAGCTTGCGCGCGAGGAGCTGCAGGCTCGAAGCGCGACGGTTGAGATTGCCGAAACGGATCTTGCGGCCATCCGCCGGATTCTTCCCTCGCTGCCGCTTCCGGAAGAAGTTGCGCGCGTGATCAACGAGCGCGCGCCCTCGGGGCTTTTGCGCGACACCCGCATCGACTGGCGCGGGGCGCTCACGAACCCCGCGCAGTGGTCGCTTGTGACGCATTTTTCAAACCTCACGGTCGAGGCCGTGGCAGCCGACAAATCCGCCCAAAAGGCGATGACGCCTGGCTTTGCCAACCTCTCCGGGACGCTTCAGGCAACAGTCAAATCCGGGCGCCTGTCGCTCAACGCACAAAACGCCTCACTCACGTTCCCCGGCATCTTCGAGCATCCGACGATTGCGCTTGATTCCCTTCAAGCCGACGCCGGCTGGACGATGGCCGAGACGGGGCCCGTCGTTACCGTCGACAACCTTCACGCCGTCAATGCCGACGCCGACGTCTCGGCTTCGGGCTCCTGGCGGCGCGATCCGGCCGCAGGCTCCGCGGGCGTCGCAGACATCACGGGCACGATTGCGCGCGGAAGCGCCTCGAGCGTCTGGAAGTACATGCCGCTAGTGATCGAAAAGAGCGTGCGCGACTGGCTGCAGCACGGGCTCGTGGACGGCACCGCCCGGGACGGGCGCTTCGTGATCCGCGGGCCCTTGAAGAAGTTCCCGTGGGTTGATGCGGCCTCGGCTGCAAAGAAGCCCGAAGACGATGCGACGCGAAACCTCTTTTTGGTCGAGGCGCGCGTCGAAAACGGCACCCTCGACTACGTGCCGCACCACGACGAAGACGCCGCGGCCGACCATTCGAACCCCATGTGGCCGCTTCTGACGAACATCAACGGCCGCATGCGCTTTGAAGGGCTTTCGATGCGTATCGAGGCCGACAGCGCCCGCACATTCGGGGCCGACGTTGGGCCCGCGACCGCCGTCATCGCCAAGCTCAACGGCGGGCACGATACGTTGTTGGAAATCGAGGGCCGCGCCCGGGACGACCTGCAGCTCTACTTCGACTACCTTGAGGCAAGCCCCGTGGGCGGCTTCATGGGCCACGCGCTGCGCTCGACCAAGGCCGAGGGCAAGGCCGATCTCAAACTTACGCTCGCCATTCCGCTTCTGCATGCGCACGACACACGCGTTGCGGGCGCCGTCACCATGGCGGGCAACCGCGTCGAGATGCCCCACCCCGTGCCGCCCCTGGCCGAAGTCTCGGGCACCGTGAACTTCAACGAAAAGGGCGCCTCCGCAAAGAACGTGCTCGCCCGCCCCTTCGGCAAGGAAGACGCCACGATCAACGTCGTCACCGCGGACAACGGCACGATTTCAATTGCCGCCTCGGGCTCGATCGACGTCAAGGACATCAACTACTTCGCCCCGACCCCGATCGTCGCGGACGTCCTCTCGCACGCCAAGGGCACCACGCCCTTTGTGGCGACGACCACGATCACGCCGGGCTCGGGCGTCACGGTGACGGCCCAGTCGTCGCTAAAAGGCGTCTCGATTGCCCTTCCCGCTCCCTTGATGAAGCCCGCCTCGGCAAGCTGGCCCATGCGCTTTAGCGCCTCGCCCATTACGATCCGGCAGGAGCCGGGGCTCATGATTTCGGTTGCCTCCGACAAGCACTTCGACGTGCTGCTGCAGCTGCCCGCCGGCATGAAGGCGGGCCGCCCCTCGAAGCTTCCCGTGCGCGGCAGCGTCGGCATCGGAGCGCGCAACGGGCTTCCGGCCGAAGGCTTTTCGCTTGACGTGCACGCCAAGACGGTCTCCATGGTCGACTGGAGCGGCCACATCCGCTCGCTCATCGACGCCGCAACGGGCGCCAATTCGGCCGCCAATTCGGCCGTCAAAGGCGCAAAGAGCACAACCAACGAGGCCGAGCACCTTGCCGCGGCGCTCACCCGCGTCAGGGCCGAGGTCGACGAAGCGGTCTTTTCCGACTCAAGCTTGAAGAAGCTGCGCGTTGACTACGAGCGCCGCAAGAGCGACTGGACGCTTTCGATCGACAGCGACCGCGCAAGCGGAAAGATCGACTACGACGATGCCGATGCGGGGTACCTGAGGCTTGACATGCCCAAGCTCTCGGTGTCAAAGAACGCCGCCTCGGTGCTGCGCGAATTCATCGAGGGCGACAAGGGCGATAAGGCCGACGACTCCTCCGGCGCCTCCTCGGCGGCGCGCCAAAGCGCGGGCCTCTCGCAGGCTCCGCGTGCGCTTCCGCGCATTTCGGCGCACATCGGAGAGCTTGACTACGACGGCAGGTACCTGGGCGAAGCCAACCTTGAAACCTCGGTCAACCGCCAGGGCGACGTCGAGGGGCTCAAGATCGACAAGGCATCGCTTCGCACCAACTCGGGGAGCCTCACGGCCACGGGCAGCTGGGCGCGCAGCTTTGCGCAAAGCGCCGCCGACAAGACGATGCTCGACATCCACTGGAACATCGACGACATGGGCGGGCTTCTCGCAGAGCTCGGCTTTCCCGGCGTGATTGAAGCCGCGCGCGGCACCGCGCAGGCCAAGGTCTCCTTTACGGGCGCGCCCTGGAGCCCCAAGATGGATACGCTCGAAGGCGACATGGCGCTTGACTTTGCCAAGGGGTCCTTTGTCGAAGTCAACACGGGCCCGGGCGGCGCCGTGCTCTCGCTTCTGTCCTTTCAGTCGCTTCTGCGGCGTCTGACGCTTGATTTTTCCGACCTCGTGCAAAAGGGCTTTTCCTTTGACCGCTTCACCGGCACGGCCGTCGTCAAAAACGGCGTGAGCACGACGGAAAACACCAAGATCGTGGGCTCGCAGGCGACCGTGCTTGTCTCGGGCTCGGTCGACCTCGCCCGCCGGCAGCTAAACAGCCGCGCCGTCGTTCTTCCCGACATCAACGCGGGCAACGCGAGCATCGCGCTTGCCTTCGTCAACCCCGCCGTCGGCATCGGAACGTTCCTTGCGCAGCTTCTTCTTCGCAACCCGTTGAGCCGCATCTTCAAGGTCGAGTACGACATCACGGGCCCGATGGACAACCCGGTGATCAGCAAGGTCAACGACAACGAGGACAAGGACGCCGCCGACAAGAAGAAGGATTGATTGTCCGCGGCTTCCATTGATTCCGGACGGCCAGATTCGCCAAAAACGCCCCTACCCTGCTGACGCAGTAGTTGGTTTTTCGTGTCGTTTTGGTTGGTTTCTTGTTGTCGCAAAACGGTCCACGGCACCGGGCCCGCTTCGAAATTCCCCGTGAAGCCCGGCCTCAAGCTCGCCCAGACGTCGTTTCTACCTACAAAACACAATCATTCGAAATCGCGTCCATCCAATTGATATTGAACGGGAATTTCGGCAAAAAGTACGCACAATCCCGGAAAGACTTCGACAAAAAATCCGCCCCCGAACACCCACGAATGCGTGCCCGGAAGGCGGATTCAAGCGTCGGTTCAAACCGACGCTTCATCGCGGCAGTGCGGACTTAGAAGCGGTAGTTCACGCGAACCTGACCGAAGACTTCGGTCATGTTGTCGGAGCCGGCCGCGGCACCGGCTTCAACGCCAAAGCCCAGATTGTCCTTCTGCGCTTTGAGGCCGAGCTTCATGCGGCCGACGCTGTTGGCCCAGACGTCCATCGAGGTGTGTGCCACGGCGCCCACGTCGGTCTTGGCATCAACGGTGTCGTCGCCGAAGATCGGGATGTAGGCGACATCAACGGAAGGCGTCCACATCCAGCCGTTCTTCGAGCGCAGGTCACCTGCAAACTTCACGCCGATGGGAGTCGACCAGAGGTTCTGGTCCACGCTGCCGACGCGCACGCCCTGAGACGTAGTGTAGCCGTCGGTGCCGACACGCAGGTAGTTCACGCCGGCATAGGGCACGACGCGGATCGTCTCGTTGAGGTCAAAGCGCGCCTCGCCCTTGACGCCGATGGTGAACACATCCGCATCGACGCTTGCCTTGTTGAGCACGGACGTCTTGTGCGAGACGTCGTTGCTGCTCGTCAGGTAGCCGATCTGACCGCCGAGGTTGAACATGCCGATGCGCTTGGCGCCGTAGAGCTCAAAGCCGTAGTAGTCGAGGTCGTTCTTGACGCCTGCATTCTTGCCGCGGCCCTCGACCGATCCGCCGCCGAGATTGGCAAGCGCGCCGAACGTCCAATCCTTCATCGTGTATTCGCCGCCCACGATGAGGCCGCCCAGGTCGGCCTTGATCTCGCCGAAGTTCGAGCCGCCGCCCATCGTGAAGTGCTTGCCGGAGGCTTCAGCAAAGAGCACGCCGCCGTCGCGGAATTCGTTGGCAAGCGAGATGCGCTTGCCTGCGGCGTCGATGGCGGTCATCGTGCCGTCGATTGCCGCGGTCTGCACGCCGGCAGCCGCCGCAAGGTTCACGGCAGCGTTGATCTGCTGCGCACGATTGCCGTTGTGAACGCCGGCGGTCGATTCATCAAGGAAGCTGCTTACGAACTGCGCGCCCTTGTTGGTCGCAGCCGCACCGGTGACGCTCGCGAGGAACCCGACGTGCGAGAAGCCGTCCAGGCCCACCGCGGCAAGATCGGACCCGGAGCGCTGCGCGAAGGTGTAGCTGTTGCCGTCTTGGGCCTTGACGGCGTGGTAGAGCACGTTGTCAACGCTCGTGACCGGAGCCCCTTCCCCCACCTGCAGCTTCACCGCCTGATCCTTTGCATCGGCGACGTTGACGAAGTGAATGGTCGAGCCCTTGGCAAAGTTGGTGGTGCCCGTCACGACCGTTTCACCGGCCGCGTTGGCAATAAGCTGACCGTTGCTGCCGACCGCGAGATCGGTCGTCACGGACGAGTCAACATTGCCGATCGTGAGCATTGCCTTGCTCAGATCGACGGAGCCCGTCACGTAGGCGGCAGCCTGCGCCGGAGACGGCACGGCGGCAAGAACGCCCCGGGCGGTCTCAGCATCCGTATTGAGCGCCAGGAAACCGTTGTCGACCTTGAAATCGACCGTGTTGGCGTAGCCCGGCTTCACGGCGACCATGCCCGCGGCTTCCTTCGTGCCGACGGCAAGCGTGGCAGCCTTGTCGCTCTTCAAGGCGGAGAACTCAACCGTGCCGCTCGAGACCGTCGTCGTTTCGCGGCTGCCGAATTCGTAGGCAAGGTTGGTCACAGTGCCCTGGGCCGAGATGGCGTCAAAGCCCTTGATCGTCTGGCCGTCCTTGAAGGCGTACGCGGCAGGCGTAATCGAGATGCCGGAATCCTCGGCGCCCGAGCCGTCGATCACGTTGCCCGTGAAGACTCCTTCCTTGGCGAGGATCACGCGGGCCTTCTTGACCTGGTTGGTCACGCCCTCGGAATCCTTGTAGACGTAGCCGCCGGCGTAGATGTTGCCGACGCTGCCGTCAAGAAGCGAAATCGTGACGTCGTCGACGATGCTCGAGGCCTTGCCGTACTGCTCGTCGTTCTTGAAGTTGTTGTTGCGTGGGCTGCCGACCAGACCGCCGCCGTAGATGGCGCCGGTGACGGTCGAGCCGTTCACCACGACTTCAGCCTTGGGAACGTACGAAGCGCCGCCCAGGGTCGCCGCACCGCCCGCATAGACGTTGCCCTCGACCTTGCCGCCGGTGAGATTGATGCGCACGCCTTCGTCGCCCACCGTCGCCTGAGCGCCGGCGCCGGAGGCAATGCCGCCGCCCACGATCGCGGCCTTGGTCGTACCCACGGCAAGGAGATCGGCCGTGTCCTTCACGTAGGTGCCGTTGCTCGGCGCCCCGTCGGAAAGGCCCTTGGCAAACGCACCCAACGGCTGCGGATTAGCCGCAAAAACAGTGCCGTCGGAAACATTGATCACGACGCCGCCCACGTCGACGATCGCGTTGGAAACGGACGCAGCCGTATCGTCAACCGCGAGACCGCCGCCGAAGATGCCGTCGGCCGAGCCGCCCGTGACGTTCACCGTCGCGGTGCCAAGAACCGTCGACCGAGAAAGAACCTTCGAGCTCGGGGGATTCATACCCTTCGTATCGGCAGTCGCGTAGGCCGCGCCGCCCGACATGACGAGCACGTTGTCGCCGCCCGAGATGTTGATCGTGGTCGACGCAACCTTCGAGACGGCCTGGGTGCCTTCGGAGGCAAGCTTGCCCAAGGCGGCCGTCATACCGCCGCCGAGCGTGGCGACGTTGTAGCCGCCCTTGAGGTTGACGACGATGTCGCCGCTTTCGGCCGAGGCGGTCGCAACAGTACCCGCGACGCCGCTCGGCATCCGGGCGACAACGATGCTGCCGCCGACCGTGCCGACATGGGCGCCGGCCCAGCTCTTCTCAGCATCGGGGATGGCTTCCAAGAGCGGATCGAGCTTCTTGGCGCGAAGCGAGGTGAGGATCTTTGCCGTCTCTTCGCGCAGCGTCTTTCTGTGCTCGAGGTCAAGCACCGGCGTCGTTTCGTCGCCCAGGGTGACCGAGATGTCGCCCGTGTGCACGGCAACCTCAGCCTTGCCGCCGTTGCCGCCCGAAGAGGCCGCAGCCAGACCGCCGCCCGCGAGCGCAACCGTAAGCGACTTGCCCAGGGATTCAACGGAGATGTTGCCGGAATTGGCCGTTGCCTTGCCGCCGTTGACGAGGATGGGCGAGTTCTTTTCCGTGACGTCGCCGCCCAGATCAGCCGGGAAGATGTTGTCGCCGGTGAGCTTGCCCGCGAGCTTCAAGCCCTTGACGGCATTCCATGCTCTTCCCTCGAGTTCCGTGGAAAGCGCTGCGCCGCCGCCGAAGGCGCCGACCACGACGCCGCTATCGATCTTAATGCTGGTCGTTCCCTGAACGTTCGTCGTGGCGCTGCCGTTGCCCGTGGCCGCAGCCAGACCGCCGCCCAGGACGCCCACGGTCATGCCGGAGATCTTGTTGGCCTCATCGTGCGTCGACTTGATGTTGAGGGTGGAGTTGCCCGTGACCGTTGACGCGGCTTCGCCGCCCATCGCAATCGCCGAACCGGAGAGAAGCACGCCCGCGGCATTGGTGGGACCCGCCAGCGTGACATCCACATTTCCGTCGATCGTCACCGAGGTCGACTTGCCGGCAAACTTCGCCGACTTCAGCTTCGTATCCGTCTTGACGTCGATGCCCGAGACATTGACGGCGGAGCTGCCTCCCGTGAGGCCGAAGAGATTGCCGCCCACGGCTTCAATCGTCGCGTCGCCCTTGCGAACGACGGCAGTCGCGAAATCCTTGTACGACGAGAAGGGAACGGTCCAGCCCAGCAGGTTGACTTCGTAGGCAAGACCGGTATTGATGACGCGATCGCCGCCCACGGTTGCAAGCAAAACAGGCTCAGTTGCCTTGCCTTCCACCATGCCGCCGATCTTGATGGAGGTGCCGCCCTCGACTTCCTTCTTACTGACTTCCGGCTGTTGCTGGGTGGCGTAGACGTTTTCCTTGGTGAGCGTCTCAAACTGCTTCCAGATCGGCGACGCAACCACCTTCGTGTAGGACTCGGGAAGCGCAAAGGAAAACGCATTGCCCTTGCGGATGAGGCCGCCGAAGCCATCGTCGTAATAGTTGCCGCCGCCCGCCACACCGGCCAAAATCGCCGTCTTCTTCTCGTCGTCAAACTGCGCAATGGCGCTGCGAACCGCCGCGACGGACTTGGCGGCCATCAGCTCGTCGACCATCTTCTGAGCGCCGGCGTTCGTCTGAATCTCGAGCGCCTGGCCCTTGCCGGAAAGGAATTTCGTTGTCTTCTGGTCCTTCACGTAGTCAAAATTGACCACGAGGGAGTCGGCGGCGCTCACGCCGCCGCAGGCAACGAGACTTGCCGCCGCAGCAGCAAGCACGGTCTTTGCGGCCTTGCCGGACTTTCCGTGCGCCGCGGTTGCTTCGGAAGCGACGACATAAGAGCCTCTGAGTCGGTTCCACAAAACCTTGAATGCCTTATTCATAGAACATTTTCCATAAAGAAAGGTAGGAAGGATTACCCGCTCAAATTGAAAATGCGGGTAATTTTTTGTGAGCGTGAGAATAACGCTCTCTCCTGCGATAGATTTGACGCAAGGGAACACCCGAATCAAACTCAGAGAATCTCTTTTGTTTTTATTTCACCCTCCCCGAAAAAGCTCGGAACATTCTCTTTTTTTACTTCATCTTTTTTGCCACACTTCTCAAAATTTCTCTTATTTGCCTCAGCGTTTCCCGTACCACCTTTTGGCTTTTCGCTTTTTTACGTCATCGTTTACACAACACTTTTGGGGCTTTCGCTTTTTTACCTCATTGTTTTCCGCAATAACTTCGAGGTTTGTCAGATTTACGTCGCGTCTTTCGCGACACTTTCAAACAAAGCGTCTGACTGAAACAACGTCAGTTGATAAACCCTCCCGAGAAACCCTCCCGATATTGTCTTTTGTTTAATACGAATATTCTTTCGAAAAGCCGTCGTTGATGATCAAAATGAAAAAACCTTGAAGAGCCCGGCGGAACCCTTCAAGGTCGACGACAAACCCTCCCAGGGGTGCGGCCCCGCAAACAATGTGTGAGAGAGGTACGACGGTATGGGGGTGTGTTTTCAAAAAAAGAAGCCCCGGTCAAATTTTTGCAGCGCGTAAAAAAATGCCCGGAGATTTGTTTCCGGGCATTTGGGCATTTTTGATTGCGTTTTTTGGTTTTGCGGTCGGCGGCCGACTAATCGCGCTGCAGATAGGGCCACGCCGCAAGCAGGTACACGCACATCGAGTAGATCGTGAGAACGGCGGCAATCCAGATCATGACCGTACCGATCGTAAAGATCGGCAGTCCCATGAAGGGATCGTAGAAAAGCAGCATCGGGATGGCGACCATCTGCGCGATCGCCTTGATCTTGCCGAACCAGTTGACCTTGACGCTTGCGGCTTTGCCGATCTTGGACATCCACTCGCGCAGGGCCGTGACAGTGATCTCGCGGCCGACGATGATGAGCGCGATCAGCATGTCGACGCGGTCAAACGAAAGGAGAACGACGATGGCCGAGCACACGACCAGCTTGTCGGCGACGGTATCGAGAAATGCCCCGAGGTTGGTGGCCATGTTCCAGCGCCGGGCAATCCAGCCGTCGAGTGCGTCGGTGATTGCCGCCACCGAAAACATCACGCACGACAGAAGGTTCTTCATGTGCGGCGGGCACAGGCTGTCGGGAAGGTAGAAGACCCCGATTATGAGCGGGATGAACGCGATGCGCGTCCATGTTAGTACCATCGGGATGTTGAGCCTGCGATCAGACACCTTCTGCTCCATGTAGCTGCGAGTAAATCTTTTGCGCCAGGGCGCGGGAAATTCCGCTAATTTTAGCGATATCTTCAACGCTCGCATTCTTGACGCCCTTCAAGCCGCCAAAGTGCGTCAGAAGCTTCTGGCGTCGCTTTGCGCCGACGCCCTCGACGTCCTCAAGGCGGCTCGTCTGCCGCGTGCGGCTGCGCTTGGCGCGCATGCCGGTGATGGCAAAGCGGTGCGCCTCGTCGCGGATCATCGCAATGAGCATGAGCGCCGGGCTCTGGCTGCCGAGCACGAGGGGCTCTCTGCCGTCGGCAAAAATCAACGTCTCCAAACCCGTCTTTCGCCCCTCGCCCTTGGCTACGCCAACGATGACGGAGATATCAAGCCCCAGATCGTTGAAGACGTCCTTTGCCATGTGCACCTGACCGCGGCCGCCGTCGACGAGCACGATGTTGGGAAGCCGCGCCTCGCCGCGGGCCACGGGCGCGTAGCGGCGCTCGAGCACCTGACGCATGGCCGCGTAGTCGTCGCCCGGCGTCACGCCTTCAATATTGAAGCGCCGGTAGTGCGAGGAATTCATCCGGTCGCCCTCAAAGACGACGCAGGAGGCCTGCGTGGCCTCGCCCGCGGTGTGCGAGATGTCAAAGCACTCGATGCGCAGCGCCGCGCGCTCCTCGTCGTCGAGCACGAGCCCCAGAACCTCGATGAGGTCGTCGATCCTTCTGCGGCCGCCGTCGGCTTCGGCGATGCGGCGCGCAAGCGCCAACCTTGCGCCCTGCTCGGCCATCTCAAGCCACTTGCGCCGGGTCTGCTGCGGCTCGTGCACGATCGTGACCCTGCGCGAGGCAAGCGTGCTGATTTCTTCAGCGACGGCCTGCGCCTGCGCGGCATTTTCCACGGCCGAGGAAATCACCACGGCCGGAGCCGGCACGCTGGCGTAGTGATGCAGCACGAAGGCCTCGAACACCTCGGACTCGGTGACGTCCTCCGCCCCCGAGCGTCCGAGCTCTGGAAAGTAGGAGTGGTCGCCTAAGTGCCTGCCGCCGCGCACGACGGCAAGGTTCACGCACGCCACGCCCTCCTTTCGGAGCACGGCGATGATGTCGGCGTCGGTGTCGCCTCCCGTGGTTTCCACGACCTGCTGGTGCATGACGTCGTTCAAAAGGGCGATGCGGTCTCTTAAAACCGCGGCCTGCTCGTAGCGGCGCTCTTCGGCAGCTTCCATCATGTGCGCGCGCAGCCCGTTCATGATGGTGTCGGTTTCGCCGCGCAGAAACCGGCAGGCGTCGTCGACCTCCTGCTGGTACTCCTCGGGCGCGACGTCGCCCGTGCACGGCGCCGAGCAGCGTCCCATCTGCCCCATGAGGCAGGGGCGCGAGCGGTTTTTGAAGACCGCGTTTTCGCACGTTCTCAGGCGAAACACCTTCTGCAGGACGCCGATTGCTTCGCGCACGGCCGAGCCGTTGGGGTATGGGCCAAAGAACCGGTTCTTTCGATCGACCGCGCCGCGGTAGTAGCACACGCGCGGAAACGTCTCGTCGGTGATCTTGAGGTACGGATAGCTCTTGTCGTCGCGAAAGAGAATGTTGTACTTGGGCGAGAGCGTCTTGATGAGGTTGTTTTCAAGCAAGAGCGCCTCGGCCTCGGAGTTGACGACCGTCGTTTCCAGCCGTGCTATCTTCTGCACCATCAGCGCAATGCGCGGGCTGTTTCCGGTCTTTCTGAAGTACTGTGAAACGCGTCGGCGCAGGTCGCGCGCCTTGCCGACATAAAGACACGTTCCTGCCTCGTCAAAGTAGCGGTAGACGCCGGGCAGGCTCGGAAGGCTCGCAAGAGCCTCCTTGTATTGAGTGGCGCTGATTTCGATCATGAAGAAAAGACGCTGGGAAACTCTGCTCGCCGCGAGGCGCTCACAGTCATGCAAATGACGGCGCGCCGGGATCGGCGCGCTTCTTTTTACCCAGCCGACGTTAACGCACGGCTTATTTCCTGCCCGGTCTGCCCCGGGCCTTCAATCGGCTGAAAAAAACAAATGTATAGCTGCGACATGTTCTGCCGCGTCATCGACAACTTCGGCGACGCGGGCATCGCCTGGCGGCTCGCGCAGAGCCTTCGGACGGAGAAAAACTGGCGCGTGCGCCTAATCATAGACGATGCGGCCACGCTCTCGGCGATGGTGCCCGAGGTCGATGCCTCGCTCGTCGAGCAAACCGTCTCGGGCATCCGCATCCGGCGCTGGGACAAGGATTTTGAAGCGACCTGCGGCACGCCCGAGGCCGTGGCCGACATCGTGATCGAGCTCTTTTCCTGCTTTCTGCCCGAGGCCTACGAAGGCGCAATCAACGCGGCCCTTGCCTCCCGGCGCGTGGCGGTGGCGGCGCTCGACTACCTCACGGCCGAGCAGTACGCCGAGGACTCAAACGGCCTTGCAAGCCCCCACCCGCGCTACGGCTATCAGAAGACCTTCCTCTTCCCTGGCTTTACGGCGAAGACCTGCGGCGTGATCTACGAGGCAAACCTTGAGCGCCGCCAGGACGCCTTCATGGCTTCGGGCCGCTCGCGCGAGGTGCTCGCGCGCCTTGGCGCCGATCCGGCGGCGCCCTTTACGCTCTTTTTCTTCACCTACCCCGAAATGCCCGTGGCGGTCTTTGCCCGCGAAGTCGCAGCCGATCCCCGGCCGTTGCAGATTCTCGCCGCGCCCGGACGCGCCACCGAGATGCTTGCCGCGGAGCTCGACCGCTTGGCGCCCGCGCACGTCAAGCTCGTGCGCGCACCGATGGTGCCGCAGGCCGACTTCGACGAAGTGCTGATGAGCGCCACGGCGTGCCTTGTGCGCGGCGAAGACAGCACGATGCGCGCGCAGTTGGCAGGGCGTCCGCTCATCTGGACCCTTTATCCGCAAAAGGACAACATCCAGCTCGACAAGCTTGCGGCCTTTGCCGGGCTCTACTGCGGGACATTGAGGAAGGCGGGCGACGAGTCGCAGGATGCGCAGGAAGCGGCCGCCGCCTGGCTCGCATTTGAAGAGCGCATCAACCGCTCGGACTCCGAGACGCTCGGCTGGAGCGCCTGGCGCGACCATTTCGAGATGCTCGAAAAAGGTGCAAGCCTTTGGCGCAAAACGCTTTTTTCACAGTCGAGCCTTACCGAGCGAATTGCACAAACGCTTGAGAAAAAGTTAAAATGACGAGCTAAATTTTTTCCCTAGGTTTCATGTTGACCGGACGAGCACATGCGCGGCCGTGTCATCGACGAATTGTTTTTTTAAGTTTGAAGGACTTACAGCGATGAAAACCGCGCAAGAACTGCGTGCCGGCAATGTGTTCATGGTCGGCAAAGATCCGATGGTTGTTCTCAAGGCCGAATACTCCAAGGGCGGCCGCGGTGCTTCCACCGTCAAGATGAAGATGAAGAATCTTCTCAACGGCGCCGTGACCGAAACGGTCTACCGTGCCGACGACAAGTTCGAGGACATCGTTCTCGAGCGCAAGGAAGTGACCTACTCCTACTTCGCTGATCCGCACTATGTGTGGATGGACGAAGAGTACAACCAGTACGAAGTCGACGAAGACACGATGGAAGAGGCCAAGAAGTACCTCCAGGAAGACCTCACCGCCGAAGCCGTCTTCTACGAAGGCCGCGTGATCGGCATCGAACTGCCCACGATGCTCGTGCGCGAAGTGGTCTACACCGAGCCCGCCGTCAAGGGCGACACTTCCGGCAAGGTGATGAAGCCCGCCCGTCTGGCCACCGGCTTCACGCTTGATGTTCCCGCTTTCGTGAACGTCGGCGACAAGATCGAAATCGATACCCGCACCAACGAGTACCGCAGCCGCATCAAGTAATTCTTGATGTGCTGAAAGCGCGCGCGGGGCTCTCTTGAGAGACCTCCCGCACGCTCGAAAAAAACTCCGCGAGGAAGACTGCTTTCCCGCGGAGTTTTTTTACGCCCTTCAGAAACGGGCGTCGTCGAAAGCATCCAAAATGCGGACAGAGAGAGGGGCGTTCGCCCCTCCTTCCCCCCTTTCTCTTTCCTGCCCTCGCCTTTTAGGCCTTCGAGAGCTTTTCGCTTACGAACGAAAGCAGAAACTCCTTGCTCTGCGACTCGCCCTCAAAGCGGATCATGATGCGCGTCTGTTCGGGCTTGTCGGGGTAGGTGATCTTTTCAATGCGGCCGCGCCCGAACTTCTCGTGCACGACCTGCTCGCCCACCGAAAAGCCGCCCGCGCTCACCGCACGCGAGGCCTTGGAAAAGGCAAAGCCGCTGCTGCCGTTGCCCGAACTCTGCGACTGTCCGCCCGAGGAGAGATAGTCGCTCGCCTTTCTCACGCCCGCGCGCTTCCAGCCGTCGGAAGAAAGGCGCGAAGCATCGGCTCCCGTGGGCGGCTTGCTCCAGCTTCGGGCGCCGCGCTCGCTGCGATTGCCCGATCCGTAGCCCGAGCCGTAACTTGAACCATAGCCGCCCGAGCGCGCCCCGTAGCGTGCGCCGTACCCGGAGCCATAGCCTGATCCCGAACCGTGGCCGGAACCGTAGCCCGAACCGTGGCCGGAATATCCGTCTTCGTCCTGCGGCTCATTGAGCGCGTGCAGGTGCTGCTGCGGGATCTCATCCAAAAACTGCGAGGGAGGATTGGCGCGGAACTCGCCGTACATGCGGCGATGGCCGCAGCAGCTGATGCGCAGCTTGCGGCGCGCGCGCGTCATGGCCACGTACATGAGGCGGCGCTCTTCGCTTACCGCCTTCTTGTCTTCGTCCTCGTTGCCCGTACGGCCCACGTGCGGGAAGAGCCCCTGCTCAAGGCCGATCAAGTAGACATGGTGAAATTCAAGACCCTTCGAGGCATGCACCGTCATGAGCTGCACGGCGTCGGGCTGCTTGTCGCCCTCGTTCTTGTCGTCTGCCTCAAGCACGGCCTGCGACAGGAACCCTTCCAAGGGCGTCATCCCGGCGCCCGGCACGGGCTCCATGGCAGGCGCCGACTCGTCGATGCCGTTGTCCTCACAGTAGCCCTTGGCGGCGTTGATGAGTTCGCTCAAGTTCTCAAGGCGGATGTCCTGGTCCTTTTGCGCTTCGTAGAAGGTCATGAGGCCCGACATCTTGACCACGGTCTTCACCATGTCGGCAAGCGTGAGTCCCTCGCAGGCCTCGCGCATGGACTCGATCAGATCGACGAAGCTCTTCGTGCGGGCGATCGACTTGTCGGCGTTGGCGTCGTTGATGACGTCCCAGAGCGAGACGCCGAGGTCGTGCGCAATCTGCGCGGCGCGCTCCATGGTCGTATTGCCGATGCCGCGCGGCGGATGGTTGATGACGCGCATGAGGCTCGTGTCGTCGGGGTTGGTCATCACGCGCAGATAGGCAGTGACGTCCTTTACCTCGGCACGATCGAAAAAGCGCAGGCCGCCGTAGATGCGGTACGGAATCGAATTGGCGATGAGGTACTGCTCGACCACGCGCGACTGCGAGTTGTTGCGGTAGAGAACGGCAAAGTCACCGTAGTTGAGGCGCTCGGCGCGGCGCGTGCTCATGATGTCCTGCGTGATCGTGCGGGCCTCGTCTCGGTCGTCGGCGGCGTAATAGAGGTCGATCAACTCGCCCGAGCCCGAATCCGTCCAGAGGTTCTTTCCCATGCGCTCGGCGTTGTGACCGATGACCGCGTTGGCCGCATCAAGAATGTGCGAGGTCGAGCGGTAGTTCTGCTCGAGCTTCACGATATGCGAGACGCCGTAGTCGCGCACAAATTCGGCCATGTTGCCCACGTTGGCGCCGCGAAAGGCGTAGATCGACTGATCGTCGTCGCCCACGCAGAAGACGCAGTTCGTATCCACCCCCGGGCGCGAGAGCGCCTTGATCCAACGGTACTGCAGGACGTTCGTGTCCTGAAACTCGTCGATCAGGATGTAGCGAAAGCGCTCGGCGTAGTGGTCGCGAAGCACCGTGTTGTATTCAAGAAGCTCCACGCAGCGCAGAAGAAGTTCGGCGAAGTCGACCAAGCCCTCGCGTTGGCAGCGCCCCTCGTAGGCGCGGTAGATCCCATAGGTCGTCTCGTCTTCGCTCATCACGTCGGCCGCGCGCAGCCCCGACTCCTTGAAGCGGTTGATGGCGGCCTGCTTTGCCTTGGGGTCGACCGTCTCGATGTCGATCCCGGCGTCCTTCATGATGCGCCGGATGAGCGAGAGCTGATCGGACGAGTCGATGATCTGGAAGGTCTTGGGAAGATTGGCCTCTTCGGCATGCAGTCGGAGAATGCGGTGGCAGATCCCGTGGAAGGTGCCGATCCACATGTTCTTGATGTCGAAGTTCACCATCGACTCAAGGCGCGTGCGCATTTCGCGGGCGGCCTTGTTGGTGAAAGTCACGGCAAGAATCTGCGAGGGCCAGGCGGCCTGGTTCGCGAGAAGCCACGCGATGCGCGTGGTGAGCACCTTCGTCTTTCCCGAGCCTGCGCCGGCAAGAATGAGGGAGTTGACGCTGCCGAGCTCGACGGCCTGGCGCTGCATGGGGTTGAGGGTGTTGAGGTACTCGGGATTCAGCATAAGGGGTCTACGGAGTGCTCAAGGAGAGCTCAGAAGCCGCACGCAGTCCGTGCGGGTGCCGGGGAAAATCGCGCGGCGAAACTTTTTTCGGAAAATCAAAGCGGCTGATTTTATCTCAAAGCCGTCTTGCACCTGGAGGGTTGATTGAGGAGTCGAGAGAGGGATGACTGAAGGGGTGTCCGAGGGGGAAAGCGGTCCCGGGCATCCTTCAGCCTGAGCAGAACCCGCGAAAAATGGGGCGTGGTCAAAAGTTTTATACTTAAGAGTTCAGGTCTTTTGACCTCTTATGAAGTACACAGTCGGTTCTTCGCAGCGAAGTCTGCCGAAGGGCCATACTCCAGCCAACAAGAAAGGGCGCCACATGCGCGAAACCTACAGCCCACAAGAAATCGAAGCTCAGGTGCAGGAACAATGGCGAAAGGCCGATGTCTACCGCGCCGTCGAGCACGCGGTTGACAAGAACGGCCGCGAAAAACCCAAGTTCTACGTCTGCTCCATGCTTCCCTACCCCTCCGGGAAGCTGCACATGGGCCACGTCAGAAACTACACCCTCAACGACGTGCTCTACCGCTACCGCCGCATGAAGGGCTACAACGTCATGACCCCCATGGGCTGGGACAGCTTCGGGCTGCCGGCGGAAAACGCCGCCATTGCCAAGAACGTGGCGCCTGCGGCCTGGACGTACCAGAACATCGCCGACATGAAGGAACAGATGCGCCCGCTCGGCCTCGCCTTCGACTGGTCGCGCGAAGTGACGACCTGCAAGCCCGAGTACTACCGCTGGAACCAGTGGATGTTCCTCAAGATGCTCGAGCGCGGCATCGCCTACCGCAAGACGCAGATCGTCAACTGGGACCCGGTCGACAAGACCGTGCTCGCCAACGAGCAGGTGATCGACGGCCGCGGCTGGCGCTCGGGCGCGCTTGTTGAAAAGCGCGAGATTCCGGGCTACTACCTCGGCATCACGCAGTACGCCGACGAACTTCTTGCCGACCTCGACAAGCTTCAGGGCTGGCCCGAGCAGGTGCGCCGCATGCAGGAGCACTGGATCGGCAAGAGCGTGGGCGTCAACTTCGGCTTCCCGTACGAAATCGACGGCGAGAAGAAGCAGCTCAACGTCTACACGACGCGCGCCGACACGATCATGGGCGTGACGTTCGTGGCGATTGCCGCCGAACATCCGCTCGCCAAGCGCCTTGCCAAGGATCGTCCTGACCTTCAGGCCTTCATCGAGGAATGCGCCAAGGGGTCGGTGTCCGAGGCCGACATGGCCACGATGGAAAAGAAGGGCGTGCGCACGGGCTTTTACGTCACGCACCCGCTCAACGGCCGTCAGGTCGAGGTCTGGATCGGCAACTACGTGCTCATGAGCTACGGCGAAGGCGCCGTCATGGGCGTGCCCGCGCACGATGAGCGCGACTTCGCCTTTGCCAAGAAGTTTGGCATCGACATCATCCAGGTCTGCCAGGTCGAGGGCGAAACCTTCTCGACTGATGCCTGGCAGGAGTGGTACGGCGACAAGACCCGCAACCCCTACTGCATCAACTCGGGCAAGTACAACGGCCTGCACTATCACGAGGCGGTCGACGCGATTGCCGCCGACCTGCAGGCGATGGGCATCGGCCACAAGCAGACGATGTTCCGTCTGCGCGACTGGGGCATCTCGCGCCAGCGCTACTGGGGCACCCCGATTCCGATCATCAACTGCCCGCACTGCGGTCCCGTGCCGGTGCCTGAAAAGGATCTGCCGGTGCTGCTGCCGGAGAACCTCATTCCGGACGGCTCGGGCAATCCGCTCAACAAGTGCGAGGAGTTCCTCGTCTGCAAGTGCCCGAAGTGCGGCGCCGACGCCCGCCGCGAGACCGACACGATGGATACCTTCGTCGACAGCTCGTGGTACTACATGCGCTACTGCTCGCCCGACTGCAACGACGCGATGGTCGACAGCCGCAACGACTACTGGGGCCCGATGGACCAGTACATCGGCGGCATCGAGCACGCCGTGCTGCACCTGCTCTACGCCCGCTTCTGGACGAAGGTGATGCGCGATCTGGGCCTCGTGAAGTTCGACGAGCCCTTCACGCGCCTCTTCACCCAGGGCATGCTCACGGCCGAGTGCTTCTACCGTGAACTGCCCGACGGCCACAAGCGCTGGTACTACCCGTACGAAATCAACATCGAGTACGACGAGAAGGGCCGTCCCTGCCGCGTCACCTCGAAGGAAGACGGGCTGCCCGTGGTCTCCGGCGGCATCGAGAAGATGTCGAAATCCAAGAACAACGTGGTCGAGCCGCGCGACATCATCAAGCAGTTCGGCGCGGATACCGCCCGTACGTTCGTGATGTTTGCAGGCCCCCCTGATCAGTCCGCCGCGTGGTCGAATTCCGGCGCCGAAGGCGCCTACCGGTTCCTGCGCCGCATGTGGAACTGGAGCTGCAACCACCACGACGAAATTCGTGCGGCCGCTGACACCATCAACGTTGCCGGCGCCTCCAAGGCCGTCAAGGGCTTCCTGCGCGACATCCACCTCACCCTCAAGCAGGCTGAGTCGGACTTCGACCGCATGCAGTTCAACACGGTCGTCTCGGCGGCGATGAAGATGATGAACAGCATCGACGGCTTTGCCGAAACGAGCGAGACGGCAAGCGCCGCCCGCAAGCACGCGATCTCGATTCTGATCCGCACGCTCTACCCGATTGCGCCGCACATCACCTCGGCGCTCTGGGACGATCTCGGCTTTGCCGAGGCCGAGGGCACCGAGCTCATCGACGCGCCGTGGCCCGAGGTGAACGAATCGGCTCTCGAAGTCGACGAAGTGAAGTACGTCATCCAGGTCAACGGCAAGCTGCGCGGCCAGATCATGATCTCGTCCGGGGCCTCCCGCGAGGATATTGAAAAGACCGTGCTCGCGCACCCCGACGTGCAGCGCTTCGTGGGTGAGGCGACGGTGAGAAAGGTCATCGTCGTTCCCAACAAGCTCGTGAACGTCGTGGCGAAGTAGTCATCCGTTGCGGTACTTCGACCGTCTCAAGCCCTCTTGAAGCTTCCGTGCTACAAGGGGGCTTGCTTTTGTCTTCGACGGCCGGATTCAAAAAAACACGGCAACAAAAAGCCGACCCTTCGCCAAAAAAGCAAAAGGTCGGCGTTTTTCTGCGCTCAATCTCCGCACGCAATATTGCGGAAAAGCTTCAATCAGTCGTTGGGCGTCAGAAACTGCGCGTCAAGCGCTCCGGTGCGCAGCCGCATCAGGTTGATGCGGCAGGCGAGCTCGGCGTTGCCCGCGCCCGTACCGCTGCTGTGGCTCGTGTTGATCCAGCCGCATTCAGCATCCACGAATTTCTCGAAGGCCCTATTTGCCTCGGCAAAAGCCTTGGCGGCCGTCTTTTTCTTCTGCACGCGGTCAAGCTCGCGGGCGTTGTCCATCACGCGCTCAACGACATCGTCGTAGTGCTTCTTCACCACCTTGAGCTCCTCCTTGAGACAGGCATGCACCTCGATGGTGGTCTCGGACTTCTTGTAGCAGCTCGTGAGCGCATCGGCCGCAGATGCGCCTTCGGCCACGCAAAGACAAGCCGCCATTGCGGCGGCTGCGGCCACAGCCGCCAGAGAAATTCGCGTCATCGCTTTCAACTCCCGAAACACTTCAAGACAACCGCACGCAGAATGTTTCGGTAGAACCACATGCCCACGGCGGTCATTGAAATGGCGCCCACCAGGTGCGTGGCGGCATGCGCCACAGCACGCACGTATTCGCCGCTCAAAAGCATCGCGATGTTTTCGCTCGAAAAGGTCGAAAACGTCGTGAGGCCCCCGAGAAAGCCCGTCACCACGAAAAGCCGCAATGCGGGGCTCGAGGTGAGCTGATCGGCAAAGAAGGCGACCGCAATGCCGATCAGAAAGCCGCCCAGAAGGTTGGCCGTGAGCGTTCCCGCGGGCATCATCGCCCAGCGCGGGTTCAACGCATAGGAAAGCGCCCAGCGGACGATTGCGCCCAGCGCGGCGCCGCTTCCCACGGCAAGAAAGACGACCCACAGGGGGCCGTCGCGCGTCATCAACGTCATAAAACGACTCGACAAAAAATTTGAAAGGAAGGAAGAAAGAAAAAAGGGCCTGGGCTCACGCCCAAACGCCTATTCCTTTACTTCAGCCAGCGCTCGCGCGCGGCCTCGTCGCTTTCGCGGGCGTCGACCCAGCGGGCGCCTGCGGCCGTCGTCTCCTTCTTCCAGAAGGGCGCCTCGGTCTTGAGCCAGTCCATGATGAATTCGCACGCCTCAAACGCCTCACGCCGATGACTTGAGGTTACAAGCGTAAGGACGATCTGCTCGCCCACCTTCAAGGGACCTACGCGGTGAATCACCACGACGTCTTCCAAATCCCAGCGGCTTCTGGCCTTTTCAACAATGCCTTCGAGCGCCTTCTCGGTCATGCCCGGATAGTGCTCGAGCTCCATTTCGAGCACCTCGCCGTCGCTGCGCACGATCCCGGTGAAGGTGACCGCAGCGCCCGCGGTGCGCTCGGGGCGCTCGAGCGCAGCAAGCTCAGCTGAAACGTCGAAATCCTCGTGCCCGACGCGAATCTTCGTGATGCCTTGCGACACGTCTCTAGCCTCCGGTGACGGGCGGGAAAAACGCCACTTCTGCGGCCTCGGCGACGAGAGCAGAGTCGCTAGCCATGACGCCGTCGACGGCAGCGCGAATGCGTCGCACGCTTGCAAAGGCTTCGGCGTGCTTGGCGTCGATCGCAATGCAGGCCGCACGGACGTCGGCCACGGTGGGCGCGGCGACGGCCACTTCAACCGTCTCCTCACCCGTGCCCACGGCTTCGCGCAGCAGGGCGAAATATTTCACCTTGATTTTCACAGGAACAAATCTCCAAAGGGGTAATAGGCCACCAGATCGCCCTTTTTCACCAGAGCGCCCGCGGGGATGTCGACCAAGCCGTCGGCCCAGGCGCAGCTTGTGAGCACCTGTGAGTTCTGCGTCGGGAAGATGTCAAGGCCCCCTTCTTGGTTGCGGCGCACGCGCACGAACTCCTCGCGGCTGCAGGGCTTGGTGCGCTCGAAGTCCGCGCGCATCATCATGGGCGCGACGCGCACTGCGCTGCGGCCCTGGCAGCGCAGGATGTAGGGGCGCGCGAGCATCAGAAACGTCACGAAGCTCGAGACCGGATTGCCGGGCAGCCCAATAAAGGGCTTGCCGCAGACTTCGCCCAGCGCGACGGGCTTGCCGGGCTTTAAGGCCACGCGCCACATCTCGATGCGGCCCAAGCGCTCGACGGCGGGCTTGATGTGATCCTCTTCGCCCACGCTCATGCCGCCCGAGCTGATGATGACGTCGGCCGTGCGCGAGGCGCGCTCGAAAGCCTCAACGGTCGCTTCAAGCGAATCGGGCACCGTGCCGAGATCAAACACCTCGCAGTCAAGGCGCCGCAAAAGAGCGCGGATCGTGTAGCGGTTGGAGTTGTAGATGCCGCCTTCGCCTAAGGGCTCGCCCGGCGCAACGAGCTCGCTGCCGGAAAAGAACACCCCCACGCGCAGGTGCTTGAAGACCGTCACGTAGCTGGTGCCGACGCTCGCGATAAGGCCTAGAAGCGCCGGGGTGAGCGTCTCGCCCGCCTTGGCGACGGTGGCGCCTGCGGCAACGTCGCTTGCGGTCTTGCGCACCCAGCAGCCTTCGGGCACGGGAGCCGTAAAGACGACCTCGGAGCCGTCAACGGTCACGTCCTCCTGGGCCACCACCGCGTCGGCGCCTTCGGGAATGGGAGCGCCGGTAAAGATGCGCGCGCAGGACCCGGGCGCGAGAGGCCCGCCCTTGCTGCCCGCAGGAATGCGGTCGGAAACGGGAAGCCGCACGGGCGTCTTTTCAGAGGCCCCGGCGAGCTCGCACGAGCGCACGGCGTAGCCGTCCATCTGGGAGTTGTCCCAGCCGGGAACGTTGATCGCGCTCACGACGTCCTGCGCAAGCACGCGCCCTTCGGCATAAAGCGTCGGCACGGTTTCCGTGCGCACGATGGGCTGGGCGCGGCCCAGCATCATTTCAAGAGCTTCGTTATAGGTGATCACTGTCAGCCTTCAATGTAACGACGAAATTTGCAACGGCGCCCGGGCTGTTGATGTCGAGCCGGGCGATGCCCTCGGGGATCTCAAGATCGGGGTCGTCGGTGGCGATGGCCGCCACGCCCGGAAGCATCCGGAGGGCCTGCGCGCAGTTCTTGCGGTGCACGAGGATGCGCGGAATGCCCTCCTCGCCCTTGTAGCCCTCGACGAGCACGATGTCGACGGCGTCCATGCGCGAGAGGATCTCCTGCAGGGACACCTTCTGGCCTTCGGTCTCGCGCATCAGCGCCCAGCGCTTGTCACCGGCGAGAACGACTTCCTTGGCGCCCGCGGTGCGGTAGCGCCAGCTGTCCTTGCCGGGACTGTCGAGATCGGTGTCATGGTGCGTGCTCTTGACGGCCGAGACGGTGCGCCCGCGGCTCACGAGCCGCGCGAGAACCTTTTCCATGAGTGTTGTCTTGCCCACACCCGAAGGGCCGACGAATCCGACGGCAAACATGACGCTTCTCCCCAGAAAATTCTGTCTTTGCAATCTATTTTTTTCCTGCCGGGCCGGCTCCTTGCGCGCACGAGGCATGCGGACACGGGAAACGGCACGACACCAAGCCATTTTAGAGAAAGATTGGCTGGCGGAAACTGCAGGCCGTCCATGACCCGCACCGAAGCAAACGCCAAGGCAATGCCCAAGAATGGCCCGAGAGGCGCCGAAGGGAGGTCAAGGGGCGCCGGGCGCCCTTGCTCTTATAATGAAGGGCTTGAACCGCAGCCCGCCCAAATTGCGGGCTTTCCACTCACCTACTGGGACCGACTGATGTCACTCACCCGCCGCAGCCTCGTTGCAGCCGCCGCCATTCTTCCCCTTGCCGGATGCGGCTTTCGCCTGCGCGGACGCTTCGAGCTTCCGTTTGAAAAGATCTATCTCGACATGAACCGCAATACGCCCTTTACGGCGCGCATTGCGCGTCTGCTGCGGGCGGGCTCCAACGTCACCATCGTGAACTCCCTTGAAGAGTCCCAGGCCGTGCTCAAACTCACGCGTCAATCGCGCGAGCGCAACATCATCAGCTACAACGCCGACGGCGAGGCCCGCGAATACGAATTGAAGTACATCGTGCAGTTCGTGCTCACCACGCCGCGCGGAACGCCGTATCTCCCCGAGACGACGTTGGTCGCCGTGCGCGAGATCAGCTACGACGACAACGACTACCTGAGTCGCGACAGCGAAGAGGCGCTCGTCGTCAACGAGATGCAGTCGGACCTTGCCACGCAGATCATCCGCCGCATCGAGCGCGCCGAGCCCGTTGAAGAAAGCGAGGCGCTGACGCGCGATACGGGCGACAAGCCCGCCCTTTAAGCCGAAGGGCCGCCCTTCTTGAAACAGGAAGGCCGCCCGCATTCGTCACGATTCATCTACGCCCATGCAATTTCAGGATCTTCGCTTTGAGCTGCAGAAATCGCCCCTTGCGCCGCTCTGGCTCGTGACGGGCGAAGAGCCGCTCTTGATGCTTGAAGCGGCCGACATGATCCGCAAGAAGGCCCGCGAAGAAGGCTGCACCGAGCGCGAGGTCTTGAACGCCTCGGCCGCCTGGGACTGGAGCCGGGTGTTCGACGCCTGTCAGGCGATGAGCCTTTTCGGCGACAAGAAGATCGTTGAGCTGCGTCTCGCCTCCCCCAAGCCCGGCACCAAGGGTGCCGAAGTTTTGGGCGGTCTCCCGCAGCTTCCCCTGGACGGCGTGGTGCTGATCGTGAGCATCCCCTGGGAGTGGACGCTCAAGAACGCGGCCTGGTACAAGAAGCTTGCCGCGGCAGCCGTCGAGGTCAAATGCGATCCGGTCTCAGCACGCGAACTTCCGGCCTGGTTTCGCGATCGCTTGAAGCGCCTGGGCCTTACGGCCGAAAACGATGCGCTTGCCATTCTCGCCGAGCGCTGCGAAGGCAATCTCCTTGCGGCCAATCAGGAGGTTCTGAAGCTCTACTACCGTTTCGGCAAAGGGAAGCACGTCGAAGCCTCCGACGTCGAGCACGCCGTGCAGGACGTGGCAAGCTTTGACGTTGACAACCTGCTTGATGCGACGTTCTCGGGCGACGGCGCCAAGGCCGTGCGCATTCTTGAAAACTTACGCGCCAAGGGCGAGGCGATTCCCTCGTTTCTCTGGGCGCTTTCGGAAGACATCCGCTGCGCGGCGCGGCTGCGCGCGCTCGTCGATTCGGGCGTCTCGAAGGCGTCGGCGGCGGACCAGCTTCGCATCTTTCCGCTTTCGCGCAAGCGCCGCGCCATTGCCGCCGCCTCGCGCATGAGCTCGCGCAAGCTCGCAAGCGCCCTGATGCTTGCCGCTGATATCGATAAGATTTCAAAGGGGCTCGTCGTCGCCGACCGCGACTCCGATCCCTGGGTGGAGCTCGCGAGCCTTGCGGGCTTTTTGGCGAAGTAATTCTCTTTTTTCCTTGAAGGGCCGCCCGCCCGTCATTGATGCACTGCGGCGGGCTTCCCCCACGCGGAGCTCTTTCAAGGAAAGCTTCTGGTTCAGTACGCTCAAAAAAATGACTGACAAAGACACTTCTGCGGCCGCCGCCGTCGACTTTCACGCCCTGATGCTCGACGTTGGCCGCCGCGCGCGGCAGGCCGCCCGGGAACTTGCGCGCGCACGCACCGCGCAAAAGAACAAGGCGCTCATGATCCTTGCGGAGAGCCTCAGGGCAAACCGCGAGGCCGTGCAGCAGGCCAACGCCCTTGACCTTGAACGCGCACGCGCCAAGAACTACCCGACTAGCTTCGTCGACCGTCTCACCGTAACCGACAAGGTGCTCGAGACAATGGCCGCGGGGTGCGAGCAGATCGCGCAGCTTCCCGACCCCGTGGGTGAAGTCAGCGGCGTGCACGTGCAGCCCTCAGGCATTTCCGTGGGCCGCATGCGTGTGCCGCTGGGCGTCATCGGCATCATCTACGAGTCGCGCCCCAACGTCACGGTCGACGCCGCAGCGTTGACCTTAAAGTCCGGAAACGCCGCCGTTTTGCGCGGGGGCTCCGAAGCTTTTGAAACGAACCGCGTTTTAGGCGGCCTGGTGCGTCAGGCGCTTGAAGCCGCGGGCCTCAACCCCGACGCCGTCATCACGGCGCCCACGGCCGACCGCGCGTTCGTGGGCGAAATGATCCGCGCCCGGGGCCTTATCGACGTCATCATTCCGCGCGGCGGAAAGAGCCTCATCGCGCGTCTGCGCGAGGAAAGCAAGATCGAGATGATTCATCACCTCGACGGGATCTGCCACACGTACGTCGATGCCGCAGCCGACCTCGACATGGCCGTGTCGGTCGTCGACAACGCCAAGACGCAGCGCTACTCCCCATGCAACGCGACCGAAACGCTTCTCGTGCACGAGGCGGTCGCTGACGCCTTTTTGCCTCGCATCGGCGCCGTCTTTGCCCAAAAGGGCGTTGAGATGCGCTGCGACGCACGTTCAAAGGCCGTGCTTGAAGCCTCGGGCCTTGCCGTCGTCGATGCCGATGAGAGCGACTGGGACACCGAATACAACGCCCCGATCATCTCGATTGCGGTGGTCGAAAGCCTTGATGCGGCGCTCGACTTCATCGCGGCTCATAGCTCGCACCACACCGACGCCATCATCACCAACGACTACACGGCCGCCAACCGCTTTCTGCGCGAAGTCGACAGCGGCAGCGTCATGGTGAACTGCTCGACGCGCCTTGCCGACGGCTATGAGTACGGCTTGGGTGCGGAGATCGGCATCAGCACCGGAAAGCTGCACGCCCGCGGCCCCGTGGGCCTTGAAGGCCTTACGAGCCTCAAGTACGTCGTCACCGGCCGCGGCGAAGGGCGTCATTGACCGCACGGCAAAGTTTTAGAAAAATCGATACGAACATGCACCAGAGGCCCCACAGGGCCGCGCACACACTCCATGGCTAGAAAAACCTCTTTTTACGCAATCTGCCCGCTCGGACTTGAAGCGATGCTCGCCGACGAGCTCAAGGCCTGCGGCGCACAGGAAATCAAACCGGCCCGCGGCGGCGTCTTCTTTTCGGGGCCGCAGGCCTGCGCCATGCGCGCCTGCCTCAACTCGCGGCTTGCGAGCCGCATCCTGATGCGGCTTGCCTCCTCGGACTACTACGACGAAGAGGACATCTACAACTTCGCCTGCCGCACCAAGTGGGAGGAGTACTTCGGGCCCGAGAAGTCGATTCGCATCGACATCACCTCGCACCGCTCGCCCTTGAGAAGCCTTGACTTCACGCTGCTTCGAATCAAGGACGGCATCTGCGACCGGTTCAATCACTTCATGCAGACGCGCCCGGACGTCGACCGCACGCACCCCGACATCCGCATCTTCGCCTTCGTCGATCAGCGCTACTGCACGTTCTATCTCGACATGTGCGGCGAGGCGCTCTTTAAGCGCGGCTGGCGCCGCGACAAGGGCGAGGCGCCCTTAAAGGAAAATCTCGCAAGCGGCCTTTTGATGCTCGCGGGCTGGCAGCCCGACATGCCCTTGGTCGACCCCTTCTGCGGATCGGGCACGATTGCAATCGAAGCGGCCCGCGCGGCCTGCGGCATCGCTCCGGGCTTGAACCGCCGTTTCCTTTTTGAGAACTTCTCGGACTTTGAGCGCGACGTCTTTGAAGAGATCAAGGACGACGCGCGCGCTGCGGTCAACCGCCACGCCAAGGTTCTCATCCGCGCAAGCGACATCAGCTCGATCGTGGTCGGCAAGGCCGAGGAAAACGCCCGTGCGGCGGGCCTTTCGGACCTTCTCGAAGACGGGCGCCTCAGTTTTACGCAGTGCGACGCGCGAAAGATCACGGCGCCTGCCGCTTCGGGTCTTGTGATCGCCAACCCGCCCTACGGCGAGCAGTCCAACCCCAAGAGCGCCTCGGTCGCCTCGATGATGAAGGACGTCTCGGACAACCTCAAGCACAACTTCTCGGGCTGGACGGCCTGGCTTCTGACGAGCGACCGCGCACTGCCGCGCCAGATGCGTCTGTCGGAGTCGCGCAAGGTGCCGCTTTTCAACGGCCCGCTTGAATGCCGCTTCTTCAAGTTCGACATGGTGCGCGGAAGCTTTCGCAGCAAGGAAGCCGCCGAACCTGCCAAGGCTGAATAAAGAGGCTCGCGCGTGGGCCTGCGGCGGACGGTTTGCAGAACGACCGTCCGCCTTTTTTTGATCTTTTTTCCCGGTCGGCGCAAAAAAACTTGCAATTTTCTTTTGAGCACGTATATAATGCCGATCTCTGCAAAACAAAGCCTCTCGTCCCTATCGTCTAGAGGCCTAGGACATGACCCTCTCACGGTTAGAACTGGGGTTCGAATCCCCATAGGGACGCCATGACTCCTTGAGGAGCTTCTCGCGAGGCAAGCGCAAGCCGCTGGATTTTTGAGTCCGAGCGGCTTTTTTGTCGCCCGCGATTTTCCTCTTCCAACTCTTCCCACTTTCTTCCCCATCTTCCCCTCCTCTTTTCCCAGTTGATTCAAGGCTTCAGTCTGAAGAAGTCTCTGACCGTCCCTACGGGATAGCCTGCGTGACCGCGCGCCCACACTAAAAGCAGAGTCGCCGGGGCGAGCGCCTACAATCGAATGAATGGCGCTTTGGTCTACCGGAATACCGATCAAGAGCCGTGCACCCTGCATCCTCTTGCATCCACTTTGTTCGGCGGAGCGCCTCTTTGAGAGGAGACATCAACATGAAGGCTTTGCTTTTGACGCCCGAAGACACCGTCGCCACGGTGCTGCAGGCGACATCGGCGGGCGACGACGTGCAGATCGTCCTGCACGGCGCCGTACGAGCGCACGTGCGCGCGACTGAAGACATTCCCTACGGCTTCAAGATCTGCGTGCGCCCCATGGCGCGCGGCGAAACCGTCGTGAAGTACGCGCATCCGATCGGCGTCGCCTCGGCCGACATCGCAGCCGGCGCGCTTGTTCACGTGCACAACGTCGAAGGCAACCGCGGCCGCGGCGATCTCGCGGCAAAGTAAGGAGGCAGGCCATGTCGGAAACAACATTCTTGGGCTATATGCGTCCCAACGGACAGGCAGGCGCGCGCAACTACGTGCTGCTCATGCCGATCAACCGGTCGCTCAACTTCATCGCCGCAAGCGTCAAGAAGATGACCAACGGCACGCGCCACTTCGAAATTCCGGCCGAGACCGGCCGCACCAAGGCCGACCGCGAGGTGATCGTGCGCACCATGACGGGCCTCATGCAAAACGCCAACGTGGGCGGCATCGTTCTGCTGGCGGTAAAGCCCGTCTCGGGAAGCGCCTACAAGAACATGGGCGCCGACCGCTTCGAAGAGGAAGCCAAAAAGTCAGGCAAGCCCTACCGCATCGTCTATCTCACCGAGTCGGGCGGCAGCTACGGCATGATCGGCGAAACGCTCAAGGCCGCGCGCGAGGTGCTCCTTGAAGTCTCCGCGATGCGCCGCAGCCCCTGCCCGCTTTCGTCTCTTACCTTGGGCGTCAAATGCGGCACGTCGGATGCGACTTCGGGCATTGCCGGCAACCCCACCGTGGGCGCCGTGTTCGACGCGCTCGTTGCCGCCGGCGGCACGGCCTTCTTCTCGGAGACGACCGAAATCATCGGCGCCGAGGACCTTGTCGCCGCCCGCGGACGGACGCCCGCCGTCTCTCAGGCAATCCTTGACGCCGCCCGGCACTGGGAGGAAAAGGCAAAGTCGACCGGCGAAGACATCCGCGCCATCAACCCGATTCCGGCCAACATTGCTGCCGGCATCACGACCTTGGAAGAAAAGTCCCTGGGCGCCATTGCCAAGAGCGGGCACGCGCCCATTGAAGGCGTTCTCTCCTACGCCGAGCGCCCAGCGGGGCACGGGCTTTACTTCGTCGACTCGTGGATGTCGTCGCTCTCGCTCCCCCTTTGCTTTACGGCCTGCGGCGCCGCGATCGTGATCTATCAGATGGGCGGAGGCGCCATGCCCCAGTACCCGATGATGCCCGCCATCAATCCGACGGTGGTTTCGCCCTTCCTGTACGTCACCGGCAACGCGCTGGCCTACGCTCGGTCGCCCGACAACTTTGACTTTGACTCCTCAAAAATCATGACCGAGGGCGCCTCGATTGAAAAGGAAGGCGAGAGGCTTCTTGCGCACCTTCTTGACGTCGCCTCGGGCACCATGACGAAGATGGAAACGCTCGACTACGCCGAGCAGCTTGAGCTCTACATGGAAGGGCCGGTTCTGTAGTTTCTTGACGCTTTCCAGCGGCCGACAGCGTCGGCCGCTGGAAGAGAAAAACGGTCCTTCGGAGGGGAAGACGGACAGTGATGCCTCTTCGCCCCCCGGGAAGGTGCACAAAACTAGTGCAGACGGGGGCAACATTTTTCGCGCAACCCGCCCCGTGCTCCTACAATACTGCCTGTAGCGGAGTTTCCGACCGCCGCCGGGCTTGCCACGGTTTCTGGCACGGCCCTCGTTTTTTGCTGGTTATGCGGCGTGTGTCACGAGAAGCTGCGCTCGTGCTCAACAATCATCCGAGAACAATAAAAATCATCCACAAGGAATCGACATGTCGAAGATAACCTCCGCTCTCCTGGCAGCCGGACTGATCGTCCTTACTGCCTCGGCAAACGCCGAGGAGCTCAACGCCTACACCATCATGCCCGAGAAGTACTCTTCTCAGGTCTTTGCAGAATTCACCAAGGACACCGGCATCAAGGTCAACTTCCTGCGCTTTTCTTCGGGCGAAGCCCTGGCGCGTCTGACGGCTGAAAAGAACCGTCCGCAGGTCGACGTGATGCTCGGGGGCCCCGCCGACACCTATGCCGCGGGCGTCAAGGAAGGCGTCTTCGAAGCCTATCGCCCGGCGGGCGCCGAAGCGATCAAGCCCGAATTTCGCGATGCCGACGGCTACTGGACGGGCATCGGCATCATTCCGCTGTGCTTCCTGACGAACCAGAACTTCCTCAAGAAGAACGGCATGCAGCCGCCTGCCAAGTGGTCCGACCTGCTTGACAAGCGCTACAAGGGGCAGCTGCAGATGGCCGACGCCCGCACCTCGGGCACCGCCACCGAACGCATCTACACCTTGGTCAAGCTCATGGGCGAAGACGAAGCCTTCAAGTACCAGAAGGCTCTGAACGCCAACGTCCAGCTCTACACCAAGAGCGGCGCGGGCGGCGCCATGCCGGTTGCCACCGGCCAGTGCGCTTCGGGCATCTTCTACATCGTCGACGCGCTCGACATCGCTCAGCAGGGCTATCCGGTGACGATCAGCTACCCGCAGGACGGCGTAAGCTTCGGCATCGAGGCCACGGGCATCATCAAGGGCGCCAAGAACCTTGACGCCGCCAAGAAGTTCGTCGACTGGGCGACCTCCAAGAAGTTCGCCGAATTCATCGTTGAAAACAAGATCAACTACGTTCCCACGCGTTCGGACGTGAAGACGACCAACCCGATCCTTGATCTCTCGAAGATCAACACCATCTCGGTCGACGTCCAGTGGAAGGGCCAGAACCGCAAGGCCTTCACGCAGCGCTGGATCAATGAAGTGATCAAGTAAGCGGCGCACCTCTGCCCCTTCGTTTTATTCAACGACCGGACACCAAGGGCGGTCTTTTCAGAGAAGACCGCCCTTGACATCCGTGCACCTTTCGCGCATCCCACTCATGATTTCGTCAGCCTCTTCCGTCCGAGGAGACACGGCAACCCGGCTCGTCGTCGCCGCACTGTGGCTGCTGCTGGCCCTCTTTGTTCTCTACCCCTTCTGCCGTCTGCTTGCCATGACGTTCTGGAGCGACGGCGGCTTCACGCTCGACAACCTGCGCCCCTTCTTCAGCAGCTGGTACGACCAGCGCTCGGCGGTCAACAGCATTCTGCTCGCCTGCGCCGTGGGTGCTGCGGGTACCGTTCTGGGCTTCGTCTTCGCGTTCGTCACGACGCGCCTCAATCTCCCGCAGTGGCTGAGCTTTTCAATCGGCGCAGTCACCATTCTTCCGCTCATCTCGCCTCCCTTTACGAGCAGCATCGCTCTGACGCTTCTCATGGGCCCCAATGGGCTTTTCCTCAAGCTCCTGGGGTTGGAGACGCTTAACTTCTACGGCTTCTGGGGCACGTTCATTTCGGAGACGCTCACGTTCTTCCCGGTGGCGTTCATGACGATTGCAACCGTGCTCTCCCGAATCGACGCCAATCTTGAGGACGCGGCCTATTCTCTTGGCGCTTCGAGCGGCGAAGTGTTCCGCACGGTGACGCTGCCCCTTTCGGTGCCGGGCATTGCCAACGCGTTCCTGTTGGTGTTCTCCTGCTCGCTTGCCGACTTCGCAACGCCTCAGGTGCTGGGCGGGCATACGTTCCCGGTTCTGCCCACGCAGGCCTACCTCCTCATCACCGGCATGTACGACTTCAAGGGCGGCGCCGCGCTTTCCTTCATGCTCCTGGTGCCTGCGCTTGTCGTCTACGTCATCCAGCACTACTGGGTGGGACGCAAGAACTACGTCACGGTCTCGGGCAAGGCGGGCGGGCGCAGCAGCATCAAGGGCCCGGGCGTGGTGATCACTTCGCTCATGGGGGCCGTGGTGACCGCGGTCATTGCGCTCATCATCGCCATCTACGCGGTGATTCTCACCGGGTCGTTCGTGAAGATCTGGGGCGTCAACAACACGCTCACGCTCGATCACTACACCTACGTCTTCACCCATGGCCTGAAGGCAATCAAGGACACGCTCATCATCGCCTGCATCGGCACGCCCCTGGGCGGCCTCTTTGCGGTGCTCGTGGGCTTTGTTGCGGCACGCCTCAAGGTGCGCGGCTACAAGACGCTTGAGACCGTCTCGCTCATGCCCTACGTGCTTCCGGGCACGGTGCTCGGCATCGCCTACATCATCGCCTTCAACGACGAGCCGCTCGTGCTCACCGGGACGCTTTCGATTCTCGTTGCGGCCTACGTGTTCCGCTACTCGTCAGCGGGCATCCGCAACGTGATCGCCGCGCTCACGCAGATCGATCCCTCGATCGAAGAGGCGAGTCTGAGCCTTGGCGCAAGTCCCGCGCGGACCTTCCGCTCGATCACGATTCCGCTCGTGCTGCCTGCGGTGCTTGCCGGCATGAAGTACCTCTTCATTCACTCGATGACCGCCATCAGCGCCACGATCTTCCTCGTGTCGGTGTCCTGGACGCTCATGACCACGCGCATTCTCGAGTGCATGACCGAGCTGCAGTTTGCGCAGGCCTGCGCCTTCTCGGTCGTTCTGATTCTGCTTGTCTTTGCTGCCTCGGGCGTGATGTCGCTTGCGGCCAAACTTCTGTGCCGCACGGGCGGCCACATCGGAGCCAATTAAAAATGTCTGTTTCTCTTTCGCTCAAAGGCCTCACGCGGCGCTACGTCAAGGACAATCAGGAGTTCTACGCCGTCGACCACGTGTCGCTCGACGTCATGCCCGGCGAATTCCTCACGTTCCTGGGCCCCTCGGGCTGCGGCAAGACGACGACGCTGCGCATGATCGCGGGCTTTGCGACGCCCTCCGACGGCCAGATCCTCATGGACGGCGTCGACATCACGCATCTGCCCGCCAACGAACGCAATCTGGGCTTCGTCTTTCAGTCCTATGCGCTCTTCCCGCACATGACCATTGCCGACAACGTGGGCTACGGCCTCAAGATCCGCCGCGAAACGGGCGATGCGGCCATGCGCAAGGTGCGCGAGGCGCTTGCCATGGTGGGGCTCACCCAGGCTGAAAAGCGCTACCCCAACCAGCTCTCGGGCGGCGAGCAGCAGCGCGTCGCTCTGGCGCGCGTTCTGGTGCTGCGCCCGAAGGTGCTCCTGATGGACGAGCCGCTTTCCAACCTCGACGCGAAGCTGCGCCTTCACATGCGCACCGAAATCCGCCGCATCCAGCAGGAGCTTGAGATCACGTGCCTCTACGTCACGCACGATCAGAAGGAAGCGCTCACGATGTCGGATCGCATCATGGTGATGCAGCACGGCAAGATCGAGCAACTGGGTACCCCGATGAAGCTCTACGAAGATCCCGCCTCGCCCTTTGTGGCCGACTTCATCGGCCAGGCGAACCTCTTTGAAGGCGTGGTCGCCCGCATCGACAACGACGGCATGGGCACCATCCTCGTGGAAGGGGTTGAGCTCAAGGCGCGCGTGCGCCGCGAAAATCCCGCAGCCGTGGGCGACCGGGCGCTTCTCGTCGTGCGTCCGGAAAACCTCTCGCTTGCGACCGAGGCCTCGGCCAACCGCCTCACAGTGCATGTCGTGAACCGCCTCTTTGAGGGCGATCGGATCGACTACGAAGTCCTCATCAAGGACTCGAACCAGCGCACCTCGTCAGGGCGGCCCTTCAGCATGTCGGTGCCGTTCCTGCCGGGCACGCAGGTCATTGAACCGGGTTCGGTGATTGCGGCGACGTTCCACCCGCAGGCGGGCGTCATCATCCGCAAGTAGGGCTCGTCTCGCCAACTTCACCACCTCACGTTCGGCCGTCGTGCGCATCCGCCATGACGGCCGAATTGTTTGTGCCCCGCGTTTTTACCTCGCGGTTTGCTCCGCACGAGAATGCGGTCCTGGGGCTAGACTTTTGAGAGCCGCCCCGTGCGGCGCTTTTCAAAAAACACGGATGAAGGAGCCCGCCATGCGTTTGACGATCGTCGTTGAAAACCATACGGTAAGCCAGAAGCTTCTGGCCGAATGGGGCTACTGCGCGTGGCTGGAAACCGAGGCCGGGGGCGTTCTTCTTGATACGGGCGGCATCTCGCACACGCTCACGCACAACCTCGCGGCTCTGAAACTTGACGCAGGCCGCATCCGTCACCTTGCTCTCTCTCACGGGCACTTTGACCACACCTCTGGTCTCATCGACATCCTGCGCCTCAAGCCCGACGTGCACATCTGGGCCGCGCCCAGCATCGGGCGTCCCCGCCTAAGCGGAGCTGACGCCGGCCGCGCGAGCGGCGGCGGCGCCCTTCTTGCGGGACTTGCCTTTACACCCGTGGCGCCCACGGCCGACATCTGCCCCGGCGTCACGGCCTTTACGGTGCCGCAGTCCGAGCGCGATCCCCGTTGGATCTGCACGAAGAACCTCTTTGAGAAAACCGAGGACGGCCGCATTGCGCCCGACAGCTTTGAAGACGATCTCTCGCTTTTGGTTCGAACCGAAAAGGGGGCGTCGGTGCTTTTAGGCTGCGCGCACGCGGGGCTTCCCAACATCCTTAGCTATGCCGCAAGGCACTTCGGGATCGATCGGTTTGAGGCGGTGATCGGGGGCACGCATCTGTCGAGCGTTGCGCGCGAGGACTACCCGGCCTGGATGGCGGAACTTGTCCAGTACAACGTCAGGCGCTGGCGGCCGTGCCACTGCACGGGCTTTGCCGCTGCGGCCGAACTTGCGCGAAGGTTTAACGACGTCGACTGGGCCTCGGCCGGCACCGTGCACGAACTTTGAGCGCTTGGGAAACGATTTCCCAAACGCGCGCGCATGAAAAAACGCTTCGCCTGCAAAGACTTCAAAGGTCTTCGTGCGAAGCGCTTTTTTCGTAAAGCAATTGGGAGTGGATGCGAGCTCAGTGCTTGCGTGCACCGTGATGGGGCTCGACAGCCGGCGCGAGCACGCCGCAGTCAAGCTTTTCAAGGTCGCGCACGAGCGTATCGCGCCAGGAGTATTCGCACCCGCACCAGTGCTGGTTGTAAAAGCCGAATTCCTTCAAAAGCACCCCGCGGCGATCCTGCAGGCCGTCCTTGCGCCAGTTCTTTTCCCAGAACGTCACGCCCGAATGGCGGCTTGCGGCAAGGTTTCCCGCGGCGTTGACCTGCTCAAGCGACTTCCAGCGGCTTGAGGCAAGCGTCGTGGTAAAGCGGGTTAGGCCCAGCTCGGCGCATTTGGCGGCTGCCGCCTCAAGGCGCAGATTGAAGCACACCTGGCAGCGCGCGCCCCGCTCGGGCTCGTGCTCAAGGCCGCGCGTGGCCGCGACCCAGGCCGCATGATCCCAGTCGCCGTCGATTACCTCAAGCCCCAGACGCTCGCAGTGGTGCGAGAGCTCGTTCTTGCGCTTGACGTACTCATCCAGCGGGTAGATGTTGGGATTGAAGTAGAAGACCGTGGGGCGCATGTCGTGCGCGAGCATCCATTCGATGATCGCCGCCGAACACGGCGCGCAGCAGCTGTGCAGAAGTACTTTTTCCATAGCACGGGCGATTGTATCAGCCGAGTGCGGTGACAGATCACAAGGGCGCCACCTTGAAAACAAAGGGAAAAGCCAAGGAAAAAAGGCACGGTTTTGCGTGCGCATAACCCTGCGCCTATCGCCGCATAGGGTTTTGATTTTCAGAGTGGGCCGAAAGCCCCCTCTTTGTAGTGCAGTCACTACAGGGAATACACCTACGGATGGTGGTATACGTGTATACTACAAAGCCCTCAGTAATAAAAAACGAAATAACAAAAGACCTATAAAAGCGTCTCGCTCCGTTTGCTTTTGTGAGGCGAACGGTCGTTTCTACGAGGAGTGCCTCATGCCTAATCAGCGTGCGGAAAACCGGCAGTGTATTTGTCCACTTGAATACGGCTACCATGCCTTGGGCGGCAAGTGGAAACCCAGAATTTTATGCGTGCTCGGCCAGTCGAGCCCGAGGCGCTACACCGACATCCGCCGCCACATCGAGACCATCACCGACGCGGTGCTCTCGAATACGCTCAAGGAATTGATTTCACAGGGAATGGTCAAACGCGAGCAGTTTGACGTCATCCCGCCGCACGTCGAATACAGCCTCACCGAAAAGGGCCGAAGCGCGCTGCCGCTCGTGCATGCGTTCTGCCTTTGGTCGACGCAGCACGCCGCTGGCGACTTTGAGGAAAAGAAGGACGCCCCCGACTGCCGCTTCGGCTGCTCGTTTCTCGAAAAGCTCCGGGGAACCAATCCCCTTGAAGCGCCCGCAACGGGCGAAAACTGAGCCCGCAGGAAAACCGTGCGAAAAGACGTGCGGGAAGACCCGCCGGCCGTCCCTGCTGATCAGCCCAACCGGATCAGCAGACCTTAAGGGAAGCCCGGCGGCACTGCGATAAAATTATCGTTTGACGCCGCAATCCGTGCCGGCCGCAGCGATGGGCCGGCACCCGATTTTCTATTGTCGACACGCTTTCCTTTCCCGCCCGTTTTCAGCCGCAGGCAACGTGCAATTTTTGCCTTCGACTCAAGAATTTTTCCGTGAAAACCGCACTGTACGTCATCTGTCCGCTCGCCATCGCGGCGCTCTGGGCGCTGGCCGCCTCCGTGGACGCCGTACCGGCCATTCTGCTGCCCTCGCCTGCGGCGGTCGCAGGCGCCTTCGTCGAGCTTGCCGAAAGCGGTGCGCTTTTAACGCACACGCTTGCTTCAGGCGCGCGCGCCATTGCGGGCTTTGCATTGGCGGGCGCAACCGGCATTGTGCTGGGCCTTTGGTTTTCACGGGCGCCGCGCGCCGAACAGGCCTCGCACGTCGTGCTCGAGTGCCTGCGGGTGACGCCGCCTCTGGCGATGATTCCGCTTCTGATCCTGTGGTTTGGCATCGGCGAAGCACCCAAGATCGCCATCGTCTTTCTCTCGGGCTTTTTCCCGATCTACCTCAATACGCTCACGGCCTTTCGCAGCGTTGACGGCAAGCTCCTTGAAGTCGGCGCATCGCTTGACTTCTCGCGCGAGGAGATGTTTCGCCTCATCATGCTGCCGGCGGCGATGCCTGGCATTCTTACCGGGCTGCGGCTTGGTTTCGGCTACAGCTGGCGAGCTCTGGTGGGAGCCGAGCTCATCGCCGCGAGCTCCGGTCTGGGCTACCTCATCAACGAGTCGGGCGAATATCTCAAGACCGACTGCGTCTTTGCGGGCATCATCACGATTGCCGTTCTCGGAATCGTCGCCGACTGGCTTCTTGCGAAGATCCTGCACGCCGCCATGCCCTCGTTGAAGCTGCCGCGCACGATGCCCACGCCCATGCTCTCGCGCGTCGACGTCAAGGACCGATAAGGGGAGCGTTAAAGATGTTCAGCATCGCCTGCCGCCATCTGACCAAGCGCTTTGCGAGCTCCGCGCGCCCTGCTGCCGACAAGGGCTCCATCGTCGCGACGGAGCCCGCCAACGACCTCAGCTTTGATTTTGCCGCAGGCAAAATCACCGCCATCGTCGGACAAAGCGGCTGCGGGAAGACGACGCTCTTGCGCATGATCGCGGGGCTCGAAGTGCCCGATGCGGGCGAGATCGTCTTTTGCGACGAAACGGGCGCAAAGCGCCGTCCGGTAATTTCGACCGTCTTTCAGGAGCCGCGGCTTTTTCCGTGGCTCAATGTGAGGGACAACATCGCCCTGGCAGTCCGCAGCAAGCCCGAGGCCGAACGAAACGCCTTAATCGACGAGACGTTGGAGACCGTGGGCTTGACGCAGGCCGCCTTCAAGATGCCCCACGAACTCTCAGGCGGTATGGCCCAGCGCGTAGGCATGGCCCGCGCCTTGTGCCGGCACCCCGACATCCTGCTGCTTGACGAAGCCTTCAGTGCGCTCGATGCCCTCACGCGCGAAAAGCTTCGCGGCGAATTCATCGACATCGCCGCACGGCGCCCGATGACGACGATTCTGGTGACGCACGACGTACTGGAGGCGGTGCTCCTTTCAAGCACAATCTGCAAGCTTGAAGCGGGCGCCGTCGCCCAGACCTGGACGATCGAGGCGCCCTATCCGCGCCGCTTGGGGCAGCCGGGGCTTGCGCGGCTTGCCGACGGCATTCTCGCGTCCTTTTTTGAAGAAAAAACCAATACCTGTTTGCACAACCGCACCAATTGAGGGAATTGAGCGCCTGCCTTGCCCCGCCTTGACGGGAGCACGAGAAAAAACAAGAAGGACGCCTCTCTCGTTTAACTGCACGTTTTTATTCACACCCATTTTTGCGGAGTTTCATTTTTCATGAACTACAGCCTTACTTTGAAGCGCACGCTTGCCGCTGCCGCCGCCGGCCTCATCGCCGCGGGCTTTTCCACCGCCGGCATGGCCGCCCGCGACGGCATGCCCGACGAAGTCAACATCGTCTACGTCAAGGCGCCCTTCAACCTGCAGAACATGGTGCTCAAGGATCAGAAGATGCTTGAGAAGGCCTTCGAGCCCTACGGCACGCGCGTCACCTGGCACACCATCACCTCGGGCGCCAAGCAGGCTCAGGCCATGGCCGCAGGCTCGATCGACGTCTCGGCCGTGATGAACACCGCCTCGCTTCTGATGGCAAACGGCGCGGGCACCACCGTCTACATCGCCGACGGTGTGGCGCACCCGACCGACACCTTTGCGATCGTGGGTCCCAAGGGAAAGACGCTCTCCATCAAAGACCTCAAGGGCAAGAAGGTCGCAGGCCCCCGCGGCACCGTGCTGCATCAGCTTCTCGTAGCGGCCTTGAAGAAGGAAGGCATGACGATCAACGACGTCGAGTTCATCTCGATGGATCCGGGCCCCGCCCTCTCGGCTTTGATGGCCGGAAGCGTCGATGCGGCGCTTCTTGCGGCGAGCGCCGTGATCAAGGCCGAGGAAAACGGCTGCAAGACGATCACCACCGCCAAGGACCTCGTCAACGTCAACCTCGTTCTCACCGCAAGCGAATCCTTCGCGAAGAACAATTCCAAGGCGCTCAACCTCGTCGTGAAGACGCACCGCGCGGCCCTTGAGTGGATCCGCGCCAACAAGGACAAGGCGCTTGAAATCGGCGCCAAGGAGCACGGCATCTCCATCAAGGACGCCCAGACGCTTGCCGACTGGTCGCACTACTACAGCACCGTCACCGACACCGACGTCAAGGGTCTTGCGCTTGACCAGGACTTCCTCATTGAAAACGGCATGATGCAAAAGCGCGTCGACGTCAATACACTCGTATTGCCGTCCGCACGCAAGTAGCAGACTGCTTTTTCGGGCGGCGGGCTTTCCGGGCAAATCCCCTTTTTGGGGCTTTGCGCCGGAAACGGCCGCCCGAAGTCTTTTGAGAAGCCTTTTAAAAAGTCTTCCGCGAAGGCTTTTTCGAAGTCTCCTTTGACGCTTTCCCCCATCCTCCCCACCACCTTTTCGGCGAGTCTTTCCCATGAGTTCCACCCGCGCCTGCTGCAGCGATGCGGCGCCCCAATCCCCTTGCCAGTCTTGCGAGCCCTGCCAGAACGGTCACAGCCGTCCCCGCGCCGGCACGCGCGCCTACCGGCGCTCGCCCGAGCGGACCTTTGACAAGACGGTCGATCTCGTCGTGGTGGGCTTGGGCGGCGCCGGGGCCGTGGCCGCCATCGAGGCCGCGCGCCTCGGGCGCTCGGTGCTCGTGTTGGAAAAGACGGCCGCGGGCGGCGGCAACACCGCCGTTTCCGCTGGGAACTTCATCATTCCCGCCGACGCCGAGAAGGCCTTTGAGTACCTCTCGGCCACTTTTGCACTCGGTGCAAGCGAAATGGATGCCGCCGCCGTCAGGCGCTTTTGCGTCGAGGCGGCCGCCACGCGCGAATTCTTTGCCGACATCGCGCCCGAGGCCGAGCTTCAGGTCGCGGGCCACGCCAACTTCCCGCAGCTGCCGCACGCCGAGACGATCACGAAGTACTCGATCAAGGGCGAGGCAACGGGCGGCATCAATCTCTTTGCCGTCCTCAAGGCGGCTTTAAAGCGCCTCTCGGTCGAGGTGCTCTACGAAACCCCGGCCGAAGAGCTCGTGGTGGAAGGCTTCCAAAATACCGATGGCGACATCGTCGACGCCGTCACGGGCGTACTCGCTCGGCGCGCCGACGGCAGCACGCTTTTGATCGGCGCGCGGCACGGCGTCGTGCTTGCCACCGGGGGCTATGAGTGCGACGCCGAGTCGCTTGAGAGCTTCTGCCAGGGGGCGCCGCTATTTAGCCTCGGGACGCCTGCCAATACGGGCGACGGCCTTCGCATGGCGCAGTCGGTCAACGCCGCGCTCTGGCACATGCACGCCTATTCCTGCCCGCTCGGGATGCGCGTGCCGGGACTTTCAAGCGCCATTCCGTTTCACCCGACGATGGCGGGCTTCATCTGGGTCGATCGCTTCGGACGGCGCTTTGCCAACGAAGCCGACGTCGATCTGCACGCGTGCCTTTACAGCGTCAATCACTTTGACCCGGTCAAGCACTGCTACCCCGCCATTCCCTGCTGGGCGGTCTTTGACGAGAAAGCGCGCACCACGGGCGGCATCACGCACCAGCGCTTCGGCTACGGCGCCGTGATCGAGGGCTACGCCTGGTCGCGCGACTCAAGCCGCGAGATCGAAGCGGGCATCGTCAAGAAGGCCGAAAGCATTGAAGAACTGGCAGCGATCATTGGGCTTGATCCCGCAGCGCTTAAAGCCACCGTCGCGCGCTGGAACGCCTGCGTGCGCGACGGAGCCGACCACGACTTCGGGCGCAGGATGGAAAAGCCCCTGACCGAAAAGGCGTCTCTAGCGGGTCTCACGCCCCGCAAGCTTTCCGACACCATCGAGGAAGGCCCCTTTTATGCGGTCGAGCTCTATCCGGCACTTTTAAACACCCAGGGCGGCCCCAGAAGAAGCGAACGCGCCGAAGTGCTTGATCGGGCCGGACGCCCCATTCCCGGGCTTTATGCCGCAGGCGAGCTCGGCTCGCTTTGGGGCACCGTCTATCAGGGCTCAAGCAACGTCGCCGAGTGCCTCGCCTACGGGCGCATCGCCGCCCGCGAGGCGTTGAGCCGCCCGGCTCGAAACCTCGATTAACCCGGGGCGCGACGTCAGGCGTCAACCGATTCGCCGCGGATTAGTTACTAATTAGACGCATATTTTTGATGCATTGAAAACCGCGCTTTGGCCCGCCAATACTGGCCTTGGGGCCGAAATGGCGCTCCAAGCCCCTCGAGCGCTTCAGGAGCCTTCGGGACACGCAAAAAGGCGCCGCTTCATCGACTTTGAAAACCGGTGAGGCAGCGCCTTCTCGTTTGGGAAACGCCTACGGCCTTATTTTGCTTTAGACCTTCAGGTCGTTCAAAACCCAGAGCGCGTAGTTCACGTACAGGCTGCAGGAGACGAGCAAGCCCCGCTCGTCAATGTCGAAGTGCCCGTTGTGGTTGGAGTACTCGGTGCCGGGCTTGTCGCTGCGCGTGCCGAAGTAGACGAACGCGCCGCGGCAGTGCGGCATGTAGTCGGCGAAGTCCTCGGCCTGCATCGACTTCGGATAGTCCGCGACGATGCCCTCGGGCCCCACGATCGTCTGCGCGACGGCGTGCACTTCGGCTGCAACGCCCGCGTCGGTGATGAGCGGCAGCGAATAATCCTTGACGTTCACCTCGCAGGCGGCGCCGTACAGGGCCGCCGTCTGCTCGGCAATGTCCTTGACGCGCTTGTTCGTGAAGGCGCGCACCTCGGGCGTGAAGGCGCGCGTCGTGCCTTCGAGCTCGGCCTCTTCGGCCACGATGTTGTACTGCGTGCCCGCCCAGGCCTTGCCCACGCCCACGACGACCGAATCCATCGGATCGGTGCTGCGCGCGACGATGCTCTGCAGCGCCACGACGATCTGGCTAGCGATGTAAAGCGCGTCGATGCCGAGATGAGGCTTGGAGACGTGCGCGCCCTTGCCCTTGATGCGGATGCGGAAGTAGTCGCAGCTTGCGTTGATGGGTCCCGGCATCGCGGCCACCTGTCCCACTTCAAGCGACGGGGTGACGTGCGCGCCCAGAATCCGGTCGACGCCCTTTAAAAGCCCCGCGGCGACGAACTGCCGCGCGCCCTGGCCGATTTCCTCGGCCTGCTGGAAAAAGAGCCGCACTTCGCCCGAAAACTCGTTTTCGCGCTCCTTGAGAATGCGCGCCGCGGCTAGAAGCGAGGCCGTATGTCCGTCGTGGCCGCAGGCGTGGCAGAAGCCCTCGTTTTGCGAAGCGTATTCACAGGTCTTCAGATCCTGCATGCCGAGCGCATCCATGTCGGCGCGAAGCGCGACGATGCGGGGCTTGGCGCCCGCGGCAAGGGGCTTTTTGCCCTTGATGCGGGCGCAAACGCCCGTTTCACCCACTCCCTCGTAGTCGATGCCTGCGGCGTCAAGCTCGGCCTTGATGCGCTCGCTCGTTTTGAATTCCTTGAGGCTCACTTCGGGGTGCGCATGAAAGTAGCGGCGCATGCCGACGATGTAGTCCTGCAGCTTGAGAACCGACGGATCGATGTGAAGCATGATGTGTGCTCGTCTCTGTTTGAAGTTGTTTGAAGCGGTTTGAACGTTTGAGGACCGTGTCCTGAGGCTAAAAAGGCGGCGCGGATCCCGTTCAAAGGAAGCCGCCCGCCTTTTTCAAAGCCCGCGCTTAGTACTTGTACTTCTCAGCCCCTTCCCAGACCGGGGTGAAGGCGCCCTTGTAGACGTCCATCAGGGTCTTGGCGGTATCAAACGTGTGATAGGCGTCGACCACCTTCTTGTAGACGGGGTTGTCCTTGTCCTTCGTGCGCGCAACGATCACGTTGTAGAGCTCGCCCACGCGCGGATTGGTCTTGGCGTTGACGTCCTCCGTGTAGATCGAGTCCTTCACGGCGTCAAGGCCCGCGGTGTAGGCGTTGCCGCCGTTGATGAGCGCAGCCGACACGTCGGGGAGAATGTTGTAGAGCACGCCCGACTCAGCCTCGCGGATCTGAATCTTGACGTTGTACTTGGTGATGTCGGTCTTGGTGGGAACGAAGCCCTTGGCGGGATCGCAGACGATGAGGCCAGCGGCCTCAAGAAGCTTCAGCGCACGGCCGCCGTTGGTGAGGTCGCTCGGAATGGCGAAGATGTCGCCGTCCTTGACGTCCTTCATCGACTTCAACTTGGCCTTGTTGTTGAAGACGCGCAGGGGCGTGAGGATCGTGTCGCCGATTGCCTCGATCTTGTAGCCGTTGCGGGCGATGTCGTTTGCGAGATAGGCCTTGTGCTGGAAGGCGTTGAGATCGATTTCGCCGTCGGCGAGCGCCCGGTTGGGCGTGGCGTAGTCGGAGAACTTCACGAGCTTCACCTCGATCTTGTCCTTGGCAAGAAGCTTGTTGATCGTATCCCACTGCGCGTTGTAGTCGCCCACGACGCCCACCTTGACGACCGTAAAGCCCTCGGCCTGCGCCTTGCTCTTGCCGTCGTCGCCGCAGCCCGTAAGCGCGGCCGCGCACACCGCGGTCGCAGCCGCAGCGAACGTGATTTTCTTAAAAACAGAATTCAAAAGTGCCATTTGTTTTCCCTCTGTGCAGTCAAAAAACTTTTTATCGAACCCCGTCAGCATCAGTGCGTCGAACGGCGCACGATGAGGTTGCCGAAGAACTGAAAGACGCTGATGATGGCAAGGATGATGATCACCGTAAGCCAGATCATGTCGCGGTAGCCCATCTGATAGCCGTAGCGAATGGCGAAGTCGCCCAAGCCCCCTGCGCCGATCGCGCCCGCAATGGCGGTGATGCCCACGAGGCTCACGAACGTGATCATCGTCACGCGCGTGATGCCCGGAATGCTTTCCTTGAGATAGACGCTGAAGATGATCTCGCGCGGCGAAAAGCCCATCGCCTGGCTTGCCTCGATGAGGCCGTGGTCGATGTCGGAGAGGACCGACTCGATCTGGCGCGCGAAGAAGGGCACGGTGCCCGCCACGAGCGCCACAAAGGAGCCCGTCACGCCCGAGCCCGTGCCGACGAGAAAGCGGCTCACCGGGATCAGGAGCACGATGAGAATGATGAACGGAATCGAGCGGATGAGGTCGATGCCGCGGTCAAAGATGGTAAAGAGCACGCGGTTTTCGAGAATGCCGTGCGGGCGGCACACGACAAGCAGCACGCCCACGGCAACGCCGAGCACCCAGGCGATCGTGCCCGAGACGGCAAGCATCGTGAAGGTCTGGCCGATGCACTCAAGCAGCTCGCCGCTCAAGCGCGAGAAGTTGGGCATCAATGTGTTGATGAAATCCATTTAGAGCTCCTCGATGGTGACGCCGTTGTTCTTCAAGTAATCCTCAGCGGCGGCAATCGACTCGGGCGTACCCGAGAGAACGACGCCGAGCTTGCCGAGCGCCTGGCCCGCGATGAAGTCGATGTTGCCGAAGACAATGTTGGCCTTGACGCCGAAGCGCTCGTAGAGCGCAACGACCATCGGCTCGCCCGCGGACTTGCCGAGGTAGGTAAGAAGGAGCACCTTGTCGCCGGGCTTCAACTCGTCGGCAAGCGCCCCGCTCTTGACCACCTCGAGGAACTTCTTGACGTTGTTGGCCGTGTTGATGAAGTCCTTCGTGAGCACATCCTTGGGGTGCGCGAAGATCTCAAGAATCGAGCCCTCCTCGACGATGCGGCCCGTCTTCATCACCGCCACGCGATCACAGATTTCCTTGATCACGCCCATCTGGTGGGTGATGACGACGATCGTGAGCTTCAACTTTTCATTGACTTCCTTCAGAAGCCGCAGAATCGAGCGCGTGGTCTGCGGATCAAGGGCGCTCGTCGCCTCGTCGCACAAAAGCACCTTGGGGTCGTTCGCGAGCGCTCGCGCGATGGCCACGCGCTGCTTCTGGCCGCCCGAGAGCTGCGCCGGATAGGCGTTGATCTTGTCGGACAAACCCACGAGTTCGAGCAACGACTCGATCTTCTTGGCGCGGGCGGCCTTGTCAAGGCCCGAATGTCGAAGCGCCAACGCGATGTTGTCAAACACCGTGCGGCTCGGCATCAGGTTGAAGTGCTGAAAGATCATGCCGATGCGGCGGCGCACGACGCGAAGATCGGCGTCCGAGAGCCGGGTGAGATCCGTGCCGTCGATGACGACTTCGCCCGAGGTCGGCCGCTCGAGCAGATTGATGCAGCGCACGAGCGTCGATTTGCCCGCGCCGGAAAAACCGATGATGCCGAAGATTTCACCCTGATTGATGGTGAGCGACACGTCGTTGACGGCCGTCACGGGGCCCGCGTCGGTGTTGAAGGTTTTGGTGATGTGCTTGAGTTCGAGCATGGTGCCTCAATGGGAATGGCTGCCGCCGGACCGTCGTGCTGATGCGAATAAAAGGAATTGTTCCGGGCTTAGGCCTTTGGCCGCGGGCAACGAGAGTCCCGTAAAGCGCGAAAAAGTCGCCCGCAGAACGGGAAAAAGCGCCGGCCGGAAGCGGCGCCGCTCGCGAATCCGCGTGCCGCGTGCGTTCATTGGCGTGAACGCAGAGTGTCCAATGTTCGGGGACGTTTGTCAAGACAGTCAAGGGCCTCAAACCCGCACATCATGCGGGTTTGAGAGACTGTCCCTGCGTTTTTTGCGGTATTGCCGGGCTGCCGGCTTACCAGGCTTAGAGAAGCGCCTTGAGCGCGTCGACGTCGTCCTGGCTCGTCGCCCAGTCGGTCACGAAGCGCACCGTCGTCTCGTGCTCGCCGCGCGGGCCCCAGAGTTCGAACGTGGCGGCCTCGTGCAGGCGATCCATCACCTCGTTGGGAAGCACGAAGAACTGCTGATTGGTGGGCGAATCAAGGTAAAGCGCATAGCCCGCCTCGACGAAGGCCTTCTTGAGCTGCATCGCCTTGTCGACGGCGTTGGCGGAGAGCTTGAGGTACAAATCGTCGGTAAAGAGCGTCTCAAACTGAACGCCCAACAAGCGACCCTTGGCCATCAACGCGCCGCGGCGCTTGATGAGCGTCACGGCGTGCTGGAAAAGCGCCGGATTGGCGACGACCACGGCTTCGCCAAAGAGCGCGCCCACCTTCGTGCCGCCGATGTAGAAAACGTCCGCGAGACGCGCGATGTCCTTGAGCGTCATGTCGCAGGCAGGCGACGCAAGCCCGTAGCCCAGGCGCGCGCCGTCGATGTAAAGCGCCATCTTGAAGTGACGGCAGACGCGTCTGATCGCCTCAAGCTCCTTGAGGCTATAAAGGGTGCCGAGCTCCGTGGGCTGCGAAATGTAGACCATGCCCGGGGCGACCATGTGCTCGTAGGTGTCGTCGCGGTAGAAGTCGGCAACGAACTCCTCAAGTTCCCCCGCGTCAATCTTTCCCTCGTGCGAGGGGATGGCGAGCACCTTGTGGCCGGTGGCCTCGACGGCGCCCGCCTCGTGCACGTTGATGTGCGAGGTCACGGCGCCGATCACGCCCTCGTGGCGCGCGAGCACGCTGTCGATCACGGTGGCGTTGGTCTGGGTGCCGCCCGCAAGAAAGTACACGCGCCCTTCGGTAAGGCCGCAAGCCTCGAGAATGAGCTTTTGCGCATTGGCAGTGTGGCTGTCGGTGCCGTAGCCCGGCGTCTGGTCAAGATTCGTTTCAACGAGCCGGCGCATCACTTCGGGATGGGCGCCGCGCATGTAGTCGGTATCAAAGTGGAGCATGATCAATCGGTGATGAAAACTAGACCCTCCGGGGCACGGGCTCCGGAGTCTGGAGTGCAGTGTAGCCGCATTGGGTGCGGGCCGTGCTTTTTGCGGCGCTTTCAAGGCACTTTCGAGGCGCTTTTGAAGCCTTCCGTTGCCGACGGATACAATCTTTAGAAACGGCGGGCTCGTGCCCTTTTGCCATTGGGGTCCCTGCCGCCGCGCGGTCTTTTTCTAAAAAGCGCACTCTTTGCTTTGGCTTTCCTCCGGCGTACCCATGTCCCAACGCGTCGTCTTTCTTGATACCGAATTTTCCGCTGACGGAAAACGGCTGCTTGACGTCGGCGCAATCGACTCCGAGGGCAGAACCCTGCACGAAAAGGACCCGGCGGCGCTTCTCAAGTTTCTCAAGGGCGCCGACGTCGCGGCAGGCCACAACATCGTCGGGTTCGATGCGCCGATGCTGGCCGAAAAGGGCGCGGCAATTGCCCTTCCCCTTGCCGACACGCTCTTTTTGTCGGCGCTTCTCTTTCCCAAAAAGCCCTACCACCGGCTCATCAAGAACGACAAGATCGACGGCTCGGAATTGAACAACCCGGTGGCCGACGCGCAGAAGTCGCGCACCGTCTTTGACGAGTCGCTTGATGCTTACGCGCGCCTTGCCCCCGAACTGCGGCGCATCTACCGCGACCTTTTAAGCGACAAGCGCCCCTTTGAAGGGTTCTTTCTCGTTGCCGACCCCACGAAGGAAAAGCGAGAAGCCTCTCCCTTCTCCCGCATCCGGCGCTTTCTGGGCATTGGGGACGAAAAGGAAAAGCTCGAAAAAAGCGACTCCGCCGACGTCCCGGATCTTTCCACGGCCGAGCGCATCCGACGGTTCTTTCACGGGCTCATCTGCGAGCATGCGCCGATCGAGGATCTCGTTCGTGAGTACCCCGTTGAGCTTGCCTACGCGCTTGCGCTCATTACGACCGACGACAGAAGCTCGGTGACGCCAGCCTGGGTGAGCTGCCGGATGCCCGCCGTTGAAGAGGTCATGTCGACGCTTCGAAGCCGCCCCTGCAAAGAGGGCTGCAGCTACTGCCGGGAAAAGCTTGATCCCAAAGCAAACTTAAAGCGCTTTTTCGGGTTTGAGGGCTTCAGGCTCTACGGCGGCGAGCCGCTTCAGGAGCGCGCCGTGCGCGCGGCCGTTGCGGGCGAATCGCTTCTGGCGATCTTTCCCACGGGCGGCGGAAAGTCGCTTACCTTTCAATTGCCTGCGCTCATGGCGGGACAGACCGCACGGGGCCTCACGGTCGTCATTTCGCCCCTGCAGTCGCTCATGAAGGATCAGGTCGACCATCTCGTCGCGGCAGGCATCAGCGAGGCGGTGACGATCAACGGGCAGCTTGATCCAGTCGAGCGCGCCAAAGCCTACGAGCTCATCGTCGACGGCACGGCAAGCCTTCTCTACATCGCCCCTGAGACATTGCGCTCAAGAACGATGCGCCGTGCTCTCTTGATGCGCCACATTGAACGATTCGTGATCGACGAGGCGCACTGCTTTTCGGCCTGGGGTCAGGACTTTCGGGTGGACTATCTCTTCATCGCCGACTTCATCGCCGCGCTCTCAAAGGAAAAGGGGGGCATCCCGATTCCGGTCTCCTGCTTTACGGCCACCGCCAAGCGCAAGGTGATTCAGGACATCTGCGACTACTTCAAGGAAAAGCTCGACCTCAAGCTCACGATCTACGCCACGAGCGCCGCGCGCACGAACCTGCACTACCGCGTGATTGAAACCGCCGACGAAAAAGAGAAGTACGCGAGGCTCCGCGAGCTTCTCGAGTCGCACGATTGCCCCGCGATCGTCTACACGAGCACGGTCAGAGACACCCACGTCCTGGCAAAGCGCTTGACCGAGGACGGTCTTTCCGCCCTTGCCTACAACGGGAAGATGAATTCCCCCGAGCGCGCACGCAACCAGAACGACTTCATCTCGGGCGCCGCCCGGATCATCGTCGCCACCAACGCCTTCGGCATGGGCGTCGACAAAAAGGATGTCGGGCTCGTGGTGCACTACAGCGTCTCTGCGTCGCTTGAGAACTACGTGCAGGAGGCAGGGCGCGGCGCGCGCGACCCGGACCTTGAAGCCGACTGCTACGTGCTCTTTTGCGAAGACGATCTGGAGATGCACTTTCAGATCATCAACAATTCGCGCCTGAGTCTGAAGGAAATCAAGGACATCTGGCGCGGCGTCAAGGAGCTCTCGCGCGGGCGCGGCGCCTTTACCTCGTCGGCGCTTGAAATCGCGCGCGCGGCGGGCTTAAACGACGCGGCGCTCTCGGACAACCAAGAAATCGAAACGAAGATCCGAAGCGCCCTCGCGGCCCTTGAGGACGCGGGCTACATCAAGCGCGAGATGAATGCCCCGCGCGTCTACGCCACGAGCATTCAGGTCCGCACCCTCATGGAAGGAAAGGACATCATCGAGCGCTCCAAAGACTTTCAGACGGATGAGATGCGCACCCATGCCGTGCGCATCCTCGGCTCACTCATCAGCGCAAGCCGCACGTCGCAGGCGACCCAAGGCGAGGCCGAAACGCGCGTCGACTACTTGAGCGACCGGCTCGGGATTCCCAAGTCCGCAGTCGTCTCGGCCATCGGCGCCATGCGCATGGCAGGCGTCTTGAAGGACGACAACGACATGAAGGCCGTCGTCTCAGGCAGCTCGCGCAAGGCGCAGCGCATGCTTGCCGAGACGCTTGCTCTGGAGGCCTATCTCATCGCTGCCGTGGACGAACTCAAGGCACGCGCCGAGGCCGAGGGCGTCGAGTGGGCTGAAGACGACGACGGAACTGATGAGGCTAATTGGGCTAATTGGGCGGATTGGACTGAAGAGACTCAAGAGTCTCAAGAAAACCAAAATCAGACAAAGGGACAAAAGCAGCAAAAACAACAGAAGCAGCAAGGCCCCCGAAAGCGTCCGCTCACCTTGAGCCTCAAGGAGCTCAACATGCGCGCGCAGGAGGCGGGCTGCACCGCCTCTGTGAAGGCCATCCGCACGATTTTCCACTACTGGCGCATCGCCGGGCTTCTGAACGGCCTTGCCAATGCGGGCGAGCAGTGCGTGCAGATCGTGCCCGCGAGGCGCTTTGAAAAGCTCGCCGCTAGCCACGAGGCTCGAAAGGCGCTCTGCAGCTGGATTCTCCAGTGGCTCTGCGACCATGCCGCGAGCCCTGCGGCCGAGGACGATGAAAAGAAGCCCGCCCCAAGGAGGGCCTCGCGCGAGGCGGGCTCAGAGACGGACTTCTCGCTTGTGGGGCTCATGAAGCGCTACAAGAGCGAGCAGCTTTTGGCGGGCGGCACGACGCTATCCGACGTGCGCGACGCCCTTCTCTTTTTATCGAAGACGGGCGTCATCACGCTCGAAGGCGGCTTCATGGTGATCTACAACGCCATGACGATCAAGCGGCTCAACCTCGACAACCGCAGCCAGTACCGCAAGGAGGACTACCGAAAGCTCGACGCCTACTACAAGCAGAAGATCCAGCAGGTGCACATCATCGGCCGCTACGTGGCGCTTTTGCTGCGCGACTACGGCGAGGCGCTGCAGTTCGTGCGCGACTACTTTGAAATGGACTACCGCGTCTTCGTCAAGCGCTACTTCGAAGACGACGACGCAATCCTCTCGCAGCCCGTGGGCAAAAAATTGCAGGAGCGCATCTACGGGGGACTTTCTGCGGTGCAGCGCGCCATCATCGACGACAAGGAGTCGCAGTTCATTGCGGTGGCCGCTGGCCCCGGAAGCGGCAAGACGCGCGTGCTCGTGCACAAGATCGCCTCGCTTCTGCTTCTTGAAGGCGTCAAGCGCGAGCAGCTTCTCGTACTCACCTTCTCGCGGGCGGCCGCCACGGTCTTCAAGCAGCGCCTGATCGAGTTGATCGGCGCAGCCGCCCACTATGCGCCGATCAAGACCTTTCACTCGTTTGCCTTCGATCTGATGGGCAGGCTCGGCAACCTTGATGAATCGGCCGGGGCCGTGGCGCAGGCAACCAAAATGATTGCTGAAAACATGGTCGAGCCCTCGCGCATCAGCAAGTCGGTCGTCGTGATCGACGAGGCGCAGGACATGAATGCCGAGGACTATGCGCTGGTCAAGGCCCTCATTGAGCGCAATCCCGACATGCGCGTCATCGCCGTGGGCGACGACGATCAAAACGTCTATGAGTTCCGGGGTTCGGACCCCGCAAACTTCCGCGGCTTTGCCCAGCATCACGCCACGCGCTGCTACGAGATGCCGGAGAATTACCGCAGCGCCGCCCCGATCGTGGCGCTTGCCAACCGCTTTGCCGCGGACATCAGAGAGCGCATGAAGCACGAGCCGCTTCGCGCCGTGAACGACACCGCGGGCCGCATTGCCGTCATCGACTACCGCTCAAAGCTTCTTGCGCAGCCCATCGTCGAAGCCATCGCGCGCGAGATGAAGGAAGCAAAAGAAGCGCAGCAAGCACAGGAAAAGACAGAGGCCGACGGCAGCGCAGAAAAGAAGAGCTCAAGGAAAGGCGCACGCAAGAACGCACGAACTTATGCCGTTCTCACCCACACCAACGTCGAGGCCCAGGAAGTGCATGCGGCACTGATCCAGGCAGGCATCCGCGCGACCCTCGTTGAAGGAAGCCGCGAATTCGCGCTCTACAACCTTCTTGAAGTGCGCGCCTTTTTGAAGGCGATCGACAAGCGCCGCGGCGACAGTCCGGTTTTAAAGCACGAGGACATCACCGAGGCCTGCGCCGATACCTGCCGCCACTACGGCAAAACCCGCGCCACGAGGCTCGTCGAAAACCTCACGGCGCTCTTTCTTTCGATTTCTCCGACGGAAACCGTCTACTACAGCGACCTCGTCGAATTCATCCGCGAGACGCGCTTTGAGGACCTGCAGCGCGATGCCGCAGCGCCCGTCACCGTCTGCACCATCCACAAAGCCAAGGGCACGGAGTTTGACAGCGTGCACGTGTGGTTGACGCCCGAGCGCATGGACGATGAAGCAAGAAGACGGATCTTCGTTGCCATCACCCGCGCCAGGGAGTCGCTCACGATCCACGAGGCGGCGCCGCTCACGCTCTTTACGAGCCTGCTTCAAGGCGCGAAGGACAAGGACCTTGCGGGTACGCAGATTTTGTCTGATGACAAGGCCTGGGAGCGGCCGGAAAAAATCGTCCTTGAGCTCACGCTGAGAGACGTCAACCTCGGGTTTTACAAGGGAAAGAAAGCGCTTATTTGTTCCGTTCGCACGGGCTCGGACATGATGGGGCCCGACAAGCACGGCATTTTCCGCGTCGTGGTCAACGACAGAACGGCGGGATCGCGAAGGACGCTCTTTGTTGCGCAGCTCTCTCGCGCCGGCCGCAAGCACCTTGAGCGGCTCAGCGCCATCGGCTACGGCGTTCACTCGGTGACGGCAGGCGCCATCGTCGCCTGGCTCGACAAGGACACGGGAAACGAGGAAGCCGTCCTCATTCCGCGACTGACGCTTGTGCGCACAAACACCAACACCGGGGGTGCATCGTAAGCGCGAATTTCCCGCGTTCTTGAAAAATGCGCCGGGATCAGGAAAATTAAGAGTCTTTGCGGCAAAGAGTCCTTCGCGCACCTGCAAAGCGTCTTTGCCACGCCTTGTAGCGCCTTACAGCGCCTTGATGCGGCCCCTCAGCACCAATCCCGCCGCCCGCACGCGAGCCGTGCGGTGCACCGACGGCCGAGAGCGCCGTTTTTCACCAACCCCCTTCCCGGAGTCGTTCCCAGTGGTATCGGAAACCAGCCCTGCCCTCACAACCCTCAACATCGACATGGTGCAGGCACTTGCGCTTGCCGTGCTTGCCTACTACGGCGGCAGCGCCATCAAAAAGCGCGTCGCCTTCCTTGAACGCTTCTCGGTCCCGAGCCCCGTCGTGGGCGGCATGCCCGTTGCCTTCGTTTTCTCGGTGCTTGAAGCCAACGGGATTCTCTCCGTCACGTTCGACACCAAGCTGCAGTCGATGCTGATGCTTGCCTTCTTCACCACGATCGGCCTGATGGCAAGCTTGAAGCTCATCAAGCAGGGCGGCAAGCTCCTTGTGGCGTTTCTTGCGGCCGTCACCGCCCTTTGCTTCGTGCAAAACGGCATCGGCATCGGCATCACCGAGCTCATGGGCTACGACTTTCACTACGGCATCCTCGCGGGTTCGGTTTCGATGATGGGCGGCCTCGGCACGGCCGCGGCCTTCGGTCCCTACTTTGAAAACCTCTACGGGATTTCGGGCGGCACGGTCGCCGCCGTCACCGCCGCCACCTTCGGCATGGTCGCGGCGCTTACGATCGGCGGCCCCTTCGGCGAGTGGCTCATCCGCCGCTACAAGGTGAAGACCCCGCTCACCGACCCTGACATGGCGGCCAACCTGCACATTCCCGATGAACACCAGACCGACGTGATCGACGAGCACTCGGCCGCTCATGCAAGCTTCACCGAGCAGCTCTTCAAGGCGGGCGGCATGATCGCCGTGTGCATGGCCCTGGGCTCGTTCGTGAGCAACTTCCTTGCCGACTTCATTACGCTTCCGGCCTACATCGGCTCAATGATCGTCGCAGCCTTCGTGCGCAACTTCTCCGACTTCACCGGCAAGCTCAAGATCGACAAGGTGGGCTTAAACGCCGTGGCCGACATCAGCCTTGCGCTCTTCGTGACGATGGCGATCAACTCCCTGAAGCTCCACGAACTCGTGCACCTTGCGCTGCCCTTGGTGACCATCCTTGCCCTCCAGACGATCTGCATGCTGCTCTACGCCTGGCTCGTGTTCTTCCTGCCCTTTGGAAAGAACTACACCACCGTGATGCTCACCGTGGGCGGCATCGGCTTTTCCATGGGTGCGACCGCAAACGGCCTCGCGAACATGCAGGCTCTAAGCGAAAAGTACGGCCCCAACCCGCAGTCCTGGCTCATCGTGGGCATCGTGGGCGCCTTCTTGATCGACCTCATCAATGCGCTCATCATCACCTGGATGGGCTCGTTGTCGCTATAGCCTGTAAAACCCGCGCGCAAGGGGCCTTCGAGCCCCTGCTCCTTGACGACCAAACGCCTGTTGCAGCGGCCGCTGCAGCTGGCGTTTTTCACGTCGGGCGTTGTTTGTTGTTCGTCGACGGGGCTTGCAGGCTCAAACCCGTCCAGGCGAAATGAGAAAGCGCTCCACAAACGCAGTGCGAAAGTGCACCAGAAACGAAACGAGAAGGAGCCGGAAAGGCACCAGAGAGAAGACGACAAGGAAGAATGGATAGCGGCGGAGAATCGCCTTAGGAGCGGCAGAAAGCGAAGGGATTGAGGCGCAGGAAGAAAGCGCCGTGAAGAAGCGTCAGGCCGCGCCAAGGCCGCAGCGCGACGACGGAAGGACGAGGGCTGAGCAGCCTGCCGTCAACGGGGGGAATGCAAAAGCTGCAGACATGAAAAAAGGCCGACACCATCAATTGGTTCGACCTTTCATCAGCTTCTGAAAGCGGTGCGTGGCAGGGGTAGTAGGATTCGAACCTACGAATGGCGGATTCAGAATCCGCTGCCTTAACCGGACTTGGCGATACCCCAGCACCTGGTGCGGTCGGAGAGACTCGAACTCTCATGGCTCTCACCACAGCCACCTCAAGGCTGCGCGTCTACCAATTTCGCCACGACCGCATTTTCAGATTTTTTCGCTCGGCTCATCGCTTTGCGGAGCGCCATTTTAACGAAAATAGCGAAAAATGCAAAACTTTTTGATTCCTTTCGGGCCTTTCTTTGCTGCTCAAGGCAACTGGCAGGGGTAGTAGGATTCGAACCTACGAATGGCGGATTCAGAATCCGCTGCCTTAACCGGACTTGGCGATACCCCAGCACCTGGTGCGGTCGGAGAGACTCGAACTCTCATGGCTCTCACCACAGCCACCTCAAGGCTGCGCGTCTACCAATTTCGCCACGACCGCGTGGAATTTCAAATTTTGCCTTCGCTGACCATTACTGATCAGCGAAGATTGGTATTTTAGCGCGGAATCTGGTTAGATTGCAAGTCCTTGTTTGCCTGAGGAGCTGCAGCGCCTTCGGCGGTCTGTTCGGTGGTCACCGTACCCAGCACACCGCCGGCCTTCTTGTCGGTGCTCTTCTGGAAAGCGCCCGAGCCGAGCGTGATGGCAATCGTCGCGCAGAAGAACACGGTGGCGGCCACGGCCGTCGAGCGGCTCAGGAAGTTGGCCGAGCCCGTTGCGCCAAACAGCGAGCCGGAAGCGCCGGCGCCGAAGGCCGCGCCCAGATCGGCGCCCTTGCCGTGCTGCAGCAGAACCAGAATAATGACAGCGATCGCGGCAATGATCTGAACCACGATGGCAACGCTCATCAGCATCTGCATTTTGAGTTGTCTCTCTTTGTTGTCAGTTGATCAATAGTTTCGACGAATGCCGCCGCCCGCACCTGCCTTGAATCAGGCAGCCGTGCAGATGGCGTAGAAATCTTCGTACTTCAAGGCGGCGCCCCCGATGAGGCCGCCGTCGATGTCGGGCGCGGAAAAAAGCGCCGCGGCATTGGCGGGCTTGACGCTGCCGCCGTAGAGAATGCGCAGCTCGCGGGCCACGGCCGGGTCAAAGCGCGAAACCGCCTCGCGAAGCGCTGCATGCACGTGCTGGGCAATCTCGGGCGTGGCGCTCTTGCCGGTGCCGATCGCCCAGACCGGCTCATAGGCAAGCACGCACTCGGAAAGGCGCTCGATGCCGATTTCAGCAATCACGGCGCCCAACTGCTCTTCGACCACGCGCAGCGTCTGGCTCGATTCACGCTCTTCGAGCGTTTCTCCCACGCAGATCACCGGGCGCAGCCCCGCTTCAAGCGCCGCACGGGTCTTGGCGGCCACCACGGCGTTGGTTTCACCGAAAAGCGCACGGCGCTCGGAGTGACCGACGATCACCCACCGGCAGCCGACGTCGCGCAGCATGCGCGCGGAGACTTCGCCCGTATAGGCGCCGTCTTCGTACTCGCTCACGTTTTCGGCGCCAAGCGCCGCACCGCAGGCCTCAAGCGGCTCCCGCAGGGCATCAAGGTAGATGAACGGGGCGCAGACCACCACCTCGCAGGCGGGCGCGGCAAGCTTCGAAAAGCCCGACGCCCAGGCCGCGTTGGCCGCAAGCGAACCGTTCATTTTCCAATTGGCTATGACAAGCCTCTGGCGCGTCATCGTCTCTGGTACTCCATCGGAAGGATCCGCACTGGCGCAAATCCCGAAATAGCTAATTTTAATGATTGATCGTCGTTTGGGCGGCAAGACGAACGTCCCTACCCTTTCGGTCAAACATCAAAATTTTTCGTGCCGCAGTATCAAAACCGGGTGCACCTGTCTTCAGCTCGTCGGAATTCCCTCGCGGGAAGTCCTCTACGGAGGACGGGGGTGCACCCGAATTTCTGCGCTCAAGCCCCGGCCTTGAAGCCGGGGACAGGCCTTTGAAGGCTTAGCTCTCTTCAGCGAGGAGCGCCTTCATCGACAGACGCACTCGGCCGCGGTCGTCAAAGCCGATCACCTTCACGCGCACGGTCTGGCCCTCGGAGAGGTAGTCGGAGACCTGGTGCACGCGCTCGTTGGCGATCTGGCTGATGTGAAGCAGGCCGTCCTTGCCGGGCAGCAGGCTCACGATGGCGCCGAAGTCAAGGAGCTTCAGGACCTTGCCTTCGTAGATCTGGCCAAGTTCGAGCTCGGCGGTGATCTCTTCGATGCGCTTCTTGGCGATTTCAGCCTGAGCGGTGTCGTTCGAGGCGATGGTCACCACGCCGTCGTCCTCAACGTTGATCTGGCAGCCCGTTTCCTCGCACAGCGCGCGGATCGTGGCGCCGCCCTTGCCGATGACGTCGCGGATCTTCTCGGGGTTGATCTTGAGCGAGAGCAGACGCGGAGCCCAGACGGAGAGTTCCTTGGCGCCGTCGCCGGCCATCTCGTGCATCTTCGAGAGGATGTGCATGCGGCCTTCGTGCGCCTGCGCGAGAGCAGCCTGCATGATCTCGGCGGTGATGCCTTCGATCTTGATGTCCATCTGCAGAGCGGTCACGCCGTTCTCAGTACCGGCAACCTTGAAGTCCATGTCGCCCAAGTGATCTTCGTCGCCGAGGATGTCGGTGAGAACCGCAAACTTGTTGCCTTCCTTGATGAGGCCCATGGCAACGCCCGCGACGTAGTCCTTCAGAGGAACGCCGGCGTCGAGCATCGAGAGACAGCCGCCGCAGACCGAAGCCATCGACGAGGAGCCGTTCGACTCGCAGATTTCGGAGACGACGCGGATCGCGTAGTTGAACTCTTCCGGGCTCGGGAGCACGGCCTTCAGAGCACGCTTGGCAAGACGGCCGTGGCCGATTTCGCGGCGCTTCGGGCTGCCCACGCGGCCGGTTTCGCCCGTGGCGAACGGCGGCATGTTGTAGTGCATGATGAAGCGGTCGCGGCTCTCGCCCATGATGTTGTCGATGATCTGCTCATCCTGCTTCGTGCCAAGCGTCGTGACGACGAGCGCCTGGGTTTCGCCGCGGGTGAAGAGGGCGGAACCATGGGTGCGGGGCAGAACCGACTGACGGATCTCGATCGGACGGACCGTACGGGTGTCGCGGCCGTCGATGCGGGGCTTGCCGGCGAGAATGTTGCCGCGGACGATGTGGGCTTCCATCTCGAAGAGGATGCCGTGCACTTCGTTCATGTCGGGCACTTCGGTGCCGGCCTTCTCGGCGTCTTCGGTGAGCGTCTTCTCGACGAGCTCATAGACCTCGCGCAGCTTGTCGTTGCGCTGCTGCTTGGAGCGGATCGCATAGGCCTCTTCGAGACCGGCCTGCGCCACTTCGGTGATGCGGGCAATGAGCGGCTCGTTCTTGGCCGGGGGCTGCCAATCCCAGGCGGGCTTGCCGGCTTCGGCGGTGAGCTCGTGGATGGCGTTGATGGCGACCTGCATCTCGCGATGGCCGAACATGACGGCCTCGAGCATGGTCTTTTCAGGCAGACGGTCGGCTTCGGACTCGACCATCAGCACGGCGCGTTCGGTGCCGGCGACGACGAGGTCGAGGCGGCTCGACTTGAGCTGCGTGACGGTGGGGTTCACGACGAACTGGTCGTTGATGTAGCCCACGCGGCAGGCGCCGATCGGGCCCTTGAAGGGGATGCCGGAAATCGTGAGGGCGGCCGAGGCGCCGATCATCGAGGGAATGTCGGGATCGACTTCGGGATCAACGGAGAGCACGTGAATGATGACCTGAACTTCGTTGAAGAATCCATCCGGGAAAAGCGGACGGATCGGGCGGTCAATGAGACGGCTCGTGAGGGTTTCCTTCTCGGACGGACGGCCTTCGCGCTTGAAGAAGCCGCCGGGGAACTTGCCCGCGGCATAGGCCTTCTCGACGTAGTCGACGGTGAGCGGGAAGAAGTCCTGGCCGGGCTTGGCTTCCTTCTTGGCGACGACGGTCGCGAGAACCACGGTGTCGTCCATCTGGCAGATGACGGCGCCGGAAGCCTGGCGGGCGATTTCGCCGGTGGTGAGCGTTACGTTGTGATCACCAAAGCGAAAGCTCTTGGAGACTTTGTTGAACATGGACATGGGTGAATTCCTCTTTGATGTTGTTCACTTCTTCACCCGATCCCCTCGCCCTGCTGTCGTCTCCATTTGCGCCCCGCTTCAATCGCGGGTAGGAAACCGACGGCACGCTGCGGCAGAAAGACTCTTCGAAAAAGAACCTCTTTGTCGCAACGCGCGCTGACCATCATCAAGCAGAACGTGTCGACCGGGAGAATATTTGAACGGGGAAAAGTTGGAAAAAACCGATTGGAACGCCTCGATTTTCTGTGCGAACACCGAGGCCGCTACAAACTGACGGCCTGCTTGCCGCGTGGGCAAACAGGCCGGCAGATGAGCAAATTACTTGCGCAGACCGAGCGTGTCGATCAGGGTGCGGTACGCTGCAACGTCCTTGCCCTTGAGGTAGTCAAGGAGCTTGCGGCGACGGCTGACCATCTTGAGAAGGCCGCGGCGGGAGTGGTGATCCTTGGTGTGCTCCTTGAAGTGGTCCGTGAGCGAGTTGATGCGGGCCGTGAGCAGGGCAACCTGCACTTCGGGGGAGCCGGTATCACCGGGCTTGCGGGCAAACTTGGCGACAACCTCGGCCTTGTTGAACTGTTCAGACATGTGTTTCACCTAATGTAATTGGCGGTTTATACGTGCGGTGCCGGTGTCGAGGCCTGCACCGTGAAAGAAAACGCTGTATTTTACTCAATAGACCTGAAAAAGCAAACCAAAATTTCCCGTGCAATCAAGCACCTAGAAGGATCCCGAGCGCAGATGCGGGCGCCCGCAAAGCGCCTCCCGATCCCCTCTTTTTCTTTGTTTTTATTTGTGATTCAGGCCTGATTCGACTATTGTTCGACTCCTTTGCATTGTCGGCGGCGCGCGTCAAGCGTTTCTCAAGCGACTGTCATACGTCGCATCGGCCGCCGCAGGGCTTCCTTCGTTACACACTTCGCTCTCACTTTGCACGTGGTTTGATCATGTTAAAGAGCATCCCTCAGCAATTTCGCAATCTGCCCACGCCCATGGCGGGACTTGCGCTCGGCGTTGCAAGCCTCGGCGTGTGCCTTGAGCTCGCCCTTCCCCTTCACGGCGCCGCGCAGGTGATCTGCGCGCTCATCGCGGCCGTTCTTCTCGGGCTGCTCTCGATGCGCTACTTCTTTCACTTCGATACGCTCGCAGCCGACCTGCGCCACCCGGTGCTCGGAAGCATTGCGCCCACGTTTGCGATGTGCCTGATGGTGCTCTCAAAGACCCTCGGCATGGTTTCGACGACGGCGGGCACCGCGCTCTGGCTTTTTGCCGTGCTCCTGCACGTCGTCTTTCTCGTCGTCTTTGCCTACAACCGCTTCAAGACCCCGAACCTCGACCTGATGGTGCCGAGCTGGTTCGTGCCGCCCGTGGGCCTCATCGTGGCCGACGTCACCTTCCCCGGCGCCGAAGGGCTCTATCCGGTGGCGATCATCATTCTCGCCGTGGGCATGGCGGCCTACGCCGTGATGCTCCCCGTGATGCTCTACCGCATCTTCTTTTACTCGGCCATCCCCGCGGGCGCCCAGCCCACGATCGCCATCATGGCCGCGCCCGCAAGCCTCTCGCTTGCGGGATACCTCACTGTCGTCAAGGACCCCAACCTCCTTGTGGGCGGCATTCTTCTCGGCATCGCGCTCTTGATGACGCTTGCGATCTACTTTGCCTTCTGGCGCCTGCTGCGCCTGCAGTTTTCGCCTGGCTATGCGGCCTTCACCTTCCCGATGGCGATCGGCGCCACGGCGCTCTACAAGGCCTCGGCCGTACTTGAAGCGATTCCCGCCGCCGCAGGCGACGCCGCGGCGCTGCGCCTCATGGCGCACGTCGAGCTCGTGATCGCCACGATCGTGATCGTCTACGTGCTCACGCTCTACATCAAGAACTTCAAGAGCTTCCTGCCGGTCAAGCCCAAGGAAGGCGCGTAAACCCAAGCAGCTAAAGACAACAAAAGAGCCGCTGCAGCATGCCTGCCCAACGTTTTCAGGGCAGATGCTGCAGCGGCTCTTTTTTATTTCAGAGGCGCCTTGAATAAAGGCGCCTCAAGGCTCGTCGACTAGACCGAGTGCTGCGGGTTGCAGAAGGCTTCGCTCGCGAGCTTGCTCAACGCATTGAGGTAGGCCTTGGCCGAAGCGGCGATGATGTCGGCGTCGGCTCCAGTGCCGTTGACCACGCGGCCGCCCTTGGAGAGGCGCACCGTCACGTCGCCCAGACTTTCCGTGCCGCCCGTGATGGCGTTGACGCTGTAAAGGAGCATCTCGGCGCCGGACTTCACCTCGGCTTCGATTGCGCGCAGCGACGCATCGACCGGGCCGTTGCCGTCGGCGCTCGAGCGCTTCTCGACGCCGTCCTCGGTCCAGACCACGGTTGCCGTGGGTCGTTCGCCCGTTTCGGAAGACTGCACGAGGCTTACGAACTCATAGCGGTCGCGCTTGCGGCGGGTCTCGTTGTCGCGGAAGAGCGCCTGGATGTCTTCGTCGAAGATCTGGCTCTTCTTGTCGGCAAGATCCTTAAAGCGCAGGAAGGCGTCGTTCAATTCCGCCTCGGAAGCAAGCGGGATGCCCAACTCCTTGACGCGCTGGCGGAAGGCGTTGCGGCCCGAGAGCTTGCCGAGAACAATCTTGTTGGTCGACCAGCCCACGTCCTCGGCGCGCATGATCTCGTACGTCTCGCGGCTCTTGAGAACGCCGTCCTGATGAATGCCCGAGGCGTGCGCGAAGGCGTTGGCGCCCACAACCGCCTTGTTGGGCTGAATCGGGAAGCCCGTAATCGAGCTCACGAGCTTGGAGGCGGGCACGATCTGCTCGCAGTGAATGCCCGTTTCAAGATCAAAGTAGTCGCGCCGCGTGCGCACGGCCATCACGACTTCTTCAAGCGCGCAGTTGCCCGCGCGTTCACCGAGGCCGTTGATCGTGCACTCGATCTGACGCGCGCCGCCGATCTTGACGCCCGCAAGCGAGTTGGCCGTAGCCATGCCGAGGTCGTTGTGGCAGTGCACCGACCAGATCGCCTTGTCGGAGTTGGGCACCATCTCGCGCAGCTTGCGCAGAAAGTCGCCGTAGAGCTCGGGGATCGCGTAGCCCACCGTATCGGGAATGTTGATCGTGGTGGCGCCCGCGGCAATCGTCGCCTCGCAGACACGGGCGAGGAAGTCGAGCTCAGAGCGGTAGCCGTCTTCGGCCGAGAATTCCACATCGTCGGTGTACTGGCAGGCGGCCTTCACGGCCGCCACAGCGCGCTCGAGCACCTCGTCGGGCGTCATGCGCAGCTTCTTTTCCATGTGCAGGGGCGAAGTGGCGATGAAGGTATGAATGCGGCGGCGTTCGGCGGGCTTGATCGCCTCGCCCGCACGCTCGATGTCGCGCAAGTTCGCGCGCGCAAGCGAGCAGACCGTGCTCTCGCGCACGTGCTGCGCAATTTGATGGATCGCGTTGAAATCGCCCTGAGAACTTGCCGCAAAACCTGCTTCCATGACGTCAACGCCCAGGCGCTCGAGCTGTAGTGCGATGCGAAGCTTCTCTTCCTGAGTCATCGAGGCACCCGGACTCTGCTCGCCGTCGCGCAGCGTCGTATCAAAAATCACCAGACGTTCCATAATCGTCACTACTCCAAAGAATTGATTGCTTCGGACACGCGCATCGGGCTTGGGCCTTTCGCCCTTTCTTTTCGCCCTTTAAACCCGGTTTTGGGCTTCGCGCACGTTCGGCTTTTAAAAGTACCCGAGCTCGATCCCTGAAGTCAAGTCGCACGCATTGGAATTAATGCTCACAATAGGGACCTCCTAATGCATTGAAGCCTTTGAAGGCTTCCATTCCCTCAAAGGCTTCAAACGGTCAAAACGCTTCTCACGCGCCTCTTCTTACACGCCCTTTCTCACGCGTCGGAAGGCCCGCAGCGACAACAGCACGCCCGCAAGGAGAAGCACGAGTCCCGCCACCATGGTGGGCGCAGGCCACGCCATGCGCAGGGCGTGCGCGTAGATCACCGCAAAAATCGTCTCAAAGACGATGAGCTGTCCGCCCAGCGCGGTCGGAAGCCTCTGGCTCATGGCGTTCCAGAGCACGATGCCAAGCCACGAGCAGATGATGCCCGAGGCGGCCGCCACGAAGACGAACCACCAGGGATCGTCGCCCAAAAGGGGCGTGCCGGGCTCATCGCACGCCCAGACGGCAAGATAGAAGATGACGGCAAAGGGAAGCGTCGTCAGCCCCTGCGCGGTCGACCAGGTCCGGGGAGATCGCGCGGGATGCGCAAGAAGCCACTCGGCGTTTCGAATCGGGTACCAGGTCCAGGTGAGAAGCGCGAGCACGCCCATGAAGACCCCGAACCAGAAGCGCGCGCTCCCTTCGCGGGAGCTTTGAACCACGAGCTCGAATTCGGTGATGTTGGCAATCACCATCCCGGCCAGAATGAGAATGAGGCCGGGGGCAAGCTTCGCAAAGGGCAGCGCCTCGCCCGAGCCGCGCCGCCGCCAGTTCGAAACCAGAGCCACGAGCACCGGCACGAGCGCCATGCACATGCCGGCAAAGGGAGCGCCTGCGTACTGAATGCAGTAGGTAAGGCACCAGAAGTAGGCGATGTTGCCGATCACTCCCAGCTTGGCGACGTAGATCCAGTCCTTGAAGGTGTAGTGCGCAAGCTCCCGGCGCTCAAGCCACACCAGGGGCCCCGCAAGGAGCCCGAAGCTCACGAAGCGCCCCGCGGCGATGTAGGCAGGGTCGTACGTGGGCAGCACCAGGGGAACGAGATACACGAATCCCCAGATCATGCAGGCGGCGATGCCGTAGAAGACGCCGACAACCATGGTTTGCCTCAAAAAAATTGCGTTTGTTGATTTCCTGTCTCTCGCCCCGAAGGCCTCAAAAGGCGCCTTTGAACTTGAGAGCAGCCGATATTGTGCCCGGCTTTTTGCCGCAGGCAAGTTGAAGAGATGCTCCCCCCAGGAGAACAGTGCAATCTAGCGCTTGATCGAGCACGAAGTACAATTGAGCGGTATGCCCGGCCGGGCAGTTGAAATCGCAAAACGACCGCCTGCCCGCCGGCATTTTCCGTGTCTTCTTCCGTGTCTTCTTCTTTCTTTCGCTGATTTTTATGACTACTGCTCCTTTGACCGAATGGTTTCGCCACGTTCCTGAAGACAAGTGGCTGCGCGACCCCTCGCAGAGCCGCGCCGACGCCGACAGCATCTGGCAGACGCTGCAGCTTCAGCCCGGCGTGCGCATCTTCGAATGCCCCTGCGGCAAGGGCGATCTGAGCTTTCCGCTTGCGCGGCTCGGCGCCAAGGTCAAGGGCATGGACTTCAACTCGCACTTCGTCACCGCTGCGCGCAACAAGTTCTACCGCGCAGGCCTTGACGGGGAATTCCGTACCGACGACAGCCGCCGCGGCGTCCTGCCCACGGACATGGACCTCGTGATCAACTGGTCGAGCCAGTTCGGCTACTTCTCCGACGAAGGCAACGCCGATCTTCTAAAGCGCTTTGCGGGCTGCCTTGCCCCGGGCGGACGCCTTCTCATTGAAGTCGCCAACCCCGATCGCGTGATCGCTGGCGAAGCCACCCGCATCATCGCCTCGGGCGAGATGGTGGCCGAAAACTTCGACCCCGAAACGCACCGCGCGGGCGTGCTCTTTCCGGCAACCGAATACCGCGGCCCGGTCGCAGCGAGCGTGCGCATCTACACGACGGCCGAATTCGAAGACATGCTCAAGAAGGCCGGTCTCGTGAACGTTCGCTTCTTCGGCCCGGGCTTTACGCCCTTCACGCGCCAGAGCCAGCGCCTCATCGTTCTGGCTGAAAAGCCTGCGGCTTAATTCCTGCGCATAGGGGCCGACGGCCCCAAGCCTGACGCTTGATCAAAAGCGCCGTCACCTGAGCTTCAAACGACTCGGGCGGCGGCGCTTTTCATTTGGTCGTTTCATTTGTCCGTTCAGTGCCCCCCACAGCATCCCCTTCAACCTCCCCTTGACGTCAAAAAAGGAAAGCAGGTGTTACCCAGCCTCTTTTGCACCGGACAAAGGCGTTAGGATCACAGCATCCACCACACACATCCCGATTCCCTGAATTGAAGGGAACGAAGGAAAAAAGAGGAAGACATTCATGCGTTTGAGTCTCAAACCCGTCGTCGGTGCTCTGGTGCTTGTCGGCATCTACGCCGCCGCCGGCTACATCGGCGTGCCCGCGGGCGTGCGCTGGGCCGTCGGCAACGTTCTTCCCGAGGCGCTCAACGGCCGCACGGCCACCGTCGGGGAGATCTCGTTCAATCCCTGGAACTGGACGCTCACGCTCGAAAATCTCAGCATTGATTCGGCCGAGCGGCCCGGAAGCCACATGCTTGAGCTAGACCGCGCGGTGCTCGACGCGAGCGCCTCAAGCCTCACGCGCATGGCGCCCGTGCTTGACGCCGTGACGATCGACGGCCTTCGCGTGCAGCTCACCGCAAGCGAGCTCAACAACGCCGAGGCCGAACAGGCGGTCGAGGCCGAGCTCGCGCAGGCGCCCTCGGAAGACTCTTCCGGCGCCGCCGGGTTGCCTGCCTTCAGCCTTTCAAACGTCGCGGTGCGAAACAGTTCGCTGCGTCTTGTCAACACGGCAGACAATGCCGAAGTCGAGGTGTCCGAAATCAACTTCTCGCTTCCGGTGATCTCGACGCTGCCCGATGCGGGAGCCTCAAGCATGACGCCCGCATTGTCGCTTAAGATCAACGGCCGCCCCGTCAAGGCGGAAGGCTCGATTGAAGGTGAAAACGCGACGCTCGCGCTTGCCATTGATCAGCTAAACCTCGCGCAGATTCTCAAGGCCGCTCCGGTGACGCTTGACTATGACGTCAAGAGCGCCGAGCTCTCGGGCAATCTTGCGCTTGCCTTTACCCTCCCCAAGTCGGGGGCGCCTGCGGTGAGCGCTTCCGGCACGCTCACGCTTGCGAACCTTGAAGCCGCAACCGAGTCCGGTGCGCCGCTAGCCAAAATGAAGAGCGCAACGCTTGACGTCGCGGGCTTTGACCTTGCCAAGCAAACGATTGCGGTGAAGTCGCTTGCCGTACAGGGCCCCGAGCTTTACCTCAATCTTGAGCCGCAGGCCTCCGGGCAAAAGCAGGCGGCAGGCGCCGCTTCAGCTGCTCCCGCTTTAGCCGCTTCCGGTACGCAGGCTGCTGAAAACAAGGCCGCATCCGCGGAGGCCGCGGGCGGCTGGCACTGGTCGCTGGAATCGGCCACGATCGCCGACGGCGTTGTTGCGCTCACCGACAAGACGATGTCGCCTGCCGCCAAGGTGAACGTAAGCGGCATCAAGGTTGCCGCGCGCAATTTCTCGTCCGACTCAGGCAATCAGGGCGAGTACTCGATTGCCGCGAACATCAACGGGGCTGCGGCTTCGAGCGCCGGCACGCTCGCGATTGCGCCGCTCTCCGTCAAGGCAAGCGCCGAAACCAAAGGACTTTCTCTTTCCTCCCTCTCGCCTTGGGTGAAGCACTTCACGGGATACAGCATTTCGCAAGGGACGCTCACCACCGCAGGAAACTTCGAATTCAAGGACGGCCCGACGCCCGACGTGATCTGGAAAGGAAAGGCGAGCCTTGCCAACTTCAGCGCGCTCGACCCCAAGGGGGCACCGCTTGCATCGGTGAAGGACGCCGCAGTTGACGTCGCGCTTTTTGACCTGGCAAAGAAAACGGTTGCGGTCAACTCGGTCGACGTCGTCTCGCCCGCCGTGCAGGTTGCGTTCGAGAGCCAGTCGTCTGCCAAGGCGGCTGCCGGCACTGCAGCGAAGGGAACGGATAAGGCCGCGAACAAGACCGCGGATGCCACGACCGGCAAGGCCGCTTCAACCGAAGCCCCCTGGAGCTGGTCGGTGAAGTCGGCCGCCGTCACCAACGGCGCGCTCACGCTGAAGGACGCGTCGCTTACCCCCGCCGCGACGCTCTCGGTCACGGGCATTGCGCTCAATGCCGCCAACTTCTCCACGGCCAAGGGCGCCTCCGGCACCTACAAGGCCTCGGCCAAGATCAACGGCGGGCGCATCAACTCCGAAGGCAAGCTCGCATTGGCGCCCCTTGCGGTTGACGCAACGACGAACGCGAGCGCCCTGGGACTTGCGGGCTTTACGCCCTGGATTCGCGCGGTGTCGGGTGCGAGCTTTACGAAGGGTTCGGCCGACGTGATCGGACGCCTTGCGGTGAAGGAAACCGACAAACTCTCGCTCTCCTGGCAGGGTGATCTCGCCGTCGACGACTTTGAGGCAAAAAGCGCCGAAGGCAAGACCCTCATGACCTGGAAGCAGGTCACTGGCAACGGCATCAAGCTCGATTCCGTCGAACCCTTGTCGGTGAGCGTTGCCGAGCTCACGGTGAAGGAGCCCGCGCAGAAGGCCGTGCAGGCCACGAGCAAGCTTCTTGAGCTCTTTGGCGCCATCGCCGAAGCGACCGGTCACGCCAACACCGCCCGACGGCTTGGAAAGGCCGAGGAGGCCGTGACGCAGGACATCACGCTCAAGAACCTCAACTACAAGGACGGACACTTCAGCCTCGGCGTCAAGGGTCGCGATCCGCTTGAGTCCCTGGTGCTCGACGCGCTCAACAAGGCCTTTACGAAGACAAACGGCAAGTATTAAACCTAAAGATCGACAGCCGAAAACAATTTGCCCGGGTGAGCCTCATGGCGCCCGGGCAAATGGTTTTTGCTTCGCTCAAAGTCCCTTTCAAAGGATCATTGAGAGATCAATCAGCGATCAATTTCGCGTGCGCGCAAACCAGGCGCGCAGGGGCCGCGCGTGCAGCGCGAGCGCAGCAGCAGCCGAAAACACCGCACACGCCAGAAGAATGGCGCAGGCCAACGCCGCCGGGCGCCCCTGGCTTTGGCGCTCCGCAACGAGCGCAATCGTCGTGCGCACCCACTCAAGCGCATAGACCGCAAAAAGCGCCGTCAGAAACCACTGCATGGCGCGATGCCGCACGAAGACGAGCACGATGAGAACAAGGACGCCCACGGCCGCCGCAAGGCCCATGCCGTGAAAGAGAACGTGTGCGGCCATCAGAAGCGAGGCAAGAACGGGAAGAATCAAGAGCCACATGGCTTGGTAATCCGAAAGAAAAAAGAAAACGAAAAGAGAAAAAGCGCGAGGGCTCCTACCCTTTGCGCGGCTTGGCGCGGGGCTTTTCCGGGGGCGTCACGAAAAGCGACTTCCAAAGGTGTTCAAGCGAGAGTATCGGGTGCTTCAACACCACGCGGGGTCCGGCGTAGCGCATGACAGCGGCGATCTTTTCCTTCATCTGCGGCTTGTAGCAGTGCACGCGGCACTTGGCGCACACGGGCTTTCCCTCGCCAAAGGGGCAGCAGGCAAGGCGCTTCATCGCATAGGCCTTGAGCTCCTCGCACTCCGGACACAGGCCCCCGGCGGCGGGGCGCTGCTCGGCATGATGGCCGCGGCAGTAGATGTCGATCATCGAGGCCATGGTGCGCGCCTCGCGCGCAAGCGCCCCCTTCTCAAGCTTTTTCCTGCGCTCGGGCGAGAGTCCCGCGTCGGCCGCGGGGCCCGCAGGCGTTTTCACGGGGTCGCTGGCGTTGTTCTCTGACGTCCTCTCAAGTCCTTGATCAGGGCGTTGATCGACGGCTGAATCGTGTCGTTCGGTCACGGTGGCATTCTCGGAAGTTGGGTTGAACAAAGAAGAAATTTCAGGCGCATCAAGGGCCGTCTTCACGGCTCCCGCTGCATGGGCTTAATCCCTTTATTCATTGAGTGAAAATGATCGAAGGGATGAACGGAAAAGGCACACTCTAGTGTGCGATTCTTATGCCGGTCTTGTCCGACTTGCGCCACCCTTTCTCCCTTTTTTCCTGTTCCTTCCCGGCTCCATCCTTGTCCCCCTTCTTGCCCCTGTTTTTTTCCCTTCTCCCTCACATGCGGTCGGAGGCCCTCTAAAAGCGCAAAATCAAAGGCCCAGCGGCCGCAGCCTATAATTTACAGTTTCCTTCAAATTATCTTTCCCCCGACAAACGACATGCTTCAGTCCTGCTGGATGCTTGTGGCGGCATTCTTTTTCGCGTCGATGACCGCCTTCGTGAAATTTTCCTCGGCAGACGCTGGAACGTTTGAGATCGTCTTCTACCGTTCCCTCATCGGCCTCATCTTCATCGCCGGCTGCATGTTCGCCAAGGGCGTGCCCTTTCATACCAAGTACCCCCTGGGGCACCTGAAGCGCTCGCTCCTGGGCACGATCAGCTTCACGATGTGGTTCTCGACCATGGGGCATCTGCCGCTTGGTACGGCGACGACGCTCAACTACACGGCGCCTCTTTTCATCGCCGGATGGCTCATCTTTTCGGCGCTGCGCCATCGCGAGAAGGCGCCCTGGAATCTGGGCGGAGCAATTGCCATCGGCTTCATCGGCGTGGTGCTCGTGCTGCAGCCGTCGGTCAACAACGAGCAGCTCCCCTACGCCCTGATCGGCCTTTGCGCGGGCGCCATGGGCCCCATCATCTTCTTTCAGATCAAGCAGCTCGGCACGCTGCGCGAGCCGTCGCTTCGCATCGTGTTCTACTTCTCGCTCGTAGGCACGATCTGGGGTCTGTTGGGGTGCCTGCTCTTTGAAGGCGGCCTCAAGATGCACAACAGCGAGGCCTGGTTCGGGCTTCTGAGTCTGGGCGTGTGCGCGGTGCTCGCACAGCTGGCGCTCACGCGCTCCTACGCCTACGGCAACATGATGCTCACGGCCTGCTTTCAGTTTGCCACCATCCCGATTGCTGAAATCATCAGCGTGCTGGTCTTCAAGGACAAGCTCCCGGCAAGCGCCCTGCTCGGCATGGCGCTGATCCTCGTGGCCGGGTGCCTTGCGAGCATCCTCACCCGCCTGCGTGAGCAGAAGAAGGCCGCAACGCGCCTTGTCTCGGCCGACGCGCCCCGCGCGCCGACGCCCGAGCGCCGATAAGCGCCTCTCACAACAATCCTTTCTCTGCTCGCGCCCAGTGCTCTCCGACACCGCATTGGGCTCGAGCCCAAAAAAAGGGCACCCGTGCAAGTTCTTACTGCATGGATGCCGTTTTTCTTTGACCTGAAAACCTGCGCTCTCTGCGGCTTCAAGCTCGCGTGTTCTCTTCAGCCTTCGCGTTTTCAGCCGGAGACGGCCAAAAACTACTTCGACTGCTTTGCGCCCGCCTGCGCCTCCTCGCGCTCCATTCCGGCGGCATAGGCCGCCAACTGCGCAAGCTTGCGGTACTTGGGCGTATCCATATGCAGCCGCGACATCAGGTACTCAAGGTGCTTCAAGGCCTGCGCCCAGCGGTGCGTCTCCAGGCTTGCAATGGCATAGAGCTCATGGGCGCTCGTGTTGGCCTCATCAAGGCGCAGGGCCTCCTCAAGAATCGGAATACCCTGATCGTACGCATCGTCTGTCGGGAGGCTCATCACGCTTGCGGCGTACTCCACCCAGACCGCTGCGTCGTGCGAAACCTTGCCCTTCAAGTCAAGCGCGCTGCGGTAGGCCTTGGCCGCCTCGGTCCATTTCGCCTCTTCAACGTAAAGCCGCGCCAGAAGCACCCAGGCGCGCTCGTCGCTCGGGTTGCGCTTGAGATAGGCGCTCATCAACGGCGCATCGTACTGAGGCGCAGCCGCGGCCAGCGACCCGTCGGCGCGCATGATGCCCTGCGTGCGCTGCGAGTCGACAAAGGGAATCATGCCGGGCGCCCCCACCTTGAGGTAAAGGGTGAGACTCACCGCCACCAGCAGAACCGAGACGAGCGCCATTACGGCCTTGCGGTTGGGCTCGGTGCGCACGCGGGCGGCGCCCTCTTCGAGATCCTCAAGCGCGCGGCGCCTGACGTCTTCAACGCTGTCGGCGTAGATCGCCTCGGAGACGAGATTGGCCGCACGTTCGCGGGCAAGGAGATCGAGCTCCTCGTTTAAAAGCGCACGGCTTTGCTCAAGGCTTGAGCCCGCGGTCGAACAAAAGCGCGAGGTGCGCATGAAGGCCGCCGCGACGGCGGCAAGGGCTGCGGCAATCAGCAGGGCGGCGATGCACCAGAAGATGATTTCGGTCGTCATGAAGGGGAATTCTAGAGAAGGTTTCTTGTCCTAATCTTGTCTGGATTTTGCCGATATGCCAACCATACAGTGCTACAAAAAGGGCGGTCCAGAGTTGCCTGGATCGCCCCTTTCATAGACCTTTCGAAGCTCTCCCTCGAAGGGCGCCTTCACGCGGAAGGCGCGCCTCTGGGGGAGTTTTATGCAAGCTGATTACTTGCTCTTCTTGGCCATTGCGTCACGCAGCAGCTTGGTAGCCTGCTGGGCGGCGTCGGCAGCCTTGGCAAGAGAAGCCTGGGCAGCCTGCGGGTTGTGGAACCACGCACCGTTGACGGCCGTCCACCATTCCCAGTTGGTGTGAGCCACGGAGTGCAGCTCGCGAGCCTTGGTCATGGTCGCTTCGTCGACACCGATCACGGTGGCGAGATCGAACGCGTTGAACATGTCGGTCATGCGGGATTCGGCTTCACGCAGCTTGCCGTTGTAGTAGGCATGCATGCCGTCGATCACGCGGTTGAGCTGGGCCTCGGTCTTGTCCTTGTGGCAGCTCAGGCAGGTTTCCTTCATGTAGTGACGCGGCGAGGTCGTCCAGTGCAAGGTGTAGAGCTTGCCGTCCTTGCCCTTGACCTTGGGCATATGGCAGGAAGCGCAGCCCACGCCGGCCTTGTCGTGCGTCGAATTCCAGTACGTTTCAACGTCCGGGTGCTGCATCTTGGTGAGCATGGCGCCCGTCACGGGATGCTTGAAGTCCTTGAAGGAAACGTGCTTGTAGAACTCGTCGATCTTGGTGACGTCAACGAACGGAACGAGGTTCGTGCGGCGGTCGGCCATGCCGATGGCCTTGCCCGTCTTCGGATCGATGCCCGGGTTGCAGTTGTACTCGACGTGGCACTGTGCGCACATCAGCTTGCTGTCGGACTTCTCGAGCATGGCGATCTTGCGCTCGAAGCCGCGCACGCCGGCACTCACGACTTCAATCTTGGTGTGCTTCGGATCCTGCGAGTAGACCGTCGGGAAGTCGGTGCGCGTGAGGGCGTCGATGAGGCCGTGGCTCACAACGCGAGGCTTCGCGGAGTGCGGATCGTGGCAGAAGTTGCAGTTGAGCGAGTGGTTGACGTTGCGCATGATGTCGACAACGGCCGATTCACGCGAGAACTTGGCGTTGGGGTTCTTGTCGCCCAGGTACGCCCAGTCGAGCATCAGGTCGGTCGACTTGCAGGTCCAGCACACGGGGTTGCCAGCGGCGGCCGTACCGGCGCGACGCGGCTTTTGTGCATTGTCTTCAGGATACTTGTCGTTGATGACGTCCCAGACCTTGAAGGCGCCGTCGCCCATCGAGAGATACATCCAGCCTTCCTTGGGCTCGAAGCGGCCGCCGAAGGCGCGGTCAACCAGGAACTGATCGAGCGCGGCAAAGGCGTGGCTGCGCGGCAGATCGTGCTCCTTGGTGAAGCCGTGGGCGCCCATGGCGCGGTCGTAGAACGGATCAGGAGCGATGTTGTTGGAGTTCTTCTTCGAGTCGCGCGGGGTACGCTCCTCGTTGACCTTGTACATCGACTCGAACTGCGCGGTGTGGCAGCTGCCGCACTTCTGCGGCGAGAGATCGGTGACGGGGCGGGTGTCCTTGCCCGGCGCCTTGAGATGCTTCTCAAGACCGGTGTGGCAGGTCGTGCAGCTCACGTCCTTGTGAGCGCCGGACTTGTGAAAGCCGCCGATGTTGCTGTGGCAGGCAACGCAAGCCTGCGTGTTGACCTTCTCAGCTGCGAACGAAGCCGGCGCAAAAGCCAGCGAAACAGCCAGTGCAAGACAGGCTTGAACCAAGTGCTTCTTGTTCATAGTGTTCTCCTAGAGCGAGCGGCCTTTTGTATTTGTTCTGACACCGAACGATGTCCCCCGGCCCGCTTCGAGACGCATTTTTTCATAACGTGCCTTTTTCGAGGGCTCGCCCCAAAAAAGTGCATCTTGGCCTAGCGCCTCGCCGGGCCATCCTTAAGAGCCCCTTAAGCCGCTGTTTACAAGGCTTAAGCGCTTCTTAACCCACAAAAGACTCCACCTAGGAAGGGAGTAGGCATTAGGGTAATCCCTCTTGGAAAATGCATCTTTCCCCTCAAAACAGGCCAAAATAACCGCCGGTTTTGGTCTATTGGCCTAGCGTCAATCCTCGCCTTGGTGCATGGCGCCGTCTTTTGGCGATCACCCCCAGCAAAAACGGGACCCGTCTGGGTCCCGCTTCGTGTGATTTCAAGCGAATTTTTGGCCTGTTTCGGGCCTGGTTTTGGCGTCTAGCCGGCTGCCGGCAGCCAGCCAAAACGCCCTCTTGGCCTGTTCCGGCCTGTTCTTGGCCTGTTCGCGAATTTTCAGCCTTCGGTTCAGGCGTCTTTGCCCGTTACCTCGCGGCCCACGAGATCGTGCTCTTCGCTTGCCGTCACGCGCACGTCGACGAAGTCGCCGGGCTCAAGGTGCCGGTCGGTCGTCACGTAGATGACGCCGTCGATGTCGGGCGCATCGGCCGTGGTGCGGCCCACTGCGACGCCGTCGGCGTCTTCGGACTCGTCGATGATGACGCGCTGCACGCTGCCGATCTTGGCCTTTAAAAGCTCGGCCGAGATCTCGGCCTGCACTTCCATGAAACGGCGGCGGCGCTCCTCGCGCACTTCGTCGGGAAGCTGCCCGGGCAGCGCATTGGCCTGCGCACCCTCAACGGGGCTGTAGGCAAAGCAGCCGACGCGATCAAGTTTCGCCTCGCGCAGGAAGTCGAGCAGGTACTCGAACTCCTCTTCGGTTTCGCCCGGAAAGCCCGCAATGAAGGTCGAGCGGATCGTGATGTTGGGGCAGATGCGGCGCCAGGCGGCGATGCGCTCAAGGTTCTTCTCGGCGCTCGCGGGCCGCTTCATCGCCTTCAGAACGCGCGGATGGGCGTGCTGAAACGGCACGTCGAGGTAGGGAAGGATCTTGCCCTCGGCCATGAGCTCGACCACGTCGTCGACCGACGGATAGGGATAGACGTAGTGCAGGCGCACCCAGGCATCAAGTTCGCCCAGCTCCTTGCAAAGCTCAAGAAGGCGCTGCTTCACGGGGCGCCCCTCGACAAAGCCCGTGCGGTACTTGAGGTCAAGCCCGTAGGCGCCGGTGTCCTGGCTGATGACGAGAAGCTCCTTGACGCCGCCTTCGACGAGGTTTCGGGCTTCCTTGATGATGCTTCCCACCGGGCGGCTCACGAGGCCCCCGCGCAGATCGGGGATGATGCAGAAGGTGCAGTGATGCGCGCACCCTTCGCTGATCTTGAGATAGGCGTAGTGCGCGGGCGTGAGCTTTAATCCCGCCTTGGGCACGAGCTCATCAAAGGGCTCATGCGCGCGCGGCAGATGCTCGTGCACGAGCGCCATCGTCTCTTCAAGGCTGTCGGGACCGGTGACGCCGATCACCTGCGGCACGCGCTCCTTGACCCAGTTGCTGCCGTCGGCGTTGGTCTTGCCGCCCAAGCAGCCCGTGACGATCACGCGGCCGTTTTCGCGCATCGCCTCAGTAATCGCCTCAAGGCTTTCGGCCACGGCCGCGTCGATGAAGGCGCAGGTGTTGACGATCACGAGATCGGCTTCCTTGTAGTCGGCGGCGATGATGTAGCCTTCGGCGCGCAGCTCGGTCACGATGCGTTCGGTATCCACAAGCGCCTTGGGACAGCCCAGGCTCACGAACCCCACGCGGCCGATGCGCGCGCGTGTTTTCTCTTGCGTTTGGCTCATTTGTTTATCCTCGAGAAGCTCACGCCGCCGCCGGGGCCTGCTGCGGACGAATCCAGATGAGCGCGGCATGGCGCCCGGTCTTTTCGCCGTCGCGGCGGTAGCTGTAAAAGCGCGCGGGATCTGCCACGGTCGAAAGGCCGCAGTCTTCGACTTCGGTCACGCCGACGCCCGCAAGCGCCCGGCGCGCGTAGCCCGCGAGATCAATGTAGAGGCGTTCACCCTCGCCCTGGCGCACGCATTCGGGAGCGTCGCCGAAATGTTCCTTGAAGGCCGCGGCCACTTCCGGGCCCGTTTCAAAGTCGTCAAACCCGATGCGCGGCCCCAACCACGCACGAAAGCCCGCGGCCTGAGCCGCCTCATCGCCTGCGGCAGCGGCAAGCGCGCGGCGCATCTCGCGCACGGTCTCTTCAATGATGCCCGCGGCAAGGCTTCTCCAGCCCGCGTGCACGGCCGCAACGATGCGGCCGTCGTTTTCGGCAATCAGCACCGGCAGGCAGTCGGCCACCTGCACCGCGCAGACCACGCCCGGGGTCATCGTCCAGCTTGCGTCGGCCTCAACCGTATCGTCGGCCACGTCGTCGGCGTGCACCACGCGCACGCCGTGCACCTGCGTCATCCAGCGCGGCGCCTCGGGCGCAAGCTGCGCGACCATCGCGCGGTTCATGCGCACGCAGGCGGCATTGTCGCCCACGCGGGTGCCGACGTTAAGCCCCATGACTCCCTCCGGGCCGCCCCAAGGGCCCGAGGAGACGCCTCCCAAGCGCTCGGTAAAAAGCGCGCCGACACGGCTGCCCAAGTTCGGGGCCAGTGCTTCAGTCTCTTTCTTGTAGATGGACATGTTCCTTGCCTAATCCATGTGCCGCGACGTTTTCCGCCTCAGGCGGCGCTCCTTGCATCGCCATTGATTTTCCAATGTCCAATGGCGACTCTCGTCTCGGCGTCTCTTATACCTATTTAGCGGCGAGCTTTCAGAAAAGCCCGCCGCTTAATGAACGTTATTCTTCGTCAAACACGGTGACGGGCTCGTCAAGCGGCCCGAACCCCAGATCCTGCATGAGCTCATACATGTCGTCCGGAGGCGGAGCAAACCATTCAAGCGTCTCGCCGCTCACGGGATGCCGCAGCCGCAGGCGGCTTGCGTGCAGCGCCTGACGCGAAAACTGCGCGGCAAGCCCCGCCTCGGGCGGCATCTTCGAAGCGTTGGTGCGGTAAACGGGGTCGCCCAGAAGCGGGAGCCCCACGCTTGTGAGATGCACGCGGATCTGGTGCGTGCGGCCCGTCTCAAGCCGGCAGGCGACCCAGCTGATGGTGCGGCCGGCGACTTCAGCAACGTCGACCAGGCGGCAGTGGGTCTTGGCCGGGCGGCTTCCTTGGCCGCCGCGGCAGCAGAACTTCAGCGGATTGCGCGGATCGCGACCGATGGCGCGGTCAACGTACCCCGCCTCGGGCGCAACGCCCAGCACCAGCGCCCAATACTCGCGCCCGACCGTGCGCGCCTGCAACTGCCGCACGAGGTCGGTCTGCGCGGCTTCGGTGCGCGCCACCACCATGAGGCCCGAGGTCTCCTTGTCGAGGCGGTGCACGATGCCCGCGCGCGGCACGCGGGCAAGCTCCGGATAGCGAAAAAGCAGGCCGTTTAAAAGCGTCCCCGACCAGTGGCCCGCAGCCGGATGTACCACGAGCCCGGCGGGCTTGTTGATGATGATGATCCCCTCGTCCTCGTAGACGACGTCAAAGACGACGCCGTCTTCGGGCGCGTAGGCGTTTTCTTCGGGCGAGGGCATGCGCACGACGTCGATTTCGTCGGTGCCGCCCACCTTCTGGCGGACGCTTGCGGCCTTTTCGCCGTTTACGCACACCGCGCCCTCTTCGATCCACTTCTGGATGCGGGCGCGGCTCACGTCGGGCATCAGGCGCGCGAGCACCTTGTCAAGGCGCTCGTCGGGGGCCGTGACGTCAAGCTCAAAGTGTTCGGCCGGAGCCTCTTCGAGCGCGTCTTCGGAGAGCTCGTCCATGTCGAGAGCTGCGCCCTTGTCGCAAACTTCGATATCATCCGCATTCTCAGAGCCCGTCAAAGGCTCTCCTGCTTGCGTTTCGGCAGCGGGTTCAACGATATAATCGCCCAAGTCCTTACCTTTTGTTGTTGCCATGAATATACAAACCGTGCTGCGGCCGGTGAGGTGCGCAGTTCTTGCAGCGGCCGTTGCACTCACTGCCGGCTGCTCCTGGCTGGAAAGCATCGAAATCGATCCCACCCGTGACTGGACGGCCAACCAGCTCTACAGCGAAGCCCGTGCAGCCGTCAGCGACGGCAATTGGGAGGTCGCGAAAGATTACTATACCAAGCTTGAGGCGCGCTACCCCTTCGGCGCTTACGCGCAGCAGGCGCAGATCGATCTCGCCTACGTCTACTACAAGGACGACGATGCGCCCTCGGCCGTGCAGACCTTGGACCGTTTCCTGCGCGCTTATCCGAACCACCCCAACAGCGACTACGCGCTCTATCTGAAGGCCCTTGCCACGCTCAACGAGCGCGACGGGTGGCTTGCCTCGATGACGCGCCAGGACATCGCGTTTCGTGATGCGCAGGCCGCGCGCGACGCCTTCGACATCTTCAAGGAGCTCGCAGGCCGCTATCCGGACTCGCGCTACGCGCCCGAAGCGCGCCGCCGCATGCATGAGCTTGTTCTCGCCGGTGCCCGTCACCAGATCATGACCGCGCGCTTTTACTTCGAGCGCAAGGCCTACATCGCCTGCATCAACCGCGCCAAGATCGTGATCACCGACTATCAGCAGACGCCGATGCGCGACGAAGCGCTGCAGCTTTTAGCCGACAGCTACCACGAGCTCGGCATGTTCGATCTTGAGCGCGACACGCGCCGCATCATCGAAGCCAACAAGCCCGCGCAGACGTCGATGAACTAACCAAGCCTGCGCCTGAAAAGACTCGAGGCACGAAAAAGCCCGCTGAGGTCCGAGGAGATTTTTCTCTCGGCCTTCGCGGGCTTTTTGCTGCTTGCGGCTTTGTTGGGGTTGTCGGCTCAGTGCACTTCCCTTTTCTTTGCCTGCGGGAGCTTTCCTTCAAGATACTGCTGCGCCCAGTTGAGGCCGATGATCGTCTTCACGTCCGTAATCCGACCGTCGCGAGTCATGGCCAGCGCCTCGTCAAAGGAAAACTTGTGCACGTCGATGAACTCATGCTCATCAAGCTCCCGGGCACCGCCCTCGGTGATGCGGCGCGCAAGGAAGATGTCGATGTGCTCGTTGCTGTAGCCGATGGCGTTGTGAATCGTGCCGAGCTCAACCCACTCGTCGGCGCTCATGCCGGTTTCCTCGTGCAGCTCGCGGCGGGCAGTCTCAAAAGAATCCTCACCCGGATCAATTTTGCCCGCGGGAATCTCCCAGAAGGCCGCGTCCATCGGCGCGCGCCACTGCCGCTCGAAGACCACGCGGTTTTCCTCGTCGATCACGACCATGGCGGCCGCCCCTGGGTGCGCGAGCATCTCGCGCGTGGTCGTGCGACCGTCGGGCAGCTGCACCGTGCGGCGCATCAGATGAAGAAATTTGCCGGTGTAGAGGTCCTCTTCGAAAAGAACGGCCTCCTTGAGATCCTTGTCTTCGGGAATGGATTCAAGCATTTTCGTTTTCCAACGCTTCCTGTGTGCGGACTAAACGTCCTTGTAGTTCTGCCGGGGCTTGCCGCGGGTCATGTCGTTTTTCATGAGCCGCTCCTGCTGACGCTTCCACTCCTTCTTGCTTTCGTCGGAGCGCTTTTCGAACTCGCGCTTGCCGCGTGCAAGCGCCAGCTGCATCTTGACGCGTCCCTTGCTGAAGTGCAGGTCAAGAGGAATCAATGCGTAGCCCGCGCGCTCGACCTTGCCGATAAGCCGCTCGATCTCCTTGCGGTGCATGAGCACCTTGCGGGTGCGCAGCGCCTCGGGGTGCTCGTGCGTGCAGGTCTGATCGGTGGGCGTCATGTTGGCGTTGCACAAGTAGAGCTCGCCGTCGCGGATGTAGACGTGGGCGAGGTTGATCGTGGCGCGTCCGGCGCGCACGCTCTTGACCTCCCAGCCGCGCAGCACCAGGCCGGTTTCAAAGCGCTCCTCGATCGTGTAGTCGTGCGTGGCGCGCTTGTTGCGAATCGTCGTGTTCAAGTCAGGGCATCCAGATGGTTGTTTCTTAAAACGAGCGCTATTTTAGTCGAGCTTGGCCGCGCACAGCCCTCTTCGGGCGACGGCAGCGCCCGCGCCGGCGTGGCAAAACGTGCACTCGAGAAAACCCTTAAAAGATTGCCATCAGAGGCCGTATTTCGCCGCATTTGCCCGCAACTGTCGAGTACCCAACAGTACGCACCGGGACCCAAACATAAGATCAGACCAACGGCCGGCATTTTGAGCCCCGTCGTGAATGCATACGTATACGCAAGGTATATGGACGACACAGGAGAGCAGAAAAATGAAAAAGTCTCTAGTAGCAATGGCTTGTCTTTCGGCAATGGCGGGCGTCGCGGGCGCCGCGCAGATTGATCTTTACGGGACGATCGACACGTATGTCGCCGTCAATCACGCGGGCGGCGAGCAGAACGTCTCGCTCGCTAGCGGCGGCGCATCGGCCTCCTTCTGGGGCATTCAGGGCGCCGAAGAACTCAACTCGGAGCACAGACGAATTGAATCTCAGCAAGGAGCATCCTCGAATGAATCTGCATAAAGTGATCGCCGTCTGCGGCAAGGGCGGCGTCGGTAAAACCGCTCTCACGGCCATGCTTACCCGTGAGCTCAAGAACCGCAAGGACACCGGACACCTTCTCGTGGTCGACGCGGATCCCGCGCTCGGCCTTTTGTACGCCTTGAACATCGACACCGACAAGACGATCGGCGCGGTGCGCGACAAGGTGCTTGAAGCCGCCGAAAACGGTACCGCGGGCTCTCAGGCCGAAGTGGCCAACGAGCTCGGCTATCTCATCGCAAGCGCCATGAAGGAGGAAAAGGACTATTCCTTCATCGCCATGGGCCACATGGAGGCCAAGGGGTGCTTCTGCTCGGTGAACAAGCTCCTGCGCGATGCTTTGGAAGAGCTCGTGCTCAAGTTCGACACCATCCTCATCGACGGTGAAGCGGGCATCGAGCAGATCAACCGTCAGGTGGTCGAGCGCATCAACACGCTCGTTCTCGTGACCGACAGCTCCTATCGCGGCGTGCAGACCGTGCATCACATCGAAGAGCTCGTCAAGAACGGCGCGGTGCCCTCCTGTGAATCGGTGGGCGTGATCTTCAACCGCATCCAGGGCGACAACCGCACCGAAGCAGAACTGCAGGCGTTGGTCGGCCTGCCCGTGCTGGGAGTCGTTCCCTACGATTCCACGCTGCAGCAGTTCGACGCCCAGGGCAAGACCCTTCTCGACCTCCCCGACGAGACGCCCGCTCTTGCCGCCGTCGACAAAATCGTCGCCAAGCTCATGAGCTGAGGCTTCGCCTGAAGACCAGGAAAAAAATTTAGGAACTCGGACTCCCGCAGGAACTCTTCCCCTTTTTGCGGGCGTCCGTTCCAATCAAGCCGCTTGATTTCATGATCATTGAAGTCAAGCGGCTTCTTTTTGCCTGCAAACACCCCAATGCCTCCCCTTGCCTGATTGATGCAATTGCTTGCCGTTTAAGGGACTTTTGCGTGCAAGGCGCTTCCAAGACAAGGGCTGCCAGCCACAGTCTTTCCGCAGGGCCCTACACTCTCGTGGGCATTCATCACGAACAAACGATTGAAGGAGACGATTGCCATGAGCAAGAGCACAAACACGACGGAGAACCCCCTTCCTGCAGGCTACGACACCGTCTTTGCCCGCGGCCCGGTCAATCCGTACGGGAAATTCTTCACCGGCACCTCGTACCTCACGATGCTCTCGGAAAACGATTCCGTCTTTCACGCCCCGATCGGCAACGTGACCTTCGAGCCCGGAACCCGCACCTTCTGGCACAAGCACAGCGCCGGACAGATTCTTCTTGTCCTTGCCGGCTGCGGGCTCTATCAGGAGCGCGGCAGGAGCGCCCGCCGCATTGTCAAGGGCGACGTCGTGCGCATTGCGCCCGATGTCGAACACTGGCACGGCGCCTGTCCCGACAGCTGGATGACGCACGTCTCGATTGAAACAAACGGCGCCATCAACAAGGCCGAGTGGCTTGATCCGGTCACTGATGAAGAGTACGCAAAGGCGGCCGAATAGTCCGCCCGCCCTGCTTTTCCCAATCTCAGCTCAGCGCGACTGCGGCTCCTGCACATCAAGCCGCTCGTGCACGGGGGCGCCAGTTAACGTCACCTCAAAGGCGCTCCCCTTCTCAACATCGAGGATCCGGATGCGCCAGCCCAAGCGGCGGCAGATGCGGCTTGTGATGTTGAGCCCCAACCCCACGCCGCCCGAGGCCTTTTCCTGTCCCGCACTCTGTCCCTTTTTTTGTCCCGCGATGTCCGCGCGCGGTGCTGGCACACCCGTGCCCTGCTCGAAGGCCTCGAAGATGCGCTGCCGGTCCTCGGGGACAATGCCCGACCCCGTGTCGCGCACCACGAAGCCCGTAGCGGTTTCCTCAACCGTGACCGTTCCGCTTTGCGTATAGGTGACGGCATTCTTAAGCAGGTTGTTGACCACCGTTCCCAGCGCAAGCGCCGAGTAATGTCCCGGGCACCGTGCGGTGCGCACGGCATTTACCACCAGGCCCTTTTTCTCGGCCGTCTCGCGCCAGAATGCAATGCAGCTTTCGATGACGGCGCTCACGGCGTCATCGCTTTGCGCTGAATCAAGAACACCCGAGGCGCCAGCCTGGGCGCGCATCGAGTCACGCAGGTGACTTTGCCGAGCAAGCTGCAAAAAGAGCTCCACGAGGTTTTTCATCGATTCCTGCGCATTCATGATGCGCTCGACCTGTCGACGCTGACGCTCGTCAAGCTGGGAAAGCTCAAGCAGTTCGGCACTCGTGCCGATTACCATCAGCGGCGTACGAAGTTCGTGCGAAACATCGGCCGTAAAAGCCTTTTCACGCTCCAGAGCATCCGACAGGCGTTTCAGCGCGCTGTCGCAGATGCGTGCGAGCATTCCGATTTCGTCGCTCGTCATGAATTTCTCGGCGATGGGACGATACCCCTGTGAAGAAGCCGACCGACGCACCTCATGCGTAAGTCTCTCCACGGGATTGAGAATCACGCGCCGTGCAAACCACAATCCTAGGATTCCGCTCAGAATCAGAAGGAGTATGCCGGTACCCCCCATCTGCAGCCAGATCAGCTTTTCCTGCTCCTCGAATGCATCCTGGTCGCGCACGTAAAGAAGCACGCCGTCACGAAACCATCCTCGAAAGGTGTAGACCGCCGGTTTGTCGATCACCTCGCTGTAGCCCTCGCCGAGGTGCTTGAACCGTTCGGGCACATCAGGAAGCTCGGGCGCATCACCGTAGAGCATCTCCCCTGGATCAAGCACCGGTCGACGCTTGAGCGCAAGATCTTCGGAAAAATGCGCGAAATCATCGGCCATGGATTCCGAAACCAGGTAGGTTTCCACAAAATGCACGCTTCTCCAGAGGGCAAAGGAATATCCTGCCGACAGAAACGCCACGAGAACCACGAGACTTACCATCACGCGCGTCGAAAGCGACTTCGTGCGAACTCTTTCGGTCAACATCTGCTTGGTGATTTCCTACAACTTGTGCACGCAGCCTCGGTGCACCTCATGCCTGAAATTGTGCACCAGACCAATCCGACGCCGAACTGCCGGGCATCCGAAGCTACCCCTTGCGAGGATTCTTGCCGTCGTCGCCACTGATGCTCCAGCCCAGTCTCGGATGCGTCCTGATGAGCTCGGTTCCAAAGGGTTTGTCGATCGCCTGCCGCAGCAAGTACAGATTCGAGCGCAGGCTGTCGGAGGCCGGCGCCGCACTGCCCGACCAAACGACGGCCTCCAGCCGCTCGCGGCTGACCACGTTGGGAGAGGCAAGCATCAGAGCCTTGAGAATCTTCAAGCATGTGGGATTCAACTCGATCGTCTGTCCCGCACACGTTACACGCATCGTCTCGCAGTTCATCTCAAGCGCACCCACACGCACGACGGCTTGTTCGGCACCATAGGCGCGCCGCAGCAGCGCCTCGATTCGGGCGGCAAGCTCCCTGAGGGAAAAAGGCTTGACCAGATAGTCGTCTGCTCCGGCTGCAAGTCCTTCGACCCGATCGTCAACGGTATCGCGCGCCGTGAGCATCAGTATCGGCAGCTTCTTGTTGTCGATGCGGATGCGCCGACACAAGCTCACGCCGTCCATTCCCGGCAGCCCGATGTCGAGAACAAGCAGGTCAATCTGGCATTCCGAGAGCCGCTCCCAGGCCGTCGCCGAAGTCGTGCAGCTCTCCACGCTCCAGCCACGCATCGACAGATAGTCCGACACATTGGCAAGGATGTCTGCATTGTCGTCGACAACAAGAATGCGAAAGGCCATGAGAGACACAACTCCTGGAAAACTCCCCGGTTAGCAGGAAGCCGCAACGGGTCGAACCGACGCGCAAGAGCGCCCGAGGTTGAAGAAGATCGCGCAAGAAAAGAGCGGCGAGACGAGCGCCGTCCTCGCAACAAAATCGACGGAGCTTTCCAAGCTTGCCACAACAATTTCTCACACTTTCGACGGAGACGACTTGTTCAGTCTAAGGTCGTATGAATCGATCGTCCTGCCCTCAGGCGAAATTTTGCGCAGAGATTTGGTTCTCGTCAGATGCTTTGACGCAATTTTGACGCCTGCTTGACGTTTTTTTGACTCGAGAAAAGTGAAATCAAGACACTGAAAATCCGTGGCTCCGCCTTCAGGTATCGGACGGGCTTTCCTGCGACCGTACGCCGGCGGGTGCCGAACACGAATTCACATCAGGGTTCTTGAACGATGTCTGATTTCTCTGTTCTCAAGCATTCCACGACTACCAGCGGATCTCCGGGCCTGCCGCCGTCTGCGGGTTCGGCCGGCGAACCTGCCGTCGATTTCTCCATTCTCCTTTGGATTCTTCTGCCCGCTTGGCTCCTTACCTGGTTCATCATCAACCCGCCTCACGGCGTTGACGTCGACATCGCGCGTCTCATCGCCTCGGCAGGCCTGGCCGAAGCTATCGACTCGACGCTTGGCGCGGGCGGCCGCCCCCTTCTTCACGTCGTGAGCAAATGGACCTCCATCGGCCTTTCTTCAGCTGCGCTGGCGGCGCTCATTGTCACCATGATCCGCTCTCGGAGGAATCCCGAATTTGCCGACCGCGCAAATGATGCCGTCAAGCGGCTGACCTATTTTCTCATCGCCGTTGCCGTCTGCGTGGCAGTGGTGGCATTCCTCAAGCAGACCACCGGCGTTGCCTGCCCGCGCAACACCATCCCCTTCGGCGGCACCGAACCCATCACTTCGCCCGTCTTCGGCCTTGCCCTGCGGCCTGGGCAGTGCTGGCCGAGTGGCGCCGCCGGGAGCGGTTTCTGCCTTTTTGCGCTCTTTTTCGCACTGCGCGGCCCCTGGCCTCGCCTTGCTCGCGCTGCGCTCGCCCTGGCTCTCGCACTGGGCTCAATTTCCGGCTTTGAACGCATGACCTCGGGCCTGCACTTCATCTCGCACAACGTCGTTTCTCTTCTTATCGACTGGCTCATTTGTGCCGCACTCTATGTCGCTTTCTTTGCGAGGGGAGCGTGGCTCGCAAAACTGCGCGAAGAACTCACAATAGGAGCAAAGCCTGCATCCGCCATCGCCTTCATGACATTCTGGTGGGTCGCCGTCTTCAACGGCCCCTCGCTCTGGCACGCAGCATCAATCAGCGGCGAAGCGTTCACGCAGGCAGGCAGTGCACGACTCTTTTTTGCCTGCGCCGCACTCTTTGCCGTCGGCTCCGCCGCCATCCTCACCCTTGTGAGCCTGCTGCCGCGAAAGTCTGCCAAGACCGTGATGCTCGTGCTGCATGCAGCCGGTGCCGTAAGCTTTGCCGCCGCCGTGCTTTACGGTGCTTTGATGACGCCGGACATGGTACGCAACGCCCTGGCCACTGACGGTCATGAATCGGCAGGCTATCTTGGTGCCCGCACCCTCTTTGTGTTCTTCTGGAGCTTCCTTCCTCCGGCGGCGGTCACGATTCTCATGACCGGCGCGGACAAAAAAACCGCATTGCTCGCCCGGACTTTGAAAGAAAGACTTCTGCTTGGCTTGGGAGCCGGCCTGAAAGCCCGGCTTCGTCCGGCGCTGGCGTGCGTCGTCCTCCTGGCCGCAGTCGGCATCGTCCTGTTGGCAAACTTTCAGGTCTTTGCCGGCGCCATCCGCTCGGATCGGTCTCTGCGCTACCAACTCGTGCCCGTGAGCCTCGTTTCGTCACTGGTAAACACAGTGACACGCGACTCAAGTCCCGACAGGGCGCGCGTACGACTCGTCATGGATCCCGCCCCGCAACTGGCATATTCCTACGACAAACCGACGCTCTTCGTGGTGGTCGTCGGCGAAACAACCCGCTCACAAAACTGGGGACTTGCCGGCTATGCCCGAAACACCGCCCGTGCCGTCGAAGGACATGACGTAATCTCCTTTCCCCTGGTCACGGCCTGCGGAACCTCGACCGATGTGTCGCTGCCGTGCATGATGAGCCGCATCGGCCGCAGTGACTACGACCGCAAGCGCATCCTGCGCGAGGAAGCGCTTCCCGACGTGCTGCAAAGAGCCGGTTACGAAGTCGAGTGGATTGACAATCAATCCGGCTGCAAGGGCGTCTGTAACGGCATTCCCAACAGGGCCACCGACGCTTCGCTCGATCCTGCATTGTGTCCCGGCGGACACTGCTACGACGGAATTCTGGTCAGAGAACTCGAACGCAAGATCAAGTCCATTGCCGAAAGCGGCTCCAGAAAGCCCGTCGTACTCTTCCTGCACATGATCGGCGAACACGGCCCGGCCTACACCGACCGCTCGCCCTCCGGCATCAAGATCTACGGTCCGGAATGCCTTGCCCCGGATCTTTCGAGCTGCTCACGCGAGGAAATCGTCAATGCCTATGACAACGGCGTGCAGTACACGGGAGAAGTGCTCAAAGACATGATCGACCTTCTCGCTGAACGCAGCGACATCAATTCCGGTCTCGTCTTCGTATCCGATCACGGTGAAAGCCTCGGCGAAAAAGGGCTCTATCTGCACGGATCGCCATACTTCCTCGGCATCTCCGAGCAAATCGACGTGCCGATGTTCATGTGGTTCTCAAAGGGCTTTGCCGATGTTGACGGGGCCAAGGTCGCGGCACTCAGATCGCGGTCCGAGAAGCTTGCCGATGCCCGCGGAGGACGTCCGACGCATGAGAATCTTTATCACACCGTGCTGAGTCTGCTCGGCGTAAAGAGCTCGACCTACCGCTCCGACTATGACCTCACTGTGAACAACCCGCCGGCGTGAGGTCTTCTGCAAGCTCGTTTCCTTCCGAGATGATCATCTTTCGATAGCAACGATTAGGGGCGCAGTTCCAATCCGAAACTGCGCCCCGTTTTCATTGCCGTCGTCAGAATGCAGAATTTTGCTAAGCCGTCATCGTTTTGCCGCAAACGATGCCAAATACCAGCGCGTCCGTCAGCATTGCGCCTCCGCGGTTCAAGACGCAGGCAATCTCACCTGCGGCATACAAGTCCTCAATTGGCCTGCCGTTCCAGCCAAGCACCCGACGATCGGCATCTGTCGTCAAACCTCTCTTTGTGTTGGATCCTCCTGAAAAAAGAGGGATGACATAAAACAGTTCCTTCCGAATCGGACGCAACGAACCACTAGCCCGACCAAAACGTACATCCACACCCGTTACGCAGGCGGCATTGAATTCCTTCACTGTATTTCTGAACACCTCAGGCCACATTTTGATTGCATTGCCTCTCTTGGCTGCTATCTTCTCGGCCAGCTCCTCAATTGTTCCAGCCTTGGGCACCCAACCTTTTTGCTGCGCATCAGCGTTGTTTTTAATTCCACAAATCCGTAGCCTGATAACCTCAATCGTTGTTTCCTACCGCAGTACCCTTTTCTCCGGGGAAAAAATTTGCCGCACCAACGGATCTCAGTCCATCAGGCGGCAAAAAAACTACACGAGCAAAGGCCGGTCGGATCAACCGGCCGGAATTGCGATCAGAGCGAAGCCTTCAGAATCTCGATCACGCCCGCCTTGTCGATCGGACGCAGCGCTCCGGCAAGACTCCACCAGCACTTGGCCACATGTTCGGCCATGGCTTCGAAGTGCTCGTCGGTGACGCCCACGTCGCGCAGGCGGCGGGCAATGCCGATCGAGGCAAAGAAGTCGGCCGTCATGTCAATTGCCTTGTTGGCAATCGTCATCGGATCGCCCTTGGGATCAAGCCCCCAGACCCTGACACCGTACTGCACGAAGCGCGGCAGCGTCTTGTCGTTGAGGCTGTAGCGCATCCAGTGCGGCGTAATGATCGCCAGACCGACGCCGTGCGTAATGTCATGCCAAGCAGAGATCTCATGCTCAATGCCGTGGCAGGGCCAGGGAGAAGGCGTACGGTCAAGCGCAAGAAGTCCGTTGCAGCCGAAGGAACTTGCAAGCATCAGTGCAGCGCGCGCATCTTCATCCTCAGGGTTGGCAATTGCCTTGGGCGCGTACTCAATGCAGGTTCGAAGGATCGTCTCGCAAATGCCGTCGCTCACCGGATTGCCGTCGATCACCATGTACTGCTCGAAGGTGTGGCTCATGATGTCGGCCACGCCGGCGGCCGTCTGGTTGGCAGGCACCGAGAAGGTGAGCGTCGGGTCGCAGATCGACGCCACCGGTGCGAGAAGGTCGCTTGCAAAGCCCAGCTTTTCGTTGGTCTCGAGGTTGGAAATCACGGCGCTGTTGTCGTATTCGCTGCCCGTTGCCGAAAGCGTGAGCACGGTGAAAAGCGGCAGCGCCTTCTTGATCTTCGAGGAGTCGACGACGAGCTCCCAGGCGTCGAGCTCGCTTACGGCGCCCGCGGCAATCGCCTTGGAGCAGTCGATCACGCTGCCGCCGCCCACGGCGAGGATGAAGTCGATTTTCTTGTCCTTGCAAACCCGTACGCCCGCACGCACGCTATCAATGCGCGGATTGGGAACGACGCCGTCAAGCTCAAAGATTTCGCGCCCAGGCAGAGCCGCCTTCACCTGATCGATAAGCCCCGAGCGGCGCGCCGAGCCGCTGCCCGCCACAAGAAGCACGCGGGTGCCGTAGCCCTGCGTAAGAGCATCAAGCTCCTTGACGCGCCCCTTGCCGAAAACAAGGCGCGTCGGAAGAAACAACGAAAATGCGTTCATGGTTTTATTTCAACGAAATGAAATGCGCACGATTTTAAGCCACGGGTCCAAAAGCGCCACAACAGGGCCTTCGTACGGGAGTGTTTAAAAACACTTCGTCCTGCTGAAGAAGAACTCCAAACAGCCGATTGCGGAGCGTTTGTCGGCGAAGCGCCCTCATGCAAAGAAAAGCAACCTCAAATCTGCGTTGCCGCAAAGGCAGCGCGATTGCCGTCGACCGTGGCCGAATCGTTGTCGGGCTTGCGCGCAAGGATGGGGATCGTGCGGCGCCCCGAGGTCCCGGAGGCGCCTCCGGAGCGGTTGGAGTCCGCCTCGTCCTCCGCCCTCTTCTGCTCCTGAACAAAGTTTTCCTTTGCCTGTGCGATGAAAAGCTTCAGGCGATTGGCGACATTGGATTTCGACGTGCCGGCCTCAAAGTCGATGGCGCACAGATTGGCCTGCGGGTAGTCGCTTCTAAGCCGGCGCATCACGCCCTTGCCCGTGATGTGGTTCGGCAGGCACCCGAAGGGCTGCAGGCAGACCACGTTGGGCGTGCCGGTGCGGATGAAGTCGATCATCTCGGCCGTGAGCAGCCACCCCTCGCCCGCCTGCTGACCTTCACTGATGAAGCCGCGGATGTCGTCGAGCCCCTGCGAAAGTCCCATGTTGCCTTCTACCGGCGTCCCCCGCACGGCTTCCAGAAGAGGTCTTCTCAAGCTCTCATAGTGCTTGATCAAGAGCCACGAGAAGCCGCCCTTGATCTTGCTGCCGCCGAAGGAGCGCGCCTGATAGACGTTGTCGTTCAAGCAATAGATCACGAAGTTCGTGATGTCGCCCAAAACCGGCTCAGCCCCCTCGTTGATGATCTCGTCGACGATGTCGAGATTGGCGCGCGGGTGGTACTTCAGAAGAATCTCGCCCACGATGCCCACGCGGGGCTTTTTCTCGCGCGACATCGGAAGGGCAAGGAAGTCGCGCACCATCTGCGGCGCGTCGTGCGCAAAGGCCGCCCCGTCGCCGCGGGCGGAGACCTCGCGGCCGCGCGCAATCCACTTCTGCGTCAGGGGCTCGGTGCTGCCGCGCTCAAGCTCATAGGCGCGCACGTGCAGCGTCAGGCGCTGCAGCAAATCGCCGTACAGAAGCGCGATCATGAGCCGATGAAAGCCCTTCAATCCCAGTTCAAGGTGCTCGACGCCGTGCATGCTTGACGCCGACAGGCACACTACCGGGAGCTTCTCAAGCCCCACGTCCTTCAAGGCCCACTTCAAAAGCCCCGGATAGTTCGTCGCACGGCACGGTCCGCAGGTCTGCGCCAGAAGCAGCGCCGAGTGCTCGGCATCAAAGTCCGGAGCCGTGGCAGCCTCAAGAAGTTGCCCGATCACGACGATTGCCGGATAGCAGGCGTCGTTGTTGACGTGCGCAAGGCCCAGTTCGATCGCGCGCGGGCTCACGTCGGGGAGCACCTCGACATCCCAGCCGAGCCCCTTCAAGGCGCCCGCCAAAATTGGGAAATGCAGCGGCGCCATCTGCGGCGCATAGATCTTGCGGCGCTTGGCGGGAACGGCTTCGGGATCGACGACGGGCTCTTCAGAAGCCTCAACGACAGGCGTGAGTCCCTTGCGGCGGGCGTGCCGGTCGGAAACCGCTGCAAGCAGCGAACGCAAGCGGATGCGCGCGGCGCCGAGCGTATCGCCCTCGTCGATCTTGAGCATGGTGTAGATCTTGCCCGCGCTGTCCAACTGCCGCTTGATCTGCTCGGAGGTGATCGCATCAAGCCCGCAGCCGAAGCTCACGAGCTGCACGAGTTCGGCAAAGCTCGAGTCCTTCACAAGCTGCGCGGCACGATAAAGCCGCGAGTGGAACGTCCACTGATTGACCACCTCAAGGTGCTCGGGGATCTTCGCAAGATGCGCCACCGCGTCTTCGGTCACGACCTCCACGCCCATCGACTCGATCAAGGCCGGAATGCCGTGATTGATGAGCGGATCGATGTGGTAGGGGTGGCCCGCAAGAACGATGAGCGGCTCGCCGCTGGCGAGATGTCTTCTCCAGAGCTCCTCGCCCTTGGCACGCACGCGGGTGCGGTATAGCTCAAGCGCCTCGCGTCCGGCGCGGATGGCGCGGCGCACATCGTGAGGCTTGAGCTCCGGAAAAGAGGAAAGCACCGCCGTCTCGACCGTCTTGTCCACCGTCAGGTCAAGAAACGGCACGTGAAGACGCACGCCGGGGAAGGCCTCCTCTGTGTTGAGCTTCAAGGCCTCGGGGTAGCCGCCCACGACCGGGCAGGCAAAGCGCGCGTCGGCCTCCTTGGCGGGCGTCCCTTCTCGGGGCACGCAGGGAAACCAGACATCCTTGACGCCGGCGCGCACAAGCTGCGCGAGATGCCCGTGGGCAAGCTTTGCCGGAAAGCACAGCGTCTGCGAAGGAATGGTGTCGTTGCCAAGCATGCCGGTACCGTGCTCCGAGGGCGGCGAGAGCACGACCCGCATGCCGAGCGCATGGAAAAGCGCCTTCCAGTACGGGAAATGCTCGTACATGTTGAGAACGCGCGGAATGCCCACCACGGGTGCGGCGGGATCGACCTTGGTAAGCGCCGGAGCGTCGAATTCGTCTTCTCCAAACAAAAGCGCCATCTTCCAGTCGACGAAGCCTTTATGCTGCTTGCCCTTGAGGCCGCCCGACTTCATCGCGAAATCGCACCGGTTGCCGCTAAAGAACTTCTGTCCGGACGGGAAGCGGTTCATCTTGAGCTGGCAGTGGTTGGTGCAGCCCTTGCAGCGGAATTCCCGCACCTTGACGCGGCTGGCGTCGAGCTCTTCGAGCGCAAGATTAAGCGCCGGCGTATCGGCAAGCGTTCTTTCGCGCGCGATGAGCGCAGCGCCATAGGCCCCCATGAGGCCGGAGATGTCCGGACGGATGACGTTTAGCCCCGTCTGCTGCTCGAAGGCGCGCAACACGGCGTCGTTCAAAAACGTTCCGCCCTGCACGAGCACGTGGCCGCCCAACTCCTTGACGTCGTGAATGCGCAGCACCTTGTAGAGCGCGTTGCGCACGATCGAGCGGCACAGGCCCGCGGCAATGTCTTCAATCGGCGCAGCGTCGCGCTGAGCCTGACGCACCTTGGAATTCATGAAAACCGTGCAGCGCGTACCCAGATCGCATGGGTGGCGGCTTCGCATGGCCGCCTCGACAAACTCTTCAAGCGAAAGGTTGAGCTGCCGTGCAAAGGTCTGAAGGAACGACCCGCAACCCGACGAACAGGCTTCGTTGAGCTTGACGCTGCGAATGAGGCCGTCGTGCACGTCAAGGCACTTCATATCCTGACCGCCGATGTCGATCACGTAGGTCGTCTCAGGGTCAAAGGCTACGGCCGCGCGCTGGTGCGCGAGCGTCTCGACCTCTGCAAACTGTGCGCCGATCGCCGCGCGCGCAAGATCCGCTCCGTACCCGGTCGTAGCCGCCGCACGAATCGACGCCCCCTCGGGAATGCGCCCCAGCAGATCGCGCATCTGCACGAAGAGTTTTTCCAAGGGATTGCCTTCATTTTGCTCGTACCAGCTGTGCACGATGCGCGAGTCGCTGTCGAGCACCACACCCTTGATGGTCGTGCTGCCCAGGTCAATGCCAAGGAAAAGGTCGCCCTGGGCCTTGGCAATATCGGCGCAAGGCGCCTTGTTCTTGGCGTGGCGGGCCTTGAACGCTTCTCGCTCGGCATCGTCGGCAAAAAGCGGCACGAGCTCAATTTCGTTTGCAACCGTGAGCTTGAGCCCTTCAAGGGCGTCGTTGAGCTCGCCAATGCTTTCCCAGACGCGGGCGTTCTTCACCTCAGCAGCACTTTCTTCAAATCCGCGCCAGGCCGCCCCCCAGGCAACGGAAAAATGTGCGTCTTCAAACTGCAGGAATTCGGTTCCCGGCGTCTGAAGCTTGCGTACGAACGCTTCGCGCAAGCCCTTCAAAAATGAGAGCGGGCCGCCCAAAAACGCAATACGGCCTTTCAAGGCGCGACCGCAGGCAAGGCCGCTGACGGTCTGCTCGACCACGGCGTCAAAGACGCTGCGGGCAACTTCGGACTTGGGGACGCCGTTGTTAAAAAGCGCCACCACGTCGGTCTTGGCAAAAACGCCGCAGCGCGAGGCAATCGGGTGCGAGACGTTCGCCGAGACCGCAAGCGCATCAAGCCCTGCAGCGTCCGTATCGAGAAGGCTTGCCATCTGATCGATGAAAGCACCCGTACCGCCCGCGCAGGCTTCGTTCATGCGCAGCTCGACGCCGTTTGAAAGGTACAAAAGCTTGGCGTCTTCGCCGCCCAATTCGATGGCCGCGTCAAGGCCCGGAGCGCGGTTCTTGAGATAGATCGAAGCCGCAACCACCTCCTGCACGAAGGCTGCCTTCACCTGCTGCGCAAGGCCCAGAGCGCCCGAGCCGGAAAAGAGCACGCGCACGCCTTCGGCGCCGATATCGACCTCCTTGTCAAGGTTCGAAAGCATCTGCCGCAGCGTCTCAACCACCGCGCTCTGATGCCGCAGGTACTTGCGCGCGAGCGTCGTGCCCTTTTCGTCGAGCAGAACATACTTGATGGTGGTCGAACCTAAGTCAATGCCTAAACAGTACATGGCCAAATATGTAAGAGCGTTGGGTTAGCCTGGTTGTTCTTTTTTCCGTCATTCATCGCGGCGCGGGAGCTCTTGGTCTTCAACGGCCGCAATGCTTTTTTATGCGTGCAAATTTGTTGAGCTTAGCAAAGCTGCCGCGGTCTCGTTGGGTCGTCCCGGCGAGAGCCTCGCGGCGTCTTCAAGTATCTTGATGACGACGCCCGTACAGTAGGCCGAAACCTCGTTTTCGTCGAGGTTTCGCAGGCCCGCCTGCAGCACGACGAAAAGACGCACGAATTCAATGGCGGCGTTTGCCGCGCTTGCCATGACGGCATCTTCAGGACGGAGGTTGATGTCCTTGATGTGCGAGGCTTTGGGCATCTTCTCGCCCGCATACGCCCGCAAAAGAAGCTTCACCACGATCTGCTGCTTTTCGTAGATCTTGGTGCGAAAAAGGCAACCCGTTTTGGGCGAGAGAACGAGCGTTCGAGCAAGCAGCGGGCGTCTCAAAACATATTTCACGTAGCTCTCGATGAGCGCTGCAATGCACTCGCGGCCGCTTTTTTCGCCCGCCATGTTGAGATGCATGCCGATGTCGCCGAAGGCTGCCTCGATCAGAGCCTTCACCAGAACCGTCTGATTGGGAAAGTAGTGATAGACAAGGTTGCGCGAGATGCCAAGGCGCAGTGCCAGAGCCGAAAGCGATACGTCGCCCTCGCCCGTCTCGTTCATGTAGTTGAGTGCCCCTTCAAGGATCTGCTGCCGTCGGTTTTCAGGCGGGAGTCTGTCGCGCGAGCGGTCGGCGGTCTGCGTCTTGAGCCTGCACGCGGCAGGGCAGTTGTTTGTCATGCGTTGCGTCAAAAGTTTGTCCAAAGTCCTGCGGCAGCTGTCCTGACGCAGACAATACTCCAGCCCCAATGCACGGCAGCAGCCGGCTCGGAAGGCTTTTCGGAAGGTTTTTTATTGTACGCTCATCCAATAAGCAAAAGCCGAACCTCCTTCGTCTTGATCACGGAGTCTTTTTTTTCGCAAAAAAAATTGTCTGAACCCCGCAAGTCAAGGGCTGCGGCCGTTAAACTGTGGCCCATGAATTCAAGCTTGAGCGACGCCCTTATTTTTCTTGCCGACGAAGTGCAGACAGCTGCACTTGCCGGCCGTTTCAGCGCGGCCATCGGCAGCCTGCACGAAGACATCATGCGCGAAGGTCTCAACCTGCGCCTGACGGGAGACCTCGGCGCCGGAAAGACGACGTTTACCCGCGCGCTTTTGCGTGCGTTGGGCGTCACGGGGCGCGTGAGAAGCCCCACCTTCGAGCTCGTCGAAGAGTACGACGTCCCCGAAGGGTGCGTCTTCTATCACTTCGACTTCTACCGCTTCGAAGATCCCCGCGAATTCGAGGACGCCGGCTTTCGAGAAATGTTCGGCCCCTCGCGCATCACCGTGTGCGAATGGAGCGAAAAGGCGGGCGAGTATCTTCCCGAAGCCGATCTTGAAATGACGATCAAGGTCGAGGACGCGGGCCGGCGGGTGCACGTCTGCGCGCACTCGACTCTGGGCATGAAGCTTCTTGACGAGGTTCGCTGACCATGCAGCTCGAACGACGCCATCTGCTTTTCGGCGCTGCCGCCGCCGCGGCAAGCACGAGCCCCCTTTTGGCCTGGGCCGCCACGCAGAAACTTGATCTTCGCATCTGGCCCGACGACGACAGCACCCGCATCTCGATTGAGTCCGACCGCAAGCTCAAGTTCCGGCACATGATCCTGCGCGGCACCCGCCCCTACCGGCTCGTGCTCGACATCGAGGGCATGCAGCTCACCAACACGCTCGCGCAGGGGCTCAAGAACCTCAAGACGAAGGACCGGTTCATCTCGGCCGTGCGTCCCGGGCAGTTCAAGCCCGACGTGCTGCGTCTTGTGTTCGACCTCAAGACCGACATCAATGCGGCGGTCAACTATTCCAAGCCCGTTGCGAACTTCAAGCACCGCATCATCATCGACATCACGCCCACCAACGCGGATCTGATGAAGCAGGTGATCGACTCCACGGGCGGCAACGTGCGCACCGAAACGGCCGACGCCAAGCCTCCTGCCAAGCCCAATACTGTGAAGGAAACCGAGCGGCGCATCAAGCGTCAGACGACGCCCAAGAAGGGAAAGACCGAGACCCTTGTCGTCGTGATCGACCCCGGCCACGGGGGCGAGGATCCGGGCGCCGTGGGCCGGCGCAAGACCAAGGAAAAGGACGTGGTGCTTGCCATCTCGCAGAAGCTTGCCGCCTCGATCAACCGCACCAAGGGCATGCGCGCCATTCTCACGCGCAACAAGGATGTGTTCCTGCCCTTGAGCCGGCGCGCGGGCATTGCCGTCAAGCAAAACGCCCACATCTTCATCAGCGTGCACGCCGACGCCTGGATCAAGGCCGACGCGCAGGGCTCCTCGGTTTATACGCTAAGCGTCAACGGCGCCTCATCGCTGCAGGCACGGTGGCTTGCACAGTCGCAAAACCGCGCCGACGAAATCGGCGGCCAGGTAATGAAGGACGTGCCCGCCTCGGCGCGAAGCTCGCTTGTGGACCTTCTGGCCGAAACGAAGCTGCGCTACGGCATTCAGTTGGGCGACGAAGTTTTAAGCGAACTCGCCAAGCTCGGGCCCCTGCACAAGTCGAGCGTTGAATACGCCGAATTCGCCGTGCTCAAGGCCCAGGGAATTCCGTCGATTCTCGTTGAGACCGCCTTCATCAGCAATCCCAAGGAAGAAAACCGTCTGCGCGACGCAAGGCAGCAGGCGCGCTTTGCCCAGGCGATCTTCAACGGCATCCGCACCGCCATCCGCAAGGATCCATCGCTGCTGCGCCACTCGTAAGATTCGCGAAGATTTGCACTACCCCTCACGGCAGGCGTTTTTGCGTCCAGTGGCCCACAGGAAAACCGCACGGCCCCCTTTTCGCCCGACGCCCGGCCTGATCTGAAACAAAAGAGAATTTCATCATGCCTCTGCCTCCTGCTCCCACCAAACCCGCCGACATCGTTGCGCCCGAATCCTACGGCAAGGCCGCGGCCGCTTCCCGCCGCCGCACGAAGAAAAAGGCGGCCGCGCTCGTGGCCGCTCCGCTTGAAGAGACCGCGGTGAACGAAGCCGCAGCAACCGAAGCTGCAGCGCCCGTCAAAGCGCCCAAGGCCAAGACCAAGACCACGACGAAGGCTACGAAGAGCACGGCAAAGAGCACGCCGAAGGCAACCAAGGCTGCGAAGACGACCAAGCCGGAAACCGCTCCTGCGGCCGTTGAGGCCGAGGCGCCAGCCAAGTCCCAGACCACGACAAGGAAGACGGAAAAGAAGGCGGCAGAAAAGAAGGCTGCCGAGAAGCCGCTCGAGGCGAAGGCCGCCTCGAGCAGGAAGCGCACGGGCAAGGCTGCTGCCCCCGCCCCGGCCGCCGATCAGACGTCCGAGCCGAACATCTCGATCATTCCGGGCGCAAGCCGCCTGCGCAAGCCCCGCTCAAGCGCCTCGTCTCTGAAGCCTCGCGTCTTCGTGCTCGACACCAACGTGCTGCTGCACGATCCGACGTGCCTTTTCCGCTTCCAGGAGCACGACGTGTTCCTGCCGATGACGACGCTCGAAGAGCTCGACAACCACAAGACCGGCACGAGCGACCTCGCGCGCAATGCCCGTCAGGTAAGCCGCACGATCGATCAGCTCATTGAGGCCGGAACCGACAGCATCGACAAGGGCGTCAAGCTCGACGTGCTCGGCAACCGCGAGGCGCACGGACGCCTTTACTTTGAAACGAGCGCCGTGTCGGCCGCGCTTCCCGCGGGGCTTGATCAGGACAAGGCCGACAACAAGATCCTGGCGGTGGTGAACGCCATCGGCCCGAAATTCCCCGACAAGAACATCGTCCTTGTGAGCAAGGACATCAACATGCGCATCAAGGCCACGGCGCTTGGGCTTGCGGCCGAAGACTACTTCAACGACAAGACGATCGACGACACGGATCTTCTCTACACGGGCCGCACGGTGGTCTCGCCCAACTTCTGGGAAAAGGAGGTTGAAAACCTCAAGAGCTGGCAGTCCGACGGCCGCACCTGGTACAGCTTCGAGGGTCCCTTGGCCTCGCGCCTGACGGTAAACGAATTCGTCACCGCAAGCGACGGGAGTTTTGTTGCGCAGGTGAAATCCAAGAGCGCGGGAACCGTTGTTCTTGCAACCTTGAAGGACTACATGCAGCCGCGAAACCCGGTCTGGGGCGTGCATGCGCGCAACATCGAGCAGAGTCTTGCGCTGAATCTCCTGATGGACCCCGATATCGACTTCGTGACGCTCCTTGGTCAGGCAGGCACGGGCAAGACCCTCATCACGCTTGCCGCGGCGCTCACGCAGACGCTCGACGAGCGGCGCTTTACCGAAATCATCTTCACGCGCGCGACGGTGAGCGTGGGCGAAGAAATCGGCTTTCTGCCCGGCACCGAGGAAGAGAAAATGACGCCCTGGATGGGGGCCCTTGAAGACAACCTCGAGGTGCTCAACAAGTCCGACCGCGCCACCGGCGACTGGGGCCGCAGCGCTGCGGCTGATCTCATCCGCAGCCGCATCCGCATCAAGTCGATGAGCTTCATGCGCGGGCGCACGTTCCTCAACAAGTTCGTCATCATCGACGAAGCCCAGAACCTCTCGCCCAAGCAGATGAAGACCCTCATCACGCGCGCGGGCCCCGGCACGAAGATCGTCTGCATGGGCAACATCGCACAGATCGACACGCCCTACCTCACCGAGGGCTCGTCGGGCCTGACCTACGTCGTCGACCGCTTCCGCGGCTGGGAGCACGCTGGCCACATCACGCTGCAGCGCGGCGAGCGCAGCCGCCTTGCGGACTACGCAAGCGAAGTGCTCTAAAACGAGACCGCTGTCCGAAGCCCTGCTTGGGCTTCGGCGGGCAAAGAAAAACGGGAGTCCCCGCAAAAGGGCTCCCGTTTTTCTATGTTTGCCGCTATTCAAATAGCGCGATTAAAACCACAGCGCAAAGCACATCATGCCGATCATGATGAAGGAGATCGCAAGCTTGAGCGCCGTACCGACGAGCATGCCCACCCATGTCGCCCAGCCGACGTTGGTGGCAATCCGAAGGTTGCGCTGCCCGATGTATTCGCCCACGAAGGCGCCGATCAAGGGCATGAAGAGAATGCCGAAAAGGCCCATGAAGAGCCCCAGAATCGTGCCGATCATGCTTCCCACGATGCCGTACTTCGTTGCGCCCGCGCGCTGGGCTCCCAACGTCTGCGCAAACCAGTCGACCGCAAGTCCCACGACCGTGAGAATGCCCAGCACCACGAGCGTCACCCAGGTGATGTGCTCGAAGTCGCCGATCCAGGCGGCGATCAGGGCGCCCACGAACACCATCGGAATGCCGGGCAGCGCAGGCACCACGGCGCCCGCCACGCCGATCACGATCGAGGCGATGGAAAGAATCCACAAAAGGATGTTGACCCAGTCAACGGAAGCAAGAGTCTCAAGCATGTCTATGTTCCGGTTGCGATTTCGGCTTGCAAGATTTCGGCTTACGAGAATTCGGGCGGCACGTCGACATCCTGCGCGAGGTTGTCAAAGCGCGTGAACTGACCGTCAAAGCGCATGTTCACGGTGCCCGTGGGGCCGTTTCTCTGCTTGCCGATGATGATTTCGGCCACGTTCGGATCGGCCGTGTCCTTGTGATAGACCCAGTCGCGGTAGATGAACATGATGATGTCGGCGTCCTGTTCGATGGCGCCCGACTCACGCAGGTCGCTCATCACGGGACGCTTGTCGGTTCGCGCGTCGACGCCGCGGTTAAGCTGCGAGAGCGCAATCACCGGCACGTCCATTTCCTTGGCGAGGCTCTTTAAGCCGCGCGAGATTTCGGAAATTTCCGTGGCGCGGTTTTCCTGATTGCCGCGTGTGTTCGAGCCCGTCATGAGCTGCAGATAGTCGACCACGATGAGCGCCAGGGGGCCCGTCTTTCTCGCTAGGCGCCTTGCGCGCGAGCGCAGTTCGTTGACCGTCAGCGCGCCCGTGTCGTCGATGTAAAAGGGCGACTTGCTCATGAGGCTTACCGTATCGGTGTAGCGCGCCCAGTCCGAGTCGTCGAGCCGGCCGCGGCGCATCTTCTGCGCATCGATGCGGCCCACCGACGAGATGAGACGCTTGGCAAGCTGCGTCGAGCTCATTTCCATGGAGAACACCGCCACGGGCATCTTGAGCGACAAGCCCGCATACTCGGCAATGTTCATTGCAAAGGAGGTCTTGCCCATGGAGGGGCGGCCTGCGACGATCACCAGATCGCCCTTTTGCAGACCCGAGGTCATGCGGTCAAGAAGCTTGAATCCGGTCGGAAGCCCCGTGACGTCGTCCTTGGAGTTCATCTGATAGAGCTGCTGCAGCTCCTTGGTGACGTCGGCCGCAAGTTCGTTGAGAACCCGGAAACCGCGCTTACCCTTGTTCGAGCGCTCGTCGATCGCAAAGACCTTCGACTGGGCGGCGTCAAGCAGCTGCGGCACGTCGGCCGACTCGGGCGACAGGGCCGAGGTGGCAATCTCTTCACCCGCGGTGATGAGCTGGCGCAGGATCGAGCGGTCGCGCACGATTTCGGCGTAGCGGCGGATGTTGGAAGCCGCAGGCGTCGAATTCACGAGGCTGTTGAGGTAGGCCATGCCGCCCACCTCCTGGCTCTTGCCTTCGGCGTCGAGCTCGCCGTAGACCGTCACGATGTCGGCCGGGCGCCCGGCGCTGCACATCTCCTGAATCTTTTCGTAGATGATGCGGTGGTCGCGCCGATAAAAATCGTCGGGCACGAGCACGTCGGCCACGAGGTCAAAGGCGTTGTTGTCGAGCATCAGGCCGCCCAGGACGCTCTGCTCGCTTTCAATCGACTGCGGCGGACGCCTGACGGCAGCGACCTCGGGGTCGGCAATGCCGACGTCCATCAGGCTCAGATCTTCTTCACTCATGGGGTGGGTACGAAATAAGAAACTTTGAGGGAGCGCGCCGAAGGCCGCGAAAAGGAAGGTCTCGGACTGCGTCGTGACGACGGGGTGTTTCGAGCGCAGTCGACAGCCGGCGCCGCGACTCCGGGTGCTTGATCTTAGCCGATTTTGCCTCCCCCTCATGACAGAAAAATGTTTCAGTTCTTTGGGGGTGAGGGCGGACTTACCAAGACCAAACAGATAGAAAGAAGACAAAAAAGAAACCGGTCTTCCGCGAAAGGAGAAACCTCCTCAAGCCGGAAAACCGGTTTGCTGCGATGGGCTCCCTGCCGCTTGCGCGGCAAAGGGCCTTTCGCCCATGGTGCGGAGTGAATCGCGCGCCGATTAGGCCTCGGCGACGACCTTCACCATCACTTCGGCCGTGATGTCGGTCATCAGACCGATCACGATCGGGTACTCGCCCACGCTCTTGATGGCGCCGAGCGGCGTACGCACCTGGCTCTTCTTGATCGTGAAGCCGAGCTTGTCGATGGCTTCAGCGATGTCGGCGTTGGTGACGGAACCGAACAGACGGCCGTCGACGCCGGCCTTGCTGGCGATCTCGATGACCTGGCCGTTGAGCTTGGCAGCGAGGTCCTGAGCAGCGGCGATGCGCTCGGCCTGGGCCTTTTCGAGCTCGGCACGGCGGGTTTCGAACTCAGCGATGGCAGCCTTCGTCGCACGCTTGGCGTGACCCTGAGGGATCAGGAAGTTGCGGGCATAGCCGTCCTTCACTTTGACGACGGCGCCGAGTTCACCGAGGTGATTGATCTTTTCGAGAAGAATAACTTGCATGATTAACGGGTCCCCTGATTGTCGGTGTAGGGCAACAGAGCGAGGAAGCGGGCGCGCTTGATCGCCGTGTCGAGCTGACGCTGGTAGTGAGCCTTCGTCCCGGTCAGGCGGGCCGGCATGATCTTGCCGTTTTCCTGAATGAAGTCACGCAGCGTGTCGATGTCCTTGTAGTCGATCTGTTCGACGTGCTCGACCGTAAAGCGGCAGAACTTCTTGCGCTTGAAGAGCGCGTTTTGCTGGTTGCTGCGGCGGGGCTTGCCCTTACCTTTTGCACCAAAAGCCATTTTTCAACTCCTAATTTATTTGAATTCCGTGATGTGCACAGTCAGTTTGGAACTTCTCAGCGAGCGCGTGGCGATGAAGCCTTTGAGCGAAAGCTCGCTGCCGATCTGAACTTCGTTGAGCCTGATGGCCACATCCGCAAAAGCCAGGGCAGTAAATGCAAACTGCACCACTCTTTCGGCTCCTGCCTCGTAAACCCGGGCCCGGTGCTCGAACTTTGCTTCAAACACCGCAATGCCCGCCGGCGTGTAGCGCAGCTCTGTCTTTTCTGAGAGCGTGCCGCGGATGAAGATCAGATTGTCGGGCGTTTCGTCCAAACGTGACCTGCCAAACAATTAAGCCTGAGCGGGAGCAGCCTCTTCAGCCTGAGCAGCAGCGGCGGCAGCTTCAACGGCGACCTTCTTGGCCTCTTCCTTTTCGACCGTCTTCATCATGACGGAGGGCTGAGTCTCGGCCTTCTTGGTCTTGACGACGAGGTGACGCAGCACGGCGTCGTTGTAGCGGAACCCATTTTCGATTTCAGCCAGCGTCGAGTCGGTGCACTCGATGTTCATCAGGAAGTAGTGGGCCTTGACGAGCTTCTGAATCGGGTAGGCGAGTTGACGACGACCCCAGTCTTCGGAGCGATGCACCTGACCGCCCTCTTCAACGACGAGGTTCTTGAGACGTTCGATCATCGCGGGGACCTGTTCGGACTGATCCGGATGCACGATGACGCACAGTTCGTAATGACGCATTGAATTCCTCCTTACGGAAATAAGCCACCCGAGCGTCCATTCGGTGCGGCAAGGATACGAAAGACCGCGATTGTACTCAGAATTCACTTGAAAATCAACACTCATCCCGCATCCGGGAAATACAGGATGAAGCCGTCGCTCCACCCCCTCCCCGGCACCCTCTCCTTTTCCCTTTTCATTTTCTTTCACGTCACGTGTGCGCCATGTACGCACCAGATGCTCGTCACCTGCGCATCGCCTGCCGGCCGCAGAAAGGACATAGAGAAGAACGTCGAATGGTCGCAGGGCGCCTTCAGCGCAGACTGGATGCGGCTTGGACGGGACCTAAATCGGACCTGCAGGCAGCGTCCGCCGCCGGCACGGCCTTCGACAAGGCGATCGAAGAAATTTTGAACTTTTTCACTCAAGGGACTTGCAATTTTCAAAACCTCCTGTAAAATGCGCAACTCTCAGGACGACAAGTTCTGAGTAAAAAATCTGGTTGCCGGTGTAGCTCAGCTGGTAGAGCAGCGCATTCGTAATGCGAAGGTCGGATGTTCGAATCCTCTCACCGGCACCACAAACCACTTCTCGTGGTATGCAAATGGCCTCGATAGCTTATGGCTTCGAGGCTTTTTTGTTGCCTGAAAAATTGCAATGCCGCGGCAAGCGGCCAGGGGTTGCTAAACTCAAAAAATCAGGCGCCTTCCCAAGCGCATCCCCGAAACTCATATCACCGTTGAGGTGAATGGTTCCGCTAAACCCGCTCCAGCAAAAAAGGCGGCCAAACGGTCGCCTTTATCAATGCCCTTCTCCTAGCAGCAGATACAAAGAAAGCCTCGACGTATGATTGTTTTTTTCCGAGTCAACATCAACGGGAGGCTCTTATGAATACTAACACCCTTCAATCCGTTCAGTCCAACGACACCGGCCTTGACAACACGGTTTACTTCATCGGACAGGACCTGCACAGCAACAACGTCTACGTCACGGTAATGGTCAACCAGGTCAGGGAAGATGGCACGAGCTACGGCAAGGCCGTGGCTTCCGAGAGCGTCAGAACTTTTTGCAGAGGAAAACGAGCAAATGGCAATCAAGGATCTTTCCGACATCCCTGCAGACAGCCCTTTGACGCTCGAGGAACGAAAGGCGCTCTTCAAGGAAATGCAGGACGCCAAGGCCGAACTGATCTGTGCTGAATCCATGCTCGAAGCAGCCTTGGAAAGCTGCAAGGATCCGGCGAAGAAAACCAAAATCGAAGAGCAGCTGAGAATCATCAGAAAAGAGCTCGAGAGGTTTGCGAACCTCAAGCTCAATCGACAAAACTCGCGACTCTCTTCAAGCGCCATGCCCGACACCGTCCTTCCCGTCAACAGCAATTCTTCAGCGTCCTCTCCGGCGTCCCCTTCTTCCGGGAGCCCCCGCACGCCGATCAGCATCGTCCTGTTTGATGGCTTTGAGCCCCTCGACGTCTTCGGTCCCGTCGAAGTTTTGGGCGACCTTGAGGACTGCGAGCTTCACTATTACTCGCTTACGGGCGGCAGCGTCGGCTGCAGGCAGAACTGCCGCATTGAGACCTCGCCCTTTACCGAGATACCAGCTCACGGCATTCTCCTCATTCCGGGCGGCACGGGGACGCGCCCGTTGACGGCCGATGCCGCCTGGCTCTCCCAACTCTCAGCGCTTGCCGCCCAGGCGCAGTACGTTCTTTCCGTGTGCACGGGCTCGGCGCTTTTGGCGGCCGCAGGCGCTCTTGACGGCCGCAGCGCCACGAGCAACAAGCGCTCATGGCAGTGGGCAACGACGTTCGGAAACAATATTGACTGGAAGCCGCGCGCCCGCTGGGTGCACGACGGCAAGTTCTTTACCGCCTCGGGCGTCTCGGCCGGAATCGACATGGCGCTAGCCTTCGTGCGCACGATCTACGGCAGCGACAAGGCGCAGGCCGTTGCGCGCCGCATGGAATACGTCGTGCATCCGGACGCCGACGACGATCCCTTTGCCGTTGAAGGTGCTTGAAGCACCTGAGGCGCCGGGACGGCCGCACTCTTCTATATCTTCATCCCGCATCCAGGCCGCAGGCTTACCTACCCTTTCGCGTTTTCCCTGCGGCCTGTCTTAAGAACCCGGCCGCACGTCGACATGCACCAACATTTTGCGGTGCAGCATGCACGATTCTTAAAAATATGCACCATATCAGTGCTTTATTTTTACTCATGAAGCACTCTTTTGGTGCTTTTCACCATCTTGGCTCCCACTTTTTGTGCCCTCTTTTCGTTTCTTAAGCATTTTCCCCTGTCCGTCAAAGCTTAAGAAAACCCATCAAATCTAGTCACTATCGCTTACAAGTTCTAGTCAATCCACCTTAGAACAATCGACTTCGACGGCCCTCTTTGCCCTGACGCGGGCCTTCGCGCCCACTTTGGACGAAAACTGGCACGGCTCTTGCATTGAATTTCTACAGACGGATTTGCCGCGCGGGTGCGCAGCATCTCCTTCGGAATGAGTGAATTCGTTTGCATCCCTTTCTCTGATCAAGAAGAGACTTTCAATAAGGAGCTTGTCATGACCTCTGCCTGCCGTTTTGCTCTTGCCGCCGTTGCCGCCGCCGTCCTCGCGAGCACTGCGGTGTCTGCCGCTGAACTCACCGGCACTTTGAAGAAGATTCAGGAAACGGGCTCCATCACGCTGGGCTACCGCGAAAGCTCCGTGCCGTTTTCCTATCTTGACGCCGACGGCAAGCCCGTGGGCTACGCCTTCACCGTCTGTCAGAAGGTGGCTGAAGCCGCGCAGAAGGAACTGAACCTCCCGAAGCTCAACATCAAGTATCAGGCCGTGACCTCGGCCAACCGCATCCCGCTCATCCAGAACGGCACGGTCGACATTGAGTGCGGGTCGACGACGAACTCGCTCGTGCGTCAGCGCGAAGCCGCCTTCAGCACAAGCTACTTCGGCATCCAGGTCTCGGCCGCCGTGTGGAAGTCGAGCGGCATCAACTCGATGAAGGATCTCAACGGCAAGACCGTCGCCCTCACCTCGGGCACCACCTCGGTGGCGCTCATGAAGAAGTTCGAGAAGGAAAACAACATCAAGGTGCGCTACCTGATGACCAAGGACTTCGCCGAATCGATGCAGCTCGTGGCCAACAAGCGCGCCGATGCCTTCGTGCTCGACGACGTGCTGCTCGCTGGCCAGATCGCCAACCTCAAGAACCCGCAGGACTTCAAGATCCTCGATGCGGCTCTCTCGGTTGAGCCCTACGGCGCCATGTTCCGCAAGGACGATCCGCAATTCAAGGCCTTGGTCGACAAGACCGTCACGGGCATGATCAAGTCGGGCGAGCTCGGAAAGCTCTACACGACCTGGTTTGAATCCCCGATTCCGCCCAAGAACGTGAACCTCAACTTCAAGATGAACAACTACACCAAGGAACTCTTTGCCAACCCCTCCGACAAGGGCATCTAAAGAGTCGACAGGTTTTCGCCGGAACGTGCTCTGAAGAGCTAGCGTGGAGCCGTTCCGGTTTTTTCTCTCATCAAATTCCCGCAGCCCCGGCCGCCGTCTTTTCGCGGACACTAAGCTCGAACGTCCGCCGGCCTGAGCTGAAAAGAGGAAACCGCAATGGCCTTGAACTTCAACCTTGACGCGCTCCTTGAGCCCGCGCTTCTGGCCGACATGCCCTGGTGGCAGTACATCCTGGGCGGCGCCGGCTGGACGATCGGCCTCATGCTGAGCGCGTTTGCGCTTGCACTCGTGCTGGGCATCATCGTCGGCACGCTGAGGACATCGCAAAACCGCATCGTGAGCCTCATCTGCGAGGCGTGGATTGAGCTTTTCCGCAACATCCCGCTCATCGTTCAGATCTTCGTGTGGTACTTCGTCGTCCCCGAATTCATCCCCTGGTACAAGGACTGGATGACCACGGTCGAGCCGGTCTACGCGCAGTTTCTGACGGCCTTCATCTGCATGGGGTTCTTCACCTCCTCGCGCGTTGCAGAGCAGGTTCGTGCAGGCATCTCCTCGATCCCCAAGGGGCTTCCGAACGCCTCCCGGGCGCTTGGCATGACGCAGGTGCAGACCTACGTCTACGTGATCATTCCGCTGGCCATGCGCCTCATCGTGCCGCCCCTTACGAGCGAAGCGATGAACCTCGTGAAGAACACGGCCGTGGCGCTTACGATCGGCCTGCCCGAGCTCACGATGCGCGCCAATGAAATGGGTGAAAACACCTTCCAGTTCTTTGCGGCCTACATCTGGGCGACCCTGATCTACATCGTGATCGCGCTCGTCGTCAACAGCTTCATGCGCTATGTTGAAACCCGCAGCGCCGTCCCCGGCCTCATTCTTGCCAAGTAAGGGAGCTCAAAGATGATCGACTTTTCCTCCATTACCGGCTCCTGGGGCTATCTGCTGCGCGGCGCGGCCTACACGGTCGAACTTACCGTCATCACGGCGGTCTTGGGCCTCATCCTCGGCACGGGGCTTGCCTTGTGCCGCCTTTCAACCTCGCGCATTCTCTCGGAGTTCTCGCGGCTTTACACGAACCTCATGCGCGCCGTGCCGCTCGTGCTGGTGCTCTTCTGGTTCTTCCTCTTGATGCCCGAAGTGCTCAAAGTCATCTTCCAGCTCGATCATCCGGTGATGATCGGCGCCGATCTGACGGCCATCATCACGTTCGTGCTCTTTGAGGCGGCGTACTTTGCGGAAATCATGCGCGCGGGCATTCAGTCCGTGAGCAAGGGCCAGATGTCGGCCTCGATGGCGCTGGGCCTTACCTACGCGCAGACGATGCGCTACGTGGTTCTGCCGCAGGCCGTGCGCAACATGCTGCCCGTGCTGCTTACGCAGACCATCATTCTTTTCCAGGATACGAGTCTCGTGTACGTCATCAGCGGCAACGACTTCATGGGCGCGGTGAGCAAGATCGCCCAGCGCGACGGTCAGCTCGTGCTGATGTACAGCTTCGCGGCCGTCTGCTACCTCGCCATCTCGGTGTCGCTCTCGATGCTCGTGCGCCGGCTGCAGAGCAAAATGGCCGCACCCGCGCGCTGATTGAGCACATTTGCTCCAGCACCCAACAAGGCATTTCAAAGCATTACGAAGAACAGGAAACACAGTCATGCCGATGATTGAAATCAAGAACGTCAGCAAGTGGTACGGCGACTTTCAAGTACTCAAGGACTGCTCGGTCAACGTCGAAAAAGGTGAAGTGGTCGTCGTCTGCGGCCCGTCGGGTTCGGGCAAGTCCACACTCATCAAGACAGTCAACGCGCTCGAGCCCTTTCAAAAGGGTGAAATCCTCATCAACGGCATCTCGGTGGGCGACCCCAAGACCGATCTGCCGAAACTGAGAAGCCGCGTCGGCATGGTTTTCCAGCACTTTGAGCTCTTCCCGCATCTGTCGATTCGCCAGAATCTCGCGCTCGCGCAGATGAAGGTGCTCGGCCGCGGCAAGGAAGAGGCCGAAGAAAGGGGCCTCAAGCTTCTTGACCGCGTGGGGCTTCTGAAGCACTCCGAGAAGTACCCCGGGCAGCTCTCTGGCGGCCAGCAGCAGCGCGTTGCCATCGCCCGGGCGCTTGCCATGGATCCGGTGTGCATGCTCTTTGACGAGCCCACCTCGGCCCTTGACCCCGAGATGATCAATGAAGTGCTCGACGTGATGGTGACGCTTGCCAAGGACGGCATGACGATGATGGTGGTCACCCACGAAATGGGCTTTGCCCGCAAGGTGGCCGATCACGTCATCTTCATGGATGCCGGGCAGATCATCGAGAACCTTCCGGGCGAGGAGTTCTTCAATTCGCCGCACACCGACCGCGCGCAGAAGTTCCTCTCGAAGATCCTCAATCACTAACGAGTCGAGCTTCCTGGAAACGACGCACGTACGACGCTTTTTCCGGGACATAAAAAAGGGAGTTGCCACAGTCTGGCAGCTCCCCTTTTTTATCCTCATGGCCCCTGACGGGGGCTTTCAGGATGGATTACTTCTTCGCCCAGGGATCAAACTTGGGCGTGTCGGGACCCGAAGGCGGCAGCACCGGATACTCGATCTTGGGCCGATCGCCCGTGAGGGTCTTCAGGAAGGCCGTGATGTCCTTGATTTCCTGCTCGGTGTAGCGCTTTCCGAGCTGCAGGTCGCCCATGATCGAGACGGATTCCTCGAGCGACCAGACGGCGCCGTCGTGGAAGTACGGATAGGTGAGCTCGACATTGCGCAGCATCGGCACCTTGAAGGTCATGCGGTCCTGATCGCGTCCGGAGATGGCCTTGACGCCTTCGGCGGTATTGGTCGTCTCATAGGGACGCACGACGCCCATCTTCTGGAAGGACTGGCCGCCTAACTGCGCGCCGTTGTGGCAGATCGTGCAGCCCGAGCTCTTGAAGAGGTTGTAGCCGTTGAGCTCCTGCGCAGTGATGGCCTTCTTGTCGCCCTTGAGCCACTTGTCAAAGCGGGCGTTGGGGGTCACGAGCGTACGTTCGAATTCGGCCATGGCGTCCGTGATGCGCTTGATGTCGACCTTGGCGTCGCCGAAGGCCTTTTCAAAGTACGGCGCATAGCCCGGAATCGAGGCGATCACCTTGACGGCCATCTCATGGGTGGAGGCCATTTCAAGCGGATTGGCGATGGGGCCTGCGGCCTGCTCGGCGAGCGTCTTCGCGCGGCCGTCCCAGAACTGGGCGATCTGGCCGAAGGAGTTGAGCACGGTGGGCGAGTTGATCGGGCCCTTCTGCCAACGGTCGCCGACCGAGGTCTGAAGGTTGTCGACGCCGCCCGTGGCAAGGTTGTGGCAGCTGTTGCAGGAAATAAAGCCCGAACGCGACAGGCGCGGTTCGAAGAAGAGCATCTTGCCGAGTTCAACAAGGGCAGGATTCTTCACTTCGACCGGTTCGATCGGATCGACGGGCTCGGCGGCCTGGACGGCGCCGGCAAACGAAAGGATGGCTGCGGCGCAGACGAAGGCGGTCTTGTGGGCAGTCTTGTTCATGTTCGTGCTCTCCTTTAGGGACAAACGGCGTTTCTTTGAAAACATCGGGAAACTTAACGCTTCCTTAAAAATCCTACTAAAGGACTAGACATTTCGTCCAATACTAATTTTCTACCCGTGCCATAGGGCATGCCTATGGTCTTGCGGAAGTCTGTCTTGCGCCCTGTTCGGAACAGCTTGCGACCATTCACGAAAGAGCTCAAACGATTGCGCAACATCCCGCTCATCGTGCAGATCTTCGCGTGGTACTTCGTCGTCCCCGAATTCATCCCCCGGTGCAAGGACTGGATGACCACGGTCGAGCCGGTTTACGCGCAGTTGCCGACGGCCTTCAACAAGGTCTGCCCCGAGCACAAAGCACCCGACGGGCGCGAAAAATCCCCGCCGGAACTCCTGCGCGGGGATTTTTTTGCCTTCTTCCTTTTTGGCCGTTAGCACCGTCCGCTTCCCGTTTGCCTTCTGCAAAGGGGCGCGGCGCAGGGGGCCTAGCGGGACTTTTTAGGCGCGGCGTGCACCGCCGCCTCAAAGAGCATCCATTCGTACCAACAGCCCGCAGCGAAGATGTCGGTCATGCGCGCGCGGACCTCGGGTAACTCGCGCTCTGCAAGCCTGTCGGCCAAGGCAATGATGCTGCGCGCCGAAGCGGCGGCCGCTTCCGTTCCCATCGGCTCAACCCATTCGCGGTACGGATTGCCCTCGATTCTGGCCGTCGGCCGCAGTGTGCGGGCGAATTCGTCCCAAATCCAGAAGCAGGGAATGGCCGAGACGACAGCCACAGCAAGGCTCTTGTCCTCGGCATAGGTCGACTCATAGTGCATGTAGCCCGCCAAGGCAGACACCGCTTCTGCTGTTGCAGGCGCAGCTCCCGCGGGAAAGCGCTCGGCGTAGTCCTTGGTCCAGGAGCGCAGATCGCGCGTTTCGCGCGCCCACTGCGAAAACCGTGCGGCATCCTCTGTGAAGCCCGCCTCGCGCTTGAGGCGCGCTCCGATTTCATCGAGCACCCGCGCGTAGTTCTCGAGGTAGGAAAGATTCATCCGCAGGTAAAAGCCGAACGTCTCCGCCGGCAACGTTCCCGCATAGGCGCCCGTCACGAAGGGATGTCGCTTGACGGCTTCAAGCGCGCTTTCAGCGGCCGCAAGAGCCGCGCTGCTCCAGCGTTCGTCCCTGCCCCCTGCCGCCGCAGCCGGCGCCGTCGGGCCGATAAAAGCCGCCGCGCCAGCGACAAGAAGAAGTACTCGACGCGTGATCATGTTTTTTGCTCCCATCGCTTTGTTCGGCCGAATTCGGCCGAGGATCCCTAAGCCGCAGGCGCCGTCCTGAGTGCGCCTTCTTTTCCTACTCTTCGGTCAGAACGCCGAGCCCAGCAAAGAGCGCGGCGAGCCTTTCCTCGTCAAAGGGCAGGTATTCGGCGATCGTCAACCCCGCGATACTGCTCGCGGCGGCGACGGCCGCGAGGATGTTTTCAACCTCGGCGATGCGCATGCGCCCGCCGCCCGAGCCGTCGCCCGTGAGCTCGGGATTGGCGAAGTAGGTCGAGTGAAAGTGCGAGGGATCAAGCACGTCGATGTCAAAGTGCACGAACACATGCTTAAAGCGCCCGGCAAAGGCCGCCACCTCCTCGGACGCTGCAAACGGCTCCGCATCGGGGCTCTGCACTCGGTAGTTGACGCCGAGCTCCTCGAGCGTCTTCTTCTGGTAGTCGAGCACCCCCTGCAGGCCTACGTACATGAGCCGCTCGGGCGCCATCTCACCGTTTTTGAGCGTTCCTGCCAGCGGCGCCGCCCCGCGGCCGAGCAGCGTTCCTAGCACCATGGCATGCGCGCAGGGATAGCCGTCGGCGGGCGTTGAGACGTCCGGGTGCGCATCGATCCAGATGATGCCCGCATCCGGATAAAGCCCGTGCAGGTAGTCGAAGCAAGCAAGCGACACCAGGCACGTGCCGCCAACGGTGATGATTCGCTCGGGCGCATGCGCGGCAATGGCCTGCTGCGCGGCGCGGATTCCGCCGAGCACGGCGTCAAGCCCCGCGATGCCTGCCTTCACGATGGGCTTGACGCCGTCGGGCGCGGGAATTTCCACCTTCACCCACGGCTGGGCGGGATTGTCAGGGAGCATGCACGCAAGCAGCTTCGCGCCGAGATAGTAGGTCGAAAGGCCCCCTGAAACATGATCAGGGTACAAAAGCCGGATGGTCTTCATTTTCCTTTTGTTTTCCTAAAGCAATCAGGCGCCCTTTGCTGCCGGTGCTCGCAAGCGGCACGACAAGGCCTTCCCGCCCGGCCGGACGAGAAGGCTTGAGGGGACAATCAGGCCCCGATGTGCTCGCGGATGAAGCGCTTGACGGCCTCTGCGTCAACATCCATCACCGTCACCTTCTGCGGGCGCGACTCAATGCCCTCGTAGGCGGCGGGAACGGCCGGATCCTCGCCCGTGGCCTCACGGATCGTCTCGGCAAACTTGGCCGCAAGTGCGGTCTCAAGAACGAGCATCTTCACGCCCGCGCGCTTTTTTGTGCGTGCGGCGTTCAAGCCGTCGGCCGTGTGCGGATCAATCATCACCTTTTCGGACTGCCAGAGCTCGGCAATCGTCTTCAAGCGATCGGCATGGGTGCTGCGCGAGGCGGTAAAGCCGCTTGCCTTCACCGCAGCCATCTCTTCGGCGCCAAGCGTAAAGCCGCCCTCGGAAGCGACCGCCCCCCAGAGCTCGCGCACGCGCTCAGGGCTGCGCCCCACGATGTCGTAGATGTAGCGCTCGAAGTTGCTTGCCTTCGAAATATCCATCGAGGGCGAGCTCGTCACGAACGTGTGCGCGGCATCGCGAACGCGGTAGGTGCCCGTCGTAAAGAACTCGTAGAGCACGTCGTTTTCGTTGGTGGCAACGACGAGCTGCCCGATCGGAAGCCCCATCTGCTTGGCGATCCAGCCTGCGAGGATGTCGCCGAAGTTGCCCGAGGGTACCGAGAAGTCGATGCGCTCGTCGGGGCTTTCGGCCGCCGCAAGCCATCCCTTGAAGTAGTAGACGACCTGCGCGGAGATGCGCGCCCAGTTGATCGAATTGACCGTGCCGATATGGCACGCGTTCTTGAAGGCAGCGTCGCGGCTGCAGGCCTTGACGATGTCCTGCGCGTCGTCAAAGGCGCCGCGCACGGCGATGTTGAAGATGTTGTCATCGGCAAGCGAATACATCTGCGCGCGCTGAAAGGCGCTCATGCGCCCGTCGGGCGAGAGCATGAAGACGCGGATGCCCCGGCGGCCGCGCATGGCGTATTCCGCGGCCGACCCGGTGTCGCCCGAGGTGGCGCCCAGAATGTTGAGCTCGGTGCCGCGGTCGGCCAGAAGCATCTCAAAGAGCCCGCCCAGGTACTGCATCGCCATGTCCTTGAAGGCAAGCGTGGGACCGTTGGAAAGCGACAGGAGTCCATACTCCCCGCCCTCGATCCAATGCACGGGCGTGATTGCGGCTGCATCGTCCTCTGCGCGACCGTTGCAGAAGCGCTCGGCCACGTACGTCGCCGCCAGCAGGCGCTTGAGGCGCTCGGGGTCGATGTCGGTCGCAAAAAGCCGCATCACCTCAAAGGCAAGCTCAGCGTAGGAGAGCTTCTTCCAGCTCCAGAGCGTGTCGCGGTCGACCTGCGGGTAGCGCGCGGGCAGAAAGAGTCCGCCGTCGTCGGCAAGGCCCGCGAGGACGATGTCGCTGTAGCCCGCACCCTGGGCCTGGCCTCGGGTGGAGACGTAGGTCATCGGTTCAATGGTTTTCTGGTTTTGCATCGCAATGTTCGATTCTTGTTGGATGAAGGCCGCTCGTTTTCAGGCCGCCTTCACCGCACTTTAGTTCATCTCTTCCTTTCGGAGCATCACCACGCGCCCATGGACGTGATCGAGCGCTTCGATGGCGGCGATGGCGCGCTTGACGCGACCTTCGACCGCGCTGTGGGTGAGGATCACGATCTCGGTGCTCTCTTCGCCCGGAGCAGATCCCCTCTGCACCATGGTTTCAATGGAGATGTCGTTTTCGGCAAAGATGCGCGCGATGTCGGCCAAAACGCCCGGACGGTCGGCAACGCCGATGCGCAGGTAGTAGGAGCTCACGGTCTCGTCCATCGGCAGCCACACCGTCTCGCCCCGGGGGCCCATGGCGGCCATGCGCTGCGAGAGGTACGCGGGCTCGACGCGCTTGCCGCGCAACAGCCGCGCGATGTCGACGAGGTCGGCGATCACGGCCGAGGCCGTGGGTTCGGCACCGGCGCCGCGCCCGTGATAAAGGGTCGTGCCGACGGCGTCGCCCTTGACCACGACGGCATTCATCACGCCTTCGACGTTGGCCATCAGGCGGCGCTTCGGGACAAGGGCCGGATGCACGCGCAGCTCGATTCCCTTTTCAGTGCGCTTGGTGATGCCAAGAAGCTTGATGCGGTAGCCGAACTCCTCGGCGTACTCGATGTCTTCGGCCGCAAGGTGGTTGATGCCTTCGACCGTGGCGGCCTTGAAGTTCACGGGCGTATGAAATGCCAGCGCGCTCAGAAGCGTGATCTTGTGCGCGGCGTCGATGCCTTCGATGTCAAAGGTCGGATCGGCTTCGGCGTAGCCAAGCTTCTGCGCCTGCGCGAGGGCCTCGTCAAAGGAGATGCCCTTTTCACGCATCGTGGTGAGAATGAAGTTGCTCGTGCCGTTGATGATGCCCACCACCCACTCGATGCGGTTGGCGGCAAGCCCCTCGCGCAGCGCCTTGATGATGGGAATGCCGCCAGCGACGGCCGCCTCAAAGGCGACGACCACGCCCGCGCGCTGCGCGGCCTCGAAGATCTCGTTGCCGTGAAGCGCCAGAAGCGCCTTGTTGGCCGTGACGACGTGCTTGCCCGCGGCGATGGCCTCAAGCACCAGCGTACGGGCGGGTTCAATGCCGCCCATCACCTCGACCACGACGTCGATGTCGGGGTCGTGCGCAAGCGAGAGCACATCGTTGGTGACGGCCACATCGGCGTCGAGCTGCCCGCGGGCGCGCTCAAGATTGCGGCAGGCGACGGTCTTTACCACCAGGCGCGAGCCCGTTGCCGCCTGCAGATCCTTGGCGTTGCGCTTTAAGACGGCATACGTGCCGCCGCCCACCGTCCCGAGCCCTGCCAGCCCGATCTGAATGACTTCCTTCATGCTTCATGAGGCGCGAAAAGGGTTTCAAAAAATCCTTCCGGCGCCCTCCTCCTCTTGTCGTTGTTGATTGAAAGCTCAATCGGGGAAAATCGGTGATTCGCTTCCGCTGGCTCTTCCCGAAGAAGCCGCAGAAGGAAAAACAAAGGAAAAAATTAAGGACAAAAACGGGACGCGAGCCGCCAAAAAAGATCTCGGACGAAAAGCCCTCAAACAAACAGCTCTCGGAGGCCGGGGTCCTTGATCGGCTGCCGCCGTCCCGCCCTGTCACAAAGACGGAGCGAGGAGCACACCGCACGCCGGGCGCGGGCGCCCCTTGCCCATGATTGACCTACTTCGTCTCGGCGTGATGCGGGTCATCGGGATTGATGAGCCCGTCCTGACGGAACATCTGCTTGATGCCGTGCAGCGCCTGGCGGCAGCGGTACTCGTTTTCGATGAGCGCGATGCGCACGTGATCGTCGCCGTACTCACCGAAGCCGATGCCGGGGCTTACCGCGACCTTGGCCTTTTCAAGAAGCTGCTTGCTGAATTCGACCGAGCCAAGATGCATGTAGGGCTCGGGGATCTTCGCCCACAGATACATCGAGGCCTTCGGGCAGTCGACGTGCCAGCCGATTTCATTCAAGCCCTTCACCATGATGTTGCGGCGCTTGGTGTACTTCTCGCGCACCTCTTCAACGCAGCTCTGATCGCCCTCAAGCGCTTCGATGGCCGCGACCTGAATCGGCGTGAACATGCCGTAGTCGTGATAGCTCTTGATGCGCGCCAGGGCATGCACCAGATCCTTGTTGCCCACCATGTAGCCGATGCGCCAGCCTGCCATGTTGTAGGACTTCGACATCGTGAAGAATTCGACGGCGACGTCCTTGGCGCCCGGCACCTGCATGATCGAGGGAGCCTTGTAGCCGTCGTAGCAGATGTCGGCGTAGGCGAGATCATGCACGACCCAGATCCCGTAGCGCTTGGCAAGCGCGATCACCTTCGAGAAGAACTCGAGGTCGGCGCACTGCGCCGTCGGGTTCGAGGGAAAGCCCAGAATCATCATCTTCGGGCGCGGCACGGTTTCAACGATCGCGCGCTCGAGTTCGCTCAGGAAGTCCACGCCCGGGATCATCTTCACCGAGCGCACGTCGGCGCCTGCGATCACCGCGCCGTAGATGTGAATCGGGTAGCTCGGATTGGGCACGAGCACCGTGTCGCCGCGGTCCGTGCAGGCAAGCATCAGATGCGCGATGCCTTCCTTGGAGCCGATCGTGACGATCGCTTCGGTTTCCGGATCGATGTCGACGTCGAACTTGCGCTTGTACCAGTTGGAAATCGCCTTTCTCAAGCGGGGAATGCCGCGGGAAACCGAGTAGCCGTGCGTGTTGTCGCGGCTTGCCACCTCGATCAGCTTGTCGACGATGTGCTTCGGAGTCGGGCCGTCGGGGTTGCCCATGGAGAAGTCGATGATGTCCTCGCCGCGCCGACGCGCCGCCATCTTCAGCTCGTTGGTGATGTTGAAGACGTAGGGCGGAAGTCGCTTGATGCGCGCAAATTCAGTATTCATAGGAAGAATTCAGCCGACCGCGGCGGCGCGCAAAGCGCCCGTCCGGTTCCGGCTGCCGTAAGTAGGAATGGCCAGCAAAAAACCGAACACCAACCGCGAGCGCACCCGTTGTGCAAAACACACGCCTGCTGGAATCCTTCACAGTACTTCAAAGGCCCGAAGACGTGCTTGCAAGGCTGAAGCGGCAGACTGCCCGCCACGCCCCGGCGCCCGAGGCGGTGCATCTCGTAATTAAAGCATGTTTGCAGCCGCTTTGGCGCAACGCCTCTTTGAAACGGGGGCGATTGCGGCACAATTGCGACGAGTTGGAGCGCACCGCCCGATGCCGCACGATGCCGCCCCTTTTGCGGCCGCACACGCCTTCGGGTACGCTCAGAAGTGCGCAAAGCCTCTGATCTTTCTACATTTTTGGAGACAAACCATGTACAGCATCGGTGACTCGGTCGTCGACATCAAGGCGAGCTCGACGCTCGGCGACTTTTCCATGGCCTCCCGCGCAGGCCGCTGGGTCGTGTTCTACTTCTATCCCAAGGACAACACCTCGGGCTGCACGCTCGAGGCGCGTGACTTCTCGGCCGCCCGCGAGACCTTCGCCGCCGAAGGCTGCGACATCGTCGGCGTCTCGCGCGACAGCGTCAAGACCCATCAGGGCTTCTGCTCGCGGCAGGAGCTCACGATCGAGCTCGTAAGCGACAAGGACGAGGCGCTTTGCACGGCCTTTGACGTCATCAAGCCCAAGGTGATGTACGGCAAGCCCTGCCGCGGCATCGTGCGCTCGACCTTCCTCATCAACCCCGAGGGCGTGATCGTGCGCGAGTGGCGCGGCGTCAAGGTCCCGGGCCACGTCGAGACGGTGCTCGCGGCACTGCGCGAGGAAAAGGCAAAGGCCTAACGCCGAATCTGCACCACGACCGTTGGGTGTTGAGCTCCAAGGAGCTCGACGCCCCCGTTGGCCGCCGGCCGCGCCCCAAAATTTGGAGCGGCCGACAGCCGACGGAAGCGGCCTTTTCGGAGGGATCGTGGGAGCGCCCTACACGTCAGCCTTCAAAAGTGAGCCCGTGAGAAATTTTGCAAAAAGCGGGATCGTGAAGTCGACGTCATCATGTTTGGGGCTAAAGATCATCCCCTTTTTATTCAGGCTTTCACGAATTTTTGAGGCGGTTTTGGAGCCGTACGCCTTCGCAACGTCCGATGTTCGATAAGGGCCGCAGCCCAGTCTCGCCATGGCATTGACATACTCGGTCTCAGCGGGCGTCAGGCGGTCATACCGGACGTTGAAGATGCCCTCGATCATGGATTCAACAGCCGGCCTGTACGCCGCGCGGACATCCCCTCGAGGGTGACGGTCGGCTTCTGCCCTTGAAGCCAGATGTAGAAGCCGAGAGCCTGAATAAAAAACGGATGCCCTTGCGTGATCTGCGCAATTTTTTCGACGGCCGCCTTCTCGATGGCGATCCCTTTTTGTTCCAGAGGAATGCAAACGGCAGCCTCGATGGCATCAGCTCCCAGAGAGCCGATTCTGCGCCAGTCAAAGAGCTGCTCGGCGCAGGACTCGGTTTCTGCGGCAAGCCGTGCCGCCTGCGGCAATCCGGCTGCGATCAGCACGACGGGGAGCCCGCGCCCGGACACCTTCTTCATGGCGGCGATGAGGGCGCCGAGATCTTTCCGTGAGAGGGTCTGGACTTCGTCGATCAGAAGAACCCACGCCTTGCCAGACCTCCTTGCCGCAGTGCCGATGAGGGTGAAAACGTCCGACAAGTCGCACGCAAGATCGCCGCTTTCCGCAACGCCGGGGGCGGCATCGAGATCAATGCCGATCGCAACGTTCGCAAAGGAGAGTTTGTAGGTCCTTGCGAAGTTTCTCAGAGCCCGAAAGACCCCGCCGATGATGTCCTGCGCGTCTTCAGACGTCGACAGCTTGAGCAGCGTCGCCTTCATCAGGAAAAAGAGCTGCCGGGCAAGCGGCTCACCTTCCCGAGCCTCACGCATGGACACAACGCAATGCGCGTTCTCCTCGGCCTGCCGGGCGATCGTCGTCAAAAGCGCCGTTTTGCCGACGCCGCGCAGTCCGGTGAACATGAAGAACCGCGGCGCGATGCCGTTGAGGGCGCTTTTGCAGGAGGCGGCGACATCCGAGACGATGTCGTCACGACCGGCAAGCTTGGGCGCAGGAGCGCCTGCGCCGGGTACGAAAGGATTCAGATCCGCCTGCATCGAAAACACCTGCCGCCAGGGAAGCAAAGGAGCAGAAGCAGAGTAAAGACCGATCGGGGTCAGTGGGAAGAACCTGGAAGAACCCGGCAGACGCGGCGCATTTTCCACAGCCTCCGTGCGAGTGGACAACGTTCGCGTCAGCCCCTTCGTCAGCACCCTTCGGCATCACGCCGCCCGAAAAGACTTGGCCTCTACTCTTTGGCATAACGTACGGCAAAATACCGATATCAAAAATAAGGCAAAGCCAACTTCGAGGCTTCGCATTGAAGTCCTCTTTCTCCAACACCGTCGACGCACCAGGCGTCTGACGCCGCAAACGATTTTTGACGCACAATCCGTATGTCCACCTCACTCGCCTACTTTCCCGGCCTCAACGGAACCAATGCCCTTGGGGACTTGACTGAGGAATCAACAGAGAAATGGGCAGAGCGCCTTGAAGAGGCCGGCAAGGCACTTTTCCAGGATCTTCCCTCGGGCTTTCTTCGAACATTTCGGAAGGGCCCGAAAAGCCCGGTGTGCCTGCTTGCCGGGCGCGACGACATGAAGCCCCATGCACGCGCGCTCTCGCGCAGCCTCGTCTTTCCCCGCCTGGTCGTCTGGTGGTGCGGAAAGCTCTGGGTGGACGGCTCGGGCGTCGAGCATCCGGCGCTGCTGCGTGCGGCGCTTCTGTCGTGCGCGGGGGCCACGGTCTTTTCCGAAAACGCCGAAGTCGTCTCGCTTCGGCGACTGGTCGACGCGCTCATGAAGGAAAGAGTCGCCGATACCGCCGACCGGAACAATCTCTGGCGGCGCGCCCGCGCCCGCAGCATCATGACGACCACGGCGCCCCTGGAGTCGCTCATTGAAGAGGCCTTCATTGCGCTGGGCGGCAGCTGGATCGTCATGCGCAAGCTCTTCGGGCCGCAGGAAAAAAACAACAGGGCGCTCAGAAAGCGCATCATGGAGGCGCACCCGGCCGCAGAGCTTGACCAGGTGGCCGCCCGTGCGCTGCAGCTTGCCTGGAACAACCTTCTCAACTTCCAGAGGCAGTACCGGTTCATCAAGACGATGAGCGAGTCGCCCGACTCCTCGCATCCCTCCTTTGCAAAGGACCTGATCGACTATGAGCGCAAGCCGGTGAAGCTCGCAAGGCTTGAGCGCCTCTGGCCCGCCAAGCATGCCTGGCGCGGCAAGTCCCACAGGGTCTATCGCTACGGGCGCTTGCTGCCCGACGTGCCCATGGGCACTTTTTCGTGCGCCTACGACCCCTTGAGCTTCAACTTCGGTCCGGACGACTTCCACCACCCGGAAATCGGCGAAGAACCGCCGAGCCCCCAGGACGACCACGACGAGGAAGACTTCTTTGACGACGACGGGCGCACGCCCCCTGAACTCCTCTGCCACGGGTTTGAAAGCGTCGGCTCCTACAAGACGCTCGAATACGTGAAGGACCGCACGAGCTTTGTCAACGTCGCGCTCTTTGCGCTTCATGACCCCGACGAATTTCAGTACGACGATAAGTTTGGCCCGTACGCCACGCTCTATGCGCCCGCCTTGTGCGAGAACGGAAAGATCCTTGAAGGAACGCTGCCCTTGGTTCCGGCCGTGCGCGCGGACTCGTCCCTTGAGGGCGTGGAGATTCTCGCCGCCGACCGAACGGACAATCCGGCCGTCGTCTCGCTGCTGGTTGAAACGAACCGATTCGGCGCCGTCCCGGCGCTGTGCACCTCCTGGATGGATCAGTGCGAGAAGTTGAAGACGAAGACGACATACACGGCTAGCTTCACCTTCTGGGCGCTTGACATCACCCGCGTCGTCCCCAAAAGAGGAAGCCGCGTCAACACGGGCCTCTACGAATCGATGCGCGAGATGGCGCTCTCGAGGATCGTGGTCTACGTCGCGGGCTACGGCACCCGCACGCGGCTTTCGGGCACCGTGATGGACACGGTCGAAGTGCGGCTCACGAAAAAGAAGTCCGAAAAAACCTTCGTCGTCGCCGTCCCCCGCAAACTTCTTGAGGAGCGCGGCGTCGAGCCCGGAGACGCCGTCTCGATCTCCGGATACTTCCTTGTCGAAAACCTCGTCGACTGGGCGACGACCGACTACGACCGCACGGGCGACGAGACGGACCGGATTCCGACGGTGCTTCTTCCGAAGTTCGACAAGCGGTCCTTTAATGCGCTTTTAAAGCGCCTTCCCGATGCGCCTTTGGGCTCCGTTGACGATGCGGTGCGCGGCATCCTCGAAGACGAGGCGCACGAGCACGCGCGCCGCAAAGCCTATGCCAAGGCCTCGCGCCGCGAGCGCGGCATTCCCGAAGATCTCGACGACTTCAAGAAAAACCCTGCGGCCGAGCTTGCCGCACAGTTTGAGGCGCTTTTTGCCAAGGAGGGCGCAGGCCCCAAGGCGCACGCCCCGATGCCCGCAAAGCTCGGCCCCGACGAGGCGCTGAGCCTTGCGATTCGCACGACAAAGGCGCGCGACTTGATTCGTGCGGCCCTGCTTGAAGGCAATGTCGCTTCGCTTTCGTACCTCTTCATGGAACTTGCGCTCGGCAACCCCTTGTTCCGGGAGCCGCGTCTGTCCGAGCTTGCGGTCGACGCCGACCTCGCGGCCGCCACCGCTCTGGGGCGCGGCGCCGAGGGCGCCTTTGAGGTCGTCTCTGGCTTCGGCGCCCGAAACCGCATCATCTCAAGCGAGCTCTACGCGCGCGCAGCCCAATGGTTCTCGCAGCACGGCCGCAGCGCCCGCGGCACCATCAATCTTGCCGCGCCGCTTCTGGACGCGGCCAAGCGGCGCACGCTCTCGGTGACCGAACTTGACCTTCTCGTTCGCATCGCCACGCACGCAGTGGTGGGCTGCCACGATGCCCGAGGAAGCCTCTTGCTTTTACGGCTTCTTGATGAAGCCCGAAGCCGCTACCAGACCTGGTGCGATGCCGCCGCTGACGCCAAGGAGCACATGACCGAAAGAGAAGAGCGGCTTCTTTACAAGCTCGCGCAGACCGACGACACCGTGCGCCTGGGGCTGCTGCGCAGCACGGCCTTTGACAAGCGCGCGCAGCTCACCGGGCTTTACGCAGCCGCCTGCGGCGAGGCCTTCGGCGACGACATCTGGACGTGCACCTTTGAGCAGCGCCTCAAGGCGATCGTTGCGCGCGCCGCGCAAGGCGGCATGAGCGAGCTCTTTCTTCTGGGTTTGATGCTCGAGATTGAAGGTGGCTTCATCTCAAGCGGAATCGATGAGTTCTGCCAGCGCCCGGGCCTTGTGGATGATCCGACGCGGCCCGCCATGTGGGAGCTTGCGCTTGCGGCCATGAAGCTGCGCCGCTGGTTTGCCGAAAAGACCCACGACGGCCGCCGTCAGCGGTCGCTGACGCTGCTGCTCATGGGCGACTGCCGGTGGCTCGGAAAACCCGAAGAGGTGAACAACTCGCTCAACCACTTTGACCTCTGGCGCTTTCTCGGGCGCGAGCTGCGGCTTGCCAACATCAGGCTCATTGATCACGCACGGGTTTTAAAGGGCAACGGTACCGGGCGGCACGGCTTCTGGGCGTCGCTTGAATCCGAAGCGACCGAAAACTACTGGCGCGATCATCCGGACATTTCCGAATTCCCGCTCGACGAAAACGGCGAAGGATTCTGGAAGGTGCCCACGAACACGCTCTCGCAGGCGTTCTTCATCTGTCAGCACTCAACGCCCTTCATCCCGGACATCCCGAGCGTGCGCGACGTCGAGCCTACGTTGGACAACGGCATGCTCGTGCGCTACGACACGATCGAAGCGCCCCTTGAGCGCGGGGCGCTGTTGATCAACTTAAAGCCCAAAAACGTCCCCGAGCACGAAGCTGGTCCCGAGGCCGAAGCCCCCGACGCTTCGGCCTCCTCGGGATCTTCGGACGCTGCCGACTCTTCGGGCGCCGCGCCCGAGGGCACTGACGAGGACCATGCAGGCAACGACGAGGAGTACGGCAGCTTCATGGGGCTGCCCCCCGCCTACCCCTACTTCGGCATCGCGAGAAACGCCAAGGCCCAGCTCCTTGAGCTCTACACGGACGAGGAAAAGGCCTCGGCCTGCCTCGCCGTGAACCTCATGAGCCGCAGCGGCGGCAAGCTCTTGGAGCTTGTCTTCCTGGACATCTTTTCGTCGTTTCTGATCGACAAGTACAAGGCGCTTGACGAGTGCGAGATCCGCTTCTACATGATGGGGATCCTGCGCCTCGACGACACCGAGTATTCGCCCGAGACGATGCCGCGCTGGCGGGGCTTTACGACCCCGAGCCGACCCTGCTACCTCGAGTGCGGCGGGCGCATCCGCGCGCATGAGCGCGACTGGACGACGATTGCGGGCGTGAAGTTCGACCGCTTCGAAATCGAGGTTGAGGAGCTCAAAGACTTCGTCGACGACGGCCTCATGATCTTCTATCAGCCCTCCTACCTGCGCGAAAAGGACTCCGTCGTGGGCCGCACGACGTGGTTCAGCGGCTTTGTCTACGGCTACGTCGATGAGTTCGACCTCACGACAAGCCGCAACATGAAGCTGAACTAAGCCGAGCCAACCCCGCCCGTGCATCAAAAACGCGCAAAAAAATCGGCGGTCCTTCAGGCAATTCAATCTTTGCCGGGGACCGCCGTTTTTTGCTTTCGGCTTTTCGCTTTGCGAGCGATCAGTCGCAGACGTCGTCGCGCAGGAGCTTGCCGGGGTTGAGGATGCCGCGCGGATCAAGCGCACGCTTGATCGTTTCCATCACCTCAAGCTCAAGCGGGTTCTTGAGCGCAAGGAAATGCGCGCGCTTCAATTGTCCGATGCCGTGCTCGGCCGAAATCGAGCCGTTGTGTGCGCCCACGCACCGATAGACGATCTCGCGGATCCCTTCTTCGTTTTCAAAGGCGAGGTTCGCGGGAATCGAGCCGATATTAAAGTGCAGGTTTCCGTCGCCCAGGTGCCCGAACACGGACGGATCAATCCAGTCGTAGGCCGCGTTGAGCGCGGCAAGCGCCTCGTCGACGAAGGCCGGAATGTCGGAAATCTCGATGCTCACGTCGTTGTGAAGGTTGCCGCCCACATGCGCGTCGGCGCTCGGAATCGACTCGCGGATCGCCCAGAAGGCGCGGCTTTCCTTGACCGAATTGGCAAGGAACGCATCGACCACGAGCTCCTTTTCAAAGGCGGCTTCAAGAATCGTCTCCAAGGGGTTCGTACCCGGATCGCGCGAATACGAAAGCTCAACCAAGCACCACCAGGGGGCCGAGGAGACGTCGCCCGGCACCGTCACCGAATCGATGGTCTGACCCACTCGCTCGATGCACTTGGCCTGCATGAGCTCAAAACCCGTCAAGGCAGGGCCCGCGGCGGTCTTGACGTGTTCAAGGAGCTTGGCCGCGTCTTCAACGCTTGCTACGCCCGCCAAGGCCGTATAGACCGCCTGCGGCAGCGCAAAGAGCTTCACGACCGCGCGGGTGATGACCCCGAGCGTGCCTTCGCTTGAAATAAAGAGCTGCTTCAAGTCGTAGCCCGTGTTGTCCTTGCGAAGCCCGCGCATCATGTTGAGCACGCGCCCGTCGCTTAAGACCACTTCAAGGCCCAGCACGAGCTCACGGGTGTTGCCGTAGCGAAGAACGGCCGTGCCGCCGGCGTTGGTGGCAATGCAGCCTCCGAGGCAGGCCGTGCCTTCGGCAGCAAAGCTCAACGGGAAAAGGCGCCCTGCTTCGCGCGCGATCTCGCGGGCGCGCTCAAGGACGACGCCCGCTTCAACCGTCATCGTGTCGTTGATGGCGTCAATCGCCTCAACCTTGTTCATGCGCGAAAGCGACAGCAGAATCGCGCGGCCGCTTGCGTCCGGCGTACCGCTCCCCACCAACGACGTATTGCCCGACTGCGGCACCACGGGGGTGCCCGTCTCGTACGCGAGTTTCATCACGGCCGAGACCTCTTCGGTCGACCCCGGGCGCACCACGGCGACCACCTTGCCGTGAAAGCGGTTCGTCCAGTCGACGAGGTAGCCCGCGACGTCGGTTTCATCAACGAGGACGTTCGCAGCGCCCACGATTGCCGAGAGCTTGCCAAGAAGCTCTTCGCCCGAAATTGCCTGAACCTGGGAGTGATTATTCGTTTCCGTCATTTTCTTTTCGTTCTCTTGTTCGTATCGTTCGTTGTTCTTTTTGTTTGCAGGTCCTTCAACCCCCATGACGCCTTAACGCCTAAGCGCCTGCCTGGAAAAGGGCCTGTGCCTCAGGTATTGCTAAGCAAAGCTGCCCGACAGAAGCGCCAGCACCCGGTCGCAGGCGCTGTAGTCGCGCGAGGGCGCCGCCGCCGGGGCCGTGCGCACGGCGCCGCGGGGCTTGACCACGGCCGCCTTGCTGATGCGGACCGTGCCGTCGTCGTCGATTGAAAAATCGATGGCCGAAGCGCCGGCCGTAAGGCCCAGAAAGTCGCGCACGTTCTTCGGAATCGTCACCTGTCCCTTGATGGTCAGACGGTTGCTCATGACTGTTTTCTCCTATTTAGCCGGTTTGGCCGCCTTTCCTTGGGCGGTGCTACGGGGCCGGCAATTTGGCTTAAATCCACCCGTACTGGTGCTGAAGAAAAATTTTTTCACCACAAAAAAAAGTCGCCCGAACCATTTCGATTCAGACGACTTCGTCGACCCGCTTGAGTTGCCTTCCAATGCCGCGCTGACTTCTCAGCGTCCCGAAGGCCACATCCGCTGTCAAAAGCGTCACCACCTTGCCCGGGGAGGCAGGTTGGCGTAGGTGCGTTGTGGTTGGCCGCACCTAACTCGAAATGCGTTTTTTGATAATAACGCGCAAAAAAGCCGTTTGCAACAGGTGCAAACGGCTTTTTTTGAGGAGCGCTCATTGAGCCAAGCCGCTGACGCGCACATCAATCGTGCGCGCAGCGCGACAAAAGCTCACGGGTGCCTGCGATTAGTTTTCGCCCGGGACGAGCTTTTCGCGGCCGCCCATGTAGGGGCGCAGCACTTCGGGGATCGTCACCGTCCCGTCGGCGTTCTGGTAGTTCTCGAGCACGGCAACGAGCGTGCGGCCCACGGCAAGCCCCGAGCCGTTCAAGGTGTGCACGTAGTGCGTGCGGCCCTGGGCGTCCTTGTAGCGCGCGCCCATACGGCGGGCCTGGAAGGCCTCGCAGTTCGAGCACGAGCTGATCTCGCGGTAGGTGTTCTGAGCGGGCAGCCACACTTCAAGGTCATAGGTCTTGGCAGACGAGAAGCCCATGTCGCCCGTGCAGAGGAGCACCTTGCGGTACGGCAGGCCCAGCTTCTGGAGGATGTTCTCAGCGCACTGCGTGAGCTCTTCGAGGTGCTGGTAGCTGTCGTCTTCGCGCACGATGCGCACCATCTCGACCTTGTCGAACTGGTGCTGGCGGATCATGCCGCGGGTGTCGCGGCCGTAGGCGCCGGCTTCAGAGCGGAAGCACGGGGTGTGGGCCGTGATGAGAATCGGCAGGTCGCTTTCCTTGAGCATCTTGCCCGAGACCGAGTTGGTGAGCGTCACTTCGGCCGTGGGGATGAGGTAAAGCGGATCGGACTTGCCCATCTGGCCGCCCTTCTTGGCGGCAAAGAGGTCTTCCTCGAACTTCGGCAGCTGCCCCGTGCCGCGCAGCGTCTCGGCCGTCACGATGTAGGGCGTGTAGCACTCGGTGTAGCCGTTCTTGGTGGTGTGCTCGTCGAGCATGAACTGCGCAAGCGCACGGTGCAGGTGCGCAACCTGCCCCTTCATGTAGCAAAAGCGCGTGCCGGAGAGCTTGGCGGCCGTATCGAAGTCAAGACCGAGCGGAGCGCCCACGTCGACGTGATCCTTGATCGGGAAGTCGAACGTGCGCGGCGTACCCCAGCGGAACACCTCGACGTTGTCGCGCTCGTCGCGGCCCACGGGCACGGACGGATCGGGCAGGTTCGGGATGCTCATCAGGAGGTCGTTGAGGCGTTCACGGCAGCTTTCGAGCTGCGCCGAAAGGGCGTTGAGCTTTTCAGGAATCGCCGCGGCTTCTGCCATATAGGCCGAAGCGTCGCCGCCGGACTTCTTGGCAACGCCGATCTGCTTGGAGAGCTGGTTGCGGAGAGCCTGAAGCTCTTCGGTCTTCACCTGCACTTCCTTGCGCTCGTTTTCAAGCGCGTTGAATTCTTTCTCGGGGAAGTCGAACGGACGGGTCTTCAACCGGGCGATGACTTCGGGAAGCTGCTTGCGCAGCATGTTGATGTCGAGCATATGTACCCTTTGGCAATACAAAGAGCCGCGAGAAGGCGCCACAAGCGGACTCAAACCGAGAATCCTGCAGCGTCGCCCCGGATTGAAGAGGTCCTGAAGAAGGACAACTTCTATGCGGCTCGTTGAAAAAACGTGAATTTGTTAATTTTCGCCCGTTTCAGGGCAAAAGCGGAAACGAGAAGGGAACTTTTTAGAGTTAACCCTAGTTTTTGTGACCGTCTGCGCCCTTGGCTGCCTAGAAAGGCCTAGCGCTTGCGGCCCTTCCCCTCGGCCCAGGCCGCTTCGTTCAGCGCCTTGAAGCGCGCCATCCGATCGCGGATCTTGGCGTCGATCCCGCGGTCGGTCGGGTGGTACCAGTGCCGCCCCTCGAGCCCCTCGGGAAGATAGATTTCGCCTGCGGCATAAGCGCCCGGCTCATCGTGTGCGTACCGGTAGCCGTCGCCGTAGCCCAGGTTGTCCATGAGCTTGGTGGGAGCGTTTCTGAGGTACATCGGCACGGGCCGCGTGCCGTCCTCGCGCACGAAGCGGCGCACTTCGTTGTAGGCCTTGTAGACGGCGTTGCTTTTCGGTGCCACGGCAAGGTACACCACGGCCTGCGCGAGCGCAAGCTCCCCTTCGGGCGAGCCCAGACGCTCGTAGACGTCGGCCGCGTTCAAGGCAATTTCAGTCGCCTTGGGGTCGGCAAGCGATATGTCCTCGACCGCCATGCGGATCACGCGTCTGGCGATGTAGCGCGGATCGCACCCGCCGTCGAGCATCCTGCACATCCAGTAGAGCGCCGCATCGGGGTCCGAGCCTCGTACGCTTTTGTGCAGGGCACTGATCGTGTCGTAGAAATTTTCGCCGCCCTTGTCAAAGCGCCGAAGCGTTGCAGGAAGGGCCTGGCGCAGGAAGTCGGCCGAGAGCTCCTTCATGCCGCGGTCGATCGCCATGCCGCAGGCGACTTCGATGGCGTTCAGGCACCTGCGCGCGTCGCCGTCGGCAAGCCCCACGATGATCGAGCGCGCCTCGTCGCTTAAAGTTATCTCGGGATACTCGCGTGCAAACGCACGGTCGATCAATTCGTTGATCTCGTCGTTGTTGAGGCCCTCGAGAACATAGACGGCCGCTCGGCTCAGGAGAGCTGAGTTCACCTCAAAGGACGGATTTTCGGTCGTGGCGCCCACGAAGATGAAAAGCCCCGACTCCACATGCGGCAGGAACGCATCCTGCTGGCTCTTGTTGAAGCGGTGCACTTCGTCGACAAAGACAAGCGTGGGCTTGCCCGTCTGCTGCATGCGCAGCTCTGCCTCGTCGACCGCGTCGCGGATGTCCTTGACGCCGCAAAGAACGGCTGACAGGCTGATGTAGGCAAGTCCAAAGGCGTCGGCCATCAGGCGCGCAAGCGTCGTCTTTCCCACCCCGGGCGGTCCCCAGAGGATCATCGAATGCGGCCGGTGCGTCTCGAACGCAACGCGAAGCGGCTGTCCGGGCCCGAGGAGCTTCTTCTGACCGATCACCTCGTCGATCGTCTTGGGACGCATGCGCTCGGCCAAGGGCTGGAACTGACGCTTGACTGCCGGCTTGGTCGAACCAGCGACTCTCGCCGACGGCGTCTGCATCGTCGGACGCTGATGCGCGGTGCTTGCGACCTTGACCGCCTTGGGATGAACGGCAGCTTCGCCCGTGACGTCGCCAAAAAGATCAAGTTCCTGCGTCATGAAGTACCGTCCTTGCGATAGAGAAAAGGAAACTGCGTCAGAATTGAGACGCTAGAAGAAGAAATCAGGCGGGTTCAGGACAGCGCCCGATCATGGTGCGCCCGATTGTAGCGCCGCAGGCCTGGTGACCCACAGGGGCCGGTCGAGAGACCGGATTGGCCGTTGAGTGCAGTTTTTTTTCAAACAGCCAAATAAAAACCCTCGGCCGCGTCTGCAGTCGAGGGTTTTTGAATGGAAGAGCCTGACGG
>ENA-UOJV01000089-UOJV01000089.1-human-gut-metagenome-genome-assembly--contig:-C82-NODE-89-length-143736-cov-11.708598_pt1 | contig 143736 bp, 142 predicted proteins | sample MGYA00242356_ERZ723903 | MGnify/ENA metagenome assembly ERZ723903
CGGCTTCAAGGCTCGCTTCATCAGCGGTGAAGCGTGTGTTCAGGTCGGCAGAATCGCCTCTTGCCGTGGCTATTTCGGACTTCACGGCTTCAAGGCTCGCTTCATCAGCGGTGAAGCGTGTGTTCAGGTCGGCAGAATCACCTCTTGCTGTGGTTATTTCGGTTTCAAGTGCAATTGCTCCGTCTGTTGCCCGTTCAATCCCCTCGTCCATATGGTTGAGGTTGTCGGCATTGAGAGCAGGAGCAGAGCCGTTCACAAAGCCGATTTTATTGTATTTGTTCATTCTCTTTTATTTCCTTTCCTAATCGCTTTTCACCCTTTGATGTGAGGGTAGTTATAAATCCGTCCATTTTCTTATTGAACACAAATGTTTCGATTGTCGGCAAATCCTTAAACGGAGTTTTAATTGTGTACTTATCGCCTGCCTCAAGCCACCAATACGAAAACAGCTTAATTTTTGTCGGGCGGTATTTATATACACTGCCAAAAAAATTAGCAGAATTATATTTAGCACCGATATCACTTGCTGTTGTTCTGCACCTCATCAAAATATTATCGGAAACATACCACGAAAAATCGTTACTGCTGCCATACAAATATGTTTTTTTATCGGCAAACTTAGCACTGTACATACGGATAGGTTCAAGTTCGTAATCCTCAAAAGACAGGTCCTTGTATGAATCAACGGTATCTGCCGACTGTTTGCCGTAGAGCGATAAAAATTTAAGATACCCGTATTTAGGGTCAATCATCGCAAAACACAAGGATAGTTCCGCATAAGCCTGAATTAAATCCGATAGGGTAATATTCTTCATAACCTTTTCCACGCAGGCATCATCAAAATTAAGAGGCAAACTTAAAATATCAAGTTCCGGCAAGTATGAAACAGCCTTCACACCGTAATCTTCCCACTTATCATAAAGGGCGCTGTATAAATGCATAAAAGTTTTGTCTTTTGCATAGTGAGCATAACCATAACCAAAACTGCCGTCCTCGTTCTCTTTGCCTGCAAACCACAAAGACACATCCACCTTTGACATATCATAAAAAGCGTCATAGGCTGTGATTTTGACGATGTTACGCTGTTTTTTATCTCTTTGAGCCGACTGAATTTTACCGTAGAAAACAGGACATTCAACCGTTCCTGTTTCGGCAGGACAAATAAGAGTATTTGACGGGTACAAATCATCTGACGGATACAGCTCCGATTCAAGATATGTTGCCGTTATGATGACCTGTACCGTCTTTCCTATCAAAGCCGCGCAATCATAACCAATGAGTTTCACGCTCATTTCAGAGGCTATGCAACCGCCGAATTTCAATTCTTTTTCAACGATTTCATTTTCAAGCGAAAAGCTGTCAAGCACGATACGTTCACCTGTTATATCCTCAAAACTGCCGTCGGGGGAATGCAGGGCAACGGTGTTGTAAAGTGTGTTTGTTTTCAGCTTATCAGCAATTTCTTTAGATACAAGCATTTTTAAGAATCACCCCTTAATACTCAATCAGCTCAACAGTAATCGGCTGATAGGTTATATCACTTTTTTCGGCATTCATTACGGTATATTCAATATCAGGAATATAAAAATAAGAGGTGTAATAGCTGTTCGTTTCATCGTTCCAATAAGTTACCCTGCACTTCCTCTGTAACTTATTCGCCATTGAGAGGTTGATAATCGACTGAAAATCAATCTTTTCGTCAAGATGAAGAATGTGAGTTGAAAACGAAATTTTTGTTTTGTAATTTGGCAGCGTTGCCCTTTGAAGCGTACCGTTCTGATCTCGTTCCGCAGAAGTTTCAAGTCGCTGATTCGGAGTTGATGAAAATGCGGTAATGTACTTATTTGGCATGATGTTGTTGCCGAATTTAAGCAAATAGCCATTATAATTTGACATATCATTCCCCCTTTATGCAAATGCGGATTTACCGTTGTGTCTGCGTCTGTAAAGCTCATCCTGCCTTATCATTTCTTCAAAAAGCGTTGAACCCTCAAGTTCTGCCGTAAACGAATAAGTGTTGCCGCCGTTATTGCGGAAGATAATGAACATTTCATAAATGCGTTTAAGCAGGTCAAGAATTTGTGTGAGAATCACTGTATCCTGACCGCCCGAATTGTCGAGCATACCCTGTAACTTGTTAAGGGGGGAAATAACCTCAGGGTTACCGCTGTTAGCGCCTGCGTTATCGCCGACAATCGCAAGTGTCGGAGCTTTAACAATACCGCCTTTTGCAAATTTTCGTGCCGGTGATTCCGTGGGTTCTTCAAATCTCGGAATGAGAGGCGGATTTTCAGGCATTGAAAAGCTCCAATCCTGTCCGATTACAGAACCGATTGCCCCTGCAATTCCGCCGATTGCATTGATAACACCGGAAACGAAGTTGTAAATGCCCGTCCACAAGCCGTTAATACCGTCAATGATAGCATTTACAATAAATTTAAACACGGCGCAAATGCCGTCCCAAATACCTTTGAAAGAGTCATAGATGCCCTGCCATGCTTTGTTCCAATCGCCTGAGAAAACACCTGTAATGAAGTCAAGAAGGCCGCCGAATGTTTTCTGAATGGAAGTAACCAACCCACCGATAAATGTAAACACATTATCAAACACCCTTTTTACGGCATTGAAAACATTCTGAAATATAGGTCCCCAAAAACTGACAAGCCAGTTTACAAACGGTGACAGGAAGTTATTCCACACGGTTGAAACACAGTCTGCAACCTTGCCGAAGAAGTTTATTGCACCCTCAAAAACAGGCTTAAGCCAGTTTTCCCAAGCTGACTTTACGATTGCTACGATAAAATCCCACGCAGGCTTAATCCATTGATTGTAAACATTCATCAGGGTTGTGCCGATATTAGTAAACATATTGCAGACATTCTGAAAAATCTGCTGTCCGCTGCCGTTCCACCATTTGCTGATAGCTGTTCCGATATCTCCGAAAATCTGACCGACAAGATTAAAAACATCTGCAAACTGCAATTGTAAATCTTCAAGAAATTTTATGATTGTTGCACCGTCATTTTCAGTCCATTCAACAAAGCTTTCGGTTGCGATTGAAAACGCACCCGAAACGACCTCGCCGACTGAGCCCGCAAAGGTTGTAAGACCGCTTAAAAGATTGGAAATTGATTCTTCCATTTGAGGTCGAACATTGTCAATTGCATTGCCTGCAAGTGTACCGAAATTATCAAAAAAGATTGAAAGGTTGTTATAGCCGTTTGTAAGATTGTTGCCTATGGTGTCGATAAAGCCGATAATCTTTTCCCTGTCTTTTGAAATCCACTTTGCAACACCGCCTGAAATGGTCTGAAACGACTTTCCGCCGATTGTCGCAACCGCTCCGAATGCAGAACCGATTGCCCCGAGTTTTGCAGAACCGACCTTTTGCATTGTGCCGAATGCCTTTTGAACTATGGGAACAGCATTATCAAAAACAGTCTTGCAGTTCTTGCCTATAGCTGACCAATCAACCTTGTTAATACCTTTCTGTACATTCTCGACAAAACCTTTAAATCCGCTTTTTTCGTATAGATTTTTGAATGCACCCGAAAGATTTTTGCTTGTGTCCTTGACAACATTCTTTGCAACAGCTCCGCCCGATGAACCGCCTGAAGAGCTTTTTGATGAGGAGGTGTCTGACTTTGAAGATGAGCTGTCAGAGCTTGAAAGTACATTCAGCTTATCAAAGCCCGCAACACTTCTCTTTGCTTTTTCGGAACTTTTCTGAACATTATCAAGTGACTTTGAACTGTCATCTGCCGTATCCGTAAGGCTTTTGGCAGAATCGGACGCAGATTTGATATTGCTTGCGGTGTTGTTGCCTGTATCCCAGCCGAAGACCTTTGAAAGCGATTCAACCGCACCTTTGGCATATTCCGTTAAAGTTGCAAGTGCGGAACTCAACCGCTTTACAACCTGAGTTGCCACCTGAAGAATAGGCTGACCGACTACGGCAAGGAGCTGTTTCCAACTTTCTCTGAGGTTGCCCGTTACATTCTCCCAACCGTCTGCTTCACGGCTTGCCTGTCCCATAGCACCCGAAAGCTGATTAGCATCCTTAACCATTTGCAAAAGCGTGAGCTGTTTCTGCGATTCCGACAAATCCGTAAATGACTTGCCATACAACTTATTAGCCGCCGCATTTCGTGTGGTTTCAGTACAGGACAAACCGAGTGCGGCGTCATTTTCAAAGTTACCTTTGAGGAATGATTTCAGGCTTTCTGCGGTGTCTTCAAGCGAACGGTCGTAATATGCGGCACTGTCGGCTGTTACCTGTAAAGCCTCCTGCATCATTCCCAAAGCACTTGAACTGTCCATACCCGTAGTTTTTGCAAAGGCATAAATGCTTGTGCCGACACCCTGTAATCGGGTTTCAAGAATACCGCTTTGATCGGCAACGCTCTGAATGGCTGATTCTGCCTGCGACTGCATTGTGCCGAATGTCTGCTCAAACTGCGAATTTGCCGCATTGACTTCCGCAGCCGATTCAATGCACTGCTGACCGAACTCCTTGATTTTGGCAACGGAAAAGGCGGCAACCACAGCCGCACCGATTTTCTTAAACGAAGATGAAACCGAATTGCTTAACTGCTCACCGCTGCCTTTGATGTTTGAAAACTCTTTCTCGGTTTTCTGAGAAACACCCTCCGCAACCTTAGAAAAAGATTGTTTCATATCCGTGCTTACATTTTCAAAATCTTTTGAAAGACTTGAAAATGCCGAATCAAACTTTTTTGTAATTGAATCGGAAATCTTATGCAATGTTTTTGAAATATCATCACCCGTAAGCCTGACATCAAGCTCAATTTCACCCGCCTTTGTCGCCATATTCACCACTTCCTTTCATTTTAGATTCTTTAAAAACAGGCATAAAAACAGCGCACACCGTTATGATGTACGCTAATAAAATTTTGCAAAAGAACAGCCACCCCGTTTGGAGTGGCTTTTTGTTTTATTTGTTGAGTTCGTAGTATTTGATGTCGATTTTCGGAAGTGACACATTGTTGCCCATTACGGTTTCATATGTATAGTCGCCGTCACAAGTTCCCCAGAATGTGATTACATCATCTTCAAGGAGTTTGTCCGCACCGTCAGGAATTTCTACAGTTGCGTAGATTGTATCAGTCCACAATGGTTCATCAAGATACTCATTTTCTTCTTTGGTTATATTGATTCTCAGGTCAACCGAATCGCCCCAGCCTTCCTGAACCTGAATAATCTTACCTTCAAACTTGTAGTCATTACCTTTGTACTTGTCAGGGTTTCTTGAAAGAGTTTTAAAGTCGATTGTTTTGCAACCGTCTTTAAATTCTTTTTCAACCTTCTTCGGGTCTTTAGTAGGCTTTTCTGTTGCAACTTCTTTTGTGGTCGGTGCTTCTGTCGCTTTTTCAGTTGCTTTTTCTGAACTCTGATTTGCAACAGTAGTTTCCTGCTTTGATTTGTTTGAGCTGCTGTTACCGTTAATTGCACCGTTTACACCGCCAACAATCATAATAGCAACAACGATAATAACCCAAAAATACCAACGCTTGTAAATTTTCTTCTTCGCATTTGCAGGATTTACGGTTGCCGAGGTTGAATCGTTTCCGCCAAAGCCTGCACCGCACTTGTCGCAAAATTTTGCATCGTCCTTTAATTCGTTTCCGCAATGTGGACATTTCATAAACATACACTCTCCTTAATAAATTTGTTAGTGTATGTTACATTTTATCACTATATATTAGCATTGTCAAGAATTTTGTAGATACAGCGAAAATTATGTACAAATTTACAGATTAGCGAAAAAGTTTTGAAATTCTGCAAGAACGGTGTTCATATCTTCGTCTGAATAGTGCTTTACATTTCTTGACCGCCATTTGTTGCGGATTTTATGCTGTGACGAATTAAAGTTTTTCAAGACCTCTTTGTCGGTTTCAAGGCGAATTTGAACCGTTCTTGCAAGCGGTGTTTCGGGTCCTAAGCCTTGCAGAAGTGAGCAGAACTCATTCCAACTCATTTTTGCAAAATCCTTTGAATAAATGCTGACCCCGTACTCCGAGCGAAAGCTCGACACGATTAAATCAAAGTCATCAATCAGGTCGTAGCCGGGGTCTGAGCTTCCCCCTCGTCAGTCAAATCGCCCTGTACAATTTTGGCAGATTCGCTGATAAGGGCGTTGAAATCGTGCATATTCAGCTTTAACTTTTCAATCTTTTCTCTCTCGGATTCATCAAAAAGAAGATGATACATTTCGATAACATCTTTACTTTTACCGTTGCCGTCCTCAAAAAGTGCCGCAACTTTGAGCATTGAAACTGCGTCATTGTTGATTGCAAGGTCAACATTTTTAACTCTGACACTCGGCTTTTCCTCAAAATTAAGTTTGTCTGTAATATCAATTAACTTTGACATAATCGTTCATTCCTTTCATTTTTTAAGCGGCTGCTGTATATACCGGCTTGCCGTTTGACATAACTTCAAATTCAAGCGGAGCAACACCCGTACTTGCACCTGCGCCGTTTGATGTAACGGATACAACTGCATTTTTAAAGAGGACGGTTGCACCGTTGGGGAAGGTCCACATAAACGAAACTTCTGTCTTTCTGCCGTTTTCAAATGCAAGGGCGGCAATCTGGTCATTGCCTGCGTCACCGATTGTACGCTTGCCCTTTACCGAAATTGTGATTGACTTTGCTGTCATAAGCCTTGACTTCCAGCCCTCGTTTTCAAAGGCTGTCCATTCCTCGACACCGTTGTCAAATGCAACAGAAAATTCTTCGCAGTTAGCAATATTTGTCGTGGCGGATTCTGTTCCTGCCTTGCCAACCGCAAACTGATTTTCATAGCACGGGAATACTCCCGATTCAACTTTTGCCATAAAATTACTTCCTTTCGTAATAAAATTTAACTTCAATTACCTGCTCATACACACCCTTGTCGTCTGTTCCCACATCAACGGGTTCTTCCGTGAGCAGTTCGATTATATAGATTTTGTGTTCCTTAATTTCAACATTTTTAATGCCGTAAAGCGTTTCGTAAAGTCTGCGTGCAAACTCCTCTGTTTCTCTTGCGTTGTCGGTGTAATGGATAAGCAAAGACACGCTTATTGTATCGTAGGTGCTTTCACCGCCGATTGCCCTTGTGGGTGTTCCCGACTGCTTTAATGAATACACCCCGATTGACCTGTCCTGCTTGTTGTCAAGCTTGCCGATGTAATAATGCTCGGCTGAGGTAACACTTTTAAGCCAATCTCTGATGTCCGATAAGTAAATCAAAGTCCTGCTTCCTTTCTGTATAATCTCACAAATGCCCGACTGCAAAAATTCTGCCGTGTACCGCCCTCAAGCCACGGTGCAAACCATTTACCGCCGGCGGCAATGTTTTCCTTACGGCTGAAATTATACTCGGGATGAAAATACAACCGCCTTGCATACGGAGTGCTTGACACTATTTTAACCGTGCCGTTCCAACTCTGCACACAATCTTCAAAGGTGTTTTCGTTCTGAAGATTACCCGTATCAAACGGCATTACCTGCGTGTTTTTCACCTGTGTAAGAAGTGCGTCACCTGTCTGTTCAAGAGCCTGTTGCTTTGCCTTGTCAAGCTGTTTTACAACAGGCATATTGAGTTTGATTTTTGATGATACCGAAAATCCCATTAAATCACATCCAATTCCGTAAAATTAACTTTGCCGTCGGGGTTGCGGTGTTTTGTACCCTGTACGATGTTTCGTTTTACGCCGTCAAGGATTACAAAACCACCGCTTAAAGTGGGGCTGTCGGGAGCAATGTCGCCGTCAAAAAGCAAGACAGCCGACACCTGAACAATTTTCTGCTCTTTGGTATAGACCGTCTTTGCCTTTGACTGCATATTACACAAGGCAGAGCCACCGTGCAGGGTTACTGACGGGTACAAACTGTCGGAGGGATACAGATTTTTGCATTCAAACACGGTCAGGGGTGCTCCGTCTTCGGTAACACCCTCACCGTAGATTGTGGCCTCGACAGGAGTTTTGCAGAACTGCTTTTTTACAAGTGACGGAAATTTCACGGTTTTCACGCACCTTTCAGATTGCAGGATAACAAAGTCCTGTTGATTTTAGCAACGCATAGAGGTCGGCAGGAATTGCCACTCCGCTGATACACATTAAATTCCAGCTTACACCAAATTCCATTGATGTACCGTTGATGGAATAGCTTTTCAGGTAGGAAGAAATCATATCGGCATTTTCTTCTTCAAAAGCAGTAAGTCTGCTATGCACTCTGCCGATGATTCTCTTCTGCATTTCCGAAAGTTTTTCAAAATCAATGCGGTTAAAAGTCAGAACATCAATGTGTTCGGCAGAGATAACGCTGTTCTCATCTCCGCCCTGCTGTTCAATGTAATCGGCATACATTACGCAACCGCCGTTGTGTCAACATCGGCATAAATGCTGTCAATTTTGCCGTCCTTGCCGTTTGGAAATACGAATGTATCGGAAAGCGAACGGTTCTGATAGAGCCAGCCGTCACCCTCTGTGTGTGAGCCGGGAGCAAAGAAGTAAATGCTTGAAATCTTCGGAACAGTCTTGCAGGTTTCACCGCAGGCAACAAGAACATTGATTTTGTGAGCGCCTGTTGCAGGCTCAAAACCGCCGTCATCGGGGTTAAAGTTGAAGTTATCGTAGAAACGCTCATCGTCAATAACCTCGATTATAGGGCAACCGTCAATCTCGGTCACTCTTGTTTCAATGCCGATACCGCCCTCTGCAATCTGTGTAAGCTCAATCTTACGAGTGAACTCTGTTGACTGTTCAAGGCAGTCCATAATGTGAGATGTCACATAGGCAACAAGTGTGCCTCTTGCCTTGTATCTGCGGAGCTTGCCGGCAGAGAGAATTGTTTTGAGCTTTGAATAAGCGTTCTCCTTAGTCCACTCCGATGTCTTTGTTGAAGAATGATATCCGTCTGTTGCCTGAGCCTTTGTTGCAACCTTCGAGAAGAAAAGTGCGTCTGTTTCGGGAGCAACCTGTGTCTGTTCAAATGTCTTTGAAATGTTCTCAACGCTTGCAGTCGAATTTGTTTCATCAACATCTGCCTTGTCAACGAGGAACTCAATGTCACGGTCGTGTTCGCAGGTGAACGGAACATCTGTCTGAACATACTTGCCCTTGTTCCAACCGCCGTTGCGATTGTGGTTCTTAAAGCCTGATGTACTCATCTGTGTGAAGTGGAAAGTTCTTGCGCCAACCCACTTTACATTTGAAGTGATGAATGGTGATGTGAGTGTGCCCTGAACAAGAATTTCGAGCAGATCAGGGCTGAACTGCTCGGCATAGTTATTTGTGTTTGCCATGATTTTTCAATCCTTTCTTTGGTTAAATATTAAATCTGTTCCATTTTTTGGTAGGAACATTTGCCTTTGGTTTTGTACCGTCCGATGTACCGTTGCCGTCACCGCCGATTTTCTTAACTCCTGTGCCGTTCTCGGCAGGTTTGCCCTTGAGTGCGGGAATATCGTCAAGCACCTTTTTAACAGCCTCTGTCAGCTTTTCCGCATTGACCTTGCCGTCTGTCACAGCTTTTGAAAAGTCTGCAATTTTAAGCACATACGGAACGGTTGCAATGTCAACGCCCTGTTTTACGGCTTCGAGGGTTGCCGACTGGTTGACTTCTGCCATAAGCTTTGCGTTGTTTGCAGATTCAACTTCCGACTGCATTTTTGCAAAGTCGGGAGTGTTCTTGGCTTTCTGCTTTTTAAAAGCACCGATAGCCTCTTTCATCTCATCGGCTGACAATCCCTGCTCCTTAAAATAAGACTTCAACACGGTGTCCTCTGTCACGCTTTGTTTGCCTGTAATAAGGCTTGCAAGCTTGTCGTAATCAAAGGCAGGAGCGTTTCCCTGTGGCGTCCCCTGCGGTGCAGGTGTCGGTTCATTGGGGGTTGGTGTTGGATTTGGTTCTGCCATTTTTTCATATCCTTTCAGTTTTTCGGGTGTCTCCCGTAATCAGTTTATAGAGTGTCTCTCTGTTTCAGTTTTGCACGGTGTCTCCCGTAGTTTAATGTCTTCGGACAATAAAAAAGCACCTTACATATTCGTAAAGTGCTTAATCTGCTTTTTCTGTTTTTTCTGTTTTAACTGCTTTGGCTCTCGGCTTTTTGGGAGCGTCAGGCTTGACCTCTTCTGCAAAACCGCCGTCAATGAGTTCCTTTGCTCTCTGCTCGGAGCATTCAAAAACTTCATTCACAGGTCGGGTTACATAGCCGTTCTGCCTGTCATTAAATGCTGTTGTTACTCTGATTTTCATTCTGTCACCACCTTTCTAAACCGGTCGAAATCGACGGGTTTAAATGCAATAAAAAAGCACTCTGATTTCTCAAAGTGCTGATTTGATGTATTATGTTTTATTTCGGCAAGTTGCAGACAAGTTAAATAATGCCGTGAACAAGCCGTTTTTCTTGCTCTGAACATATTCTCGGCAAGTTAAACAACAAAACCGCCCTTTTTACGGAGCGGTTAGATAAATGGGTCATTGCTAATATAGCCGTCTTCTATTAAGCTTTTAAATATATGAGCTTGTTCTTTTTCAAAAGCAGTCAGGTTTTCAGAAAAACCTATTAATTTGTACCTATGTTGTCCATTAACTACATACGGTTCAAAAATTCCAATTCCAGAAGAGAAAAAAGGTTTCTTAATAAGATTAAGGTATTTTTTATATTCAACAACTACTGATTTTGGTGCATTATCGTTTATCAAAAATGCACATCCGTATTGAATAGTACCTGTATTATCAATAGCGTATTTTGCACTATGATAAAACCAATCAACGGGATTATCTATCATTGTTCAACCACCTTTAATGTCATAAATCGTTCAGTCTTTTTTTCGTAATTACCTTTATAATCTTTTACAGTTATCTCTCGTTCTCCAGCGTCAACAACTTCATATGTTGTATTCTTATCAATCAAAAATTCGAATTCAGCAGGACTATCTGAAATTTTGTATAGATAAGCTCCCTTAGTTTCCTTTGGTGCAATAATTTCCAGAGTAGTTCTCGTTGGCTTATCAATTCCACCAAATGCTAACTGTGTATCAGAACACAAGGTTGTGCTGGTAAATCCCTTCTCAGTAAATTTTTTACCAATCATTTTACGCATATCTTCAACCGATGAAGTCGCATTCGTAATAAAATCCACATTCCCCACGGACCGTTTTAATTTTAAAGGTTCGTTCAGCTTGAATTTCGATAGTTCTTTTGATATCTCATCACCAACACCATTAAGGCTACTCACATACTTTTCACCATAGCGTTTTTTAACCTTTTCAAGAGACTCTCCACCTCTTTCAAGAGCGTTGATAATGTCGTAATCACCACCTGTATATCGGTAAATAGAATGGTTATCATCTCGACTGAACGATACATCTTTATTTAGTTCATAATAATCATTCTGCCAATTTTCAAATTCTTCAACATTACTCAAAGACAGTTGTTTTGTTTCTTTAATTATATCATTATTTTCTGCCTTTTCAACAGTTTTTTTCTGAACATCTGATTTCTGACTTGTGCCTGTATCTATTTTTTTACTCTTTTTCTTTGCTTTTTTTACTTTATCGTGCCACTCATCGGCTCGGGTTTGGGCAATGCGTTTATTGTCCTCGTCAAGACTGTATTCGGCACGGCGGTCAAAGCGTTCTGCCTGTCGCTGTGCATACTGCTGTTTTTCCTCAATTCCTCGCTGACGGTCAAGCTCTTTGATTTCATCTTCAGACAACGGTGCGTCCAAATCATCAAGTTCGGGATAATATGTACTTGTGCTGTCCTTACATCTCGGATGAAACAAACCGTTCTTGATTGCGGTTGAGAGGAGCGGATAGTTTCCGTCTGACTTTTTGCCGTTTGAATAAACATCGTCAATAAACACCTTGCCGATATATTTTGCACAATCGGGGCAACCGCCCTGTCTTGAGTTCACAACAACAAGGGATACTCCCCATTCGGCTCGCTTTTCGCCCTCGCCACGAAGATAGGCTCTTTTGTTGGCTGTTTTAACCGCCATATCCGCATAATCGGAGAGCGTATGCCTTGCACCGTTTTTGTATTCCACACAATTAAGACCTGCGTTGAGCATATCTTTACACGCCATATCAACGGCTTTTTCGTATGTAACCGCACCCGTGTTCATTGCAACCTGTGCGTTAAAAATCGCCTTGCGGTACTTGTCGTTGCTCATACGCAAAACTGCCGTTTCTGCCCTCTTTAAATCGTCTGTGATCGATTTTATGAGTGCGTCAAGTTTACGGTCATTCACCTTGAAAAACTCGGCTGTGCTGTGTGCTGACGGCTTTTTCGGGGCTTTGAAACCGTCCTTGACAGCTTCAAGAATTTCTGCCTCCTGACTTGCATTTCCGTCAGCTTTGGCGGTGCGAATCATCTCTTCAACCTTGCTGTTAATGGTTTTGAAACGCTTGCCGAATTTCTTTGCGTTGTGCTTGCGGTACTCTTCAAGACTTTTGAGCTGTTCAGCCTGCCATTGTGTCCAGTTGTAGCCCTCTTTGGTTTCTTCGGCTCTGTGACGGCTGAAATTTCTCATCATGCTGTCAATCAGTTCATCTTCGATTTTTTCAAAGGCTTCTCTGATATTGTAATCACTCATTCTTTACCTGTGTATCGTTCTGTTCGGGATTGCTTTCGGTTTTTTCTGCATTATTTTCCGCATTTTCTTCATCATCTGCGTTATTGTCAGGTTCTTCTGTGTCGGTAAGATCCACATCGTCAAGCTCCGATTTTTCTTCTTCGCCTGCAATACCCTGTTCCTCTTTAATTCTCTGCACCTCTTCGGCTTTCCAATCCTCCGACTTGCTGTCGCCGTAAAGCTCGTCAACCGAGGTTTCAACTGACATCAAACCGCCCTGTCTTGCTTTTGACACGGTTTCAACCTGACTTTCAAAGCTCGGATTTGCATATTCGCCGAAGTTTACGGATACTTCCAAGCCCTCAACAATACCCTTGCCGTTAAGTTCACCGTCTGCATTGAGTACAACTGCAACAAGGCTTTGAAGTGCGTTCTGCGTAATTTTCACAAGGTTCTGCCTTGTGTAAAGGGTTGTCTTTTCCTTTTCACGCTGAGCATCTGCATTATCAAGCTTCTTCGTATCAATGCCGAGAGTTGACGGCGATATAATGCCCTGTAAGCAGAGGTCGAGGGCAGTAATGTATGAACTCAAATAGCTTTCGTGCTGAATCTGCGGACTTTCGGTGTAAATCCTGTTGCCGTTGCCGTTTTCAGACATATCGTTGCCCACGGTGATAAATCGGTTGTCAAACGGATTTGGCGATATTGGCTGACAGGTTTCGGGATTTCTCGGAACAAGGCAATCAGGCACATACTGCTTTGTTCGGCAGGCTCTGAGTGCGTCCATCCACTGTGACCACACTTCATCAAGGCTGTCGAAAGCGTCTGTTTTTATGCCGATAATGCCCGCACCTCTGCCCTTGTGGCACGATTTGCCGTAAAGGACAGGTACAGCCCACATATATGATTCGTCAAATGTAACGCCCTTTGAATCAATCCACGAAAGAGCGTCAACCGTGTGCAGGTCAATCTCTTTGCCGTTGTCATCGTACAAAGCATAGTGAATATAGCCGTAACCGTATGTTTCTTCAAAACGGTAACGGCGGTGTTTTTGCGTGTAATCGGTGTAAAACTTAACCTCTCGGATTCTGCCGCGCACATATGTAAAGTCGATGTTTTCGGCAGGATACCATTCAACAATCGGAACATCTGATACAGCCGTGTCAAAGCTGACCTTAAAAGCACCGTCACCGACAACACATAGGTCACGGAGCATTTGCTTAACCGTGTCGGACAATTTGTTCTGCTTTTCAATGTCTTCCCAACGCTCTGCATAAGCGGTTGAATTTTTACTTGTAACATCTGTGCCGTTGTAGTCGGCAATTACAATATTCACAAGCGTTTCGCAGATGAGTGCCGGCAAGCCCGTGTGTATTTTACGGATTTCAAGCCCCTTTGTGCTTTTTGCCGCCCAAAACATAGTTTTGTTTGTATCAATCTGCCTGTACAGCTCCGCAAGCTGTCTGCTGTTGCCCCAATACCAAATGCGATTGATAAAGCACTCGGTCAGATGATTGCTTGTTTCGGTGACGGTAATTGTTTTGTCGCTTGCAGGAGTAATCTGCAAAAAGTTTTTAATTCCCGATCTGATAGATTCAGCCATTCTGTTAATCAGCCCCATTTATTTCACTTCCAATAATATTTTTAAACGGCAGCCACGCATATTGACCGCTGTTAATGCAATGGTCGTGACCGTCCTCGGGTGTGTTGTCTTTATCCTCTCGCCAGCTGTAAATTTCAAACTCGGCAATCGTGTTTTTACAATGTTCAAGCACAAAATAACAGTTGGTGGCAAGCCAGCCAAGTACAAGATTGATTCGGTCGATAATCTTCGTTTTCTTCCATGCATTTGCAAAGTCATAAACACAGCCGTGCTGTCGCTTATACTTTTGAAATTCGGTAATAGTCGCTTGGTCGGCGCTGTCAATAAAAGCCGTGCGTGCAAAGCCCCATTCATCACGGTTGCGGTCAAGAAAATCAATAAAATTCTTCACCGTGTCACTCGGGGCAATAGGTGTTTGCATTTCAGCGTTGTTATAAACTCTTTCATCAAGCTGAACACACTTGCCGTGATTGGTAATGCCGTAAAATGTCATTGCGATAGTGTCAGGCGACTTCTGCGAATAGGCGGTATCAAGACCTGCGGTGAACTGAACAAAGTGTTCCGACTTGCGGTTACAGTTCAAAAACTTTCCTGCCCACTCTTTTGATTTGATATGTCTTGCCCTCTCAAAATTCGGGAACACAAGACCTGTTGCTCTGCCTCGCAAACCTAAGATTTTATTTTTATAGAGCTTTGTACCTTTCGGTGCAGAGTTCTTTTTCTTTTCAATCTGTTCGGGTGTAAGACTTAAATTGTCGGCAAAAGAAAAGAACCAATACCGCCAATTCGGTACAGGTTCTTCGGTAAGCTCCGCCGTAATCTCGGGAGGAACATCGTTTTCATATTTTTTAAAAGGACGGGAGCGGTTGACAAACTCCTTATACACAGGCAGGCTCGGATCATCGGGATTCAGCGTTGCAAGCATATAGTCATTACGGGTTGACATCTCTCGGATAAACTCGATATCGGCGGTGTTGATTTCGTCAATATAAACGCACCCAAACTGCGCACCGAGTACCATTTCCCATTTATCTCGACTGCTGTAGCCGAGAATATAGATAATTTTGCCCTCAAACTTGATATGCGGGAGCTTGTAGTCCTTGTCGCCGTTGCCACAGTAAACTGCGTTACGGTGCAGGTCGAGAATACCGTTATCCTGCTGAATTATAGTTTCCTCAGCCTTGCCCGTAGTTTTGGCGGCAATTGCGTGAAGCTTCTTCGGTGACTGCGACACCATTCGCATAAACTTAACGCCTGCTCCGACGGTAGTTTTGCCGGACGCTGTAGTTCCTTCAAGAAATTCAGCCGACACATTTGTTGTGTTGATAAAGTCGATATACTTTTGTGACAACGGGAATTTGTTACTCACTCAGTCCCTCACCACCCAACTGTCTGAACACATCGGATAGCTTTTCGGACTGCTCAACCTTTGCGTCAACATTAAGTTTATCCTTGAAAAGGCTATATACTTTACCTAACAACTCGGCCGCTTTGTTTGCGTCGGATATTCTTGTTGGTATCGTTACTATCTCCGGCACTTCGCTTTTAATTGTATGTTTTCGTATTGTACCATTTTCATCAGGTTTGTATGTTGACTCTTCCTGACTGACTGTTACAACAACGCTTTCTTTCTTTTCACGTCTCATAACTGCAGTAAGGTATTTCAGAACCTCATCTTGCTGAGCAATTAGTTTTGATTCTTTTTCAGATAATCTTTTGTCTATATATTCCCTTATGTTGGGTTTTGCCAAGTTTTCACTTGCTATATTATTTGCGTTCTTTTTTGAATATCCTGCCCTTATTGCGGCTTGTGTTGCATTAAGGTCAACTAAATATTCATCGCAAAATCTTTGTTGCTTAGCTGTTAGCATAGCCATAATACAACACCGCCTTTCACGCTAACACAAAACCGCCCTCAAACGAGAGCGGTCTGTGCAATTTTTTTATCTTAGGAGAGTTCTACATATGTCCTGTTTGTCAAACTTTCATAATACCATTATACGCAGGGTAAGGGTGACATTCAATGACATTTCAAAATAATTTTACGAGAAATCGAACTTTTTTCGGAACGCCTGTAACGCTTCGCCGTGCAATCTCAGGGTATGCCTTACGCTCATTTCCATACTCTCAGCAATATCCTCCCACCTCTGACAATTTATGTAATACTCGGTCAAAATTGCAATGTAACGGTAATCGTCAAGTGCGTTGATTTTACTGCGGATTTCAGTTTTCAACCGCACAAGATTGTCAATTTCCCGATTGATTTCAGCCTGAAGGTCTGCAATCCTATCCACAATCCGCATAGGGTCATTCACTCCTGATGTCTTAACAGGCTCGTTCTGCTTAACTGATACCTGTGCAATATTCAGCCTAAGTTTCGACAGCTCGTGTTCTTTCGTTCTGATCAGCTTATCCGAAACCCTGACCGAATATAAATAATCTTTAACCGTCAATCCATATCTACCTCGCTTTCAATCCAATGTTTTGTGCAGTCAATACAACTACCATTGAATCGCTTTTCCATAGGACAGCCGACATATGGAGTGCCGTACGGGCAGTCGAAAAAACTCATACAACTCCGAGCCATTTCATCGATACTCATTGATTTGATTTTTTCAAAGTTTGTCATTTTGCCTGTTCTCCTTTATCAAACAACATCTTTTATATTTCTTTCCGCTTCCACAAGAACAAGGTGCGTTCCTATGACTATTCTTAGGTGGGTGATATGTAACGGTAGCGAGAAAAGATATATTACAATCTTGTGTATAATACTCACATATGTCAGCAGGCTCTTTAGTTATATGGGCTTTCATTCTTGCTCCCCCTTTCTTGCTCGTCCCACAATTTCAAAATCTCGTGATATTCTTCATCGTTTAAGTTAAGTCCTGTTTTTACATATATGCAATCAGCGCAATAACTTGAGTATTGCAATCCGCATTTTTTACAAGGCATTGTTGCTCACTCCTTATCCATTTTTGCACCACAATAAGGGCAGTATGGATACAGCTCATCCTTAGAATCTAAGAATAAATAATTATTACATTCTGAGCAATGATATTCAGTGTACCCTAAAGCATTTCCAGTTGATATCCACTTTCCGTGTTTAACTCCTTGCATATTATGTATAGTCGCTTCATCGGGTTTACTTCCGTCAATCTCAATAATGCGTTTAACATTTTCGGCATTTCGCTTTGAATTGAAAAACAAAGTAAAATTGCTACCATTATAATTGGGTATATCCAGCGCACAGTAACCGCAAATATCACGGATTTTTAATTCTTTTTCAATCATCACTCTTCACCGTCCTCATTCTTCGACTTTTTAGGCACCAATTCACCAATGAGGTTTAAGCCTTTGTAACATTCATCACATAAATGTATTTTAACTTTTCTCTTGCTTTCGATAGGAATTGCAATTCCGCTAAGGCAATCAATGTCAACTCCTAAATAGAATTCTTTCATCTTAACTGTGTACGGATCTGAGATAACTTTATTACAGCTATCACACTGATAGACCCTCATTTAGTTTCACCTCCTTATAAAACTCATATCTGTTATCTTTATTGTCATGCTTAAAAACTTTTACAAAACTATCTACACTCATATCATTTACCCAACTAACATTGTTTGTTGCCCTGTTGAGCAAAAAAAATAGTTTCCCCACTCTTGATTTCATAAAGCACATTAAAATCATAAACACTTTCGTACTTTGTCATTTTTTATCCCCACTGTTCTGCCATAGCCTTAGCTACGCCAAAAAATGTTTTACTTCTTTCTTTTGAACGATCTTTAGCTTTCAATCCTTCTGCCCAACCTATTTTTTTACCTTCGCACTTACAACCTTGACCGATAATATACATTGGTGGTGGCTTAGGAAGCTCGTTTTTTCTGACAAGTGTTGGCAAATTTTTAAGCCATAGACAAGTCCTTTTTTGTTTATAGTTTTCTACATCGTCAACGCTTTCAGCAAAAAAGTACGGATGTATTATTTGGTCCGCTTTGCGAAAATGCGTATTCATGTATCCAACAGGATTCTCAACGCAGATTTTATCGCAATCGGCATTTATGAAACGTAGAAAAAACTCAACAGCTTTATCACGCTGTTTTACTCTTTCAGCAACTTTTTCGGGCGAATTAAGCCTTAACGAATAACTACGATTACCCGCAACAGATAAATATGTGCATGGTGGATGAGCAATCAACAAATCCCATTTATTTACCGTATGTATCTGACCGTCACAAGTAAAAAAATCAGTATTTCCATTGATAATATCCAATGCATCATTACAAATATGCCATTCAGGGTGACCGCCTGAGCATGGAATAACATCACAACTATATGCTTCATGTCCTTTTCTTCTGAAAGCTATGCACACTCTTTGCGATTCTTCGCAAGCAATTAATACTTTCATGTTTATTTAATCCTCCTCGTCCGTATCGGAGTGTTCGATTATCTCGGTCATTGACCTCAAAGCCTTTGCACATCTGTCACGACCAAAGCCGAAATCCTTGTGCAAAGCATACAGCATTGTTTTAAATACTCTGCGCGTGATGTCTTTGTTTTCTTTTTCTCGGATTTGCTCATACGCATTTTTCGCAATCCGTTCAGCTTCCTGTTTGAGCTGTTTCGGGATCTTAGGTGGTATTCTCGCTTTCAATGCTTTCTCTCCTTTCAAATTCACAGACAAAGCCTGTGCTTATGGGCTTGCAAAACCTGCAATGCTTACAGCAGTAAACGCAGATGTACGCCCCAAATCGTTCGTTTACCGCCGCATGTTTGCACCGCTGAATCTGCAATCCTCCGTACAAATTTCTGCATATTCCGCATTGCTTTTTGTTTTTATAAAAATCAGTAATTTTCATTTATTCCCGTGAACCTCTGATGATTTCCGTCAAACACAAAACTGATTCTGCCCGTCCAGCCGAACTTGTTCTTATCAAGTAACACCTCTGTTTGGGCGGGATCATTGTTTGCCTTGTCAAGCACATACGGTCTGTGCAGAATAAAAATGTAGTCGCCGTCCTGTTCCAACGCTCCCGACTCTCTGAGATCGGACATCGTGGGGGCATTTTTCCCCTCTCGTGTCATCTGTGACAGAGCGATAATTACGCAACCCGTCTTTTTGGCAACCCTTTTAAGCTCGGCGGAAATGTAATTGATTTTTACTCGGTCATCTGCAAAACTTTTCACCGACTGCACAATTTGAATAAAGTCGATAACGACAACATCGGGCTTGACCTCGACAATTTTTGAGCAGATATTTTCGATGTTATAGACATCATCAAGCACAAAAACATAGTCACGCATTGCATTGATTTGGTTCTCAATTTCAATAGCTCTGTCGGCAAGATTCCGCTGTTTGGCAAAGTCCGAATAATCAATATTGAGCATATCAGACATCATTCGTTCAAAGACCATTTCAGCGGTCATTTCAAGGCTGAAAACCAGTGAGCGGATTTTTCGTCTGAACTGATTGCGGACAATATTCAGAGCGAATGAAGTCTTACCTGTTGACGGTCTTGCGCCCACAATTGCGAAAGTCCCCCGTTCAAGTCCGTTTGCAACAACATCAATATCTGCAAATCCCGTTTTGATTAACTGCTTTTTTCTGAGTAGTGAATCGAGAAATTTGTCGGCATTTTCCTTAGCCTGCTGTTCGGTAGTGCCGATTTGCATTCGGCTTTGCTCATCTTCAATTGCTTTCTGAACATTTCCGATTGTCACATCGTCCGAAAAAATCAGCCTGCCGAGGTTGTCTTTAAGCCGTTTTTTGCTCGCCCATTCTTTAAGGCAGTCTATGTAGTCGTTGATCATAGACGGAGCAACTGCCGATTCGCAACATTCAAGCAAGAGTCGCTTGCCGTTTTCGTCAAGATTTGACAGCACCTTGATTTTGTCGATTCTGCCGTAGGATTTATAGACCTCGTTTATAATCTCAAAAATGTCTACAAAGACACTTTCAAAATCATCGGCAGAGAGCAACAGCATTTTATCACTCAGTTCCTCTTCATACTGAAAAATCAGACCGAGAACGGCTTTTTGATACTCAATCCCATTCGTCATTTTCTTCGGCCTCCTTTTTTAAACGGAGAAATTCCTCACGACTTATTGTCGGCACTCCATCGTATGCTCCGGAGGCATATGTCTTATGTTCTTTTTTCGACCAGGTTTTTAACAATGATTTCCAATCATCAATCGGCTTATCCGCTATCTGCCATTTTCGCTCTTCGTAATAATCAAAAAACTTCTTTGCATCAACATTCAGATTTTCAGTGCGGACAAACTGTTTGACCTCCGAAAAAGAGGGGATATCTCTTTCTTCCCTTCTTTTCCTTTCTTTCCCTTTCTTATATTGTTGCCGATTGACTGCCGATTGACTGCCAGCCGACTGCCGATTGACTGCCGAATCGTGTGCCACTTTTTGATACTGATTGTAATTAAACACAGTAATAATCGAATATTTTGAAGTAGTTTTGACTGCCACTTCGCCTGTCGCTTTTAAGTGGTCTAATGCGGTTCTTACATTTTTAAGTGAAAGGTTAAGTTGTTCCGCAATGCGTTTCTGGCTTGTAACCCACTGTCCTCTTTTTACCGTAATGTTTTCAAAATCGTGATCGTAAACATTTGCATTAAGGAGAATATGTACAAACACACGCATTGTGTTGGCATCCTGATACCATCGCCACGATTGGATTTTACGGCTTAATTTGATAAAAGTGTTATCCATTTTCCAACCGCTCCTTCATTTCTCTATACAGGATTTCTCTGATGATTTTTCCACTTGTTTCCTCTTTGCAGAAGATTATTTGGCAATTGTACCTTGCAAGCCAAGCAAATAAACTTGCAGTTAATGCTTGCGGAGACATCTTACTTCTGTAACTGCCATTATAGGCTTTTTCCCAGTTTGCGTTTTCAATAAGCAAATAAACTTTCGCACCTGCCGATTTTGCCCGTTCAAATTCCCTTGTGAAGCGTTTTCTGTCCTTGCAATAGCAGGCACAGAGTTCATCAAGGTTCATTTTCCGTTCAATCGACACAGAGCTTGAAATGTCAAACTCCGTGCCGTTGTCGAGTGTTGTTTTCGCCGAATAGTCGCCAAAGTCAAGTTTTTGCCGGACAAACGAAAGTCCCGTCTGTCTTATTCTTCTGCGAAGCCTGTCAGTGTCCTGCTCTCGTGTGTCAACTATGAGCGTCAAGTTTTTTAACGCTCTGCTTACTTCAAACGGATTCATTTATTAAATGAACGGCAAATCATCGTCAATGGGCATATCGGCAAAGCCCTGATTTGTAGATTGAGCAGGCACAGTCTGTTTGTTCTTGAGAGGCTTGTCCTTTGGTTCTGAATAATTCCCCTGCCTTGCGTCATCAGAAGCGATGAACATAAACGGCTGTGTTTTCCAGCCTGATTTGCCTGTTTCAGTGTTTTCCCATTCCTCATTGCGGACAAGCACACCGATTTCCTTACCTTTAAGTTTGGTTTCGTCCCAATCCCAAGAGTAGCCGCTGTTACTATCTTCAACTGCATTTGTGAAGCTTTTGAATGATTTCTTCGTCCACTCGTCTTTTTCACTTCCGTCATCTTTCGGGACAAAAAGCCTTACAACACCGTGCCATTTCTTGTCCTCTCTGTCCTGACTGCGGTAGTCCTCGGCATAGTAGTTTGCATACTCGCCCTCGGCAATGTCAACGCTCACCCAAAGCATATTGCCAAAGCCGTATTTCTTTTCCTCTGCGCCCATAATTTTGGCTACATAACCGCCTACAGGAAGCTGTTCTCTCTGTGTTACTGCCTGCTGTTTATCCCAATTGTTAATTTTTTTCATCGTTAATTACCTCCATATTGTAGTAGTTTCTAATTTCTTTATCGACCTCTTTAAGGTCGTTGTCGATTTCGTTCGTCGTGAACATTTCCATAGGTGACTTTGCCGATGTCTTACCGTCAGACTGCGTAATGAATCTGTGGCTCTTGCCGTCGGTTGTGCAGTAGAGAACTATCGAAAACAAGCCCTCAACGGTCAGCTGATTGTCGAGCATTTTGCCGATTGTCTTAGCCTTAATTTCGCCCATATCATTGCTTTCACAATGATGTAAAAAATAGACAATTTTATCGTCGGGAAGATTGTTTGATACAAATTCGATCAGCTTTTCAAAATTAAGGGCGATGTCGGTAAACTTGCCGTAACCGACATCCTTCGCTCTGTCAAAGCTGTCAAATGCCATAAGATATTGGCTGTCGTCAATCACGATTGACTTTGCCGAACACCTTAATAACATCTGCTGTGCAAGCGCGTATCGTGACACGCCCCTTTTAGTTGCCTCTCGATTAAGATTGAACGGTTTTATGTCTGAGCGAAACGGCAACGGCTTATTCGCTACATTTATGACGCTGATTTCGTCAGACTTAAAATTTCTCAGGCTTGCGGATTTTCCGCTTCCGCTTCTGCCGAGAACCATAACGGGTATTCCCATAATTATATCCTTTCATTAATTTGTATCGGACAGCCGTCGGGCAATCCGAGTATGTACGGGTTGTAAATCATTCTGTTTGTCAGCCTGCACCAGTAGCGGTTTAAATCGCTTTCTGAGCGACAAAACGGGCAGTAGTGACATTTCACTTTATCTTCGGGAAAATGGACTGTGAGCGAAATCTCGCCGTCTGTGAAGTACGAAACGCCGTTTGGAAACTCCTGCGACATCATTTTCGCCCCCTTGCGTTCAGATCTATCTTGTGGCAGATATAATCGATGAAATCGTAATTCTTAGAGCGTTCGGCTCGGCGATTATCGCGTTCAGATTTATATTCGAGGTATTTTTCGCAGCCGTTGTGACAGCGTTCACTTCTCGTCTGACAGCCATAACACGGAGCTTTTGTTCTTGCCATTTCTCAAGCACCACCAATCGTAGAAGAAATCCATATCATCGAATACCCAGTCACGAACATTTTGAATTATTTTCAATTCGCCTTCACTTTCACTTGGAAGAGGTTTCGGGTCAAATATATTTTTTACAAGATAGTCAAACAAGCTTGTTATCAATACTTTGTGTTCCGGTTTGTTGCTTTCTCTGCAAAATTCAAGGTTAAAGGCTTCTTGAATAATAAGGTCTTTAGCTTCAAACACTTCACTCTCGTTGCGGTTGTAGCAATAGACATACCAAATCACGAAAGCGTTGACATCAGAGTTTTCTACGCTTTTCTTAAAGCAGTCATAACACTTACCGTCGAATAATCTTCCGAAATCAAAGTCTTCAAGAACTTCTTTTCGTCCGCAGTCCTCGCAGGTAAAAAGTTCTTCAAACTGCCAGTCGTGGCACTTCGGACATTCTTTCGGCTGTTCATCATCAACCCATTCATTGTTGCAATTTCTGCACCAAAATTCCATTTTTTCAACCTTCCTTCTTGATTTTTTAATCAATAAAGGATATAATCAAAGTGGTTATATTGTTTATATCCTTACTATCCGTTGAGGCTTTGCAGAGCTTCAGCGGATTTTTCTTTGCAATTGCAATTAATATTTAACATTGATATAATCCAACACCCTTGCCCAGCCGTATCTTTCGCCTGTTTTATCATCTGTGCAGCAGTTATACATCCAATACTCCCACTCTTTAGGATTTCGCTCTTTAAGTAAGTCAAATCTATGAGGGCGCTTTTCTAGGTGCAAGCCAAATCCGCACATTGAGCAACCTGTTCTTTGAGCCTTGGTTGTGTACAAAGTACCATCTTCTTGCCTCTCGATTTTTCCGTATATTTCGGGAACAGGAACATTTAAATCAAGAGCAAGTTGCAAAATGTCCTGTCTGTTAAAAATCGCAAACGGTGCTGATCTGATTGTAGATTTACCAAAATAATTACAACCATTTATCATTAAGGATTTAGCTCTTCTTCCGCCTTCGGAAGCCATCAAGCCAAGATAAGGCACGCTGTTATGTTCTTTTGCCCAAGTGTCACAAGGCTTTTCTTTTAGATAATAGCAGCATTTTGATGACACTTTGAAATTTGGAATTTGATAATTTGTACCCTCTTCATTGTTCGCATAACCGCCGAACTTTTCAAGCCATTTTTGCGACATTTTCATACGACTGTTTTTTTGATAACCGCCATAAGCCCCTGTTTCGCCTGTTACAATAGCGTGTCGAACAGTTTTGTTTTTTTCGGTCGGATTTGCAAGTAATTCAATCTTGGAAGCAATTTCTTTTGATAAGACAGGAAATCCAAACTCCTGAATTATATCCTGCTTAGTCCAGCGGTGTTCTTTTCCTGCACCGTCAACATACCGAACTGATGGCTTTAACCTTTCAATTCCGAGCTCTTTATGTATTTTTTGAATACTCGAATCTTCAAGATAAGAAACGCTGATTCCTGGGGCATGGATTCCGATCGACTTTAAAAAGATAAATAATGTAATGCTATCAAGACCGCCGACCGAAACGTGATAGTTTAATTCTCGTCTATCGCATTCTTCAGCAAATTCTCTCGCTCTGATAGTTGCATACTTAACTTTAAATTCATAATCCTGTTTTTGCTTAACAATGAAATCAGAGATTTTTCTCTGTCCGTCAATTCTTTCCATTCGTTCAAAAACATTTTCTTTCATTTCTTCACCCCCACACATTCAAAACCGAAGGATTCAGATTCAGGCGTTTCAAAGGCTTTGAGCTTGCGTTTTAGCTCTCTGTTTTCGTGACGATAACCGCTTGACGCTGTTTTCTCGAGTGCAAGGTCCGTTCTTGCGTTTCTTAGCTCAATGCTGAGATGTCTGTTCTCTGCTCTGAGGTTTTCAATATCTTTGAGTAGTTTTCTGCGTGTTCTGAAATCTTTAAATGCCATTTTTCAATGCTCCTTTAACTTAAAAAGTCTGCTACTCTGGCTTTTGAAATACTGTTTCCTGTTTTTCTTTCGCCGAAAATCCTTGAAACGGTTTTCTTGCTTTTTTGCAAATATGTTGCTACTTCATCGTAACTCAACAATTCTTTGCCAGGAAATTTTTCGTCAAGCCTTTCAAGATTTCTGCGAAATAATGGCTTTTCTCTCGGCATATGTACACCTCCTTACTTTACTTTTTCAACCTTGACGCCTTCCTGAATTTCAATTCTCGGAAGGGCAAACTCAATGCACATTCTCGCAAGCTGTGAGATGTAAATTCCTGTCTTGTCCGAAATCTCGTTAAGCTCCTTGAGCGTGTCATTATCGACAACCGCTCTGATTGTGTTGCCCTCTTTAGGCGTCAACGGCTTTACGATTGGTACAATCAATCTGTCTGACATATAAACTCCTCCTAAAAATAAATATTACTCATCATCTGATTTTGGAAAATGATAATGATAGATTGTGTTGCCGTTAATATCAGTTTCAATTGTGCAGTCACCTCTGTAATCGCTTTTCAGCAGATTCATAAATTCTGCGATTTCATCGGGTGTGCCTGTTATCTGCATTGTTATCACCTGCTTTCTGTTTTACCTATCTTGATTTCTACACCTAAAGCCGTTAAGAGCCTGTCGGCATTTTCAAGAGAAATACTCTTCTTTCCTTTCTCCCAATACTGAATAGCTCTTTTAGTAAAGCCCGATTTCTTAGCAAGCTCACTTTGCGAAAGACCTTTCTGTTTTCTGCTTTTGAGCAATATTTCAGCAAATTCATTGATGTGCATTGATTTCACAGTCCTTTTGTGTTATACTATATTTAGTGGTGAACCCCAATTCACTAACTATATACAGAAAGCGAGGTGAAATTAATATGAATCATTCATCACTTAAGAAAAGTTTAATAATAGCTATGTCTTGTATCCCGGAAGTCGAAGGTTTAGAAGAAAACAACTTGATATTAACAACTTCTGCCGGAATCATTTCAGGTAAAGTGCCGTCTGAGCAGGAAATAGACGATGAAAAATCTTTGTGCAGTGTTTTCTATAAGATTTGCGATAATACTAAAGAAGAATACTTTAAAAATATTTCTTCTACAGATTCTGAACCTGTAATTGTTGGTAATGATGGTTACATAATCTTAAAAGATGTAAAAATAAGGTCAACATCGTCCAATACAATTACTCATATGCCTTTTATGGTTGTATTCTATGACCAAATTATCGGCGTTACTATTGGAAATATTAACTGATGTTACTTTTGTTTGCTGACTTTGTACTTGCAATACAAGGTCAGCAATTTCTTTTGATGTACCTTTTACTGTTATTTCCACTATATCACTCCATTCCTACGCTGTTTTCTGCTGTTCGGCAAAGTCCGTTTAATGGGACTGTGATTGTGGTATTATTGATTGTGTGGGTGTTGGTTTAGTTATTAGTTTTATCACGCTTTAAGCGTAATTCGGAGCCAAAAAAAATAAAATCAATCGGGAAATCGTAAAGTTCACCGATTTTATGAACCATATCCCAGTCAGGAACATTAGCACCACTTTCGTAGTTTTGAAGAGTTCTTTCATTGATTTTAAGTCTTGAAGCGGCTTCTTTCTGCGAATATCCTGCATTTACTCTTGCCGCCGCAAGTGTGATTTTAGGATAATTAACTTTGGTGTTGAGCATTTCGTCACCTCCTTACAGCTCTAATAATATCACGCTAAAAGCGTAATGTCAAGCTAAAAACGAAATATTTTTAAAAATATCTTGATTTTTTTACGCTTTTAGTGTATGATTTAGATAAATAAAAGGTAGGTGTTCAATATGACAGATAACAGTGAAATGAACAAAAAGATATTCGCTAAAAATTTCAATTATTATCTTGCCATAAATAATAAAACTCAGGCTGATATTGTTTCAGACTTAAAAATCACAGCCTCAACAGTTTCAGACTGGGCAAATGCAAAGAAGTATCCACGAGTAGATAAAATGCAAATGCTTGCAGATTATTTCGGAATACTTAAATCGGATCTGACGGAAGAACACGCAACATCAAAACTTACTGATGATGTAGAACTTCAGGAATACCTTGAAGAACTCAAAAACAGAAGTGAAATGCGTATGCTGTTCAGCCTTGCAAAAGGTGCTACAAAAGAAGATGTTGAAAAAGCTGTTCGTATCATTGAGGCATTGCAAAAGGATGAATGATTATTGGACGATATTTATATTAGAGGAATCGAACTGCCGCTGACTGTAAAAGGTGTTACTGTTGTGGATTCAGACGGTAATTTCAATGTTTACATAAATATTTTATTAAGTCATGCTGTTCAGCAAAAAGCAACAAAACACGAATTGAAACATATTAAATCAGGACACTTTTATGATTATGAGCCTGTTGTTTATAACGAACTTGAGGCTAATGCAATTTAGATAAGGAGTAGAATTATGGGATTTTTAGATACATTCAAAGGCAAACAGTATAAACAACAGTCCGAAAATCTGCAAGCTGAGCTTGACCGTTTGAAAAGCACTTTCACTCCTGAAATGCGTAATGCAAGCGAACTTATGAAACTTACAGATAAGCTGAATGATGAAATCCGTTCGTTAAATCAGACTATATCCGACCGCAATGAAACAATTTCTTCGCTTGACAGTCAGATTTCAAGCCTGAATGACGCTATTAAATACAGACAGGACGAAATCATAAACCTTGACGGGCAAATTGAAATACAGAGTTTTGGTCTGTACACCCCAAAATATGATTTTGCTTCTTCCGATATATACAAAGACAGGCTCACGGAAATTCGCAATAAACAAAAAGCCCTCATAAAAGAGGGCAAAGCCGTAAACGGTAATATGAATTGGACCGTAAACGGCAGTAATGCACAGGGCAAGAAAATGGTTAAGGATATGCAAAAACTCCTTTTAAGAGCCTTTAACAGCGAATGTGACGAGCTTATCGACAAAGTTAAGTACAATACTTTTGATACTGCACATAAGAGAATGCAAAAATCTTATGAAGCCATTTCAAAACTCGGTAAGATAATGGATGTTGCCATTACATATAATTATTTTATGCTGAAATATGATGAGCTTTGTCTTGCTCTTGAATACAGAAAGAAAAAACAGGACGAAAAGGAAGAACAAAAGGAGATCCGTGCAAGACTTCGTGAGGAAGCCAAACTTCAAAAAGAAATTGAAGAAGCACGCAAAAAAATCAAGAAAGAACAAAACCATTATCAGAATGCTCTTGAACATATCAACAAACAGCTTGATTCTGCAAGTGAGGACGAAAAAGCAGAACTTCTCAAAAAGAAATCCGAAATTGAGTCCGAGCTTACCGAAATTAACAAGTCAATTGAAGATATTGATTATCGTGCCACAAACGCAAAGGCAGGCTATGTTTACATCATTTCAAATGTCGGTTCATTCGGTAAAGATGTGTATAAAATCGGTATGACACGCAGACTTGAACCACAGGAGCGTGTTGATGAACTCGGTGACGCTTCTGTTCCGTTCAATTTTGATGTTCACGCAATGATATTTTCTGACAATGCACCGGCTCTTGAAGCGGCACTTCATAAGGCTTTTGAAAACAGAAAACTGAATATGGTAAACACTCGAAGAGAATTTTTCAATGTCACACTTGAAGAAATTGAAGATGTTGTAAAGAAAAATTATGATAAAACTGTTGAGTTCACAAGACTTGCTCCTGCCGAACAGTATTATGAATCTCAAAAAATGCGTGAACAGTACAAATAATAGAAAGGTGTGTTATCTATGGTATGTAAAAATTGCGGTGCAAATGTCGGCAAAGAATACAGACTTTGCCCTTACTGTATGTCCGAACTTGAATATCCCGAAAACAAAGCAGAACAGCAACCAATTATTATTCAGAATATAATCAATAATCAGCCAAATGTGGCAACCTCTGCCCCTCCGACTGTATCTAATCATCAGTTGTGCAGTCCTAAAGATAAAAGTATGGCATTGATTTTGTGTGTTGTTCTCGGTATGCTCGGCGCTCATTGCTTCTATGCAGGTAAAGCAGGTATGGGTATCCTCTACCTCTTCACAGGTGGACTTTTCGGCATAGGCTGGATTGTTGATATAATCAGAATTGCCGCAGGCTCATACACCGACAGCCATGGTCTGCCGATTAAATAAGCAACATAGAATAACTAACATACGAAAGAGGGCATACTATTGAATATTGAGCAAATGCGTTTGCTTTGCAGAGATGAAAACATACAAATGACAGATCATGTTTTCAAGCGGTGCAGAGAACGAAAAATTAAACTTGACGATATAAAGCGTTGTATTATGTACGGTGATATTATCGAGGATTATCCCAATGATTTTCCTTATCCGTCTGCTCTCGTACTTGAGTGTAAGGTTGGCAAACCTCTTCATGTGGTGGCAGGTGTCGGAAACAATCTTCTATGGATAATCACAGCATACGAACCAAGCCCCGATAAATGGGAAAGTGATTTAAAAACAAGAAAGGAGCAATAACTATGACTTGCTTTTATTGTAAAGGTGATATGGTTGACAGCACAACAACCTATGTTGAGGATTTGGGCAACTGCATTGTCATCATTCGCAATGTTCCTTGTTCAAAGTGCAGTCAGTGCGGAGAAGTATCCTACAACGGTACTGTATTAAGAGAGATTGAACAGATTATTGACAACCTCAAAAATTCCCTTACTGAGGTTGCTATCGTAAACTATAAGCCAAGTGTAGCTTAGAATAAACCAAAATAAAAAAACCGCCCTGCTCGACTGGTCCTCGAACAGAGCGGAATCACCTACACAGGGTGCAGATGACGCAATTAAACGCAAGATAATTGTATCACAATCCCTTGTGTTTTTCAAGTAATTTAAAGCACAAGGGATTTCTGCACCCTTTTTTAAGCAAAAGGAGTGTATTAAATGCGTTGTAAAAAATGTAAAAAGCAAATTCCGGACAAATCTAACTTCTGCAATTGGTGCGGAACAGCAGTTGTCAAGAAACCGCACAGAAGAGCAGACGGAAACTATGAAAAATCAATCTGCATAAACGGCAGGCGAAAAACCTTTTATGCCAAGACCGAACGAGAGCTTACAAGGAAAATTGCAATGTACAGTGCTGAGCAGGAGCGTAGTAAACGATTTGATGAGCTGGCAGAGGATTACAAGGATAATTATCTTCCTGAGCTTTCCCCTACTACACAGAAAAGTTACAATACTATTCTTGATAAGTTTACAGATGAATTTAAAGGTCGTGCGGTAAATGAGATTAAGCCGTCGGATATTCAGAAGAGTATTGACAACCTTTCAAGAACATATACTGCGAAAACAAAACGAAACTACCTTGCCACATTGTCAAGTGTATTCTCTTTCGCTGTGAGAGCCTCAGAGTACGGAATTGACACTAACCCTTGTAACTATATTAAAATTAAAGGAAAGCCGTCCACGGAGCGTAGAATAGCCACAGATGAAGAGATTAAAATAATTTGCAGGAATACAAAAGTTCATTTTGGGTTGTTCGCATTCTTCTTGCTGACAACGGGTTGTCGCAGGTCAGAGGCTTTGGCTCTCAAATATGAGGATATAGACTTTAAGAATGATGTCATACATATAACAAAGTCGGTCACTTGGGAAAAATCAATCCCTGAATTGAAAGCTCCTAAGACAGTTAAAGGCATTCGTGATATTTTTCTTGTACCGCACTTGAAAGATGTACTGCCAAAACGAAAAAGAGGTCTTATCTTCCCTTCTTCCAAAGGTCAGTTGATGACGGAGTGTCAATATGCTATTGAATGGCATAAATATTGTGCTGAATCGGGATTAGATGATTATGCTAATGAAAACAACCTCTCTCCCTTGACTGCTCATTGCCTTAGGCACAATTATGCTACGATACTTAACGAAGCAGGCATTGACACAAAACAGGCTATGCAGTTGCTCGGTCATGCAAATGAGGCAACCACAAAAGATGTTTATACAGCGATAACTGAAAGAAAAAATAAATCCGACAAAGTTCTTGTAACGGAAAAATTTGAAAAACGCATTCAGGAAATCACCGCAGCCGACAACCCTTGATTTTACGAAACTTTTACGTAACTTGTATGTATTTTGATGTCTTTTTGTGTCCTGTACTGACACTCTGAAAGCAAAAGAAAAACAAGCCGAAAGTTCAGTGTTCATCGAACAATCGGCTTGTTTTCTTAACTTTTTTTGAGAATCTCAAAAAGTCACAATTTGGCGGAGACGGAGGGATTCGAACCCTCGTCCCTCAAGGGGCATCATGATTTCGAGTCATGTCCGTTATGACCACTTCGATACGTCTCCGAATATTGGTGATTTACCTCGTTTATTGTACTTGTTTTTTGTGTGATTGTCAAGCAAAATTACACAAATTTGTAAATTTTAAATTTAATCCGTAAAAGCATAAATAAGTGACTGCGAATATTATATGAAAACTTATACCTGATTTTGCGGACAGTTTTTCCTTGAAAATTATGTATAAAAAGATTATTGAAACAACCATACTCAATTTATCAATCGGCACAACTGCACCTGCGGAATCGTCTTGCAAGACTTTGTATCAGCAGAGTCTTGAACAGCCTGTTGCAGCACAAGAAAGGCAGATATAGGCAAATTAGACTGTTTTCCTTTTGCAAAAATAAGCAACCTAGCAATTATAAGCAACGCTTAAGCGGATTGATGTTCCGAAATTTGATTCTCTTTCTTCTATGCTTTTAGGGTGTATTTTCCGTTTTTGATTATAACAAAATCCTTTGCCATAAGTTTGTGAAGAAGTTGCTTCGATTTTTTATGACTTATTCCGAGAAGTTCGGAAATTTCTTTTGAAGTTACCGTAATGTTGTCAGTAATGTATGAAATTACGGCATTCTGTCTGTCTGTTTCAATATCAGGACGGTTTTGTAAAATTTGAGTATTAGTTGAATTACTTTCGGGAACAAACGAAAGCTTTAGGGTGATGCTTTCGGGTTTGAAACTTTCTTCAATGACCGGCAGAACAAATCCGTGGCTTTTCCAAACGGAAAAGATATTAGAAATACCGAAGCCGTCGTTACTGCCGATTCCTATCAGATTAAACATACGCATAATTGCCGTGTTTCTGGGGTCGGATATACCACCCGCTCTTGCGGCGTTGAGTTCAACTCTAAATCCGCCGGGATTGGACATTGTAATGCTTTCATCGTCTTTTATAACAGCAACACCGTTTGACCCATAATAGTCGGCATTTATAAGGCAGTTTGCAAGAGCTTCCTGCAAGGCAGTTGTAATCAGTGTAATGTCTGATTTTATATTTACTGTCTGTTTTATATCGGATGATATTTTTTCGAAGACCTTTGTAAAGAAATCATAAAGATTTTCACAGTCTGAATTTAAATCTGATGAAATAATTGTGTGTTTATCATCTTGTGTTGTTTCCTTATATTCAAGACAATAGGATGGGTATTCTTTTTTGATGAACTCTGACTTACCGAACATAAGAAGTCCTGCGGCTGTGGGGTGAAATAGAAGGTCGTCCCCTGCTCCGATTGCTCCTATTGCCTGCAAGAAATCTTTATCCGACAAATTTTGAAGCCGATTATTTGGCTTAACAGTTGACATTTTAATTCGGTAGCTGTGGAGTGAATCGGTATTAAATACGGAAACAGTCAAACTTTGGATAATATTCATATCCTGAGTTTTAATCTCGGAATCACGCACCATAGCGTTAATTTGATCGGGTGTACAACGGTAGTCACCCTCGCCGTTTCTTCTGTATGAATTATGAATACTGCCGTCAAGATACACGGGACGGTCAAATCTTTTTGCTTTTGGCACTGTAATAACGATAATATGCTTATTTTCAATTTTTTGCACATAAACATCATCATATGAAAGAATGTTTGTGCTTACTTTTTGAATATCGTTTGCTATCTCCCAAAATTCCTCAATAAGTTCATCCGGATCGGGAAGATTTACGGGATGAAGTGATTTGTCCCTGTATTCTTCTACACCTAAAAGTATAATTCCTCCGAGTGTATTTGCAAATGATGAATATGTTTCCCACAAGCTTTTAGGTAATCCGCCTGTTGCCTTTTTTGCCTCTATTCGATTGTTTTCTCTGTATTTTTCAATGTTGTTGAGGTCAATCACATTCATCCCTCCTTTATCCTACAAAATAATATTACAGTATAGTTTTTAATATGTCAACGCAGAAAAGGAACAAACATTACAGTTGTTCCTTTTGCGTTTAGTGTTATATTTAATTGAGTTTCCAATTACTGCTTTCGGATTGTAAGTTCATCATATGAACAAATATTCCGTTTGACTTTTTAAGACTTGCTGCTGTGCCTTCTTCGGCAACAACACCGTCTGACAAAACTACAATTTTGTCTGCACCTGCAACTGTTCTCATTCTGTGAGCAATTACAATTACGGTCTTATTTTTGATAAGTTTTGAAAGAGCTGTTTGAATAAGAGTTTCGTTTTCTACATCAAGCGACGCTGTGGCTTCATCAAGGAGGATAATCGGAGAGTCTTTAAGAAATGCTCGTGCAATTGAAATACGCTGTCTTTCACCGCCTGAAAGCTGACAGCCATTTTCGCCAATGTCCGTATTGTAACTGTCGGGAAGTTTTGAAACAAATTCATCACAGTTTGCAAGTTTTGCGGCAAGGAGAACTTCTTCATCTGTTGCGCCCTTTTTACCGAGTCTGATGTTTTCCATAATAGTATTATTGAATAGGATTACATCTTGGAAAACAATTGAATAGAGTGACAAAAGAGTTTCAGGTTCAATCTTAGAAATATCCATACCGCCAACGGTGATTTTACCATGGTTAATATCCCAGAATCTTGCGGCAAGTCTTGATACTGTAGTTTTACCGCCGCCGGATGGACCGATAAGAGCGGTAACTTCACCCTGCTTGGCTGTGAATGAAACATCTTTGAGAACATTTTCATTGTTATTGTACGAGAATTCTACATTTTTAAATTCAACATCATAGCCTTTGTTCGTAAGCTTTGTGTTACCTGTTTGAACATCATGATCGAGAATTTCGTTCATTCTTGCAACATTTGTGCTTGTGCTGATAATCGCGGCAAGATTCTGTATAGCTGACTGCATTGGGTCATAGAGCCTTGATACAACAAGCAAAAACATAAAGAATGTAAGAATATCAAGTTGTCCGTTTACGAATAAAATTGAGCCGATAAGTGCTGTTGTGGCAATGCCGAGTTTTAGGACAAGTCCTGCCGATACAACAAATACTGACGTGCCAAATTCGTTGATTATTGTGCGTTTTTCTACATTTTCAATCTTTGTGTCAAGACCTGCCATATATGACTGTTCTGCGTTATTTGCCTTTAAGTCCTGAATTGTTTCAATACATTCCTGAATTCCGTCTGCACAAGCCATTTTTGCATCCATAGACTTGCGGTTTAAACTCTTCTGAACTTTTGATGACAAACCGATTATCGTAAATGCAACAGGAAGAACCCAAAGAGAAGCAATTGCCATTCTCCAGTCGAAAAAGAAAAGGCTGATTGCGATCACTGCGGTTGAAATCATAGCTCCTATAAACGGTGGAATGAAATGAGAAAATGCTGTTTCAAGGTATGTACTGTCTGCCATAATTGTGCTTGTGAGGTCGGCAAGGTCTTTTTTGTCAAAGAATGAAAGAGGTATTTTTCTCAACTTTTCGGCAAGTGTAATTCTTCTTGTGCCTGTTTCAACATATGTTGCAAGAAAGGTTGAATTGTATTGCCAATATGTTACTGCAAAAATTAGAGCAAGTGCTATGATACAGCCTGCAATGTAGAACCATATCTTTTCGGATTTTATACCGCCGTTTAGTAAATCATTTACGAAAAAGTAAAGTAAACCTACAGGAAACATAAATGAAATGTTCTGTACAGCACAGGCGATTATACCTTGAATAAGGTCTTTTGCGCCTCTTTCCGAAAGAGCAAATTTATGCTGAAGCTTTTTAATCATCATTTACCCTCCTTTGAAACTTTCCAGTTTATTGATGAAATATAGTTTTTCATCATTTTTGCATATATTCCGTCCTTTGAAACGAGTTCATCATTTGTACCTGATTCGGCAATCTTGCCACCTTCAAGCACATAGATTTTATGGGCATTTGCAATGGTAGAAAGTCTGTGCGCAATCATAATGACGGTTTTGTTTTTTGCAAGTTCATTTATTGCCTGCTGAACTTTCGCCTCGTTATCGGGATCTGCAAAAGCGGTAGCTTCGTCAAGAATAAGAATAGGAGCATTTTTGAGAATAGCTCTTGCAATGCTGATTCTCTGCTGTTCGCCGCCTGAAAGGTATGTGCCGTGTGTTCCGATTACTGTGTTGATACCTTCAGGGAATTTCTTAATTATGTCATCGCATTGTGCTTTATGAATGGCTTGAACTACTTCATCATTTGTAGCGTCCGGTCTTGCCATTTTGACATTATCAAGAATTGTGCCTTTTATTAATCGGCTGTTCTGAAATACAAATGATACTGTATTCATCAAAACGGTTTTGTTAATGTTCTTGACATTTATATTTCCGATAAGTACCTCTCCCTCATCTGCATCAAAAAATCTGCTTATAAGGTTTGCAAGCGTTGTTTTACCGCCGCCTGACGGTCCTACAAATGCAACAGTTTCGTTTGGCTTAATTGTAAGTGACACATTGTCAATTGCCTTTTTGGCTTTATCATTCTTATCGTATCTGTAAGAAACAGATTTGAGAACAACGGAATTGTCTTTAGGTGTTTTTTCATCTGTGCTTTCAAGCGGCTCAAGATTAAGAATTGAGTCAATTCTCTTGAGTGAGTCTGTAACAAGCATTGTATTTTCACTCTGGAACATTATTTTTGTCATTGTAACGGTTAATACAGGAGTTATGATAATATAGAATAAAATGCTGAGAATTAAATCGGTTGTTACTCCGCCTGAAGTAAACCACATACCTGCAACAAGGATAAATGCAAAAATTCCGTTAATAAGCATTGTAAGAATACACATTGGTTTTCTCATACTCTCGGTATAAGAAATTGCCCATGTGCTGTAGTTGTCAATAGACTTTTTGAAACGGTGAAATGAAAAAACAGACTGACCGAAAGTTTTTACTACAGGAATTCCTCTTACATACTCAACAGCTTCATTTGACATATCTTCAAGAGCATTCTGATATTCTTCCATTTTAGTTTTAAGTGTAGGTCCTGTCATCTGTGTGAACATAATAAAAAAACTCAGCAAAATAGGAATTAAGCAAAAAAGACCGAATCTCCAGTCAAAGAAAAAGATCATAAACAAAAGTCCTATAGGTGTTATGTAAGCTGTCACCATATCGGGTAGCTGGTGAGCGAGGTATGTTTCTGTTGCGGTGGAACATTCATTTACAGTCTTTCGTACTTTACCGCTTCCGAGAGCTTCAAGGGTTCCGAGGGGTAACTTAATGATGTGGTGCATCATATCTTTTCGCAGATTTGTCTGAACCCGAAAAGCTGCTTTGTGCGAACATAAAAGTCCTGCAACATAGATTAAAAATGCGGCAGCGGCAAATATTACTGCCATCCATCCGTTGTGTACAAGACTTGTTGCCTTTGAAAAGTCAGGCATTACTTCAAGTACTTCTTTGACAATCTTCCAAAGATAATAGTAAGGAACAAGTGCAAACACAGCACTGATTCCCGAAAGAATCCAGGAAGCATAAGTAAAGTATTTGTGATTTCCTGCGTAGGACATAAGTCTTGATAAATTCGATTGCTTTTTCAAGAATAGATCTCCTCCAAGTTGATAATTTGTATATCTGATACGAAAACGCTGCAGTCGTTTTCGGTTATCATTCAAATTCAGGTTAGTTATTGCTAACTGCTATTCAAAAATAATAGGGCTTAATCCTGCCCCATTATTTTCATCCAACCTGCCGTATAGAATTCACGCATTTCTTTGAGATAAAGTTTCGCGTCTTCAATCGGCATTTCGTGGATTATAAGTTCAAAATAGGTATTGAACATACCCGTAATAATCATATGCTCAAGTTTAGTATCAATTTTTGGCGACGGTTTTCCGAGTCTTTTAAGCACATTCAAATATTTATGAGTGGCTTCAGCCTCAATTTTAACCATTTCATCTATCATATGAGAAAACTTTGTTCCCTCTGATTTTAATAAAATCAGCTTAAAAACATCGAGATTGTCATAGCAATACAAAAGTCCGTCATACATACAATTACCTGATATACTCGCCATATTGTCAGGTTGTGATTCTTCAGGAAGACTTGCAAATTCATTTTGTGCGGTTCTGTACATACTAATAATTTTATTATAGTGCTTCCCTACAATTGCTTCAAAAAGTCCCTCTTTGTCGCCAAATCTGGTATAGATTGAACCTGTTGTTGTGTGTGCTTCGGCGGCAATTGTTCGCAGAGAGGCATCAGCATAGCCTTTGTTCAGAAATTCTTTTGTGGCACAGGCTATAATATTTTCGTAAACGCCCTCAATTTGCTTTGCCAAATGAAACACTCCTTAGTTTATCTTAACATTTTGAACATTCCCGGACCATCCCGGTCGCACGGCTTGCTCAATGCAAGGCAACTCCCAACCTACCGATCTGTACAAACTTTCAAAAAGTTTTGGCGTAAGAGTTTCGAGTGAAATTGTGTAAGCTGTCTTATTTTTAGTCACAGAAGTCGCCTCTAATTCATAACATTGTTATGTAACACTGTTATGATTATATAATTAAAATACTCGTTTGTCAACATTTATCAGCAAAAAATAAAAGCACCGCAGAAAAAATCTACGGTGCAATTTAAAGATTCGGTTAAAAACAATTAGTTTTCTCTTCCGAGAAGGTAGTCAACAGACACTTCAAGAATATCGGCAAGTGCAACAAGCTCAACATCTGTTACGAAACGAATTTGACCTTCAAGCTTTGAAAGTCCTGACGCATTCATATCAACGCCGTTGACCTGTAATTGGGCAAGAAGCTCCTTTTGCTTCATACCCTTCTGCTTTCTTACTGCCTCAACTCTGCTTCCTACGAGGTTTCTGTCTCCAAGTTCCTGTTTTCTTAATCTCATTTTCACTCTCTCCCAAATCGTTTTAATTCTTTTTTAAAATTCTTTAAAAACATTGTGATGTTATTATAATACTAAAAAGGAAAAAAAACAAGGGGTTTTTGTAAATAAATTTAAAAAATTGAAATTTTTTCGGAAATTTGGTTACAAATTGAAATATAATAGTTACAATGTACCTAATGAGCGGTAATACCATAAGGATAGTTGTGCAAAATTTACAACGCTTAATTCTCAATAAGAACGAATATTTTGCGTAAAGCTTTGGCTCTGAATACAATTTCGCAAATTAGTTCCTTGGCAGAAATAACAGTTACAAAATATTACAAATGAGAAATCTAAGTTTCAAAAAGAAAAACGCCCTCACTTAAAAGAGCGTTTATACCTATTATTGATTTATTTATGCTTTGAAATTACCGTTTTCGATGTCTGTAATCATTGACACACGGTTTTCGTGTCTGCCGCCTTCATAAGGTGTGTTAAGGAAGATATCGGCAAATTTAACAGCATCTTCCTCGCTTGTAACTCTGCCGCCCATACAAAGGATATTTGCGTTATTGTGTCTGCGAGTCATTTCAGCACAAAATTCGTTTGAAACAACTGCGGCTCTGATTCCCTTTACCTTGTTTGCGGCAATCGAGATACCGATGCCTGTACCGCAACAGAGAATGCCTATTGAGCATTCGCCGGAAGTGATTGCAGTTGCTACCTTGTAGGCATAAACAGGATAGTCAACGCTTTCTTCGCTAAAAGTGCCGTACTCTTTGTATTCAAGTCCTTTTTCATCCAGATATTTTTTGATTGCGCAGATAAGGTTATATCCGCCGTGGTCGCATCCGAGTGCTATCATTTTGTTCTACCTCCAAGTTTTTTATTAAGCTCACGCTGTGCCTGAGGCAAGCGGAGATATACCGGCATAAGCTCTTGTGCCGAAACGGTTTGTCCGTTATTTATCATTTCAAATGCAACAAGTGCAGTTGAAGACGCCCTTTGATATTTAAGGTTTACGGGAGCAGACTCTGCATTTTTAATTTCATTACCGATGTATTTACAGGTAATATCGGTACCGTCACCTGCTATGATGATTCTTCCGTCAACAGACAGCAGTTCGCTTTTTAAATCATCAAGCGATAATGCTCTGTCATCACAAAGTCTGGTAACAACTCCGCTTTTAATTTCAAACAATGCATTGTATACCTGTGAACAGCGTGCGTCCATTACAGCGCAAACTATGCAGTCGGTTGAAAGAAAATTATAGGCCATACTCTCAAGTGTTGAAACTGAAACACACGGTATATTATTTGCAAAAGCAAGACCTTTTACTGCCGCAACACCGATTCTTACACCTGTGAATGAACCCGGACCTGCGTTGACTGCAATTGCATCAATGTCGGCTATTTGCGTTTTTGTATTGCTCAAAAGCTGTTCAACCATAGGGATAAGCGTCTGACTGTGGGTAAGACTTGTGTTTATGAAAGTTTCACCGATCAGCTTGCCCTCTTCTGAAAGTGCAACAGATGCAGCTGTTGCAGATGTGTCAACAGACAGAATTTTCAAATTTCAACACCTTCAATTTCAAAGATTCTTTCGTCATCGCTCTCCCCTTTTTCAATCGTTATTCTGATTGCATTTTCGGGAAGTGCGCCTTCAATATTTTCGCTCCACTCAATTACGAGAATACCGTTGTCAATATAGTCAAAAAATCCCGTTGAGTACAAGTCGTCCCACGAATTAACTCTGTACATATCAAAATGATAGATATTGTACTTTCCGCTGTATTCGTTTACAAGGGCGAAAGTAGGGCTTGATACTCCGTCATCAACACCGAGGGCTCTTGCCAGACCTCTTGTAAAGGCGGTTTTGCCCATACCAAGTCCGCCAAAAAGAGCTATTACCTCTGTGCCGTGGAGCTGTTTTGCAATTTTTTCGCCGATTTGCTCAGTTTCATCGGCGCTGTGAGAAATCAATTTTATCATATCAGAAAAGTCCGCTGATTTTACCGTTTTCGTCAACATCAATTTTTTCTGCGGTGGGAACCTTCGGAAGTCCCGGCATTGTCATAATGTTGCCTGTATAGATTACTGCAAAACCTGCTCCGTTTGAAATCGTTACATCTCTTACTGTGATTTCAAAATTCTTTGGAGCACCAAGCTTTGCAGGATCGTCTGAAAGCGAATACTGTGTTTTAGCCACACATACAGGAAGCTTGTTGCCGCCGAGTGCCACAACTTCCTTGATTGCTTTTTCTGCGGCCGTTGTGTAGATTACCTTTGACGCACCGTAGATTTCCTTTGCAATCTTCTCAACCTTTTCCTTGAGCGTTAGATCAAGTGAATAGAGAGGCTCAAATGCAGACGGCTTTTCGCAAGCCTCTACTACCTTATTGGCAAGCTCTATGCCGCCTTCTCCGCCATTGCAGAATACATCTGAAAGGGCAAAATCCGCACCCTTTGAAATACAGTATTCTTCAATGTACTTTAGCTCTTCTTCTGTATCTGTGCCAAATCGGTTGATTGCTACGACAACGGGAACATTGTACTTTCTCATATTGTCAATGTGAACTCCGAGGTTTACAATGCCCTTTTTGAGTGCCTCAATGTTTTCGTTTGAAGTTTCTGCCTTTGGAACGCCGCCGTTGTATTTTAATGCACGGCAGGTAGCCACAATTACAATTGCCGACGGAGCAATTCCGGCATATCTACACTTGATGTCAAGGAACTTCTCTGCACCGAGATCCGAGCCGAAACCGGCTTCTGTAATACAGTAATCGGCAAGCTTTAATGCAAGCTTTGTTGCTCTTATGCTGTTACAGCCGTGAGCAATATTTGCAAAAGGTCCGCCGTGCATAATTGCAGGAGTACCCTCAAGCGTCTGAACAAGGTTAGGTTTGATTGCATCCTTGAGAAGTGCAGTCATTGCTCCCTCTGCTTTCAAATCCTTAGCGTAAACGGGTTCGCCGCTGTATGTGTATGCAACAAGAATGTTGCCGAGTCTTTCTTTGAGATCGGAAATATCATTTGCAAGACAGAGAATTGCCATAACTTCCGATGCAACCGTGATAATGAAATGATCTTCCCTCGGAACACCGTTCACCTTTCCGCCAAGACCGATTGTGATATTTCTTAATGCACGGTCATTCATATCAAGACAACGCTTGAAGAGAATTCTTCTCGGATCAATGCCGAGTGTGTTGCCCTGCTGAATATGGTTGTCAAGCATTGCGCAACAAAGGTTGTTGGCTGCTGTAATTGCGTGCATATCACCTGTGAAATGAAGGTTGATGTCCTCCATCGGAAGAACCTGTGCATAACCGCCGCCTGCGGCACCGCCCTTAATTCCGAATACAGGACCGAGCGACGGTTCACGAAGTGCTATGATTGCCTTTTTACCGATTTTAGCCATAGCCTGACCAAGACCCACCGATGTTGTCGTTTTTCCCTCTCCTGCAGGAGTTGGATTGATAGCAGTCACAAGGATAAGTTTACCGTCCGAATTATCCTTTACACGGTCAGCAAGCTCATCAGAAAGCTTTGCCTTGTACTTTCCGTAAAATTCAAGCTCATCGGCAGAAATCTTAAGCTGATTTGCAATTTCTGCAATAGGCTTTAATTCTGCACTCTGAGCAATTTCGATATCAGATAACATAATATTCCTCCGTATCAAATTCATATCTCCTTTATTATAACAAAATGCGAAACTTGTATTATTCTGTATTGAAATTATACTTGATATTGAAGGCATTATTTAATATAATTATAAGGAAAAAGTAATTCAAAAAGGTTGTTTAAGGTGAAAAGAGTTTTAGCAAATATATATGAGTACTTTCGACAATGTGACACTGTGCTGTGGCTTTTGACGCTTACGGCAATTGCATACAGCTTTCTTTTGATTGCCAGTATGCAGAGGTCGGGTAATTACAGTTACCTAAGAACACAGATTGCTGCCGTATCTGTCGGACTTGTTGCAGCGGTGTTTATCTCAATTGCCGATTACAGATTTCTTATACGAAAATGGTACATTGCCGCAATAGTGGGAATTGTTCTTGCCGGACTTGTGTTTGTGTTCGGTGTCCGTGTGAGCGGCACTGATGACACGGCGTGGATAAATCTCCCGGGAGGTTTTTCAATACAGCCGTCCGAGTTTATCAAAATCTGTTTTATAATCACATTTTCAAAGCATTTGTCATGGCTTAAAGAAAAGAATATGACGGAAAAGTTTTCAGGGGTACTTTCACTCGCAGTACACGCAATGATACCTATGGCTATTATTCATATTCAGGGTGATGACGGCACGGTTCTTATATTTGCCCTTATGTTTTTAATAATGGCATTTACCGCAGGCGTTCAATTAAGATATTTTGCAATTTTAGGCGGATTACTCGTGTGCGCAATTCCGATTATATGGAATGTGTTTATGAATGAAGAGCATCGCAACAGAGTTCTTGCGCTGTTTGACCTTGACGGAAATGCACTTACAAATTACGGCTGGCAACAGTATCAAGGCAAGGTTTCAATTGCGAGCGGAGAAGCTTTCGGAAGCGGTCTTTTTAATGGACAAAGAGTTGAACATTCAATAGTGCCGGAACAGGAAAATGATTTTATTTTTACTGTTGCCGGTGAAGAACTTGGCTTTGTCGGCTGTATAGCACTTTTACTCTTGCTGTTTTTTATAGTTTTTAAGGTAATTTTAAATGCAAAGCTATCGACTGAATTTGAAGGAAAATATATCTGCTGCGGTGTGTTTGCAATGATAACCTCTCAAACGGTTGTAAATATCGGTATGGTTTTGGGTTTTCTGCCTGTCGTAGGAATAACGCTTCCGCTTTTCAGCTCAGGCGGAACTTCTGCGTTAAGCACGCTTATAAGTCTTGGACTTGTTCAAAGCGTCAGATACCACAACACCGACGATATGGATAAAGCATTTGTAAGGCGAGGCAGTACAAACCGCATCAGAATGTAATTATATTCCCTCATCACGGAAAATACGGAAAAAGTTAAAACGCAGGCATTTTTAAAATGTCTGCGTTTCTTTGCGTTATTTTTCGCCGATTGTAATGTTTGCTTTATAGCTTCCGCTTACCCAACAGGTTGATGTTCCTTTCAACTTGAAAGTTACCGGCATCTGAACAGAACCAACCGTTCCGCTCTGATCCGAGGTATCTATTATACATTCAATATCGGAGCTCTTAAGATTTTCAAGTTCTTTCTTACTGCCGATTACCGTAACACTCATATTGGTTTGGGTTACATCGGCTTTATATTCTGAAGATAAACCGCTGACCTTAAATGAATCAACCGTGTATGTTTTCTTCGATAAGCTGCTGAGATCCAATACAACCTTAGCGGCGGTTGAATTACTGATATTTTTGCAATCTGTCGGAATATTGATGCCCTGATCATTGTATTCATACCGCTTATTTGAGAGAGTTGCAAAGTCAATGGATTCAAGCTTTATGCTTTTAGTATTGTCAAGAACTTTTTTAGGACCTGCGAGAAGAATTTCAGATGGCTCGACTGACAGCATATCGTCGCCGAGGTTGAGTCCTTCAGGCTTGTTCATAAACTCGGGAACAACCTTTACTGTCTTTTCGGGAAGAACAGAAATTGACGCCTCTACCGTGCCAAATTCCATCTTCAAAAGATCGGTGGAAATTCTATTGCCGGACTTATCGTAAAGAAGTATATCGGCTGTTGCAGATGTTGAGTCATCAAGGATTCCGTCAAGTTCTGCTGAAGCTGAAACCTTGGCAATTTTTGCAATCTCTGTCTGCGGACCCGAAACGGTTATATTTTTTGACGCAAGCGAGGTTGACGCATAGTAGCCGTCAGCAACCTTATACACAACATTCTCCTGAATCGGAAAACTTGTTTCTCTGAGATAATCAACAATTACATTCACATTTGACGGCGTAACAGTTGAAATTATCTGGAAATTTGCACTTGGATTAGTCTTTACTGCGGAAAGTGAAATCTGATAAGTTCCTGCGGAATCAATACCGTTTGTCGCGGCAGTTACGGTGATATCCTTTGTGCTGATTGAACCCAGAACAGCCCTGCTGCCTGTTACGGTAACGGTTGCTGTTTGTTCGGTATCGCTGAACACCTGCAGACCGTTGTTAACAAGCTGATCCGGCAATTCAATTTGAATAGGAATGTTACTGATTGTAACGGAAGTATCATTCGTAGTTCCCATACTCATATAAACCCATGTTATTGTTGAGATTACAAGGGAGAGTATAATCAGAAATTTGTTATTCTGAAACAGTTTGTTGAGAGAGAGTTTTTTCTTTTTCATTCGTCATCCTTCTCTCTGTTTGAACTTTTCGGGTTTTTCTGGAAGAATTTTCTTGACTGCTCTTCATCATCATAACCGCGGTCATAGATAAGAAACTGTTCAAGCTTTTTAATAAGCGCTTCTCTTGTAAACTCACGGAGAAGTATTCCGTTGACGGCAAGAGAAATCACTCCTGTTTCTTCACTGACAATGAGGACAACGGCATCGCTTTGTTCACTAATACCGAGTCCGGCTCTGTGTCTTGTTCCGAGATTTATATCTACATTTTGATTTGTTGTAAGCGGTAAAATACATCCTGCTGCAAAAAGTTTTCCGTCACGGATAATGCTTGCACCGTCATGCAAAGGAGCTTTGTTAAAAAATATATTGCCAAACAGAGCTACCGATGTTTCAGCGTCGATAATTGTGCCTGTAGCGGCTATATCAGACAGCATAGTTTCACGTTCAAATACGAGCAATGCGCCTGTTTTTGAGCGTGAAAAAAGAACGGCTGTATCGGCAGCGTCAATAATTGACTTTTCAACTGCCTTTTTCCAATCATCGCTTTTGCGGTGCTTTGTAAATATCCTTATATATTTTTTATAGGTGTTGTTGCGTCCCATCTGTTCAAGAGCTTTTCTGATTTCAGGCTGGAATATGATGGCGATAACAACGACAGCTGCCTCAAAAAAGGTTCGCAACAAGGATGAAAGCATAACAAGACCGAACAAAGATGAAAGAAAATACACTATAATAAGAATAATTACACCTTTGAGAAGCTGAACCGCTCTTGTTTCCTGAACAAGCTTGAACAGTCCGAAAATCAGCAGTGCAATTGCAAGAATATCTACAACATCTCTGAATTGGATAGTCTTGATAATGGAAAAAATGCTGTTAAAAATTTCCAATCTGCTTTCCCCTTCCTTTATTTATTTCTTGTTATTATTCTAACATACTTTTATTACTGATTGCAACCTTTTTAAATTGTTTTTTTAAGTTTGTTGTTCTTTGAAATACTGCGAACAGCGTTTGCAAAATATATTACATCATTTTTGTCTGTAAAAGCTGAAACAACTGCCCTTACGGTTCCCGTATCCTGAGTTCCGAAACTCTTGTGTGCAAGAGGTGCACAGTGAAGTCCTGCCCGCACTGCAATATTGTAATTATCATTGAGAATTTTTGCAACCGTTTCGCTTTCGGTATTTTTGATATTAAAGGATATTACGGGAACGCTGTGATTTTTCTCAGGCATTTTGGTGTATAATATTACATTTTCCGCTTTTTCAAGCCTTTTGTAGAGCATTTGTGCAAGACTTAATTCTGAGTTGCATATTTTATTAGGTTTTCTGTTCAAAACAAATTTTATTCCTGCGTTAAGCCCTGCAATTCCCGGAAGATTCGGTGTGCCGCTTTCATATTTGTCGGGAAGAATTTCAGGCTGATTGAGATTTGCAGAATCACTCCCCGTTCCGCCTTGGATAAGACTGTCAGGAGTTGTTTCGCTGTTTATAATAAGCAAGCCTGTTCCCATAGGTCCGTAAAGCCCTTTGTGTCCTGCTGTACAAAGATAATCAATTGAACTGTCAGAAAGATTTATATCTGCAATACCTGCACTTTGCGCGGCGTCAACGCAAAATAATATACCGTTGATTCTGCACAGAGCCGCTATTCTTTCAATCGGCAGTTTCACTCCGAAAACATTTGACGCATGAGTACATATTACAAGCTTTGTATTTGCTTTAAATTCATTCCTGAAATTTTCTATTGTTTGTTCTTCGTCATAAGGAACACATTTTGCAACAGAATATTCAATTTTATTCTTTTTGAGTGCCTCAAGCGGTCTTACAACCGCATTGTGTTCAAGAGAAGAGATGACAGCATGATCTCCGGGCTTTAATATCCCTTTAATTACTGTATTAAGTGCCGATGTGCAGTTGAGCGTGAATATTACATTTTCGGGATTGGCAGAGCCAAAAAGCTTTGCGGCATTTTCACGACAGGAAAACATAATTTCCGATGATTTTACCGACATTATGTGTCCGCTTCTTCCCGGATTTGCTCCGTAATTCGACATTGCATCATTAACTGCTTTTCTTACCGAAAACGGTTTTGGAAAAGTTGTTGCTCCGTTATCAAAGTATATCATAAGTTATCAACGGCAGCCGTACCGTTTACGGTAATGCCGTTACTCCTGATGATTTTCAATGCTTTTTCAAAATTTCCCGGGACATAAAGACTGTAGCCGCAGGATTTTTTGTTTAGGTGTATAGGAGTTCTTACAAGTCCTGATTTAATATTATTTTTTAAAAGTAGGTTACGGCTCTTCATGGCAAGAGTTACCGAGCCGAACATAATTAAATTATTTTCCATAACTTCCACCCTTTGCTAAATCTTTGTGATACTTACAAACAAAATATCACACTACATATTATGTTTATCGGCAAAGTTTGGACATAAAAGAAAAAGCACGGCTTCGAAAACCGTGCTTTAAAATCTTATTTATCAGTTCATCTTTTGAGAAAGAAGATTGCCCATATTATACATACCGGCCTTCTGATCTTTAAGAAATACTGCCGCATTAACAGCACCGACAGCGAAAACTTCTTTTGACTGAGCCTGATGAGAGATTGTTACAACCTCATCGTGACCTGCAAAGATAACTTCGTGTTCGCCTACAATTGTGCCGCCTCTTACGGAATGAATACCGATTTCGTTCTTTGAACGCTTCCTGCGGTAGCTGTGTCTGTCATAGACATACTGCGGATCTTCGTCAAGCTGTTCCGAAATTCCGTCTGCAATCATAAGAGCTGTTCCGCTCGGAGCGTCGAGCTTGAGATTATGATGCTTTTCAACGATTTCAATATCGAACTGGTTTCCGAGAATTTTTGCAGCCTCTTTTGAAAGCTCAATAAGAAGATTGATGCCGAGTGACATATTACCTGAATAGAAAACAGGAATTGTCTTTGCCGCATCTTCGATTTTTGCAATCTGATCCTTTGAAAAGCCTGTTGTGCAGATAACACAAGGTACTTTGTTATCAACTGCATACGAAAGCATACCGTCAAGAGCTGCAGGATTTGAAAAATCAATGATTACATCAGGTGTTTCGGTTGCCTCGTCAAAAGTCTTGAAAACATCAAAATCATAATTACTTTCACCGAATGCGTCAACACCGAACAAAACATTGCAATCCTCACGGCTCTGAACAGCCTGTGCCACAAAGCAACCCATTTTACCGTTACAACCAACTATTGCTGTATTTACCATTTTTATTCCCCTTTAAACTTCTTGAATTTTAAACGAATCAAAGGTTGATTATTTAACCTTCTTGCTTAAAAGGTCATACTTCTCCATGCAATCCTTGAGGTCATGGTAACCCTGAACGCTCATAGGAACGAGCGGAAGTCTGCATTCACCTGCTTCATAGCCGAAGAGGTTCATGGCAGTCTTTACGGGGATCGGGTTAACATCGCTGAAGAGTATATGCATAAGCTCAAGATAGTGGAAGTTAAGCTTCTGTGCCTCTGCAAAGTCATTGTCAAGACAAAGCTGACAGATTTCATGCATTTCTTTTGGACAGATGTTTGCGAATACAGAGATAACACCGAGAGCACCGAGTGACATGAAAGGAACAGTCTGGTCATCGTTACCTGAGTAGATGTCAAGATTGTCACCGCAAAGTGAACGGATGAGAGCAACCTGAGAGATGTCGCCGCTTGCCTCTTTTGCGGCAACGATGTTAGGATGCTTGCAAAGCTCCTGATAAGTCTTTGGCTTGATGTTACAGCCGGTTCTTGAAGGAACATTGTAAAGAATAATCGGAATATCAACCGAATCTGCAACAACGTTGAAGTGTCTTACAAGACCCTGCTGAGATGTTTTATTGTAGTAAGGAGTTACGCAGAGAAGTGCATCAACGCCTGTGCTTGCGGCAGATTTTGAGAGCATAACGGCTGTTGAAGTATCGTTACTGCCTGTACCTGCAATAACAGGAATTCTGCCGTTAGTCTTTTCTGCAACGAAAGAAATTGTTTCGCAATGCTCTTTTTCCGAAAGAGTTGCAGCCTCACCTGTTGTACCGCATACAATAATTGCATCGGTACCGTTTTGAACATGAAATTCTACGAGATCGCCGAGAACATCGTAGTTTACGCTTCCGTCAGACTTCATAGGGGTGATAAGTGCAACACCTGAGCCTGTAAAAATGTGGTTAGACATAATTTACCTCCGTAAGTAATCAGTCCATGTAGCCCTCAGCACAAAGGAGCTCTGCAAGAAGAACTGCACCGCCTGCTGCGCCTCTTAATGTGTTGTGTGACATACAAACGAACTTGTAATCATATTGAGTATCAGGTCTTAATCTGCCAACCGATACTGCCATACCGTTTTCAAGATTTCTTTCAGATTTAATCTGCGGACGGTCGGGTTCTGTGAAGTAGTGGAGAAAATGCTTTGGCGCACTCGGAAGATTGAGTTCCTGTGCTCTGCCGCTGTAGTTTGACCAAATGTCAATAATTTCTTCAACAGTAGGTTTCTTTACGCCGTCCTTAAATGACATAAATACAGCTGCTGTGTGACCGTCTGATACGGGAACACGGATGCACTGTGATGTGATTGAAATATCGTCTGTTTTAACAATCTTGTCGCCTTCAATCTTACCCCAGATTTTGAGTGGCTCCTGCTCTGACTTTTCTTCCTCACCGCCGATGTAAGGAATAACATTATCTACCATTTCAGGCCATGTCTTGAATGTTTTGCCTGCACCTGAAATTGCCTGATATGTGCAGGCAAGAACCTTGTCAACGCCGAGTGCCTTTAAAGGATGAATTGCAGGAACATAGCTCTGAAGTGAGCAATTGGACTTCACTGCAACAAAGCCTCTTTTTGTGCCGAGACGCTTTCTCTGAGCGTCAATAATCTTAATATGATCGGCGTTAATTTCAGGAATAACCATAGGAACATCATCTGTAAAACGATGAGCACTGTTGTTTGATACGATAGGACACTCTGCCTTTGCATATCTGTCTTCGAGATCACGGATTTCATCCTTCTTCATATTAACTGCGCAGAAACAGAAATCAACCTGTGATGCAACCTCTTCAACATTTTCAGCGTCAACGATAACCATATCCTTGTACTTCTCAGGAAGAGGAGCAGTCATATGCCATCTGCCTTCAACTGTTTCACCGTATGTTTTGCCTGCACTTCTCTTACTTGCGGCAAGAACAGTAACCTCAAACCACGGGTGATTCTCAAGAAGAAGTGTAAAACGCTGACCTACCATACCGGTAGCGCCGATAATACCGACTTTATACTTTTTCATAATAATTCCTCCGAATTAAACAAATTTTAAAAAAGCGGTTGCCTTATTCAAACAAATATTATATTATATGAAGAGATGTCTGAAAACACGACTGTTTGTCGATTATGCAATCTGCTCATAATAAGATAATATATCATTTTAAAAGGATAATGTCAATTATTTTGAGAATTTTACAGGGCAAATACTTGTGTTTTACAAAGATTTTTGACAGAACAGCTTTTAAAAAGCAATTTTAGTTCTTGAAAGGAAATAAAATGAAAACAAGTGATTTTTATTACGATTTGCCGAAAGAGCTTATCGCACAGACTCCGCTTGAACCGAGGGACAGTTCAAGATTGCTTGTGCTTGACAGAGAAAAACAAACTCTGGAGCATAAACATTTTTATGACATTATTGATTATCTTAACGAGGGTGACCTTCTTGTTGCCAACGATTCAAGAGTTTTGCCTGCAAGAATTTACGGTATCAAAGACGAAACAGGTGCAAAAGTTGAATTTCTGCTTTTGAAGCAGGTTGCAAACAATCGTTGGGAAACACTCTGCAAGCCGGGTAAAAAAGCAAAAGTCGGCACAAAATTTTCATTCGGCAACGGAATTTTGCGTGCAACAGTTGTTGATGTTAAGGATGACGGCAACAGAATAGTTGATTTTGACTGTGAAGAGAATTTCTTTACAACTCTTGATAAAATCGGTCAGATGCCTCTTCCGCCTTATATTACTGCCGAGCTTAAGGATAAGGAACGCTATCAGACGGTTTACAGCCATGAACTCGGTTCTGCGGCAGCTCCGACGGCAGGACTTCACTTTACAACCGAGCTTATGGACAGAATCAAGGCTAAGGGTGTAAAGATTGCGTATGTTACACTTCATGTGGGACTCGGTACATTCAGACCGGTTAAGGTTGACGATGTTACAAAGCATAAAATGCACAGCGAGCATTATGAAGTTCCCGAAGAAACCGCAAAGCTCATAAATGAAGCCAAGAAAAACGGCGGACGGGTTATTGCAGTCGGCACAACATCCTGCAGAACGCTTGAAAGTGTTGCGGCAATGTACGGAGAAATCAAACCCTGTGAGGGATTTACGGATATTTTTATTTATCCCGGATTTGAATTTAAGGTGCTTGACGGACTTATTACTAACTTTCATCTTCCGGAAAGTACACTTATTATGCTTGTATCCGCTTTTGCGGGATATGATTTTATTATGAATGCATATAAAGAAGCTGTAAAGGAAAAGTACAGATTCTTCTCTTTCGGTGACGCTATGTTCATATCATAGGAGGATTTTACGGATTTATGTTTAAGGTAATTAAAAAGGAAGGCAGCGCAAGACGGGGCGAGTTCGTTACGGTTCACGGTACGGTTCAGACTCCTGCCTTTATGAATGTTGCAACATGCGGTGCAATCAAGGGTGCTGTTTCTGCGCTTGATTTAAAGAATATAAAATGTCAGGTTCAGCTTTGCAACACCTATCATCTGCATCTTCGTCCGGGTGATGAAAAGGTTAAGCAAATGGGCGGACTTCACAAATTTACAAGGTGGGACGGTCCTATCCTTACCGACAGCGGCGGATTTCAGGTGTTCTCGCTTGCAAAGTTGAGAAATATTAAAGAAGAAGGCGTTTACTTTAATTCTCACATTGACGGCCGCAAAATTTTTATGGGACCTGAGGAGAGTATGAGAATCCAGTCAAATCTTGCATCTACAATTGCGATGGCATTTGACGAATGCGTTGAAAACCCTTCTCCATATGAATATACAAAAAACAGCGTTGAAAGAACCACAAGATGGCTTAAAAGATGCGTTACAGAGATGAAAAGACTCAACAGTCTTGATGATACCATAAATAAAAACCAGATGCTGTTCGGCATAAATCAGGGCGGTATCTATGACGATTTGCGCGTCAATCATATGAAAGAAATTGCAGAGCTTAATCTTGACGGCTATGCAATCGGAGGTCTTGCCGTGGGTGAGCCTGCCGAAACGATGTACCATATCATTGAAGAGGTTGAGCCGTTTGCTCCGAAAGATAAAATCAGATATCTTATGGGAGTCGGAACTCCCGTGAATATTCTTGAAAGCGTTGCAAGAGGCGTTGATCTTTTTGACTGTGTTATGCCGAGCAGAAACGCAAGACACGGTCAGCTCTTCACTTGGGACGGAGTGCGTAACATCAATAATGCAAAATATGAAACAGATGAATCTCCGATTGACGAGCATTGTGACTGCCCCGTTTGTCGAAACTTTTCAAGGGCATACATAAGACATCTTCTCAAGAGCGGTGAGATGCTCGGAATGCGGCTTGCCGTTTTGCACAACCTCTATTTTTACAATAATCTTATGGAAGTTATCAGAACTCAGCTTGATAACGGCACATATATGGAATTTTACGAGAAATATCGCAACATTTTAGGCGTGCGTATCTAATATTTTTTCAAAACAGAAAAAACACTTGCAAGATGTGATTAAAACTGATATAATCAGTACATTGTATGAAAGGAATGACGAAAATGACAAACTTTTTACCTGTAGTTGCTGAAGCAAGCGCAAGCGGCGGAAATCAGTCATCAAGCATGATTTTTATGATTCTCTTCTATGTTGCTATTTTTGCTGCTCTCTATTTCTTCCTCATCAGACCTAACTCAAAGAAGAAAAAAGAAGAAGCTCAGCTTCGTAACTCTCTTGAGATCGGTGATGAAATTACAACAATCGGCGGAATTATGGGCAGAGTAGTTGCTATTAAGGACGACGAAGACGCTATCATCATTGAAACAGGCTCCGACAGAGTTAAGATGAAGTTTAAAAAGTGGTGTATTTCTACTGTTGACACAGTTAAGGAACAGCCACAGCAGGCAGGTCAGCCTGAAAAGAAAGGCTTCTTCGGTTTTGGCAAGAAGAAAGATTCCGATGAATCTAAGACTACAAAAGAATAACTTTTTGAATGAATGTTCTTTCCCCCGAATATATTTGTAACAGAATATATTCGGGGGTTGTTTTATGTCTGATAAAAAACTACTTGCAAAGGCTGTTTTGTTTTCATCAGTATGCGGAATACTCATACTTGTAATTTTGATGTGTCTGCTTGCGGCCGTGATGATGTCAGCGGGAGTAATTTCGGCAGATATACTTGATTACTGCGCAGTAGGAATGGTCGGTGTTGCTGCGCTGATGTCGGGAATAATATCATCAAGAATTACAGGAAGTGCAGGACTTGCGGTGGGTTCGCTGACAGGATTTTTTATTTTTCTTGTCATAACCTCTATTGCGTTGATTTTTAACGGTGAGCCTATAACAATATTAACCCTGCTAAAACTGATATCATCTGTTTTGGGAGGAGGTATAGGCGGAATTATCGGAGTAAACAAAAAGGAAAAAATAAAAATCAAATAGGTCAGGTAAGATATTTTACTGCAGCTATGTTTTCGGCAGTTCGTTTAGGCGGACTGCTGTTTTTATGTCAGATTTAATTACAAATTAGAATTATTTTTTAAAAAATTGAAATATCTATGGTAAAACAACTTGTAATATGGTACAATGATTCGGAGAATGAGATAATAAGGGTAGATTAACTTAATTTAGATAAATATGAAAAAATAAGGAAACATTTAAGGAGTGTTAATATGGCAAAAACGATTAAATTGCCGGCAGATTTAAGGGATTGGAAGGTTACTTCATTTGTCGGGGAAGACAACGGTTGTGAAGTTTACAAGGTATCAAGGAAGATTGATAAAAATACTGCTCAAAATGCGATTCTCAGACACGCATTTATCGGCAAAAATAATTATAATGATGAGCGTGCCGAATATTTCGCCGAAGAGGCTGATTTTATTGAATCCGTAAAGAATCTTGACGGCGTTTCAAACTATCTGGATGTTTATGTTCAGGATAATCAGAACAAAGAAACCTGTGATTTGTACATATTTACGGAAGAACTCACAAGCCTTGATGAACTTATGAAAGCCAAAACTTTCGCTGAGGATGAAGTTGTTGATTTTGGTATTCAGATGAGCAGTCTGCTTGAAACTTTGGAAACAAAGAATATTTTTCACGGTAATATTTCGCCAAAAAATATTTTTGTAACAGCAGACGGAAAGTATAAAATCGGCGGATTTACCGATTTTGAGGGCAAAATTGACGACAAGTCTTATATTGCACCCGAAGTGTTCAGACAGGAAAATGTTGACTATACAACCGATATTTATTCTGTCGGTATAATTATGTATGCAATGTGCAACGGCGGTAAAATTCCGTTTGAAAATGATTCCTGTGACAGAGATTCTGCGTGTAAGGAGAGATTCTCGGGCAAGGCTGTTACCGCACCGTCCGAGGGCAACGAAAAGCTCAAGAGTGTTATTGTGATTGCGTGTCAGCCCGATAATGCAAACCGCTGGAAGAATGCAAGCAACATAAAAAATGCTCTCACATCTATCAAGACTGAAATAGGTACATCCTCCCCTGTGCCGAATCCCGATGTTGTTGTTCCGGAAAGCACCAACTTTGACGGTAATGTATTTGAAGAGTACGATTACGATGAATTTGAGGATACAGAGCCGACTGAACCTCAGGATAATTTTGACGCAAAAGATGAAGTTCAGACAGTTGAAGATACTGTTCTCGATAATGAATTTGGTGAGGCTGAACAGCTTAGTATTGACGGTGTTCTGAATCAGGAGGAACCTTTGCCTGTTGCTGAAAACTCTTCTGTGGAAGCAGAAGATACTGCTGAATCAGACGAAAATGATGATGAGGGCGGTTTTGAAGTCGTTGATGTTACTGATGCAGTTGATGAGCCTGAAAATTCCGAGGTTAAAACTGACGAAGTATCAGAAGAAAAACAGCCTGAATTTGAAGATATCAGTTCCGTATCAAGTGAAGATGACAAGAATGAACAAACTGTTACAGACAAAAAAGCTGAAGAATTTGAAGATATTTCAAGCAACAGCGAAGTAGCTCCGGAAGTTCTTCCTCCTGTTACAAGTACTGATGTGTTTGAAAATTACTCGGCAGCTGACCACAAAAATAATCTTACTTCAAGTGATTCTGTTAAAGATTACGGTGATTTCTTCGATGATGAGCCGAGTGCTGTTCCTGGAGAAAATAAGGTTGAAGATACAAAAACTGTTGATGATAAGACAAGTTTTGATGACAACAGTTTTGAAAACGATAGTAAAGATGAATTCGGATATGCAGATGAAGAAGATAATAAAGAAAATGTAAAGAAAAAGAAGAATAAATTTATCATTATTCTTTGTGCGGTTGTAATTGCCGCTGCGCTCGGATTTATCGGTTTCTGCGTTTATAACGGGTTGTCAAATTCATCTACTGACAATAAAACTACTACAGCCGAAACTGCAACTTCTGCCGAAGCAACCACACAGGCGCCGAGTACGGCGATGCCTACTACAGTTCCTGCTACAACGGAACAGGTTACAACATCTTCTTCATATAACAATGTTGTTCCTGTTGTCGGTTACGGTTACAGCTACGGTAAAAAACTTCTTGAACAGGCAGGCTTTACCGTTGAAATTTCTGACTATGAATACAGCTATGATTATCCGGAAGGATATATTATCTCCCAGACTCCGGAAGGTGACACAAGCGCAAGTACGGGTACAGTTGTTAAACTTGTTATCTCAAGCGGACAGATTCAGAGAGAAACAGAAGCTCCTGCAACACAGGCTCAGCAGTCATCAAATAGTCAGAACAGCTCATCGGGCAATTCAAATTCACAGAGTTCAAATGCACAGTCATCAAGCAATACAAACACTAATAATAACGGCGGATTTATCTTCCCTAACAGCGATTCTTCATATCTCAGCAACGCACAGGTAAGCGCTTTGAGTGATAACGACTTACAGCTTGCAATTAATGAGATTTATGCAAGACGAGGCAGAATTTTTAAGGACGCAAGCCTTAATGCATACTTTAACTCGCAGTCATGGTATGAGGGCAAATATACAGCCGAAGAATTTGAGAAGAATGTTAAATTTAATACTTACGAACAGAAGAATCTTCAGCTTTTGATTAACGAAAGAAGATCAAGAAAGTGATTTTCAAACTAGAAAGATAATGCAGAGGAGTTATTATGAAAGATAAAATATTAAACGCACTAAAAAGCAAGACCTTCTTTGCTTTGGCAATTAATATTGTTATTATGGCTTTGATTATAGGTGTTACTGCATTTTCCTATGACAGTGCTGACGATTTTTACAATTCTTTATATATCTGTCAGTATCATAACTATTACAATAATGATATTAACTACATTTTTGCGACAATTACCGGTTCATTGCAGTACATTCTTTTGAATTTCAACTGTTTTGTACTTTTTCAAATTCTTCTCTCCTGTGCCGCTTTTTCTTCTGTTACATTTGTTTTTGCCGATAAATTCGGAAAGCACAAGGCTTTCATATTCACTCTTGTGCTGAATATTTTGTTTTCATTTGACCATTATTCAAACATTTTAAGCAGTAAAACTGCCGCCTTATTACTAACGGCAGGATTTCTGATGGCACTTAATGCAATCAGAAATAAAAGGTACTCTCTCCCGTTCTGGGTTGGTCTTGCGGAAATTACCTTCGGTACATTTCTGTGTTTTAAGTATTTCTTTGTCGGACTTGTATTTTTTGTTGCTTTCTTTGTCGGTGATATGATTGCAAAGAGAAAGTACAAGCTGCCGTTCAGAAAATTCTTCTGGTATTTCAGACCTTTTGTGCTTGTATTTGTCTTTATTGTTCTTGTCGGCTGCGGTCTTGAATATTATTCATATTCGGTCAATAATGCAAATGCAGAAACTTCGGAGTTATACAGATACAGCGTCCTTGCCGATAAGACCGATGATAATGCTTTTCCAAACTATTCCGATTACTGTGAGGAGCTTAATTCGGTCGGAATAAATTCGGCAAATGAGTATGAACTTTTTGTTGACGGATATTATGATGAAAACAACGGACTGAATACTGCTGCCCTTAAAAAGGTTGCAGATATTCAAAAACGGGAAAATCCGTATAATTTTTTTGATAATGCGGGTGCATTGTTTTCAGATGCATGGGGACATATTATAAATTTTGATTCATATCTTATTGCTTTTGCGGTAATACTTGCCATTATGGTTGTTTTTGTTACCGTTCAGAAAAAAAGATTTGCCTTCTTCCCTGCTTTGTATTTTACGGTGGGATTTGCGGCTTGTATGTATGTTCGTTATGCAATGGATTCTTCGGCATACACAATGTACGGAATTTTGCTGATGATTCTTTCGTTTACAATGTATTCGTTTGATTTCGGTCATCTCAGAAAAGATGAATACAGCAATATTACAGATAAAAGCAAAAAAAATGTTCTTATTTCGGTTATTGTACTTGTGATATTAAGTGTGGCAAGCTGTGTATCATATTTCTTCCATGTCACTCCTGTTTCATATGACAAAAAGCCGAGTGACCTTTACACTGAGGTTGAACGCCATCCTGAAAATTACTATGTTCTCGACCCTGTAACAGCTAAAGAATATATTTCATATACCGATAACTATATTCATCCGCTGTGGGGATTTTCTTCCGATTTTCTCAGTAATGTTGACGGTTTCGGATATTTGCATCAGAAAAATCAACTTGTCAACAGAAATCTTTCAACCAACATTTATGAGGCGGCTGTTGACGGAAGAAATGTATATGTTATCGATAAAAACATTACTTTTATCAAAGAAAATTATCTTAACCAATATTACGGCAAAAAAGATTCCGTCATTGTTTACAATGATGAAAAGGAATTCAACGGATTTACAATTTACAGCGTAGACAGAGTTAAATAACACTAAAAGAGGATTGAACAATTAAAAGTTCAATCCTCTTTCTTGTTTATTACAGACTGCATATCTTCGGGGATCTCGGCAGTAACAGTAATGTATTCATTTTTTATCGGGTGATAAAATTCAAGTCTTGCACAATGAAGTGCCTGCCTTGAAATTTTATCTAGCTTTCCGCCGTACAAGTCATCTCCCATAAGCGGATGCCCTAAATAAGCCATATGACAGCGAATCTGATGTGTTCTGCCGGTTTCAAGCCACAATTCAAGCAATGTATAATCTTTGTCAGCAATAAGCGGTTTGTAGTGTGTAACAGCCCTCATTCCGTCATCACGGACAATTCGCACCATTTTGGAATCATCACGCAAATCCATTGGCTTATCAACTACACCTTCAATATTTATTTCGCCCTCGCATAAAGCGTAATAGACTTTATGCGTTTTATTTTTTACGGCATTGGCTGTAAAACGGTTTTTGGCTATGAGAACAAGCCCTGAGGTATCCTTGTCAAGTCGATTAATTGCCCGAAATACAAACGGCTTGCCGTTTTGACTGCAATAATACGAAACAATATTTGCAAGCGTATCGCTTTGGTGCTGCTTTACAGGGTGAACAGGCATGGAATGCGGTTTGTTTACCACAAGAAAATGTTCATCCTCATATCTTATATCAAGCGTTCCCTTTGTCGGTTCAATTTCACATTTTTCATCGGGAATTGCAATTGAAACGGTTTTTCCGCTTTGCACACAGTCAATTGTTCTTAAAATTTTCCCGTCCATCAAAATACCGTCTTTTTCTCTTTTCAGTCGTGTTATTATTCTTGCAGAAAGACCGCATTTATCACGCAGAAATCTTTGAGCAAGCATATTGTCACATTCGTCGGGTACGGGAAAATACAGTCTGTCAGACATAAATCATCCTCCAAACAAAAAACAGAATTATCAGCTGAATAATAAATATTATCGGTATGCCGAGCATAAATTTAATGTGTCTTGTTTTGTGTCTGATTAATTGCATTGTAATGTACATTGCAACACTTCCTCCGAGTGCGGAGAGAATCAGCAATGTGCTTTCTCGTACTCTCCATTTGCGGTGAATTGCAAAGTATTTGTCACAGACTGTTACAATAATTGATATCAGGCTGATGATGCAAATGTATATGATGAAAATTTCCATGAGAACTCCAAAGGATGATTTGATTGAAAAACAAAAAGATTGTTCCGATTATTGTATCTGTAATAGCTATGTTAAGCGTTATCTGCATAAGCTCATTAACAAGAGAAAAACCGCCGAAAAAGCAGAATGATATCAACAATATTGCAGCTTTATCATCAAAGGCAACAGCCGACACACCCGAAAGTGATGAAGAAATGCGTGGCGTGTGGGTATCATATATGGAGCTTTCTATGGAAAATGAAAGCTCAAAAACACAAAAAGCATTTGAAGATAAATTTACCGAAATAGCACAAAAATGCCGTGAAAGCGGTTTCAACACGCTTATTGTACAGGTACGCCCCTTTTGTGACGCATTATATAAGTCAAGCTATTTTCCATGGTCACATATTCTCACGGGTACGCAGGGTGAAAATCCTCAATATGACGCACTGCAAATTATGTGTGATATATGCAAAGAAAACAATTTGAAAATTCACGCATGGATAAATCCGTACAGAGTCAGTTCAAATGAAACTCCGAGTAAACTTTCAGACAACAATCCTTACATAAAAAATCCCGAAATTGCCATAAAAACCGACAACGGAATTTTTCTTGATCCGTCAAATGAAACTGCACAACAGCTTATTTGCGATGGTGTAAAGGAAATTGCGGAAAAATATGATGTTGACGGGATACAATTTGACGACTACTTCTACCCTACTAAGGATGAAAGCTTTGATAAAAAGCAGTATCAGGCTTATATTGAAAAATACGGTAAAGAAAACTCTATGCGTCTTGATAATTGGCGAATGCAAAATGTAAATACGCTGATTTGTAAGGTTTACAGAACAATAAAAAGTGTGGATTCGTCAGTTGAGTTCGGCATATCACCGCAAGGCAATATAGGTAACAATGACGGATTGTATGCCGATGTAAAATCGTGGTGTACCTGTAAAGGCTTTGCAGATTACATCTGTCCGCAAATTTACTTTAGCCTTGAAAATCCTGCTCTGACTTTTGAAGACTGCCTTAACGGCTGGACATCTCTTGAATTTGACGAAAATGTAAAACTGTATGTAGGTCTTGGCGGTTATAAGGCAGGTAACGGCGAATATGACGAAGAGACATGGCTTTCAAGTGACAGTATCCTTGCCGATGAATACGATATTTTGTGTAACAACAAATCTGTCAGGGGCTTTATGCTTTACAGCTATAGTTGTCTTGAGGATGATACTGCAAAAAAAGAGATTAATAATCTGATTAACGCTTTAAACTAATTCAGCATCGCAGTAGTCATTAAATGATTTTGTGATTTTCACATCAATAATTTTACCGCAAAGACTTGTATCTTCGGAATTAATATGAACAGGCGTGTAGTTCTTTGTGTAACCCTCAAGATAACCGTGACGAAGTCTTTCAACGAGAACAGATTCACAAAGGCCGATCTGTTCTTTAAGAAATTCTCTTCTTGAATCATCGCAGACCTGCTCCATAATTTTGGCTCTCTGCTCTTTGATTTGGGGATCAATTTGATTTGGTGCTTTATCGGCAACAGTGCCTTTACGGCGTGAATACGGGAAGATATGCACCTTTGCAAAGCCGATTGACTTTACAAAATTAAGAGATGCGTTGAAATCTTCCTCTGTTTCACCGGCAAATCCAACCATTACATCGGTTGTCACAGAACTGTTTTCAAAAGCGTTTCTGAGATTTGTAACAATTTCAGCGTATTCGGCGCAATTGTAGTGACGGTTCATTGCTTTGAGTGTGTTATCGCAACCGCTTTGTAGTGAAAGATGAAACTGCGGACAGAACTTTGGCTGTGCGGCAAGACGGGCAATCATTTCTTTATCCATTCTTTCCGGTTCGATTGACCCGAGTCTTACACGGTCGATTCCGTCAACGGAACAAGCACATTCTACAGCATCCGCAAGATCAAAATCTTCGTCAAGTCCGTAGGCGGAAAGGTTAATACCAACGAGAACAACCTCACGGTAACCGTTTGCGGCAACCTGAATAAGCTCTGCCTTTAAATCTTCAAGAGATTTTGAACGCACTCTGCCCCTTGCATACGGAATAATGCAGTAAGAACAAAATCTGTTGCAACCGTCCTCAATTTTAATGAAAGCTCTTGTATGCTCTCCGAGTGACGATACGGAAAGGTTTTCGTATTTTTCGCCTTTTCCGATATGCTCTGTTATATGAACAAATTTCTGTTTTTCTTCGAGAAACTTGTAAATTGAAGGAACGAGTTCGGCTCTCTTTGCATTGCCGAGTACGATATCGCAATTTGAAAAGTTCTCGCTTTCATCGGGAAAAGCCTGCGGCATACAGCCGGTTAAAATAACAATTCCGTCAGGATTTTCACGGCGGACACGGTTTAGAATCTTGCGGTTTTTTGCGTCACTTACGGATGTTACCGTACAGCTGTTTACGATTGTTATGTCAGCCCTGTCCCTGTCATCCGAGAGAAGAAAACCGTTTTTTAGCATATCTTCACGCATTGCCTGTGACTCATACTGATTAACCTTGCAGCCGAGTGTTATTATATTAAAATTCATTTAATAATCATCCTTTTTTAGGTAAATAGTTGAAATTGCAAAAATTCATCAATTTATTGTTGATTTTAACAAATATCAATGATAAAATATAGACAAGTTAAACAATGGAGGTGAGATCTTGTTTTCTGTACCGGTTTCAATAAAAGATAAAAAAGAAATGATCGATATGTTTGAAACTCTTGCTCACTTTCCGGATACAGTAATGATGCTTAGAAACGGCGATAATACCGTTGACGCTCATTCTTTGATGGGTTTTTTTACAATTGATGAAAAAATGCCGATTGAGCTTCTTCTTGAATCTGAGCCTGACGATAATCTCAAACAGGCCATTTCAAAATTCGCATTTGTTAACGCATAAATAATATAATATTACATATTGTTAAGCCCTATGACCAAAGTCATAGGGCCTTTTTGTTCGTCTTTATTAAGAATTTTTATCGACAATATGGAACTTTTTAAGGTTTCCTGTCTTCTCGCTTCTCTTGTCAAGCTCGGTAAGAACATCCTCGAGCGGAATGCCGAGCTTTACCATCATTACAGTAAGATGATAGATGAGGTCAGCAATTTCATAAACGGTTTCGCTGTTGTCATCGTTCTTTGCCGCAATGATTGTTTCACTGCACTCCTCGCCTACTTTTTTAAGAATCTTGTCAATTCCTTTATCAAGAAGGTAGCAAGTGTATGAACCCTCTTTTGGATTATCTCGTCTGTTTTCTACTGTAGCATAAAGTGCTTCAAGAACTTCTCTGTCGTTCATATTAAAATTCTCCTCATTTTAATTTTTTAAAAAAGCAGGAATGATTTCCCGTGTGGCAGGCCGCACCTGTCTGTTCAACTGTGATGAGCAATGTATCGTCATCGCAGTCGGCATATATATCAATTACCTTTTGTAAATGACCTGATGTTGCACCCTTGTTCCAAAGCTCCTGACGGCTTCTTGACCAGAACCATGTGTAACCGGTTTCAAAAGTTTTTTGCATACTTTCACGGTTCATATATGCAAGCATAAGTACCTCACCCGTTGACTTTTCCTGAATAATTGCGGGAATAAGTTCGGATTTTACAAAATATTTATCAAGATCCATAATTACCTCAGATTTTATTTGTTACTTCAATCGCCTGTTTCAAATCAAGCGAACCTGTGTAAATAGCCTTGCCGCAGATCGCACCGTAGACATCGAGTTCTGCAAGATTTATGATATCCTTGAGAACTGCAACACCGCCGCTTGCGATAATATTACAGCTGACTTCGTGAGCAAGGTCATCAAGCTGTTTAAGGTTAGGACCTGCAAGAGTACCGTCCTGATCAATATCTGTGAACACAATAATCTTTACTCCGACATCTTCCATACGCTTTGCAAGCTCAATGTAGTTGATTTCCGAATTGTCAATCCAACCTTCTGCACGAACCATGCCGTCCTTTGCATCAATGCCAACTACAATTCTCTCACCGTATTCTTTTACGGCATCAATAACAAGCTGCTGGTTTTTAACTGCGGCTGAACCGAGAATAACACGGTTTATTCCTCTTGAAAGATAATATTCAACCGCTTTCATATCACGGATTCCTCCGCCGACCTCAACAGAAAGTCCCGAGGCTTTTGCAACATCTGCAATAAGATCGGCATTAACAAGCTTTGCATCTTTTGCACCGTCAAGGTCAACCATATGCATCCACTCTGCACCTGCGTCAGCAAAGCCCTGAGCGGCAATATACGGGGACTCTGCTACCTTCTGAACGGTTGCATAATCACCCTTGAAAAGACGGACACAATTGCCGTCTTTTATGTCAATAGCGGGTAAAATAATCATTATAACACTCCTTTAGTAGAAAGAAGTACATTTGAAGAATTTTGCTTTACTGCAAGACGGAGTGCGTGTGCGCAAGCCTTGTACAAAGCCTCTGTGATATGGTGAGAGTTGTCACCGTAAACAGATTTGAGGTGAAGTGTGATTTGTGCGTTAAATGCAAATGCACGCATAAATTCTACTGTCATTGAACAGTCGTAGCCGCCGCATCTTTCCTGTGGGAAATCAGCGTCGAATACAAGATAAGGTCTGCCGCTGATGTCAACAGATGCAAACGCAAGCGCTTCGTCCATAGGAACATAAAAACTGCCGAATCTCTCAATTGACTCTTTAGTTGAAAGAGCCTCTGCAAATGCTTTGCCGAGAACTATACCTGTATCTTCAACGGTGTGGTGTTCGTCAACATAGAGGTCGCCTTTTACCGAAACCTCAAGTCCGAATCTGCCGTGAGTGGCAAACGAATTGAGCATATGGTCAAAAAAGCCTATGCCTGTATCAATTTTAATATCGCCGCCGTCAAGATTAAGCTTTAACTTTATGTCGGTTTCCTTCGTTTTACGCTCAACATATGCACTGCGCATATAATCACCTCGATAAATAAGTTTTAATGCAACTTATCAGTTCTTCATTTTCTTCTTCTGTGCCAACGGAAATTCTGATGTAATCGCCCATAAAACGGATTACAATTGAATTGTCCTTGAGATAGTTCCACAAGTCTTTGCCGAATGATGTTTTAACAAAAACAAAGTTTGCACAACTGTTGTAAACCTTAAAATCATCGGAAAGAGCAGACAACTCCAATAAATTATTATACAGCTTTTCTCTGTTTCTGACAATTGTTTTTTGTCTGTTTTTGAGATAATCTTTATTTTTATATATTATACTGCCGACAACCTGAGAAATTGTGTTCACATTGTACGGAGATTTTACCGCTTTTACAGCTCTTGAAATTGTTTCATTTGCAACGGCAAAACCGAGTCTGAGTGCCGCTGAGCCTACTGCCTTTGATGCGGTTCTGAAAATAATGAGATTTGAATACTTTTCAACCTCATTTATAAGACTCTGATCCCAGAAATCCATATATGCTTCGTCAAGAATTACAAGTGCATTTACGCTTGTAACAAGCCTGCGTGCATCTTCGGCGGTCATACCCTGCCCTGTCGGATTGCATGGGTTTGAAAAGAGCAAAAGCTTGATATTGTCACGATTTACCTTTTCAATAAGTGCGTCCGTATCAATTGAAAGGTCATCGGATTTGATAAATGTGTCACATTCAACCTCACAGATTGATGAATAGAATTTGTACATTGAAAAATCGGGAGCAACACAAAGCATTCTGTCCCCTTTTTCCATAAATGCGGCTTCAATCAAAAAGATAAGTTCATCTGAGCCGTTACCTGCGGTTACATATTTTGGATTGATTCCGTAATAATCCGCAAAAGCCGTAACAACCTTTTCCGCAAGCGGATCGGGATAGCGGTTGAAATCAATTGTATCAATTACATTTTTGATTTCTTCTTTGATGAAATCGGGATAATTTTCGGGACATTCGTTTGCATCAAGTCGAATTTTATATGTACCGCTGATTGGTTCATACGGTTCAAGTTCACGGATTTTTTTGTTTAATTCATAAGGCATTGCATAACTTCCATTCTTATTTCATATCAAAACGCACTTTAATTGAATTTGCGTGTGCTGTAAGCCCTTCTGTTTCTGCAAAACGAACTACATCTTCTGCGTCTTTTCTCAAAGCGTCTTCCGTATAGTAAATAAAGCTTGATTTCTTTACAAAGCTGTCTACCGAAAGAGGTGAGAAAAATCTTGCCGTGCCACTTGTCGGAAGAACATGGTTAGGACCGGCAAAATAGTCGCCCAGAGGTTCGGGACTGTAGTTGCCGAGAAATACAGAGCCTGCATTATCAAGCTTGCCGACATACTCCATTGGATTTTCACAACAAACCTCAAGATGTTCGGGAGCAAGCTCGTTAGCAAATTCAATCGCCTGTGACATATCACTGCATACAATAACTGCACCGAAATTGTCAACCGATGAACGGATAATATCTTTTCTTGAAAGAGCGGTCATTTGCTTTTCAAGCTCTGTTTCAGTTTCTTTGGCAAGCTCTTCGCAGTCGGTAAGCAGAATTGCAGATGCAAGCCTGTCATGCTCTGCCTGACTCATAAGGTCTGCGGCAAGGAATTTGGGATTTGCAGACTTATCGGCAATGATGAGTATTTCACTCGGGCCGGCAATCATATCAATGTCAACTGTTCCGTAAAGAAGCTTTTTTGCTGTTGCAACAAAGATGTTGCCGGGTCCTACGATTTTATCAACCTTCGGTACAGTTTCTGTACCATATGCAAGTGCGGCAATTGCCTGTGCACCGCCCATGAGGAAGATTCTGTCAACACCTGCTACCTTTGCGGCGGCGATGATATTCGGATTCGGTGTACCGTCCTTCTGCGGAGGTGTACACATAATAATTTCCTCAACACCTGCAATTTTGGCGGGAATTGCGTTCATAAGAACTGATGAGGGATATGCGGCTGTGCCGCCCGGAACATAGATACCTACTCTTTTAAGACCTCTGATTCTCTGCCCCATCATTACGCCGTTATTCTTTGTTGTGAGCCAGCTTTGCTGAACCTGTCTTTTATGGAAATCAGCAATATTTGCAGCTGCCTTTTTGATCGTTTCGAGATAATCCTTATCACATTTTTCAATAAGGCTGTCGATTTCATCGGAAGTAATTTCTACCTTTTCAGGTGCTTTTCCGTCAAATTTAACGGTATATTCCTTTACGGCTTTATCACCGTTTTCTGCAACATTTTCGATGATTTCCGAAACAATCGGAACTACATTTTTATCTGAATTCTGCGCTCTCTTTTTGAGCAAATCAATAAATTCATATTCGTTTTTTCCGTCTGCTACAACAGTTGTAATCATTTTGTGACAGCCTCCAGTTTCTTCTGCAATTCTTCAATTTCAGCCTTGCGCAGTTTAAGACTTGCCGTATTGGCAATAAGTCTTGCCGAAATATCACACACCCATTCAATTACTTCAAGTCCGTTAGCCTTGAGCGTTGAACCTGTTTCTACTATATCTACAATACCATCTGCAAGACCTACAAGAGGAGCAAGTTCAACGGAACCCTCAATCTTAATAATTCTTACATCCATATCTTTATCGTCAAAAAAAGCTCTGGTTACATTCGGATACTTTGTTGCGATAGTTTTTGTATTGTAACCGCTGTAAAAATCAGTATCTTTTTTTGTTGCAAGGGCAAAACGGCATTTGCCGAAGCCCAAATCAAGCAGTTCATAAAAAGATGAACCGTTTTCAAGAATTGTGTCCTTGCCGACAACACCAAGGTCACACACACCGTGCTCAACATATGTAATAACATCTGCGGCTTTAGCAAGCACAACTTCAAAATCATTGTTGCCGATTGGAAGAATTAGCCTTCTTCCCTTGTTTTTTACCTCATCACAATTATATCCGATTTTTTCAAGAAGTTCGATTGTAGTCTTTTCAAGTCTGCCCTTTGTCAGAGCAATTCTTAATGGTTTCATATTTAATCCTTTCCGACAGCTTGATTATATACTTTCAACTTTTGCAATTCCTCTTGATTTTGCAAACTGTTCTGTTTCTTCAAGAGTTTCAAGTACGCTGAACTGTGCCTTTATTCCCTTTTCATTAAGCTCGTCAACATATCTGAGAGCCTTCATTTCATGTCCGTTTTCTGCAAAAACGAGAACATCGGGATTATCTGAATAATTTACATCATCATCGGAAAGATGTTTCATTGTAATTGCATCTGTATCAATCGCAAAGCCTGCCGCACCCATAGGAGCGTCAAATTCGCTGAGAAGATCGTCATATCTTCCTCCCGAAATAACAGCGTCACCGATTCCGTTAATATACCCTGAAAATACGATTCCCGTATAGTAATCATTTCTCTGAACAAGTCCGAGGTCGATGATAAGCTTGTTGCCGAGTTCAAGCACGGAAAGTTCTTTATAGATTGAGTGGAGATAATCAAGAGCGTTTTCGGCACCTGTACCCTTGCAAATTGCGTATGCCTCATCAAACACTTCTTCACCGCCGAAAAGCGACGGGAGTGAACGGATTGCAGAAACAGTTTTGCAAGGCTCAAGCCTGTCAAGAAGGTTATTAAGCGCCGAATAATTTTTACTTTCGATTGACACTCTTATTTTTTCTTTGTAATCGTCATTGATATCAAGTTCTTTTGAAAGAGCATTGAACACTTCGGCGTGTCCCAGCTCAATTCTGAAATCATCGGCAACGGCTGAAATGCTTTTTATTGCCGAGGTGAGAATTTCAAGGTCTGCCCTCTTTCCTTTTGCCCCGAGAAGTTCAACACCCATCTGAAGAAATTCGTTTCTTCTTCCTGCAAGTGACGGATTGTTGCGATATACTGCCTGCTTGTAATAAAGACGAACAGGAAGTGTATTGTTTTTCAGTCTTGTAGAAACCATTCTTGCAATCGGCAGAGTGGAGTCAGGACGAGCAACAAGAAGTCTGCCCTTGTTGTCGGTTGTCTTAAACATTGATTCCTGCGAGATTCCGCTTGACGGAATTGAAAAGACATCATAAAATTCAAGGGCAGGAGTTATTACCCTTTTAAAACCGCCTTTTACAAATACCTTTTCAATGCTTGTGCAGATATAATCCATAGCGGAACATTCGGCAAAAAGAAAATCTTTTGTTCCCTCGGGAGTAATTTTCAAATTTTTCTTCATAATTACCTCTCAAAACGCTTTAGTGTGTTAATACGGTAATATATTAACACACTAAATTTGATTTGTCAACACCAATAAGATAAAACGGGAAATTTTCAGTTATTCATCTGAATTTTCCAAAGAATCGTCTTCGCCGTTTGTTTTGGTTCGGTTGATGAATTTCATAATTTTTTCTCTATGCTGCATTTCTTTTTCTTCACGAAGCTTTTTCTGCTCTGCGGCAATTTTGGTGTAGTTAAGCACCTCGAAATCAAGTGCTTCCTGAGCAATTTTGCCCTTTGATTCAATTCTGTTTTTAACTCTTTTACCTATAAGAGCATAGATTACGGCATAAATCGGCGTTCCGAGAATAAGTCCGAGCACACCGAACATTCCTCCACCAACGATAACGCTGAACAGTACCCAGAAGCTTGAAAGACCGACCTGACTGCCGATAATCTTCGGCTTGAAAAGGTTGCCGTCAAGCTGTTGGATGATTACGATAATGATTACAAAAATAATCATATCAATAGGATCAATCAGGAAAAGGATAAACGCACTCGGAATTGCGCCGATAAACGGACCGAAGAACGGAATGATATTTGTTACACCTATAAGCACAGCTATAAGCGGAGCATAAGGTAATTGAAAAATTGACATTGTGATGAATGTAAGGATTCCGAGAAAAGCGGCGTCAATAATATCGCCAACGAGAAAACGACCGCATTTTGTATCTGTAATATCAATTATTTCATAGATTTTCGGGAGATACTTTATCGGAATAAAAGCAACCGCAAGTTTTTTTATTTGATAACAAAGGGTTTCCTTTGCTGCAAGAAAGTAAACGGAAATAACGATTCCGAGCAGGAAGTTATACACACCGTTACACATTGACATAATGGCGTTGAACACAGCATTTGTTGAATTTCCGAGGAAGCTTGTGATATTACCTGCTGAAATAAAGTTAGTGATATACTTGAAAAAGTTATTTATTACTTCGCTTGCGTCAATTTCCATACTGAATGTATGGTTAATCCAATGAACAACTGTCTTTGTCATATCCGAAAGAACTCCGCCGTATTGCGGCAGGCTGTTGATAAGACTGAACAGGCTGGCTGCAATTTGAGGAACTACAATAGATATGATGATTACAAAAATTGCCACAACAATTGCGTATGTTATGATAAGTGCAAGGGGTTTTCTGAAGTTAGCAAGGAATTTCCGCTTTCGCCCCATCCGACCGAAAACTTTTGTGTAGAAAAATTTGTAGGGGTAGTTGAGAATATAGGCAAAAAGAAATCCGATTGCAAACGGAGTGATTATGCCTGTTATCCAACCGAGAGCCGACCACAAAACATTCATATTGTCTTTTACAAGTAAAAGAAATACCGTAAATGAAATGCAAATCAGCAGAGTTTTTAGCGAAAGCAGTTTTTTCATTTAAACAACTCCTTAAAATAACGACATCTGTGAGCTTTCCGGCAAATTATTGAGGACTCCGACGTCTTTCAGCGTTTCAATAACAGCCTTTGTAACCTTTGTTTTTATCTGCATATCTTCAATAGAAAGATACTCTGTATGCTTACCTGTTTCGGCAAGTGAATCTGCAGCGGCACCGCCTACACCCGGTAACGATGAAAACGGAAGCCTGATTTTACCGTCCTCCACCTTGAACATTTTTGCCTCGGATTTATAGATATCAACAGGAAGAAATTCAATTTTTCTTGCCATCATTTCGTTGACAATCTGCAAGGTCTGATACTCTGCTTCATCCTTGGCGGTTGCTTCGTGAACACTTTGCTTTTGCTTTATGTTGTTCATCTTGTCACGGACAGCCTTGTGTCCCTGCATGGCAATTGCACCGTCAAGATTTTCACTTCGTACGGTAAAATATGCAGCGTAGTACTCAACGGGCTTATGAACCTTGTACCAGCCGAGTCTGAGCGTTGCAATCATATAAGCCGCGGCATGGGCTTTCGGGAACATATACTTGATTTTCATACATGAATCAATATACCATTCGGGAACATTGTGTTCACGCATAGCCTTGAAGTGTTCTTCCGTAAGAAGTTTTGTTGCGTTACCTTTACGGACAATCTCCATTATTTTGAATGCCATACCGGGCTCAAGACCTTTGTGCATAAGGTAGGTCATAATTGAGTCACGAGTACCGATTACTTCCGAAATTGTGCAGGTACCGTTATGAATAAGCTCCTGAGCGTTACCGAGCCATACATCGGTACCGTGCGAAAGACCGGCAATCTGCAAAAGGTCGGTAAAGGTTTTGGGCTGTGCCTCAACAAGCATTCCTCTTACGAAAGCCGTACCGCATTCAGGAAGGCTGAATGTACCGGTTTTTGAGTCGATATCCTCCTCAGTAACTCCGAGTGCTTTCGGGGAAGTAAACAGCGACATAACCTCGGGATCGCTCATTGAAACTTTCATTACGGGGATACCTGTGTAGAGTTCAAGATAATGATAGATTGTCGGAACATCGTGTCCAAGCTCATCAAGTTTTGTGATTGTATCATGAATTGAATGGAAGTCGAAGTGAGTTGTAATGTTATCTGAGTTCACATCGTTTGCAGGATGCTGAACAGGGCAGAAATCGTAAACATCGTTTGTTCTCGGCACAACAACCATACCGCCGGGGTGCTGACCTGTGGTTCTCTTAACACCCGTACAACCGATTGCAAGACGCTTTTCCTCAGCCTTGTGCATTACAAGACCTCGTTCCTGTGCGTACTTTTTTACAAAACCAAGGGCTGTTTTTTCGGCTACGGTAGAAATTGTTCCCGCTTTGAACACATTGTTTTTGCCGAAGAGCTCTTCCGTGTAACGGTGGGATTTTGACTGATACTCACCGCTGAAGTTAAGGTCGATATCAGGCACTTTGTCGCCTTTAAAGCCAAGGAATGTTTCAAACGGAATTTCGTGGCCGTCCTGATCCATAAGAGTACCGCATTCGGGACAGTTTTTGGGCGGCATATCAAAGCCTGAGCCGTAGCTGCCGTCTGTGATAAACTCACTGTGTTTACAGTTTGGGCATACATAGTGCGGACAAAGCGGATTAACCTCAGAAATACCCGACATAGTAGCCACGAAAGAAGAACCTACCGATCCTCGTGAACCGACAAGATAGCCGTGTGCTTCACTGTCTGCAACAAGCTTTTGAGCAGTCATATAAAGCACGGAGAATCCGTAGGTTGTTATTGAATTAAGCTCCTTGTCAAGTCTTGCCTTTACGATTTCAGGCAATGGATCACCGTATTTCTCTTTTGCTCTTTTCCATGTAATGTCAATAAGCTGTTCTTGCGCACCCTCAATGTTAGGTGGAAATGTTCCCTTTGGAATAGGTCTGATATATTCGCACATATCGGCGATTTTGTTTGGGTTCTCCACAACATACTCATATGCTTTATCTTTTCCGAGCCACTCAAATTCCTTGAGCATTTCGGCGGTTGTTCTGAAATAAAGCGGAGCTTGCTGATCAGCATCCTTATATCCCTGACCTGCCATAAGAATTTTTCTGAATTCAGAGTCAGTCGGATCCATAAAATGAACGTCGCAGGTTGCGCATACCGGTTTGCCGAGTTCTTTAGCAAGCCTAATAATTGTGGAGTCGATTTTGTGAAGCTCATCAACAGAATCAAATCTGCCATCACGAATCATAAAGCTGTTGTTGCCTGCAGGCTGAATCTCAAGATAATCATAGAATGATGCAATCTGCTTGAGTTCGCCCCACGGCTTGCCATCAAGAATTGCCATGTAAAGCTGACCTGCACAACAAGCAGAACCGATAATGAGTCCATCTCGGTACTTTACAAGCTCGCTTTTGGGGATTCTCGGCTTTTTATAGAAATAATTAAGATGACTGTAAGAAATAAGTCTGTATAGATTTTTTAGACCGGTTTTATTCTTTACAAGAATAATTTGATGATAGGTTGGGAGCTTTTTAAAATCTCCGCCTGCTATCTTTGTGTTAATGTCATTGGTTTTTGTTATGCCGAAATCATCTGTAAGTCGTCGGCAAAGGGTTATAAAAATTTTTGCGAGCATTTCGGCATCGTCGGTTGCTCTGTGGTGATTGAACTCACCAAGTCTTAAAAATTTTGCAACGGTGTCAAGCTTGCAGTTCTTTATATCGGTGAGAATTGCTCTTGAAATTGCAACCGTATCAATTGAAGTGTAGTTATACTCCCTTCCCATATCTTCACAGGCTTTTGCAATGAATGATGTATCAAACGGTGCGTTGTGTGCAACAAGAACATTATCACCGGCAAACTCCAAAAATGCACTGACAGCCTCGCTCTGTGAAGGAGCGTCCTTTACCATTTCATCGGTAATTCCTGTAAGCTGAGTAATTTTCTGCGGAATCGGCATTTCGGGATTCACAAAAGTTGAGAATTTATCGGTAATTATACCGTTTTCAACCTTTACTGCGCCGATTTCGGTAATCTTGTCACGGGCGGCTGAAAGACCTGTTGTTTCTATATCAAAGCAGATGAATGTGCCGTCAAAACCTGTGTCGGCATCACCTTTTACGGACTCTACAAGGTCATCCATAAAGTATGCCTCAACACCGTAGATGACTTTTATTTTTTCTTCGTCCTTATTGATTTTGTCTGCGGCCTTCATTGCGTCGGGGAATGCCTGTGCGACACCGTGGTCTGTAATCGCAACTGCCTTGTGTCCCCACTGATAAGCACGGTTCACAAGGTCACCTGCCGATGTCACGGCGTCCATCTGTGACATATTTGTATGCATATGAAGCTCAACACGCTTTTTCTCGGCATTATCAACCACCTTGACTTTTTGGGCAGTGCCGACCGAGCGGGCATTGACAACAAGCTCACCTGCGTATTTATCGTATTCAACATCGCCCTGAACAACAATTGTGTCGCCCTTTTTGATGTTGTCAATTACGGCTGATTCTTTAATTGAATTGAATATCTTAGTGGTTGTTGAACCTGTGTAATCGGTTATGTCGATAGTGAAAATATTTTTGTCACCGCTTTTAGTAACTTTCTTTTCAATATCAAATACATCGCCCCATACAACGATTCTTCCCGAATCACCTGAAATTGATGAAATGGGGATCATCTTTCCTCTAATCGACCTTCCGTATAAAGGACGGATTGAGGATTGAACAATCTGAGGAGTTGAGAATTTACCCTCACGAATTTCAATTTCGGCAGTAGTGTTTTCAGCGTGTATTTCTTCCCTTTGTTTTGCAGTTTCAGCCTCTTCCTGATAGAATTCAGCAGCTTTTTGAAGATTTTCCCGATTGATTTTCTCCTGAGCGTTCTGAATTGCCGCTTTGTATTCTTCGTTGTTTTCTTCAACCTCAAATGTTCCTGTATAAATTACGGAAATGTGAAGGTTAAACTCTTCGTAAATCTGCTTTACGAGCGCCTTATCAAAACCTTTACTGTCAAGAAGTGTTTTTCCGCCGTTGAGAAGATTGATTGTCAGAGTATTGTTTTCAAACTTAACCTCGGCATTGTTGAGAGTTCCGTTAATGCTTGGAATATCTCGCCTTACAGCTGTGTAGAGCTGAGGAAAATAATCGGCAGAAAACAACTCTGTCGGAAAATGCGGCTTGATTACGGCGTGGTATGCAAGAACCTTTGTGATGCTTTTTTCGGCTTCAAAAAGCAAATCACGACCGATAAGTTCGCTGAAATTAACTGACAAAATTATTAAACGGGATTGTTTATTGATATCAAGTTGTGTCAATTCTCCCTTTGAAGCCTGTTGCGGCAGATTTATGCCAAACTGGGAGGAAAAGACTTCTCCTAATGTTTTCATATATTTCCTTCTGCTTTTATCGTAGCAAAGCCCTATCCGTCCGTCTGACGGATTATAATTTTTCTACCTCTTCCATAAGTGCGTCAACGAGTTTTTCTTCGGGGACTTTACGGATGATTTCACCTTTTTTAAATACAAGACCGCAGCCTTCACCGCCTGCGATGCCGATATCAGCTTCTCTTGCTTCTCCCGGACCGTTTACAACGCAGCCCATTACCGCTACTTTGATATTCTTTTTGCAGTTTCTGAGCTTATCTTCAACCTCGTTTGCAATCTTCACAAGGTCAATTCTTGTTCTTCCGCAGGTCGGACATGAAACGAATTGAACTCCGTCTTTCTCAATGTCAAGAGCCCTGAGAATATCATGAGCGGCATAAACTTCCTTTACAGGATCGGCTGTGAGGGAAACCCTGATTGTATCGCCTATACCGTGAAGAAGCAATGCACCGATTCCGGCAGAAGATTTGATAATACCCATTCTTTCCGTTCCTGCCTCTGTAACACCGAGGTGGAGCGGATAGTCACATCTTTCTGCGGCAAGCTCATAGGCTTTGATCATTGTAGAAACGGTCGAGCTTTTCATTGAAAGAACAATATCGTTGAAATCAAATTTTTCAAGAAGTGATGCATGGTACAAGGCACTGTCGCAAAGAGCCTCGGGTGTGGGATGACCGTATTTTGCAAGTATTTCTTTTTCAAGCGAACCTGAATTAACGCCGATTCTTATCGGAATGCCACGCTGTTTGCAGGCATCGGCAACTGCTTTTACTCTGTCATCGGAACCGATATTGCCCGGGTTTATTCGTATTTTATCAACTCCCGCAGCACAAGCCTCAAGAGCCAGCCTGTAGTCAAAATGGATATCGGCTACAATTGGGACGCTTACAGCCTCTTTGAGGGCAGGAATAAGCTTTACTGCATCTTTATTAGGAATGGCGGCACGAATGATTTCGCAGCCTGCCGCTTCAAGCTGTTTTGCCTGTCTTACAGAACCCTCAATATCGGTTGAGGGAATATTGAGCATTGACTGAACGCTTACTTTAGCACCGCCGCCGATTTTTACATTGCCGGCAGTTACCTGAATTTTACTTCCCATAAGGTTTTCCTCCGTTTATCTACATACCGGGAAAAGTTCCAGTTACAAGTTGGAATACATCTTTTACCGAAATAATAAGCATAAATGCAAGCAGCAGTACAAGTCCTACCGTATTTACAACCTGCTCTGCTTTTCTCGGAATCGGCTTTTTGAATATCCATTCAATCAGCAGGAACAGGAATCTTCCGCCGTCAAGAGCAGGAAACGGAAGCATATTAACAATTCCGAGGTTTACCGTTATGAGTATCATTACAAACAAAATGTTATTAACCGCGTCTGCAAAACCTGTTTCAAGACCCATGGATGCAACCTGAGTTACCGCAGTTGCGATACCGACAGGACCTGACATATCATTGAAGCCGAATTTTCCCTGTACAAGCCATACAAGCGAAGTCCACACAGTTTTTGCCATTGAGCAGGTTTCTGTAAATGTTTCAGTAAGAACCGTGCCGACATTTTTTTCAATAGGCTCAACCGCAAAGTCAAAAGCAACGGTTGGTTTGTTTTCCTTTTCGGCATCGTCGTCGGCATAATAGGTGAAGAACTGTACATTTTCAAGCGTTATTTCTTTGCCGTCACGGACAACCTTTACATCAGCCATAAATCTCGGTCTTGATGTAGTTGTGTCTATTTCGGGCGTTTTATACTTTGACATATCATATGATTTGTCAAGCGCATATATTGACTTACAAGCTTCGTCAAGAAGCTTTTCAGCCTCTGCTTTGCTTGCAGCCTTATTTATCTTTGAACAACCCTCTGAGAGAGCGTTGTAGTATTTTTGAAGTTCATCTTGTGAAAGGGATTTGTCATTGGCGTATTTATTGTACACTCCGCAGGCGGCAGATGTCGCTCTTTCTTTGTACACTTCAAGTGTGCTGCCTTCTACAGTTTCATACGGAAGTGTTGAGATTGCAAACTGCAAATCTCTTGAATTCCAAATTGAATAACCGTTCACTTCAACAATCTTATCCCCCGTCTGCAAGCCTGTATTAGCTGTGAACGCATTAGGCTGAAACTGAGATACGGTTGTAGAGCTGAAGCTGTCAGCCTGAACGGTAAAGGCAAACATCATAACAAAACCGAGAAGAATATTCATAACCGCACCTGCGATTATGATAATCATTCTCTTCCATACTTTTGCGTTATTAAACGCGGCTTTTTCTTCGCTGTCCTCATCCTCGCCCTCCATGGCACAGTAACCGCCTATCGGAAAAAGGCGAAGCGAGTACCTTGTTTCACCTTTTACAAAACTGATTATTTTCGGTCCCATACCGAGTGCAAACTCATTTACCTTTACACCCGAAAGCTTTGCGGTAATAAAATGACCAAATTCATGAGAAAAAATTATAAGCTCAAAAAGTAATATTCCTATTACAATGAGAGCCGCAACTGTTAAAATTTGCATTAAAATAAATCAACTCCAAAATATTCATTGCCGCCGCAAAGACAGCAATGAAAAATATTACCGCAAATTATAGCATAGAGAGTACATACTCCCTTGCAAGTTTATCCGCCTTCAATACATCATCAACGCATGTAGGCTCAAAATTGTCTATGTTATCAATTGCACCCATAACAAGGTCGCCGATTTCAAGAAAAGTGATTTTACCCTCTCTGAAAAGTCGGTTAGCCTCCTCATTAGCACCGTTTGCAACAGCTGTTGCAACACCTCCTAGCGAAAGAGCCTTTTTGCAGGCTCTAAGGCACTTGAAGGTTTCATAATCGGGTTCAAAAAAAGTCATTTTGCCGATTTGAGCAAGACTTAATTCGCCGACAGGTGATTCATATCTTTCGGGATATGTAATTGCGTACTGAATCGGGATTCTCATATCGGGAAGTCCCAGCTGTGCAATTACGGAATTATCTACATACTCAATAAGAGAATGTATTATGCTTTCACGGTGTACAACAACATCAATGTTTTCCGGCTGTACATCAAAAAGCCACCTTGCCTCAATTATTTCAAGTCCCTTGTTCATCATTGTAGCAGAGTCGATGGTTATTTTTGCACCCATACTCCAATTTGGATGATTAAGAGCTTCTTTAACTGTTACATTCTTTAACTCTTCGGTTGTTTTTCCGAAGAAAGGACCGCCTGAAGCTGTAAGAATGAGCTTTTTAAGCATTTTTTTCTCAGGCATACCCTGTAAGCACTGAAAAATGGCTGAATGTTCGCTGTCAACGGGAAGAAGCTTTACACCGTTCTTCTTTACCGCGTCACAAACAAGTTTACCGCCTGTTACAAGCGTTTCTTTGTTTGCAAAAGCAATGTCTTTTTTAGCATTTGCCGCTGCGAGCGTAGGCTTTAAGCCTACCATTCCGACAACCGAATTTACAACAAGATCGGCATTTTCAAGCGTTGCCGCCTCAATAAGTCCGTCCATACCGCTTAAAACACGGGTGCTTGTATCTTTTATATTGTCTTTTAATTCTTTGGCTTTTTCTTCGTTAAAAACTACTGCAAGTTCAGGTTTGTATTTTCTTACCTGTTCTTCAAGCAGCTTTATATTTGTTGACGCCGTGAGTGCAGAAACCTTTAAATTGAGTTTATCTACAACATCAAGCGTTTGTGTTCCGATTGAGCCTGTTGATCCGAGGATGGAAAGTGAATTTATCATTTTAGTTTACCCCACTGTTATGAAAGGTATGAATTGATTGATTGCAACAAGAACGGGTGCAGTAAATATTATGCTGTCGAACCTGTCGAGCATTCCGCCGTGACCGGGAAAAATTGAGCCGTAGTCCTTAATCCCGTAGCTTCTTTTGATAAGAGAAAAACTCAAATCGCCGAGAATTGATACAGGAGCGTCAATTACACCGAGAAGAATCAATGCCCAGAAGTTGATGTTGGCGTCAGGCATAACCCAAAAACTAAATATAAGACCGATGATTACGGCTGTAAGGTCACAAAAAAGTATTCCGCCGATTGCACCCTCAACAGTCTTTTTAGGACTGATTTTCGGGCAAAGCTTGTGCTTGCCGAACGATGCTCCGATAAAGAAGCCGCCTGCGTCTGCCATCCACGGTAATGCAAAAATACATATATAGCAGAAAGTAATTGATACAGATGATGCACAGGCAATCGGGATGGCACTCATTCCAAAAGAAATTAAAAAAGTTCCGAACACTGAATATGCAACATCGGCATAGTTTGTCTTTTCGTGTTTGAAAATCATTACTGCAAAGGCTGTTAATATAAATACAAAAATCAAAATATACATAAACTTTGTTGTAACCAAAATCGAAAGCAGAAAAGAAAAAACTATACAAGGTATGGAAAGGTGAAATTTATAAAGCATCTTCCTTGCATGCAGATACTCACCTGTCATAAATGCCGAAAATGCTCCTATGACTATGCCTGTAAACGGGAGCCAAAGTTCCGATACAAACAGAACAATCAGCAGTAGTGGTATTCCTATTACGGCTGTCAGCAGCCGAGGCTTGAGGGATTTCATTTTATATCAACTCTCATCAAACTCCGCCGTATCTTCTGTTTCTGGAGGAGTATATTTTTAATGCTTCGTCAAGGTCTGATTTCTGAAAATCAGGCCACAATTTGTTCATTATTACAAATTCCGTGTAGGCTGACTGCCACAAAAGGAAATTTGAAATTCTGTATTCACCGCTCGGTCTGATAATAAGGTCCGGATCGGGCTGACCTGCGGTGTAAAGATAATTTGAAAAGAGATTTTCTGTTATGTCGTCGGAAGAAATTTTGCCGATTTTGACATCCTCAGAAATATTTTTAACAGCTCTGACAATTTCGTCACGACTGCCGTAATTCATAGCAATATTAAGAACCATACCGTCACGGTCTTTTGAACTCTCTTCGTTTTCAATCATAAGCTCACGAAGTTCATCGTTAAAGCCTGACTTGTCACCGATGAATTTTACCACAATACTGTCGTCTTTAAAATCTTCAAGTGCTTCATTGAGGTATGATTTAAAAAGCGACATAAGTGACTCAACCTCATCCTGCGGTCTTTTCCAGTTCTCGGTTGAAAAGGCGTACACGGTAAGGTACTTTATTCCTATATCGGAACAGTATCTTGTTATTGTTCTAAAAGTTTTCGCACCCTGACGGTGACCTGCTTTTCTCGGAAGTCCTCTTTTCTTTGCCCAACGGCCGTTGCCGTCCATAATAATTCCGATATGTGAAGGCAGATTGAGGTCTGTAACCTCAATCTGCTCATCTTTTTTCTTTGAGAAAAAAGCCATATTACATCTCCAAAATTTCTTTCTGCTTTACTGCAGAAACGCTCTCAACTTCTTTGACATACTTATCTGTAAGATCCTGAGCTTTCTTTTCACCCTGCTTGAGATCGTCCTCTGTAAGCTCGCCGTCCTTTTTCATAGCTTTAAGCTTGTCGATAAGTTCACGGCGTACATTACGAATCTGAATCTTTGTTTCCTCAGCAATTTTCTGAACATCTTTTACAATTTCTTTTCTTCTGTCCTCTGTGAGCGGTGGAAAGATAAGACGGATAACCTTACCGTCATTTTGCGGATTGATGCCGATATCGGAAGTCTGGATAGCCTTTTCAATCAGTCTTAATACAGACGCATCCCATGGCTGAATTGTAAGAGTCCTTGCCTCTGTAACAGAAACAGCAGCAAGCTGATTTACGGGTGTGGGTGCGCCGTAGTAGTCAACCTTTACTTTATCAAGAACAGCGGGATTTGCTCTGCCTGCTCTGATTTCCGAAAATTCCCTGCGCATATGCTCAAGGCGTCTGTCCATGGTTTCGCCGGCTTTTTTTAACTGTGTCTGCATATTTATGCCTCCTGTATAATAATTATTGTTAAAAAGTCAGTAAAATAATCAATTGAATTAGTTGTTAGCTGTTACGATAGTACCGATATTTTCACCGCATACAGCTTTGTAGATGTTTTCAGGGTCATCAATGCTGAATACAAGGATAGGCAGATTGTTGTCCTTACAAAGAGATGCAGCTGTGCTATCCATAACAGCAAGATCCTTATTGAGAACCTCATGAAATGAAATTGTGTCATATTTCTTAGCGTTTGGATTTTTCTTAGGATCGCTGTCATAAACGCCGTCAACCATAGTAGCTTTCATAACAATGTCTGCCTCAATTTCAGCTGCACGGAGAGCCGCTGCTGTGTCTGTGCTGAAGAACGGGTTACCTGTTCCGCAGCCGAACACTACTACTCTTCCCTTTTGAAGGTGAAGAACAGCCTTGTTTCTGATATACGGCTCAGCAATCTGATGCATAGCGATAGCTGTCTGAACACGAACATTAACACCAAGCTGTTCAAGTGCGTCACAAACACCGAGCGCATTGATTGTTGTTGCAAGCATACCCATATGGTCGGCTCTTGTTCTGTCCATTTCACCTGAACTTCTGCCACGCCAGAAGTTGCCTCCGCCTACTACTATGCCGACTTCTACTCCTGCGTCAACACATTCTTTGATAGGCTTACAGATTTTGAGAACAGTTTCAAAATCAATGCCGTGTTTCATTTCACCTGCAAGCGATTCGCCTGAAAGTTTTAATAATACTCTTTTATATTTCGGCTTCATACATAACACCCCACGATAAATTATAATTACTAATATAATACAATATCTTGTGGGGTTTGTAAAGGTTTAGTGGCGGTTTTTTGAATAAAGTTAATTTCCAAAGTAAGTTCCGCCTCTTTTTGCTGCGGAACTTACTTTGGAAATTAAGAATATTTTTTAAACATTCGGCTAACAATTGCATTCCTTGCAGGAGAGGTTGCAAAAATTTCGCTCTCATACTATAATGGTAGAGGTTCACAACAAAGAATTTAATTTACAGGATAGCATAACAAAGGAATTTATATATTATGAATGCATATGATTTTGACAAAACCGTTTATTACGGTGACTCAACAGCCGACTTCTATTTATTCTGCCTTAAAAGACATAAAAAAATTATCACCCTCGCCCCATCGCTTTTTGGGGCATTTTTGAAATTTTATATGTTTAAAAAAGGTACAAAAACTGAATTTAAAGAAAAAATGTACAGATTTCTTGCATTTTGTGATACCGAAAAAGATGTAAAAGACTTTTGGAAGGAATACATTGGAAATATAAAGCCGTTTTATCTTGAACAAAAGAAAGATGACGATGTAATTATTTCGGCATCACCCGAATTTTTGCTAAAACCCGTTTGTGAAAGGCTTAAAATCAAAAATCTTATTGCATCAAAGGTTAATATGCAAAGCGGAAAATACACCGGAGTTAACTGCCACGGCAAGGAAAAGGTGAAACGGTTTTACGAGGCTTTTCCCAACGGTAAAATTGACAGCTTTTATTCGGACAGCTACAGCGATTCGCCGCTTGCTGAAATTGCTGACAAAGCCTTTATGGTTGACGGTGACAATATTGAAAGCTGGATATTCATTAAATGATTGTACGGAGCAGATTTCTGTTCCGTATTTTTATTGTCAAATTTAATTTCAGGCAAACAAAAAGAGCAGAGATTAAAATCTCTGCTCCGAATATTATGCTTTGGATGTCAAAACAATTATTTAACCATGCTTGCAACTTCTGCAGCAAAGTCGTCCTGACGCTTTTCAATGCCCTCGCCCTTTTCAAAGCGAACGAACTTCTTGATTTCGATAGAACCGCCAAGCTCCTTAGCAGTATTCTGTGTGTACTGCTTGATATTGATCTTATTGTCCTTAACGAACTCCTGGTCAAGGAGGCAGTTTTCTTTGTAGAACTTGCCAATCTTACCCATAACAATCTTGTCGGCAATCTGCTCGGGCTTACCTTCGTTGATTACCTGCTGACGCATAACTTCTTTCTCATGCTCAATGATTTCTGCAGGAACTTCACTCTCGTTGAGGTAAGGAGTATTAAGAGCTGCAATCTGCATTGCAACATCCTTGCCGTATGCAACAAACTCAGGCTTTGCAGCGAGGTCTGTGTCAAAATTAACAAGAACGCCAATCTTGCCGCCTGCGTGTACATAAGCAACACAAGCGCCTTCCATACGCTCAAAACGACGAATCTGAATATTCTCACCGATTGTGAGAACCTTTTCCTGAAGCATTTCAGCGATTGTCTGATCTGAACCTGATGCCTTAAGTGTGAGGAGAGCCTCAACATCAGCAGGGTTCTGCTCGATAATTGTGTTAGCGCAAGCCTTAACGAAATCCATAAATGAATCGTTCTTGGCAACGAAGTCTGTTTCAGCGTTAACTTCTACAACAACGCCTACTGAGAGGTCATCGTTTGTGCAGGCATATGCAACACCCTCTGCTGCAACTCTGCTTGCCTTCTTAGCCTGCTTAGCAAGGCCCTGTTCTCTTAAAAAGTCAACTGCTTTATCCATATCGCCATCAGCATTAGTGAGTGCCTTCTTGCAATCCATCATGCCGCAGCCTGTTTTTTCTCTTAATGCTTTTACATCCTGAGCTGTAAATGCTGCCATTATGAAAACATCCTTTCAAATAAATATATATAAATGAGGTTATAATCACAAATGATTATTCAGCTGTTTCTTCCTCTTCAACAGCTGCTGCACCCATCTGACCTTCTCTGCCTTCGATGATAGCGTTAGCCATTGCACCTGCAATAAGCTTTACTGCACGAATAGCGTCGTCGTTGCCGGGGATAACATAATCAATCTCATCAGGATCGCAGTTTGTATCTACGATAGCAACGATAGGAATATTGAGCTTCTTTGCCTCTGAAACGGCAATTCTTTCTTTTCTCGGGTCAACAATAAAGAGTGCGCCCGGCATTTCTGTCATATCCTTGATGCCGCCCATAAATTTCTCAAGCTTTTCAATCTCAAGATTGAGCTTGATAACTTCCTTCTTAGGGAGAAGATCGAAAGTGCCGTCTTCCTGCATAGCACGGAGCTGCTTTAAACGGGCAATTCTTCTTCTGATTGTTGCAAAGTTTGTGAGCATACCACCGAGCCATCTTGCGTTTACATAATAAGCGCCTGCACGCTCTGCCTCTTCCTTAACAGAATCCTGAGCCTGCTTCTTTGTACCTACAAAGAGAACGCTCTTGCCTTCTGCCGAAAGCTCACGAACAAAGTTGTAAGCCTCTTCAAGCTTCTTTACACTCTTCTGAAGGTCGATAATGTAAATACCGTTACGCTCAGTAAAAATGTACTCAGCCATCTTAGGGTTCCATCTTCTTGTCTGGTGACCAAAATGTACACCTGCTTCAAGAAGCTGTTTCATTGAAACTACTGCCATAATAAAAATCCTCCTTAGGTTAAAACCTCCGCTGTGCCTTTGTTTTTATCAGCCATCAAGCAAATCCTTTGAATTTGCCACCCTGCCGACAGACATCAGCGTGCGAATTGCTCGTATATTATACCATAAAAATAAAAAAAATCAAGTGTTTTCGAAGACTTTTTTCAAAAACACCTGATTTTTTTATTGATAATTAAATTGTATTCCGTAAACCGGTCTTAATACCATAAATCAAAGAATTTCACAGAACCTATGCTTGTGATGTAATTCTGTGACTCATGCCAGCTGCTTGAGCCGGTGTAGAAGCAAAGAACTCTGTGCTGAACCGCTGAGCCGTTCTGATCAAAAATAAAAGAAACAGCGTTTTTAACTTCCTGACTGGGTGCATAAGCTGTAGAACCGTAATACCGGTATTCCGAAATAACTCTGTCAATTGATGTTGTGTTTGAACGGTTCATTGCGTCACGAATCGACTGAGCAATAAGAGCGCAGCCTACGTAGCCCATTGAACCACCTTCGCCCATTACAAGTCTTTCTAATTTTTCTCTGTCATAGCTTGAGAGAGAAACAGGAGAAGGACTGTATGACGGATCGGGATTGCTGATGCTTACAAGATAACCGCTCTGATCGTTTGATGAATCTGATATGTTATCTGTGTAGCTGTAATCCGAAGAATTAGATGCTGAACTGCTGTCGTCCGAAGAAGATGCACTGCTGCTTGCAGAGCTTTGTGTGATCTGCTGTGATACCTCGGACTCTGAAGGCTCTGACTTTGAGCTTTCAGTCTTTTTAGAGGCCTGTGAAGCTTCAGATTTTTTTGCAGTTTTAGCAGTTTTTGCAGATTTAGTTTTCTTTTCGGTTGTCTTCTGTGTAGCAGCTGCGGATGTTGTAATCTCTTGGGTTACGGGAACAGTTGTTTCTTCAACGCAGTTATCTGTAATAACAAGTGAGAAGTCGTTGATGCTACCGACTGCAAGTGAAGCAGCACGGCTGTCTTCAAAGGCGTCTACATCCGGAGCAAGAGTTGTTGTCGGAACAACAAGAGCAACTGCTGCCAGAGATACCGCAATGGCATAAGATAAAGCCTTAAAGCCCTTGCGTTTTGACTTCTTTTCGGTTTTGCGGGTTCTTTTCGGACTCACCGAATTGTTGTCACATCCGTAGTGTTTATAGTTTGTCGCTCTCAAAAATTTATCCTCCCTGTGATTTTTGCACATTAAGATAACTACAATAACTGCTGTCAAAAGCAGATACAAATACAAGATGTAGTTGTCTGTTTGAAAATGTGCCAAGTCCTTTAGTCGTAAAATTTTATCAAACACACAATTGCAATTGTATTAAAGCACAAACTTTTGAAAAATGCAAGTTTGATACAGGAAGATAAATTGTAACAATTGTAACCAAAATGTTACTTACTCAATTTTAATTTCTTAAAAAAATAATGATTTGTGCAGTATGCATAAATAATAGATAATTTCTTAGGTTATTTTGCCTTAATGCGAAAATTTGCAAAAATTCAAAATTTAGCCCCAAAATGAGGTTTTTTCGGCTTTTTTACTGGCTTTGGAGTCTGACAGCTGATGATTACGGTATCCTCTCCGATGAGTTCAATTTTCTCCCACGGAATTATGTAATCCTGACATTTTCCTATCAAGCCGCACAATCCCGGTCTTCCGAAAATAACAATTGACACAACAGTTGCACACTTGGTGTCAACAATAACATCGTCAATAAAGCCAATCCTCGTACCGTCACAGGCACTTATAACTTCCTTATGTCTTAAATCTGTAAATCTGCAATTCATTTATAACCCCTCCGAAAGCTGTGCTTGATACATATATATATGAAAAAGGATGGGTGTATATTCATTGACATTTATATCATAATTTGTTAGAATTGATTTATAATATTTTCGCAGAAAAGGAGCGATAATTATGAATTATGTATTTATGACAGATGCCTCCTGCGACCTCACACAGGAGCTTATCAATGAAATCGGAGTTGAAGTTCTTCCTATGGAATTTCATATGGAGGACAAGTCTTATCTTCACTATCCCGATTGCAGAATGATGAGTCTTTCGGAATTTTACGATAAGCTTAAAGGCGGTGTTGATTCAAAAACAACGCAGATTAACTATGACAGCTTTTACAAAAGCTTTGAAAACTACCTTAAAGCAGGCAAGGACATTATCTACACCGGCATTTCAACAGGCTTGAGCGGAACTTACAACACTTGTATGATGGCAGTTAAGGATTTACAGAATGTTTATCCTGACAGAAAAATCATTGTAATCGACTCACTTTGTGACTCTGCCGGTCTTGGACTTCTCATCTACCTTGCCGGCAAAAAATACAGCGAAGGTGCCGGAATCGACGAACTCAGGGAATACATTGAAGAAACCCGTGTTAAGGTTTGTCATTGGTTCGTTGTTGAAGACCTTGACCACCTTAAGAGAGGCGGAAGAATTTCAGCTGTTTCCGCTACATTCGGCAAAGCCTTGCAGATTAAGCCGCTTCTCAGTGTTGACGATGAAGGCCGCCTTGTCAATGTTGCAAAAATCAGAGGTAAAAGCAATGTTGTTCCTTCTCTCGTAAAACATCTTGAGAGGGACGCCGAGGATTTAAAAAACAGCGTTGTTATGATTGCACATGCAGATAATCCCGAAGGCGCGGAGGAGCTTAAAAAGGCAATAAAGGGCAAGTGTAAAGAAATCATTGTCACAAACATCGGTCCTGTTATCGGAAGTCATGTTGGTTCGGGTATGCTTGCAGTACTCTTCCTTGGAGCAAGAAATCTTAAATCATAATCAAAATACAATAAAATATGCAAAAAGCGTGCAGTTTATTTCAGACTGCACGCTTTTCTTTTGTCAATCCCTCGTGTAATACAAAAGACACATTACACTTACTCCGATAATTCCTCCGACAAATAAGCCGATTATAAAACCTACAAGCAATATTTTTCCTCCTGACCATATTTTGACAATAATTATTTTCTGCTTATGAGATAATATCACTAAACGAAACACTCTCAGGGGGTGCAAAATGAAATCCGTTTACATAGATGTACTTTTTACGGTGAATATTTTCATTGATTTCATACTCATTTTATGCACCAAAAAAGCACTTTGCATCAATACTTCATTTAAAAGAATGCTTTTTGCCTCACTTTTCGGGGGAGTGCAAAGCTTGATTGCACTTCTTCCCCCTCTGCCGTTCATTCTGAACATACCTATTGATATTTTATGTGCCGCTGCGATTGTATTTTTTGCATTTGGCAAAGCTCCGCCTAAAAAGTTTATTAAGAGAACCGCCGTTTTTCTTTCTCTGTCGTTTTCTTTTTGCGGGATTATGTTATTTCTATACAACGCCTTCAAACCAAAAGGCATGGAAGTATATAATGACATAGTGTATTTTAACATTTCGCCCGTCCTCCTGATTATTTTAACTCTTGTCTGTTATTATATTCTCAGATTGGTGAAAATATTGACGAAGAGCGGTAACAGCTCAGATATTTGCAAAGTTGAAATCAAGGTGAATGAAAAAGTCTTTTTCTTTTCGGCAAAAGCTGACACGGGATGTAATCTTACTGAACCGTTTTCGGGAAATTATGTTATTGTTGCAGAAAGAAAACTCTTTGACGGATTCGTTCCGAGTGAAACTAAAACAAGGGTTATTCCCTTTGAAAGCCTTGGCGGAAACGGAATTGTAAAGGGATTTCCTCCCGATGAGGTTAAAATTGACGGCAGGAAAATTGATAACAATATTTACATAGGCATATGTGATAATGTTTTGAAAGGAGATGTTGAGGCAATTATCCCATACGAGCTTTTAAAATTGACAGAATAGGAGTAGTGCTATGTTTCTTATGAAGGTAATTCAAAAAATCCGCTTTGCATTGGTTGTTGAAAATGAAATTTTTTACATTAACGGCAGTGAAACTCTTCCTCCGCCGTTGTCAAAGGATGAAGAACAGCTGATTATGCAGAAAATTGCAAAAGGTGACAACAAGGCGAGAGAACCGCTGATAGTTCACAATTTAAGACTTGTGGTTTATATTGCAAAAAAATTTGAAACTCCGAACGCAAATGCAGAAGACTTAATTTCAATAGGCACAATTGGACTTATTAAGGCTGTAAACACATTTTCTCCGGAGAAGAATATTAAACTGGCAACCTACGCATCAAGATGTATTGAAAATGAAATCCTTATGTTTTTACGAAAATCATCGCAGTTAAGGAACGAGGTTTCAATTGATGAACCGCTGAACACCGACTGGGACGGCAACGAACTGCTTTTATGTGATGTTCTGGGGAGCGATCCGGATACGGTAAACAGAAATATTGAATGTGAGCTTGAAAAAAGTTTGGTTTTACAGGCGGTTTCAAAGCTTCGCGACCGTGAATGTCTTATTATGGAATTGCGGTTCGGACTGAACGGACGAAAAGAGCACACGCAAAAACAGGTTGCCGACAAGCTTGGAATTTCACAATCCTACATATCAAGACTTGAAAAGAAGATTATCCGTCAATTAAAGAATGATCTTGACAAGGCAGTATGATTTTTTGTCGGAAGCCCGAACCAACAAAATATTTCGCATTAAAAAACGGGAGCAGCGGGCAGTTTGTCCTGCTGCTCCCGTTTTTTTATAAAACAGTATCTGAGGGATTGGTGACAGTATCAGAGTTATTATTATCTCCGTCACCCATAATATCATCAATTCCGTCCTCAATATCATCCATAATATCCGAACCCGAATTTCCTGTTTCATTTTCTTCGTTACCGATGAAACCGTCCGAATCTGAAACTTCTCCGCTTTCAGTCATACTTTTGGAAGCTTCCTGCGTATTTGATGTTTGTGAAGTCTGACTTGTTGTGTCAGCCATACTGTCGTTTTTATCATTGCCGCAACCTGTGATAAGAGATGCTGAAATTAAAGCTACGGCAACTAAGCCTAAAATTTTTTTCACACTAATCAATCCTTATAAAAAATAAAATGGCACTGAATTAACAGTACCATTATTATTCACAATATTTTGCGTAATATTAAATTTAAAATGATTTCGAAATTATTCTTTTGCAATTACTATATGAGGATACGGAATCGTAATACCGTTTTTGTCAAATTCTTTTTTTACATTTTCCTGTAGGAAGAAATACACCTCGTAATAATCATCAGGACTTGCCCACGCAAAAACTTTAATCTGCACTCCGCTGTCAAGATGCTCACCGACTCTTACGGTAGGTTCAGGGTCTTTTAAAATCATCTCATTAGTTGATATAAGGTTGAGAATTATCTCTCGCACCTTGTCAATATCGTCATCATAGCTTATTGAGAAAGTGCAGTCAACCCTTCTCTGCTCAACCATTGTGCAGTTTACAACATTGTTTGATGTAAGTCTTGAATTAGGAATCGTCACAAGCTTATTATCAAGTGTATGTACAGTTGTCGAGAAAATATTGATTTCCTCAACCGTTCCTTTTACTCCCTCAAAATCAAGAATATTTCCCGACACAAACGGTTTGTTAATCAAAATCACAAGTCCGCTGACAACATTTTTCAGCAAATCCTGCAACGCAAGACCTGCCGTAAGGGCTGCAGCACCGAGTGCCGTAATAAGTGAAGCAACATTTACACCGATTGTACCAAGTGCCGTTACCGCAACGATAAAATAAAATATTACCTTTAAAACCGACAATACAAAGCCTTCGGCTGTACCGTCCATTCGTGACCTGTCAAGAATTTTTCTAAGCAAAGCCAAAATCAGCCTTGAAATCACATAGCCGATTACAAGAACAGCTACGACTACAAGTGCTTTCGACAGATATTCAAGCATCTTATCCTCTGTTATATTCATAATTACACCTCTGTATCAATAAGAAATTCGGAAACCTTTTCCCCATTCTCATAGACAGAAACCACTATGTTGCCGTTGTTGTCAAACGAAACGCTCTTACCTGTACGCACACCGTTTTTGTAATTGCACACATCAATAAGATTGCCGTCTTTATCAAATCTTGCACCGTAGCCGTCAGGAGTATTATTGTTCCACTTACCCGCATGCATTGTACCGTCACTCAATCTGTAGCCGACACCACCGCCGCTGCGTGAATTATCAGTCCAGCTGCCTACATAATTTATGCTGCCGTTGTTATAATAGCAGATTCCAAAACCTTCTCGCTTATCCTCACGATAATAACCCTCGTAGGATGTGAATCCGTCAGGCGATACCGTTCTGCCTCTGCCTGTTCTGCAATTATTTTCATCAAGATTACCGAAATAGGTATATCTTCCCGATTTAGTAAGAATCACCACATCACAATGGGGTTCATCCTCACTTACAATTTCGGCATTTTCATCACAATTCTCTTTGGCAGATTCATCATCTCCGAAAGGCACACAGATATTAACCTTTTCCTGTTCACCGACAGACATTTCATCCGAGCTTTCTGCCGGCTCGTCAGCAGTTCGGCATTCAAGCTCTTTGTCAACATCATCAGGCTCATTCTCTGTATTCTCCGAGTCTTTCGGCAGTTCAACAGCTTTGGCGTCAACAGATGTATCAGCCGAAATATCAGAATCAGCAGATTTTTCCTCGGCAGACTCAATTTTGCCGTCCGATGCTTCATTGTTGATAATCTTAATATCTGCAGATTTAAAATTTTCTTCCGAAGTATGACTGATAATTTCACCGAACAAATCTTTATTTGTTTTGTGTGCTTCAACAAGAATCTTTTCAATTATATCGTAAGCAGAGTAATCTTTTTTGCCGTCTTTTTTCTCAGTATCAATATCTGTCAAAATGTCAGCGTCGGAAAGATATGAGCAGGCAATCAAATCGTAAGGATTATCCGTTGAGAAATCACCTTTGAATAAGGAATCATTGAACACAAATCCGCTGTTGCCATATGATTTTTTCTCTGTAAACTGCATATCTGACGGCAAAAAGCTCGCATCATACCACAGCATACCGACATTTGAATAAATCAAAACTCTTGAACCGTTATCAGACTGCTTTTCGGAGGGAAAAAGGGTTTTAACTGTCGTTAAACCGTTATCGTCAATATCTTCGGTTACAAGCGTTACAATGCCGCTGACTTTATGGGGATAAATTCTTGTAATCAACTTATCGGCAATATTTTTGTCAAAATATTCTGTACGCAGCCAAAAATGATTGCGATCAAAGAACTGTCTTTTAAATACAATACCCCTGTCATTGTAGGTAATGACAGAATAAACTCCGCCTGTCGCCCTTTTTACGGACTGATAAGGGAGGCTGTCCTTCGTCACCTTCCAAGAAAGCGGTTCATCCTTTTGCATAAGGCAAGACATCTTATATTCCATACCGTGAAGCTCAATTTCAGTAATCTCTTTTTGCTCCTTACATCCTGAATTAAAGTAATTGGCACGAACACCGGCAAGCGCATCATTTTTAAAATCCGGCTTTTCATAGTCAGAAACAAGTACAGAATAGATAATTAAGCCGTCAGTCAGCTTTTGAGATTGTTCAAGCATCGTGAATTATTCCCTTCGAAAAATTAAAAAATGAAAGGGCGAACAATGTCCGCCCTGAAATAATTTGAGATATTTAAATCAGATAGAAATTGTCATTGCAATCTTGTAAAGCTCTTCATCAAATACACGAGGCATATCAAGTGCTTCGTTAATGTCAAGGTCAACAATCTTTCCACCCTGCATGGCAACAACTCTGTTGCCGATATTCTGCTCAAGGAGCTCTACGGCCTTAAAGCCCATTTCACTTGCAACAACTCTGTCACGAAGTGTCGGGGAACCGCCACGCTGAACATGACCGAGGATTGTAGCTCTTGACTCAATGCCAAGACGCTGTTCAACATACTTAGCAAGATCTCTTACGCCGCCGACACCCTCGGCAACAACAACGATAAAGTGTTTTTTGCCTGTTTTCTGAGTGTTGATAATTCTTGCAATTACATCTCTTTCAATATTGTACTGAACCTCCGGAACGAGAATAGCCGTTGCACCTGTTGCAATACCTGTTTGAAGAGCAATATCACCGCAGCGTCTGCCCATAACCTCAACAATAGAGCAACGGTCATGCGACTGTGCTGTATCACGAATACGGTCAACCATCTGAATAGCTGTGTTCATAGCGGTGTCAAAGCCAACTGTGTACTCTGAACAAGCAATGTCGTTATCTATAGTACCCGGAACGCCGATGCAGTTAATGCCTGCGTTTGTAAGACAACGGGCACCTCTGAACGAACCGTCGCCGCCGATTACAACTACGCCGCTGACACCGATGCTTCTGCAAAAATCAGCAGCCTTCTGAATACCCTGAGGAGTTGCGTACTCTTCGCTTCTTGCCGTGTAAAGCATTGTGCCGCCGTTTCCGATGATATCGGAAACACTTCTGAGGTTCATTTCCTCAACATCACCGTTGAGCAAGCCGTTATATCCACGGTAAACACCGTAAACCTTCATTCCTTTATTTATACCGGCACGAACAACAGCTCTGACAGCTGCATTCATACCGGGGGCATCGCCGCCGCTTGTTAATACTGCAATTGATTTCTGTGTCTGTGACATTATAATCTACCTCCATAGGTTATTAACTTCTAACATTATAATACAATTATTTTTTCTTTACAAGTGGATTTTCACATTTTTAAAAAAATAAAAGCTTTTATTACAAAACGGTTACAATATTATTCAATCATTTTTCAGCATAGTTACAAAAATCTGTGATTTTGTTCATAAATATACTGTTTTCACCTCTCTATTTCGATAAAATAACAATATTTTGTAACAAAGCAATCAAGTTTGTTGACTTTTAAAATATATGGTCTTATAATTAATCTCGGATAGAAGGCAGATTTTTTCGTCTGTCTTGTGACAAGCTGCATAAGTGACAATTTTTCGGGAGGATATTTTATATGACTAAGTTATATCTGGCTATACCCTGCTATAACGAAGAAGAGGTTTTAAGAGATTCGGCAGGAAAGCTGTTGAACAAATACAGCACAATGATGTCAGAAGGTAAGATTTCTGCTGACAGCCGCATTGTGTTTATTGATGACGGTTCAAAGGACAGAACATGGGAGATTATTTCGGAGCTGCATACGGAAAATCCTGTTTTTCAGGGTATCAAGCTTTCAAGAAACAGAGGTCATCAGAACGCGCTTCTCTGCGGTCTTATGACTCTTAAAGACAAGGCTGACGCTGTTATTTCAATTGACGCAGACCTTCAGGATGATATCAATACATTTGATGAAATGGTTGCAAAGTACGAAGACGGCTGCGATGTGGTTTACGGTGTTCGTTCCAAGAGAGAAACAGACACATTTTTCAAGAGATTTACCGCAGAAGGATTCTACAAAATTCTTAACCATATGGGTGCAAAGGTTATTTTTAACCACGCTGATTTCAGACTTATGAGCAAAAGGGCGCTGAATGCTTTTTCGTTATACAAGGAAACGAATATCTTCCTTCGCGGTATGGTTCCGATGATTGGCTTCAAGTCTGATATCGTTACATATGAGCGTTCCGAAAGACTTGCGGGAGAAAGCAAATATCCGCTCAAGAAGATGCTCGCTCTTGCTTGGGAGGGCATTACATCGCTAAGCATTCAGCCTATCAGAATGATTACATGGCTCGGTGGAATCGTGTTCGGCATCAGTCTTATTATGATTATCTACTCGCTTGTCAGCTTCTTCTGCGGCTGGACTGTAAGCGGCTGGTCAAGCCTTTTGTGCTCAATCTGGGCAATCGGCGGTCTTCAGCTTCTTGCTATCGGTGTAATCGGCGAATACATCGGAAAGATTTATATGGAAACAAAGCGCAGACCGCGATTTATTGTTGACAAAGTGCTTGATGACAATGAACAGTAATAAATTTGCAAAAGTCCTGACGAGAATTTTCGGCGGATTGTTTTCGGTATGTTTCATTTTTCTTTTTATCAACATTATTGTTATAGGCTTTGACGGAAAAGTTGACAGAAGATTTGATTCGTTTTCAAAAATGTTCATTCTTTTGATTTTCGCAGTCCTGACAGTCGGTATATGTGCATTCTATTTTTATTACACCGCCGATAAAAGCAATAAAAGGTGCAAAAGAATTAAAACAAAAGCAAAATTTGAATTGACCGATATAAACACTAAGAGGATTATTTTTATCGGTTGCGGCATTCTTCTGATTGCTGAATTTATTTTTGCTATGCTTACCGATTTTGAACCTGTTGCCGACCTGCATAACATCAGAAGATATGCTATGTATTTTTCAAGTCACGGCAATTTCGACCTCATTGAACAGGATTATGCACGCAATTATCAATACCTTATAAGATATCCGAATAATATGGCGTTACTTTTGATTGTATCGCTTGTCGGAAGATTAAGTTACCTTATATCCGGTCATTTTGTTGAATTTGCACCTGTTGTTGTAAATATTTTTGCAATTAACATTTCCGTAATACTGACAGCATTTACAGCAAAAAGACTTTTCGGCAACAGAAAGGCTGTATTTGTACTTGCTTTTTGTGCATTGTTTTTGCCCTATCTCACATATCTGCCCTACTATTACAGTGATTCGATGTCGATGCCGTTTCTTATCGGAGCGGTATATCTCATGGTTTCCGCATTTCAGGGTGACAACAGAAAAAGTATGTATGCAAAGCTTTGTGCTGCGGGTGCGTTGGTTTTCCTCGGATACAAAGTAAAGGGCAGTATTATTATTCTGTTTGCGGTTGGGGTTGTACTGCTTTTCTTAAAATTCAGATTAAAAAGAGCAATTTGTCTTATACTTGTGTTTACGGCAGGATTCGGTGCAATTGGATTTGCTTACAATACCGCCGTTGACGCTGTCAATCCGATTACAAAGCAGCAATATGAAGAGTATGAGTACCCCGTAACTCACTGGATTATGATGGGGCTTAAGGGTCTTGGCAAATACGATGAACACGATGACTATTACACCCGTTCATTCCACTCAAAGCAAGAAAAGCAGGACGCTAATGTTAAGGTTATCAAGGAAAGAGTAAAGAAATATAAAATTGACGGTCTGTATGATCATATGGTAAAGAAAGCGGTATGGACATGGCAGGACGGTACATATTACATTTCGTATCATAACCAAAAACCGAAAAATGATAATATTCTTATGGATTTTCTGCATATCAACGGAAAGTATAACAAGGCCTTCCAAAATTACAGCTCAGCCTTGCAGATGTTCATTCTGCTGATGATTTGTATTTCGGCACTTAAAACTCTTGTCAGACCCGAAGTTGACGAAATGCTGTTACTCAAAGGAATTGTATTTTCGGCATTTTTATTCTTCCTGTTATGGGAAACAAGGTCAAGATATCTGTTTAATATGACGCCGCTGTTTATACTGCTTATGGTTGACGGTATGGATACCGCAAAGGCTTTTCTCGATTCATTGAAAAAGCCCGGGAAACACACAGCTGAACAGACAACGGTATAAAATTTTTTCAAGTGGCAGTTTCGGCTGTCACTTGTTTTTTTATAATAAAATCTCTGTTACACCGTTACAAACTTTTTTATTTAAAATCAATATTTTCGTTTGCAATTTATTGTAATAATGCCAAAATTGTGCTATTATTGTTGTATATGCAATGATTTGCAAATTTCAAGTTTGAAAGGTAAGGATTATGGATTACGAAAAATTGAAAAAGAGGGATTCCTCGCTGGACATTCTGCGGATAATTGCAGTATTTACCGTTTTGTCGGTTCATTTCTTTCTGCATAACGGATTTTACAGTCAGACTGTTGAAGACAAACCGATGTACATTGCAGTTGTGATGAGAACCCTGTTTTCCGTTTGCGTTCCGCTTTTTATGCTGCTGACGGGTTATCTTATGAGCAAAAAAGAGTTGAGCAAAAAATATTATTCAGGCATAACCAAAACACTTGTTGTTTTTGTAATCTCAACACTTGCGTGTATGATTTACAAAAACATTGCACAAGGTGACGTTTTTGACCTGAAATCTTTCATACTCGGAACGCTTGATTTTACAGGTTCTAACTACTCTTGGTACATTGAAATGTACATAGGTTTGTTTCTGCTTGCACCGTTTCTTAATCTTGCTTACGGAAAGCTTAAAAACAAAAAACAAAAGCAAGTGCTTTTGATTACAGTTGTATTTTTGACAATAGTTCCGTCACTGTTTAATATTTTCAATTTCGGTTCGCTTGATTGGTGGACCAACCCGACATCATCCGATGAATTTCAAAAGCTTGTGCCGAGCTGGTGGCAGGGGTTCTACCCCATTGCGTACTACTTTGTAGGCTGCTACATAAGAGAATACGGATTGAAAATGAAAACAAGAACAATGCTTATTCTTTTTGTTTTCTCGCTCTTCTTATTCAGCACATTTAACTTTTTCAGAAGCTACGGAACGACCTTCAAATCCGGTACATATATTTACTGGTATGGCTTTGAACCGTTTGTCCTGTCGGTGCTTCTGTTCCTTTTAATTAAAAGAATCAAAACCGAAAATATGCCAAAGGCAGCTAAAGTTGTACTCTGGAAGGTTTCGGATTTAGCTCTCGGAATTTATCTTATTTCATTTATTTTTGACAGCATTGTATATCCGATTCTTTGCGAAAAGGTTATTTTAATGCCGGACAGACTTCCGTTCTACTTTGTAACAGTCCCGATTGTATTTGTCCTTTCCGCTGCTGCGTCTTTCATTATGAATCTTGTTGCCAAGATTCTTATCGACGGTTTCAAGTCGGCTGTTAAAATGGTCAGGGATTTGCGTTCAAAGCCCGACAAAGGCAAATATCAGCACATAATTTTTGCTGTACTTATGGCTTTGGCAATAGGATTTTCACTTTGGAAATGCTATTACGGCTTTGGCGGTAATGACGAATCATTTTACCTTACAATTCCGCACAGATTAACTCTCGGCGATTCATTACTCGGTGACGAATGGCATCTTACTCAGCTTTCGGGGTTCCTGCTTTTGCCGTTTGTGTGGCTCTACACAACAATTACGCAGTCAACCGTCGGAATAATTCTTGCGGCAAGAATTTTCTATGTCATCTGTCACGCTGTTATTGTGTGCATTATCTATTCAAGACTTAAGAAATACGGCTATTTCACGGTATTCGGCTGTGTGCTTTATTTCCTCTTTACGCCTTTCGACATTATGGCATTGAGCTATAACACAATGGGGCTTGACCTCATTGCTCTCACGGGTGTGTTAATGGCAACAGCCGATTATTCAAAAAAATTGCCACTCATAATCAGCGGACTTGCATTTGCAGGTGCGGTTCTCTGCTGTCCGTATCTTGCGGCAGCTTATGTACTGTATCTTATCGCAGTCGGAGCTCACTGTTTAATAAAGAAAACCCCACTCAACAAAAATGTATTTAATTCAGACTTGTTTTCAATTAAAACTTTTCTGTGGTTCACTTTGGGTGCGGGGATCCTTGCGGTAATTTTCATTGTATTTGTGCTTTCAAGAGTAAGCATAAATGAAATTTTCACCAATCTCCCCTATCTTATGGCTGACCCCGATCATCCTCAGATGGGATTTATGATGAAGATGAATTACTACTTTAAAACCATTGTTGATTGTCACAGCCACTTTAAATATGTGCTTATGGCATACGGTGCTACGGCAATTGTTATGATACTTGACAGAAAGAGAAAACAGCACCGTTCAATTTATCTTATACTGACGAGTGCAATTGTTATTTTGGCGCTTGTGATGTTTATGCCGACAATGACAAGCGTTTATTACAACGCAATTATGTTCCCGATGATTTTTATGAGCATCACGGCATATGTTCTCTCGGAAAACAAAAACAGAGAACTTTTCGCGTCACTCTTTATTCTCGGAATACTTTATTCAGTGGCACTTTGTTTCTCTTCAAACCAATATTTCTTTGTTACCGCAATGGCTTGTTCAGCGTCAAATATAGCCGGCTTTGTTTTTGTCGGCAATCTGATTAAAGAAATGAAAGCAAGTCCGGATAATCTTGATTATGCAGTCCCCTGCAAATATTTTGCATTCGGAATTACTGCATTTTTGATTGTTTTGCAGGCTTGTTTTCAAATCACAATCAAAGCCGAGCATTGCTTTTGGGAAAGTTCTCCGAGTCAGCTGTCACAGACAATTCAGGACGGTCCTGCAAAAGGAATAAAAACTACTTCCGCAAATGCAGAAAACTACGGGCAGCTTTATAACGATATAAACGAATATCAAAATCTTGAAAAGGGCAATATTTTGTTTTTGACACAAAAAACCTGGACATACCTTGCGGCAAAAGATTTTCCTTACGGAACACTCTCTGCGTATGTAACCGGAGAAAATCAAAACAGTCTTGACAGACTCCGTTCCTATTATTCTGTAAACAGCAAAAAAATTCCAAAGTATATTTATATACCTAAAGATTCCCAGTGGGAAAATATTCAGCAAATTGTTCTTGAAGCACAGCAAAACGGTTACACATTAAGTGAAAACACGGTTTCATATAAGCTGCAAAGATAGATATATTTTACTTTGCAAATTTATGTCAATGCTTGATGTAATTTGAAATAACAGAATATAAAACAAAACAAGCGACAGCTAATTAAACTGCCGCTTGTTTTATTGCAAAATTGATATGTTCTTGAAAAAATAAATGTAATATGCGGTTAAATATTATAACACTTCAATATCATTCATCTCAATACTGCCCCATGATTTTTGCCAGGTATTTTGATATTTGTCCGGCTTTCTTCTTCTGAAGGTCAAACCGTCAGCAACTTCGAGTGTTTCAAAGGGGGCAGCATCGTTTTTTCTGCTGTAAAAAACATAGCGTGTATAGTATCCGCCACGGACAATTTTTGATACATCTATTTTTAATTTTGCCGTGTGGGTTTCGCCTTTTTTCCCCGAATAGAAATTTTCAATCACAAATGCGGTAACCGGATATCTTCGGTAATCGCTCACCTCAACACGCAGACAAAGGTTTTCTATATCAGCCTTGTTTTCCCACATAAGTTCAAGCCGAATCTGCTCGTCATCATAGAAAATGTTATTCTCTTTGCCGTCATATCTTACAAATTTCAGACAAAGGTCGTTTCTGTCGGCATAATGCTTATGCTCATTCCCGACATATTCAAGAGCACGGAAATTTTCGTTTGCACTTCCGAGATATATTTTTATGCCCTCTTCAACATCACCGTCAAAAACAATTTTGCCGTGGTCAAGAACTATGCATCTGTCGCAGAGGTCACGGACAGTGTTCATATTGTGCGAAACATAAAGAACCGTTCTGTCCTCTTCGGCTGCAAGGGCACGCATTTTAGTTATACATTTTTTCTGAAAACGCATATCGCCTACCGCAAGCACCTCGTCCATAATCATTATTTCAGCGTCAAGATGTGCCGCAACGGCGAAGGCGAGCTTTACAAACATACCCGAAGAATAGCGTTTTACAGGCGTGTCAATAAACTTTGCACACTCTGAAAAATCTATAATACTGTCTATTTTTGAAGTAACCTCTTCCTTTGTCATTCCGAGAATTGCACCGTTGAGGTAGATGTTCTCCCTTCCGGTAAGCTCTGCGTGAAAGCCTGTTCCGACTTCAAGCATACTTGCAATTCGTCCCCTAAAACGCACTCTGCCGTCTGTCGGAGAAGTGATTCTTGAAAGAATTTTCAAAAGAGTTGACTTACCTGCACCGTTAGCGCCTATAATTCCTATGCGTTCTCCACGGTTTACCTCAAGATTCACGCTGTCAAGGGCAAGGAAGCTGTCACATTTTTCGTAGTGCATTGCACCGATTCGCTGATTCGGGTCTTCCTTGCCTCTTCTTTTTGCATACCAGCTTTGCAAATCATGGCGGAGAGTTCCGGAACCTATTGCGCCGAGTCGGTATTCTTTTGAAAGATTTTCAATTTTAATTACACATTTTTCATTCATTTCTGTCATAATATCAGACCGTATCTATAAAATTTTTTTCTACTTTATTAAAGATAATCATACCGAACACAAGCACACCTGCCGTAACAAGAAAACTAAGTATCAGGTATTTCCATGGAAATGTTCCGCTGCCTAAAAATCCGTAACGAAAAGTTTCAACAAGCGGAGCAACCGGATTTAAAAGAGCAAGCGAACGGAATGATTCTGCCACCTGAGAAACAGGATAAACAACAGGGGTGATGTACATCCACAATGTTACTCCAAATGAAACAAGCACACCGAGGTCACGATATTTTGTTGTGACTGACGAAACAATAAGTCCGCAACCCGTACCTAAAAATGCCGATGAAAGCAATACAAGCGGCATAAGCAACGCACAAAAATTCGGGTGAACATTTGACCCGGCAAACATATATATAAGTACAAGAATAAAAAACATCACAAAATTAATCAAAAAGCCGATTGCATTGTAAATTATGTTTGCACAGGGCATTACAAGCCTTGGAAAATACACCTTACCGAAAAGTCTTGCATTACCGATAAAGGTTGATGAACTGCCGTTAAGACAGCTTGAAAAGAATGACCACAAAATGTTGCCTGCCATAAAAAACAGGAACTGAGGCATTCCGTCAGTTGAGATATTGGCTATCATACCGAAAATCACGGTAAAAACAAATGTTGAAAGGAACGGCTTTATAATTATCCACAGCGGTCCAAGCACAGTCTGCTTATAGGAGTTTTTAAAATCACGCTTTACGAACAGCATTACAAGGTCACGGTACTTCCAAACCTCACCAAGATTAAACTCAAAAAATTTTCGTTTTGGCGTAATTTCCGTTATCTCGTTATTTTTCAAGCTTTTTCACCCTTTTGTAGATATTTCACATACAAAAATTTTATCACATTTATATTTTTGTGTCAATTCAGGTTGATTTGCAGACATAATAATGCTAAAATAAAAGTAAATTTATTTATGAAAGGAATTTAAAAAATGGCAAAAATTAAAAAGATTTCGGCAATTATGGTTGCCGCAGTTATTCTCTGCACCTGCTTTTTAATCAGCGGTTGCGGCGGTGACACAGAGAGCAGTTCTTCGGCAAAAGCTACTTCCGCAGTTTCAAACGAAGAAACAACATCCGCAGGCACAGACACAACCGACTACAAGTCAAGCTACACAGCTATTATTGATGTTAAAGACTACGGTAAAATTGAAGTTGAGCTTTATGAGGAGCTTGCTCCGATTACAGTCAAGAACTTTGTTGACCTTGCAAAAGACGGCTTTTATGACGGTCTTACTTTCCACAGAATCATTACCGGCTTTATGATTCAGGGCGGTGACCCAAAGGGTGACGGCACAGGCGGCAGTGAAAAAACAATCAAGGGCGAATTTGCTCAGAACGGTGTTGAAAACAACCTTTCACATACAAGAGGCGTTATCTCAATGGCTCGTTCAAATGATCCCGACAGCGCAAGCTCACAGTTCTTTATTGTTCAGGCTGACAGCACATATCTTGACGGTCAGTACGCTGGATTCGGCAAGGTAACTAAAGGTATGGATATCGTTGATAAAATCTGCGAGGACACACCTGTTACAGATTCAAACGGTACTGTTGAAAAGAAAAATCAGCCTGTTATCAACTCAATTAAGATTGAGGAAAAATAATGAACGGTATAACTGTTCTTGTTGATGCGGATGCCTGCCCTGTTGTAAAATCGGTTGAAGGGATTGCAAAAAAGCACAATGTTCCCGTTGTGCTGTTATGCGATACAAACCATGTTCTAAAGTCAGATTACAGCGAGATAAAAATTATCGGTGCAGGCGCAGACGCAGTTGATTTGGCACTTGTCAACCTTTGCAAAAGAGGCGACATTGCGGTAACTCAGGATTACGGAGTTGCGGCACTTGTGCTTGGAAAGGGTGCGTACTGTATTCATCAATCGGGAAAAATTTTCTCGGATGATAACATAGGCGGTCTGCTTATGGACAGACACCTTGCCAAAAAGGCGAGAATGTCAAACGGCAAGCATCACATTAAAGGACCGAAAAAGCGTACAAAACAAGATGACGAAAACTTTGAAAAAAGCTTTGAATCTTTGCTTGTAAAAGTGTTAGATAATTCTAATCTGGAATAATAATTTTTCGGCATATACTTGAAATGCACAGAAATGTGTGCTACAATAATTGTAGGCAAAAGGATATTAGCTTTCCATGAAAGCAAAATGAGCGCCCCGAAGATGGTACCTTCGGGGAGCTTTTCATAGGTTGTGCTGTTTACACTCTACCTGTCCAACCACTTGCAAATGTAGTAGGCAACTACACTTGCTCCAACAGATAGGAAAAAGGATATAAGCAACTCCAAGAAAGTCGCCTTCTTCCTGCCGGAAAGAGTCAACAGCACAATCAGCATATCACATCTGTTGAGATATATTTCAGCCAACCTTTACAAACAGAACACCCCGAAGAAGCTAATCTTCGGGGTGTTTTATGTTTTACCGTAAAAATTTTTGCAGTCGCATACTCGGGCAAAATATGATATAAACGATTCAAACTATCTTCCCGACCGCACCTAACAGCTATTAACTTTTCACTCTTCGCTTCTAACGGTATCCGTTGGTTCGGTTGATTTGACTTTTTTCTGATAGGTGTCAATATTGAAAATACCAAGGTTTTGTTTCCATTTAAGGATTCGTTTAACAGACGCGTCAACCTGAGCTTCGGGAATTTTACCGCTTTGAACAGCCTCAAGAACTGCGGGATATTGGGTATCGACAGATGAACAGCAGAGCAAATCGTTACCGCATTTTGCCGCCGTGACAGCCGCCGCTTCATCTCCCGTAAAATCCGTGATTGCGTCCATGATAAGGTCGTCGGTCATAATTACACCGTCAAATCTAAGGTCATTTCTGAGAATATCATGCACCTTTTGTGAAAGTGACGCAGGATATTCGCTGTCCATACAATTCACGATATTGTGTGAAACAAGAATGCAGTCGGCACCGGACTCAATTCCCTGATAAAACGGCTTAAAATCTGTATTTTCAAACTCCGAATAGTCACGGTCATCATATGCAATTCCCGTGTGTGTGTCGCTGTTATTGCCGTAACCGGGAAAATGCTTCAGAACCGTACCGAGTTTTTTTGATTTGCTCGTTTCAACAACAGTTCGCACAAATCTGTTTTCCATATCAATATCCGAGCTGAAAGAACGGTCATACATAAAGCCGTATTCATCGGAGGTCATATCGCACACGGGTGCAAGATTCACATTGATTCCGAGTGAAAGGAGTAAATCCGCTTTTTCTTCTGCATCCTGCTTGACAGCATCCCAACCGCCGTCTGCATAAGTATCCTTTGGAGAAAGGAACGGGGCTTCTCTAAGATTAGGATTACTGCTGACACGCACAACCGTTCCACCCTCTTCGTCAACACCGATTAAAAGCGGAATATCTGCCTCATCCTGATAGCTTTGAATACAGTTAATAACTTCATCTTTGGTTTTTCCGTCAAAATCTCTGCCAAACAGGATATAACCGCCGATATTGTACTCGCGGACCTGTTGCACGGCGTCTTCATCGGGACAGCGTACAAAGAACATCTGCCCCACCTTTTCTTCAAGCTTCATATTTGAAATGAACCTGTCAAGCTTTTGATCATTGATTTCTTCTTCCGACATTGTAGTCGGCTGAACTGTAGTCTGCTCTGTTGCTTGAAATTGTTCGGGCTGACTGTCACCGTTTGCACAAGCCGACATTAAAAACAATATGCATAATGCAAGCAAAGCAAATGAAGTTATTTTTAATTTTCTGTTAAATATTTTCATAAACGCCTTACGCCTTCTGGATTTTTGACTGCACTCCCTTTGTGACATAAACAAGACATCTTACCGTAACACCGTTTGCCGTGGTACATGATACTGTGGTTTTGCCCGTTTTGTTGGCTGTAATTTTTCCGCTGTTTTCATCAACAGAAGCAACAGTCGGATCTGTTGACGAATAGGTTGTTGAACAGGTCGCCTCACCGTCTGCAACAGAAAGATTCAGCAAGCTTGAATTACCCTCTGAAAGTGAAATTTTATTTTTGCCAAAGCTAACCGCCATTGCAAGAAACTTTACATTCACATTCACATTTTTTGTTTTACCGTCAGATGTCGAAATCGTGATAACCGTATCGCCTATGCCTGTTGCGGAAATTTTGCCATTTTCATCAACAGAAGCAACTGACGGATTACTGCTGTAGTAACTTATTTCAATATCTCCCCTCAACTCGGTAATTTTACTGTTGAGAGAATATGTTTCAAAAAGGGCCATCGAAAGCTCAGTTATCGGAACAACAAGTTCAGATTTGTTCTGAGCAACCTCATTGAGCTTTTCGGCAACGGCAGGACCGTATATCTTCATATTAGTATACGCAAGAGGGTGGATTCCATCGCCTTTTTTAGTTGTTGTATTATATTTAAAATACTGTGTTGTAATTTCCTCGTTGTCATCGGTAAGCTCTGTTTCTTCCGAAAGATCAACATAAGGGATTTCCCACTTATCGAGGATATTTTTAATCAAAGTCCAGTATTGCGACTGTTTTGTCTTCTTTGAACAATCGTGACAAAGAACGAACAGTTTGATTGAGCTTTTATAATTCATATTAAGAAAATAGCAAATACTTTCCAACGCACCTGCGGTTGTATATTCATCATACTTTCCCGACTTATTGCTTTTGTCAGTCATAGAACCGATTTTTACATTTTTGAATAGGTCATTAAAGCCGCCGTCAAGCAAAATAACATCGTAGTCACCTTTCATTTCTCGGACACGCTCAAGTATACTTTTGTGATTTGTACCTATAAAATTCTTGCGTATTGCAAGAGTTGTGCCGGGTACAGCCTTGTTGGTCATTGTCATATTATACTTTTCGGCAACATAATTACAGAATGAATAAGTTGAATTACCCATTGTGTCCGTACCCGAACCGTAGGCAACGCTGTCGCCGTCACAATACATTGTTCTGCCGGAAAGATAGTCGGGGGCGGTATACAGTGCCTTTGCACAGGGGAAAAGGTCTTTGCAAAATTCATTTTCGACAGCCTGCAAAATCAAATTAACATCGTTTTCGGTTATTTTTCCGTCATCGTCAACATCAGCCTTTGTGAGCTGTTCTTCTGTAGGAATACTGCCTATAAGACTTTTGGCAAGCTTCGCGTCATGAACATCAACCTCACCGCTGCCGTCAACATCGCCGTAGGCTACCTCACCTGCCGAAACAAAGTTAAGAGAACTGTCATTGCAATATTTTTCTGCGACGGTGCCTGAATAGCCTTTAAGCGTAAATGCCGAATCAACTTCATACTGCTGAGTACTGATTGTCTGCTTGCTGTAGGAGTCAAAAACACCTGTCTTAGTGGTACAGTCTACCGCAAAAGAATCGTCACAAATCTGTGTCACGGACATAGGAATGCTCACTGATTTAAGCCTTTTGCAATTCATAAAAGCGCCGTAACCAACTGTTTTTAAGCCAAAATTAAGATTGACTTTTTCCAAGCTTGAGCAACCGTAAAACGCCCACCACTTAATGCTTCTGACCGTACTTGGAATTGTAACTTCCTTAATTTTGCAGGAAGAAAAAGCCGTTCTGCCTATTGAGGTGACAGGTACGGAATTTATGCTTTCAGGAATTGTCACAACGGTGTCTTTACCTGTATATCCGCAAATTTCAGCGGTATCATCGTCAAGCATTTTATATTCGAATTTTCTATATGTAAGTTCATCGGATGCGGCAAAAACAGTTGTGCTGACGCCTGCAACCGAAGAAAAAACAATCATCGTTGAAAGTAAAAGAGAAAGAGTCTTTTTTATTTTTTTCATCAAATTGCTCCATAAATGTATATTTGTTTTATTTTACTACAAAATTCAACATTTTGTAAATAGGCAAACAACTTAGAATTACCAAAAAAATAAAAAAAAGAGGAATAACATTGAAAGCAATCAAAAAGACTGCCTTCAATAAACCTCTGCAATCATTGTAAAATATTAAAAACAAGTCAGCCTGCAAGCACAAGCGGAAGAACCTCTCCTCTGTCAATGTTAAGAACAATGGAAACCTCATCGCAAACCATTTTTTCCGCCTCTTTCAGAAAACGCTCATCACTCATATGAAGCCTTCTTCCTTTTTGAAGCTGAATCTTGCTGTGAAAATGCATTCTTCTGATCAATTCAACCAGCTTTTTGCAATCACCGCCTGCAATAATTTCCTTAAATCTTTCACATCTTTCAGACTTGTTATCAATCCAAATTTCATTGTCGGTTTTCTGCGATAAAATATTTTTAATTTCATCGGAGCTCAGCACATCACGCATTTTTGAAACAAGTTGTTCATTATGCGTAGGAACAAAAAGTGTTGAAGAGTCCGAACAAACAGGCTTCAAAACATAATATTCAACAGAATTTTTCCCGATCGTTTTTGTTGTTATTTCAGTAATTTCACAAACACCGTTCGCACCGTAAAGAACAACCTCGCCTACCTTGTACATATTCTCACCATCCGTATATTTATTTCTCGTATTTATTCGATAAACACTAATGCCTACATTATTATTTTAACACTTTTTCCAAAAATATGTTATAGGCAAAATTACCGAATTTGACAAATTTTTCACCGTAAGAAATTAGTTGAATTACAACTTTATACAATTATGCGGGAATGGAAACTTGCCGAAAAAAGTGAAATGACCGACAAAAAATGCCGGTCATTTTCGGGGTATATTGGGTTATAGAAGGAATATATCAAATTTAACGAAATAAGCATTGAATACAGAAAAAAACAAGAAAAACTTTTCATAACTAATTTCAAAACTCCAAAACAAATTACCTAAAAACGAATCTGTTTCAATGCTTATTCCGTGAGCATCAACTGTGCTTATATTGTACTATAAATCCGCTCAATAATTCAATTGCATTTGCAACGAAATTAAATTTCAAGTGTAAAAGATATCTTAACTTTTTTATCTAATTGTTACAAAAATAACAATCTCTACCTTTACAAAACAAAATTTGCAAAAGCTTCAGAGTACAATGATTTATGTATACAAGCTGCAAGCCGTTTACCTGTGTTTTACGCAAGAATTTCATCGGCAAGCTGTTCAAGCTGAGAAATGTTTTCTTCTTTCACAGCCGAACGAATTGTTACAACTGTAGGACAAATTTCAACATTTTTCATTTCTTCAAGATACGCTCTCATTGTCTTTGCCGCCGAAGGAGCCCAAGAGCCGTTTTCAACCATGGCAACCTTTCTGTTCTTATAGCCCTTGATTTTGAGGTGATGCAGAAAATCGTTCATTATCGGGAACACACCGCCGTCATAGCTTGGTGCGATAACAACCATTCTGCTGAAGCGGAATGCATCCTCAATATCCTCGGCAAGGTCTGTGCGTGAAAGGTCGGCAATTGAAACCTTTTTGTCTGTTTTTGACTTTACAATCTCACAAAGCTTTTCGGCAGCCTTGGCTGTGTTGCCGTGAACCGAACAATACGCAATGAACACACCGTCGGTTTCAGGCTCATACTTGCTCCATATATCGTAAAGACCGATGTACCAACCAAGGTTCTCGTCAAGTACAGGACCGTGAAGCGGACAGATTTTCCGAATATCAAGCTTTGCGGCTTTTTTGAGAAGATTCTGAACCTGAACACCGTACTTACCGCAGATATTGAAGTAATATCTTCTTGCCTCGCAAGCCCAATCGTCCTCCTGAGCGTCAAGTGTGCCGAATGTGCCGAATCCGTCCGCAGAGAAAAGAACCTTTTCTGCGTTTTCATATGAAACCATAACCTCAGGCCAATGAACCATAGGCGCCATTATGAATGTAAGCTTGTGTGAACCGAGTTCAAGCTCGTCCCCCTCTTTGACTGTAACGGTTTTATCGGCGAAATCAAAATCAGGGAAAAACTGTGGGAGCATCGAAAAAGTCTTTGCATTGCCGACAAGCTTCATTGACGGATATTTCTCGGAAACAACCTTAATATTTGAAGCGTGGTCTGGTTCAAGGTGACTTATTACGAGGTAATCAGGAGTTCTGCCGTTAAGCTCTCTGTCAAGATTTTCAAGCCATTCGTCAGTTTTTCTCTTGTCAACCGTATCCATAATCGCAACCTTTTCATCAACAATAAGATATGAGTTGTAAGAAATTCCGTTGGGAACAAGATACTGACTTTCAAAAAGGTCGATTGTCTTGTCATCAACGCCAATGTATTTTATAGAATCGGAAATTTTAACCTGCATTGTATTCTCTCCTTTATAAACCTGTGTCCGTATTTGTCGGAAATTTTTGTTAAGTCAATTATACTATGTTATCAAGTTGAAATCAAGATGATTAAGATAATTTAAACAATATGCAAATTTCGTTCATGTGTCTGATTGTATATGAAATTATTTTGCTATTGATTTAAAAGAAAGGTTCATCACGATTTTTTGTGGGATGGAGAACGGACAGACGGAATAGAATGATAGCGAATCAAGGTGAAGAAAAAGTCGTTGTCACGGTAACCGTAGCCGATTCGTTTAGCGACCTTGACCTTGTTGTTGAAGCCTTCGAGCTTGCCGGTGCTCATTGAGTAGATGGCATGAGCAGCTAAAAGCCGGGGAGCCGTTTTTTCTTTTTGAACTGCAAACCGTACCAATGCGGGAATCTCACTTTCTTTCGCAGCCTGAAACCATTTTGTCCATCGCTACCGCCGCAATAAGGACACCGGACGGACTGCGTTGATTTTACGCTTTCCAGAAACAGTACGCTTTAATATTTATTAAGGCTGATTTCCATATGTGTTCCTTTAAATTCTTGACTTTCAAATTCGACTTTGATATCATCAAAATAGAGCATAGGTTTCTCTCCTCCATTGTTTGTCTTGTCAACTACAATTTTGGAGCTTCCTATGCTCTTTTTCAATATTTATTTTTAATAATCCCACATTTTTCCGTGATGATGGTAATTATTTTCAATTAACAAAGCAGTCCCTTTCAATGCATTTGCAAATTGAAAGGGACCGATTGTTAAAATATTAAATTTCAGATTACAAAAATTACTTTCTGTTGTTTCTGTTAAAGCCGCCTCTGCGGTCGTTGTGAGGTCTGCGCGGACGAGCTGATCTTTCTGCGTCAATGTCGTTTTCGGGAACAAGACCGTCAACATCAATAAGAACCTGACGGCGAGAGAGGTTAAGTCTGCCCTTATCGTCAATTTCCATTACCTTAACACGGATAATATCGCCTACATTGACAACATCCGTTACATTCTCTGTGCGCTTAACATCAAGCTGAGAAATGTGAACAAGGCCTTCCTTGCCCGGAGCGATTTCAACAAAAGCACCGAAGTCCATAATACGAGTAACCTTGCCGAGGTACATTGCACCCGGCTCAGGATCAACGGCGATAGTGTTGATAATTTCGATTGCACGCTTACACTTGTCGGAATCAATACCCGAAACAAATACCTGTCCGAGTTCGCCGTCTTCCTCAATGTCAACCTTAACTCCGCATTCAGCCTGAATTTCCTTGATAACCTTACCGCTCTTACCGATAACCTCGCTGATTTTGTCGGCAGGAATTGTTGTTGTAAACATCTTGGGAGCATATTTTGAAAGCTCTTCTCTCGGCTCTGCAATAGTCTTGAGCATTACTTCGTCAAGGATGTAGTTACGAGCCTTGTGAGTCTTGGCAAGAGCCTCCTTAACCATTTCGGGAGTAAGGCCGCTGATTTTGAGGTCCATCTGAATAGCAGTGATACCGTCGTGTGTACCTGCTACCTTAAAGTCCATATCACCGAAGAAGTCCTCAAGGCCCTGAATATCAACCATTGTCATCCAACGGTCGCCCTCTGTGATAAGACCGCATGAGATACCTGCAACAGGAGCCTTAATCGGAACACCTGCGTCCATAAGAGCAAGAGTTGAACCGCAGATTGAACCCTGTGAAGTTGAACCGTTTGAAGAAAGAACTTCCGAAACAAGGCGAAGTGCATACGGGAATTCTTCTACAGAAGGAATTACAGGAACGAGAGCTCTTTCTGCAAGAGCACCGTGACCGATTTCTCTTCTGCCCGGACCACGGCTTGGCTTTGTTTCGCCGACTGAGTAGCTTGGGAAGTTGTAGTGGTGGATATATCTCTTTTCTGTTTCGCCGTCAATGCCGTCAAGAAGCTGTTTGTCAGAAACAGGACCGAGTGTAGCGATTGTTAGAACCTGAGTCTGTCCTCTTGTGAACATACCCGAACCGTGAACTCTCGGAATTACGCCAACCTCTGATGCGAGAGGACGGATATCGTCCATTCCTCTGCCGTCAACACGCTTCTGCTCATCAAGCAACCAACGGCGAACAATGAACTTCTGTGTCTTGTAAAGACACTCGTCAATGAGAGCTTCGCTTTCGGGATAAATCTCGTCAAACTTTGCGTGAACTGCCTCATAAATAGGCTTAAGTCTTTCGTCACGGATTCTCTTATCATCTGTATCAAGAGCAACCTTAACATCCTCTTCTGCAAATGCCTTGATTGCCTCAAACATATCATGGTCGGGTTCAAGACTTGCGAACTCAAACTTTGGCTTGCCGATTTCAGCCTTGATTTCCTCAATAAAGCTGATAATCTTCTGGTTAGCCTCATGACCTGCCATAATTGCGTTGTACATATCGTCATCAGATACGCAATCTGCACCTGCCTCAATCATAGCGATTCTTGAGCTTGTTGAGGCAACTGTTGTTGCCATCTTAGAAACCTTTCTCTGCTCCTCTGTCGGGTTAATGATGTACTCACCGTCAATCATACCTACAGAACAACCCGAGATAGGTCCGTTCCACGGAACATCTGAGATTGAAATTGCAATTGAAGCACCGATCATGGCAACAATTTCAGGCTGACAGTCGGGATCAACGCTCATAACCGTACAAACAATTGAAACATCGTTTCTCATACTCTTATCAAAAAGAGGACGGATAGGACGGTCGATTACACGGCTTGTGAGGATAGCCTTTTCCGAAGGTCTGCCCTCTCTTTTGAGATAAGAACCGGGGATTTTGCCTACTGCGTACATCTTTTCTTCGTAGTCAACCGAAAGCGGGAAGAAATCAACGCCCTCTCTTGGCTTTTCTGATGCTGTAACAGCAACATGAACTGTTGTGTCACCGTAGTGAACAAGACACGCACCGTTTGCAAGCTGTGTCATCTTGCCTGTTTCGACCTTTAAAGGTCTGCCGGCAAATTCTGTTTCAAATACTCTGTATTTGTCGAATGTCATAAGTCGATTCATTTTAGTAAAATCCTTTCCGAAACATAAGTTTCACATTTTAAATAAAGTTCAAATTTATTCAAACGGGATTTTACGCCGATTTAGCAATAAAACCATTAAACAAAACTGACAAACACACAAAAGCATATGTTATTTAATCGTTTTACCGCTAAAAAACAGCAAATAAAAATCCCGCAGAAAATCGAATTTAGGGCAAGCTTTCGCTTGCCCTTGTGTACTTAAAAAATTACTTACGGATACCGAGTCTTGCAATGATAGAACGATATCTTTCAATGTCTACCTTTGTGAGGTAAGCGAGAAGGCTTCTTCTCTGACCAACCATCTTGAGAAGACCTCTTCTGCTGTGGTGATCCTTCTTGTGAACCTTGAGGTGCTCGGTAAGGTCATTAATTCTCTTTGTAAGAAGAGCAATCTGAACCTCCGGAGAACCTGTGTCGCCTTCGTGAGTTGCGTACTCAGCCATGATAGCCTGCTTTTCTTCTTTAAGCATTAAAAATTCCACCTTTCAAAAATAGTCGCCAAAATCTCAGGGCAGGGCTGTGAAAATCCGACAAGCGGCATACTCCCTGTTCCGAGACACGGTCATCTGTTTTATGTTATCACAATCGAGGTCAAAAGTAAAGAGTTTTTTACAAAATCTTCTTTGCTTTTTCGTTGTAGAGCATATCTATATATTCACAAATCTTTTTCTGATCTTCTTTTGACATAGACCGAAATCTTGTAATGATTGCTCTTTCGGCAAGAGTAAGGACATTTAGCGTCATATCAGCGTCTGCAACTCTTCTTTCAAAATAATCTCTGTTGTCAAGAATTGCGTTATAATCTATACCGAACATCTTTACAATTTTTCCCAGAAGCTCATGACTCGGTTCGGAAACACCTGTTTCATATTTAGTGTATGTTGTACGGTTTATATTGAGAGCATCAGCAACCTGCTGTTGAGTCAGTCCGCACTGGATTCTGTAATAACGCATTCTTAATCCGACCGACGCATCAATATTACTGCACTTTCTTTTTGGCATCTGCTGCACATCCTATCACAAAGCATTTCCGCTGTAGTATCTATTGTGTAACAATTATAGTACTTTTAATTTTATTATTCTACAAATGTGATAACACTTCACCAGACAAAAAATACCACTTTTTTTGTGCATAATTTTGTATTTGTAATAACAAAAGTATAAATTTATTTAATTTACCGTTATGTTTTCTTCTCCTTAAATTATGATGACAGACGAAAAATTAAACTAAATTTTCTTTTTTTACTTGCTTTTTTACTTTTTTCTATTGAAATATCAGGACAATCGGTGTATAATACCAAGGTGAAGTTTTCATTACGCACGAAGTCTGCCGAAACACATTAGCGTTTAGCGTTAGTTAAGCATTATAAATATTAGCATAATATGTGAAAATATTTATATTTTCCGCACTGCACATCGTGTTCAGTAATCCTTGTTAAAATTTAAAATAATATGCTGGAGTAGCGCAGTTGGTAGCGCAACTGATTCGTAATCAGTAGGTCGAGGGTTCAAGTCCCTTCTTCAGCTCCATAACAAAAACCGCATCAGAAAGCCGTTTTCAGGCTCTTTGGTGCGGTTTTCATTTGCTTATTTTTACCGTAAAATATTGCGAAATATCGCATAATATTGCTTAAATATTAGTCAAATGTTAGTCAAAAAGCAGTCAGCTAAAACCGAAGATTACAGACTTTTTCGGATTATCCTAAATATAAACATTAAGCCGCATACCGCACATATCAATTATTCAGCAAAACAAGCGACAGTTTAATTCTCTGCCGTTTGTAATTCTCATATATTTCGTTTTCTCGGGTTACCCCAACTATTGACATTGAGCCTATATATTCTACTTTTCGGTTTGCCCTAACTATTGACTTTGAACTGAAATTAAATAATTTTATTTTTTAGTCCCACGAAATAAAAAAGAACCCCCGAAAAGCTCGATAAGCACTGACTTTTCGGGGGTTTTTATATTTTTTGTTATCATTCCCACTCGTTGCCTGAAACCGTTACCTAAACGATTTTGTATAGACCGTTTAGCTCCGATTATCAGGATTACTTAGATTATCCAAGAATTACGGTGTATCATAATTCCTGTTGTCATTGTGTTGTCACGCCGACAAAGATATTATAATTTGGAGATAGCAATTTTTCAATAGAATAATGCCAATTTGTACATCCATTTTACTTCTCTTACCGAAAGCCTAGCACCAAAGGATATACCACTAATTAATTTTGGTACCGCAACTCGAACAAAATTTAGATCCTGGGTTAATGGGGGCACCGCACTAGTACAAAAAGCTGGCTTTTTGACTTCAATTTTATTGCCGCACTCAGGACAAAATTTTGTATTTGCCGCTAATTTGTATGGCAGTTGGGGCACTCGGTGTCCTCCGGGACAGCCGAAGGAACATCAGCAATTGGAGCAACGGATGTTTCCTGCACAGCCATCGCATTATTGAAACTCTGGACAGCACTATCAATGTCGGGCAAAATATATTCTTCGATTTTTTCCGAATAACGACACAGATATTCATCGAAATCAAAGTGGCTTGGATCTTTTTTGAAGAAACAAAAGTTTCCTTGAGTTCTTGTCCAACTTTCTTAAAGGCACCTAAGAGTGAATCGTCACTGCTCTCTTCATCAATATCAAGAACAGAAACACCATCAAAATACGGTGCAAACTTGTTGAGAGGCATAAATTCATCAGTTTTTAATATTAAACCACTTGCGCTCTCCGAGGGGCAAAGCGGTCTCGGCTGTCGCCTCGGTCGGTGCTTCTGCTTCGCAGAGGTGTCCACCGGACACCCGCACCCTTTGAAAAGGCACTCTCTGCACACTCCGCTAAACTTTATTGCGTGACAAACCGTGACGATGGTGACGATGTTTTATGGCTACGCACGCTACTAAAATGTTTGTCACAGTCGTCACACATTGACACGCCTATTTCATAAGAGATAGTTTTCGTCCGTTATGCGTTCGACTTGCTTTGTAGTGAATGCCATAATCTTTAAGCAGTCGGTTTGCATTTATACTTAACCTCAATGAAAGAACATTTGGTTTAACATCTTCTCCGAGAATTTCACAGAGTTCAGAAGTTGTACCTTCCCACGCTTTACTTTCCGACAAAAGAGTTGTAGCAATTTTTTCAAGTAACAGCTCAGGCGGCTCTTTCCACAATTCTGTTTCGGACTTCTCAAAATTCCAAATTAGTTTTTCTGCATCTCTCACAAGATGAATTTTCATATCTTGTTGATCCCTACCGGCAACATCAAGTGTGGCGTTATTAGAAGTTCGTTTTTCTTTGCTTAGAACGAACGCTCCGCCGGCTTCTGCGTAATATCATTATTGTCAGAAAATATTTCTTTTACAACCGAGGGGAAATTTCGCCCCTCGGCATCTTGATTTATGCGGTTTTAATCTCTTTATGCCATACATTAAGCTGTTCCTTGCGCTCAACGGTGAAGTAAATCACAATATCATTTCCGCATTCTGTTGAATGCCATTTTGCCTTTTCGTGCACCTCAATTCTGCTGATGAATGCTCTGAGAATTTCAGGCGTCAGTTCCTGAATGTCAATGTACTTCTTTGCATTTTCAATAAAGTCCTGAATCAACTGCTCTCGCTTTTCGTTCTCATCAAGAAAGGCGTTCATCTCATTAAGCTTAGTTTTCAGTTCTGACTGCTCGGTTTCATATCCTGATGACAATGATTCGTAGCGTTCAACAGAAATTCGTCCGAGCACTCGGTCTTCGTACAGACAACGGATGATACTTTCAAGCTCTGCTATTCTTTGTTCTGCCGCTTCTTTTTCCCTCAGATAAGTTTTCATTTCACGCTCGGCTTCGGCTCTTGCATTACGGCTTGCTATTTCATAAAATTCTTCGGGATTCTCACGTACATATGCCGTTACCTCTCTCAGTTTTTGAAGTATCACAGCGTGTAAATCCTGTTCGCTGATTCTGTGTGCCGTACAGTGATTATTACCGTATCGCTGATAGGTTTTGCAAAGGTAGTTGTTTTCTTTAGGATACTTAAGCACTCGGCGAAGATACATTCTGCTTTTGCAATCGGCACAATAAACTAACCCGGCAAACACATCTGTCTTACCTGATTTATTCGGTTTTCTTCTTCCTGCAAACCACTTCTGCACCATTTCAAAGGTGGATTTATCAATGATAGCCTCGTGGGTATTTTCAAATATTAGCCAATCCTTGCGGTCGTTGTGAATTTGCTTTTTCAGCTTATTTGATTTGGTGGTGGTTTTGTAGTTCGCCGTTGTGCCGATATATACCTCGTTTACAAGCATTCCTCTAAGTTTAACATCACTCCACAGATAGGGATTATTCAGCTTCAAGCCATTTTCTTTTCTGCCGTATTTGTAGTAGGCATATGCGCTTGGCGACATAATTTTATCTCTTTCAAGAGTCATTGCAATCGTACGGGTTCCCACTCCGTTGACATACATATCAAAGATTCGTTTTACCACGGGAGCAGTGTCGGGATCGGGTACTAACCTGTTATCTTCGGATTTCATATATCCGTAAGGAAGCTTAGAGCCTATCCTTTCACCACGCTCTGCCTTTGCTCTTTGGACTGCCCTGATTTTTTTGGATGTGTCAGCAGCAAAGAAATCATTGAAGTAATTACGGATTCCGATAAATTCATTACAGCCTTTTTCGGAATCAACACCGTCATTTACGGCAATATATCTCACATCGTTCTGAGGGAATATAATTTCAATATATGTACCGGTTTTAAGGTAATCTCTGCCGAGTCGGGAAAGGTCTTTTGTGATAACAGTTCCAATTTCTCCTTTTTCCATATCGGCAATCATACGCTTGAAGTCAGGGCGTTCAAAGGATACTCCGCTGTAACCGTCATCAATATAGAACCGACAGTTGCCAAAGCCGTTATCGGCGGCATATTTTTCGAGCATACTTTTTTGATTTTTAATGCTGTTTGATTCACCCTCTAACTCGTCCTCCTGAGAAAGACGGCAGTAGAGTGCGGTAATCTTTTGTTGGTTTGATTTCATAATTTTTTCATCCTTTCCGAGCCGTTCAGGCTCTGTTGAATCAAACCGAATAGGATTGCAAGTCAACAATACTCCTACTCGGTTTGAATGTCCAGTAAAATATTTATCCCGTTTTTCGTTCAAGTAAATTTTTAATTTTTTCATCGGCACTTGGGTTGTCACCGTTCTCGGTTCCGATAGGAAATACCGATGTGACTAAAAATGTCTTTTTGCCGATTTTAACCTTATCGCTTTCGTACAGATGACGGCGGTTAAACGCAATATCGTTTCTTGTGATTGGTGTTATTCTATTTTCAGTTTCGTTCATGGCAATCCTTTCTTTACATCTTCATACCAAATCCGCCTTGTGGATTTTCTTGTATGTTCTTTCTCTCTTTACGAGGTTTTTTCATTGTAGTGCAGTCCTCTACAGGGTGGTTGCTGTCTAAAATATTTGTGAGATTTGCGACCAGATATGCAATATCATTTCCGTTATTGCTGTAATAGCTGTCGGTATCAAAGCCAGGAAAAACAGTATCCTCACATGATGATTCAGTTTCTCCTCCGCCTGACTGATACTGTATGAATATTTCTCGCTCGTGCTCCCAACCTGTTGTGAAGCATTCTTCGCCGCATTGTTTATCTGACTGACGTAATTGTTCGTCATATCCTGAAGCTCCTTCTTGAAGGTCTGCGCCATTGCATTGGAATTGTCGATAGACTTCTGCAAGGAATTCATCTGGCGGTTGAGGTATATCCGTATTTCCTCTTTCGTAGTCAGTTCTGAAATTTCGTCCAGTATTGATTTCAGCATATCTATCTGTGCTGTCTGAGTTGAAATTAATGCTTTCCAGTTCTGCTCCGTAACCGCTACGCAGGGTTCTGCTTTTGAGGCGATTTGCATTTGCTTTTTGGCTTGTTCCTTTAATTCCTGTGGTGATTTCTTCCCGTATTCTGAATTCATTTTCCATATTCTCCTTAAGATATTTTTCTTCGTGTAATTTATTATCCCTGCACTTCATTCCATTTGGTGTAGTGTAGGTAATGCTTTTTCTTTCTGCCGTCCATTTAACTTCATAGCCTTCGTTCTCCATCAGGCTTATGAAATGTTCCTTTGAGGTTGCATATTTCATAGCTTCATCAACAGCTATTGCAAGCTGTAACTTCCAGCTTTGACCTTTGTCTGCTGAACGATATTCTCTTGCCGACATCTGTTTTACTTTTGGTTGCTTAGGAATTACAACTGATAAACCGTATTTTCTGCATAGGTTGTCAGAATAATCTCTCAACCGTTGTATCTCATTTTTATCTGGATGATATTTCAATCCTGTTTCAGCACTGACAGAATTTAAAATGAAGTGTGAATGTATATGCTCTCTGTCAATATGAGTAGCAACTAAAACTTCATAACCTTTGAATTGCTCTTGTGCAAACTTCAAAGCAATTTCGTGAGCAGTTTCGGGTGTTATAGGTTCATCGGGGTGGAACGACTGAAACAAATGATAGTACATTCTGCCATCAGTTTTTCTATATTGAATTTTAGTATTCATCATTTCATTGAACGCTGACTCTGCTACACAATTCACTCCGCTCACCAGCTTTCTGCCATCGTACAAAGTTTTCTTATCCTGTTTGCAGTAGGCAAGGATTGAAGCTAACCCTTGCCGTGACTGCATTTGTTTGCTTGCGATAAATTTTACTGTTGCTATTATGACCACCTCTTTCTGTCAAGCAAATCGGTAAGTAGTTTATTCATCTCTGCATACTGATTTGTAAGTTCAGCAAGATTAAAGCAAATGACTTTACCCATATTGCAAAGTGTTGCAATTTGATTTAAGTTTCTGCCGATAGCCTTTTGCTGACGGATAATTTCATCAAGTCCGTCAACAACAAAGATTTGTTTTCCGAGGCAAGCCTTCGTTATATATTCGGTTAAAGTTAAATTTGCCTTGTCTGCTTTATTGTGAATCTTCTGTAAATCGGATTCCGATATTCTTATGCTCATTTTTCTGTCTTTCATTTAGGTTTCCTCCTTTGCCAATAAAGTGGGTTCGGGCTTCTGCCCGTATATTGCATTCGGCAGGTCAGCGACCAGCCGAATGCGTTGCTTGCCACAGCTTAAAAGCTGTGAAAATGTGAACCCCAACTTTACGCTGAATTCATAATCCGTTATATAGAATTACTTTCGCTCACAAACCGCCCAAATTTTGATTTTTGCTTGAAGTCGGGTACTTTATCCGTTTTCTCTTGAAAGTCGGACAAACCGCCAAATTCTGCTCAACATCTGCATTAAGGACGATAAGGACGATAAAAACGATAAATCAAACGGCTATATTTTCATCGTACTTATCGTACCTAACGTACTCGCTATCTGAATTATCAATCTCAAAATCATATTTGATTTCAACCTTTCTGATGTTATTTTCCTTATACGATTTGAAATAAACGTGATTATCATTCAAGTCATACTTCCACTTGTTCATCATCCTTTTCAGAATACGAGCAGAAAGATTTTTGCCTGAATAAGCATTATATCGTTCAAGAAATTCCGCATTGCTTCCGTTGAAATATTTTTCTGCTTTCATCATCTCAATGAGCAAGTTCATTTCATCAGGCAAAAGCATATTCGGATTCTCTACGCTGTCTGCAGTCATTTTCCAAGTGCAATCCTCTTTTGAAAATGCAAGCTCAATTTCTCTGTCCTCAATATCTCTTCCCGTGCAAAATAAAGTTGCGTTGCCCTGCGTGCGATTGCTTTTTTTCAAAACAAATAGAGCATCGGCACAGCCAGCTATACCATTTGTACCTGAAATCTCATTGATTGGGTCAGAGTCGCCTTGCTTTCTTAAATGATCAACCAGAAGAATAGCAATTTTCAACTCATCAGCAAGTTTTTTGAGTTTCTGTACCTCAAGATAATCATTTGAATAGCTCGAGTCATTTTTTGCAGAACGGATAAGTTGAAACGTGTCAATGATTATCAAGACAGTATCCATATGCTCATCAACAAAAGTTTGAATCTGTTCTTCCAACCTTTCATCAAGTTTTGAACAATCCGTAACAAAATGAACATCACTCGGCACTTCATCGGTTATCGCTGTCAGCCTGTCCTGCAATCTGCTTTCATCATCTTCAAGTGACAGATACAGAGTTGTACCGCTGTCGGTATGCAGATTCCATACATCTTTGCCTTTTGCAATCCGAACGCACCAGTCAAGAACAAGCCACGACTTACCTACCTTTGGTGAGCCGGCTATAATCGAAAGACCGCTTGCAAGAAGTGAATTGATTATAAACTTCTTTCTCGGCAAATCTTTTTCAACAAGACTTGCACCGTCGATTGAATCAAATCTTGCCTTACTGCTCAACTCCAAATTTAAATTCTTAATCATTTTTCTCCTTTCCCTGTTACTCATACCTCATATGATTTCAAAATATTTTAGCTTTGGTATGGTTATTCAGTTGTAATCCAAAAGCTGTTGGAATTTTTTCACCAGTGTGATACAATAATCTCATACTTTTCAAGAAAAATATATGACAAAATGAATTGAAGTGATTTTTATAATTTTCACTTCAGGACAGAGGTGTATATGGCAAAGCACGAAGGTTTATTATTAAAAATTGATTCCAAAGGAAATATTTCCGGCTATATGCAGGAAAATAACAATAAGATTCCAATTGAAAATACTACTATCAAAAATGAGTTGATTAGTTTCTCAGAAGAAGATTTTGAAGAGTATTCTGAACTGCAAAATGAAATAAGAAAAGTTTACAGAACATATCCTGATGAAAGTGAAGAAAGATTTGCACTGATTAAGAAGTTAACTGCAAAAGCAGAAAAGGCATTGGCGGAATATAGAACTTTTTACGGTCTTTTGAACAGACTTATGATTGAGGATTTTTTAGGAGAGAACGACGGAACTGAACATTATCTGCGTGAATATGCAAGCTATCTTGACCAGATAAAAACCGTGCAGTTTTTTGTTTTGCACTTTTTCAGCGATTTATCAAATCAAATAGAAATTGATGTTAACGAAGATTTCAATTACAACAGCGTACAGATTTCCACCGTATTTTATTTTGAGGATAACAAATCTAGACAGATGTACCATATCCGTAACCTGACAGAGTATTATTTTCTGCTGTTACATTTATTTGTTGAGAACGGATACCGCCTCTGCCGCTGTCAGCTTTGTGGCAGATACTTTGTGCCAAAGACAAAAAAGAAAACCCTGTACTGCGACAGAGTTCTGAATAATGGTAAAACTTGCAAGGAATTTGCGCCGAAATTAAAGCACCGAATCTTGGCAAACAGAAATGAGGTGCTGAAAACTTTTGACACACAGCGAGGCAAAATGTATAAGCGTTATGAAAGAACACTTAACACACCTGGTACTGTGGAAAAGCCTTTAAGTTTTGAGGAATATTACGATTGGCTTGAAAAAGCGAGAACTGCGAGAGATAATTATCTTGAGGATAAAATTTCCAAGGAAGAAGCATTGAATATAATTTGTATTGAGTAAAATTTGCAAAAAGTAATCGGATAGGCAGTCAAATTTCATTGATTGCTTATCCGATTTCTTAATTATTTACTACATCAATGATAATTCTTGCACCCATCCGAAATCCGTTCAGGAATATTTCTCGCTCACTGATTTCAGAAATCTCACGATTGCAGTCCTTGTATTTTTCGAAGGTTTCTTTCTGTACCTCAGTCAGGGTTGCCACAAACTTTTCTTCATTCCTGTTGAGCAGTTTCAATAGTTCTTTGACCTCATCGTCAAGCCTTGAACATTTTTCGTGAGGGAATAAGTTTCCATAATATAAATCTTCAAGTATATCCATATCTTATGCCACCTTTCGTAGAACAAACATATCCCACATAACTTTGCATAAGTCCTGATATACTTACCTTTATTACTTTAATTAAGTTTGAAATTTATTTTTATTATTACTTTACAAAAAGCAATACAAGAAGTATAATAGATATCACAATTTAGTAAAAAATGCATAAAATCAAAAATCTCAAATAATTTCCAGTTAAAATATATAATAGGAATAGGAGCATACAAATGAAAAACAAAATCTTATCAGCAATAATATCCATCGTGCTTATGATTTCACTCGTAGGATGTCAGCAGAATAATAAAATTATTAGGCCTGATGTAGAAACAAAAACGGTAACGGAAAACAGCCAAGAAGATTATGTAACTTTTTCACTTGACGTGCCATCAGATTGGAAAGTATTAACTCAAGATTATGTTTCTATTGCCTGTTTTAGTTCGAAAGCAAACGAAACAAATGCCAACGATAAAATTTCTCCCTACAAGTTAAGTATAGATAACTATATCATTCCTTCGCTAATGCCAATTGATGACAAATACAAACAAGCTTATAATGATTTATTTAATGGTAAATATGATGGTATTAAAGATTTAATTTGCGATAATATTGAATATATAAATATAGGCAAAGTAATGGACAATTTCCCGGATGTTACATTTGAAACTCCTGAAAGCATTAGGGATTACTTTAATATACTTGTTGACGGAATAAGTACACCGGATGTTACAATGCCTGATTCTTGGGAGGACAAAGAATGGGCAACCGATTTTACTTTCAGTAAATATAGTGGTAAGAACGGAAATATTATTGCAGTCGAATATTCCTACATAATTATAGATAAAACATATAAAGCTATTAATTGCTATCGCGATGATGACTATTCCGTATGCGGAGTTTTTGATGATGATGCAGAGCTTTCTTCGGGCGATTTAGCACTGTGGGTTGCTGATAATATGGAAATTACCAAACACTATAAAATTGAAGATAATATGCTAAAACAAGAGGGAGTAGATTATTAAATTTTATGTTTTTTAAATCTACGTATTGTAATTACAGCCGAAGTATTTTCCTACTTCGGCTGTTGTTGATGTTGTTAATATATTTATGCTTTCATAAATTCAAAAAGTGCTGCTTTATCTTGAGGTAATTCACTTAAAGGATTCATTTGAGGCAAAATATTTATACGATCAATTTCTGTACCCAAAAAATCTTTAACAACAATTTCAATTTTTTCACTATTATATATATGCGCATATTCATACATTTTTCCATCTTTGCCACAGAAAATTTGAGATACATATTTATCCTCTTTTCGTCTTTCATCAAATGTAAATATAATATCATAGTTATATGAGTTATTTGGTATTATTCCCTTAAATTTTGCATACTGTCCTTTTGCAAAATCATTAACAGTACTTTCCCATACTTGAGCAGAATACATATTAGCTCCTGACCAGCGTCCATAAAGAGCTCTCATAGATTGATTTTTAAGTGATAATAAATTATTAAAGAAATTGCAATACTTTGATTCACCGCATTCAATATTAGCCCATCTTCTACCTGAACTTTTTGCCTTGTAGTATTTAACATCAATATATAATGACTCCCAGCTTTCAGAAAACGATGTAATACCGCCAATAACAATACCATAAATACTGCCAATAAGTGGAGCTTTATCCATTTTATCTACCAAACTATCATCAAAAGCAAGTCCTGAAATAAATTTTGCTACATCAAATGAATTTTTTACTAATCTGGTTGTTTTTTCTTCATTTATATGCTCTTCTTTATAATAAGACTTACCATTTTCATAGTATTCAATCGGATATATTTTTCCATTTATGGGATTTTTAACTGCACCATATTTATATACAGGAGCAGGCGTTGGTGCAGGAGTGCTAGTATCCTTTTTTTCAAGAACAATAGCCTGATAGTTTAAACCTTTTTACGCCACTTCAACGGAAGATTTGCTATAGTAGGTTTGTGGTTGATAAGTCAAAGGGTCATTAAAAATATAATGGCTACTATCGTATCCCACTAACAGCAAACAATGTTCGGGGGCTATCCAGTTAATTGTTTTTCCGTTGTAGGTCCACGTAGAACTTATGTATGGAGTATTCATATACATAGTAGCCCAAAGAATTACCGGTATTCCTTTGTCTATGTAGTTAGAACATAAATTTTTCAGAGAAACGCCATATAATTGTTTTGCAGTATATTTTTGTCCGGATAAAGCTTTATCCAATGCCTTTTTTATTACCGGTGCATAACATCCATACCCACTCGTATATCTGGGATTTCCTCCAAATGAAATATTGGGATCAAAAGGAACTCCTGTTTTAGTTAAGTACGAATCAATAAATTTATCTACAGATACATCTATACCAATATGATTCAATGCCATAACTGTAGTAACACTTTCGCAACCTGTCGGATATTTGCCTAACTGGGAAATAAACGGAGCTTGAATTATTTTACTATTACCTATAGGTGTTTGCGGCTTAGTATAAATTTCATTTTCCTCATAGATATGGATTTCTACGCCGTTTATATTTTTGCCATCTATACCCGCATAGGAAGAACCTGTGTCCAAAGTACCATCTAAATTATACTTTGACTGTACACTGCGCATCCATTTTGGATCAGCATTACTTACCCAAGGCAGCCAATTACCTTCTACATGCACTCTGTACATAACAACTACACCTGATGTTAGTTTTACATCATCCTTACTATATACTTGAATATTCAATAACTGCACAATGCCACCCGGATATCCTGCATAGTCATTTTCAGTGCTTTTAACAAAAGGATAATAGTATGATTTTCCTTCATTCCAAGTCCTGTATAAAAGGTAATATGGCTTATCCTTGTCGGTTTTAATTTTTATACCATTAATATGAACAGAGCTTGCAGTTGAAGTAAAGCTATGCCAATTAGAATCTTCGTCAATATAGCTAAGTGTTGAAGCTACTTTGCCTCCGGATAAATTACCGATTGATGATGAGATGGATTTGCCATTAAACACATAGATTTCAACACCGCTTATATTTTTACCGATAATTCCGGCATATGATGAACTGACATCCAATGTTCCACCTAAATTATAGTTTTCTTGAACATCCTGCATCCACTCCGGATCAGCATTACTAACCCATGGCAACCATCTTCCATCAACATAAGCACGATACATTACAACAACACCGGCAGTTAGCTTTGTTCCATCCTTACTATATGCACTTATACTCAGTCCCTGAATTGGTTTATTTGGATAACCTGCGTAATCATTTTCTAAACTTGTTACTTCAGGATAATAGTATGATTGTCCTTCGTTCCATGTTTTGTAACGCAAATAAAAATCCGAATTTGAATTGGTCTGAATTTTAATACCGTCAATAGGAGAAGCCATTACTTTATGATTGAAACTTTTCCAATTAGATGTACTATTTGCCATATACTGGGTTGTTATTAATTCTTCAGAACCAACGAAACTACCTGAACCCGCATTTAACGAATCTTCTTCAAAAATACGAATTTCAACGCCACCAATATTTTTACCGTCTATGCCGGCATAAGATGAACCTGTATCTAAAGTACCATTCAAACTATATTTAGTTTTTACATTTCTCATCCATTCAGGATCAGCGTTACTTACCCATGGCAACCACCTTGAATCAGTATATACTCTATACATAACAATAATTCCGGAAGTAAGTTTTGTGCCATTATTTCTATATACATTGATACTTAACCTCTGAATAGCTTTTCCAGGGGAGCCTGCATAATCATTTTCTGTACTATTTACGGCAGGATAATAAGATGACTGTCCTTCATTCCATGTTCGATAAGTTAAATAATAATCCTTGTTACTGCCTGTCTGTATTTTTATTCCATCTATTCTGGATGACAAAGTGCTTTTTGAAAAAGACTTCCAATTAGATTCATTTCCAACCATATAGCTTAGCGAAGGATTTGATTCACCACCAGAGTAGTTTCCTAACGATGATTCTTTATAAACACGAATTTCTATTCCGCTAATATTCTTTCCGGAGATACCGGCATACGAGCTGCTGGTATCTAAAGTGCCACCCAGATTATATTTACTCTGTACACTATCCATCCATTCAGGGTCAGCATTACTTACCCATGGTAGCCATTTATTTTCTACAAAGGCTCTATACATAACAACAATACCTGATACTAACTTCGTACCATCATTCCTGTATGCTTGAATCTGAAGTTGTTGAATTGGCTTACCTGAAGAACCTGCATAATCGTTTTCAGTACTTTTTACATATGGATAATATCCATTCATTCCCTTATTCCAAGTCCTATATTGTAAATAAAAAGATTCATTTTAACTTGTTTTAATCTTTAAGCAGTCCATAGTAGATTTTGTCTGATCACTAAAACCTATCCACTTTCCACCGTATAAATATGAAAGAGAAATTGCTTGCTTACTCAATAATTTTTTCCTCCTAATAAATAATTAATATTTTTGATCGATCGCATAGAACATATGTTCTATATATAATTTTAGCGTATAAATTCAAAGTTGTCAAGAAAATCAATAATACTTTTTTGCAAACTAGTTAATTAAAATAGTTTTTGAAATATAAACATATTTTTCACTAAATAAAAACGAGATAAACAATAAAGGTCATCTCGTTTAATTACATCCTATTCGGTTTCGAACAATAATTATATTTAACATCACGAACACGCTTTAATGTGTCGATAATAATCAAGCCTGTATCTGAATGTTCTTCCATAAAGCCTTTAATTTGTTCGTCCAAGCCTTCGTTCAATGTTTTGCATTGTGTGGCAAAATACAGATTATCTGTTTCCTCAGCTCCAAACATTTTAAACAATCGCTTTTGCAAGCGGGGATAGTCATCTTCAAGTGCAAAGTAAAGAACGGTTGACTTTCGCACTTTGTAACCCCATAACGGTGTGCCTGTGCTTATGTGATAAGCAAGCTGTGCCATCATAAAACTTTTACCCACCTTTGGAGAGCCTGCAAAAATATAAGTACCCCTTTGTAGCAAACCGTCTATCAACGGTGTTTGAACATTAAATACCGTATCATACAACTCGCTCATCGAAACTGTTTTAAGATATGACGGACTCATCTGCTTTGAAAATTCTTTTTGCATTTCCTCAAGATAATCATCTAAGCTCTTGCCATCCTCATTAAAATCGGTTATACTATTATTATATACGTTTAGTGACTGCTCCGTATCTGCGCCAACAGATACAATCGGAGTGGTCATTTTTTTATTTTCCATTGTTGTCATCTCCTTTCAATCCGTTCATTGTGGTAGCGATAAGGTCAACGGAGTTTTTTGAGGCACTTTCGCAAGGCCACTACATATGAAAGTGCGGAGTCTGCAACAAATATTTTCTTATGGCTACAGCACACAAGCAGCTTTATTGCAGTACGGTAAATAAGGAATACGGTGTGCCTTGTTCCTATGTTGCAAAGCACCCTGAAATTACAAAACGCAAAATGAAAAAGCAGAAAAAATCCGACAGTCCATATTATGTTCTCTGGAACAGGCGATACAGCTCAATACGCCAAAATAAAAGCCTCGGCAAATACAGTAAAGCTGTATCATCCAAGGCTAAAAAGATTATCGATATGAAATTTGAGCGAGCACAGTTTGATTTTGACTATGCTGAAAATAACTACGAAGAGGAAATGAATTTGGAGAAGATTTACGAGGAAGCAATGAAAAAATAGGCGGTGAGCAAATGCAAAATGAAAGATACAAAGCCGTTTGATGAAATTTTAAAAGAAATATCCAAACAACTACATATTTCAGAGAATACTGTCATTGAGTATATAGAAACAGCGTTAGCAACAAAATATTCTGGAAACAGAGAATCTTTTGAAATAGAGGATATTACCGCATCCGAGGATATTGTCTTTGACAACTACAAATCTAAACAAATAAAAGAAGCTATTCAATCGCTATCCCCGATAGAGCGCAAATTGCTTGAACTTACAACAGGAATCAACTTTGACACATTTGAAACAACAGAAAAGCTTTCATACAATAAAACAGCACTTCTGCTCGGTATGACAGAAAGTGCTGTTCAAAAGAAACGCAAGAGAATTTTAAAAAAGCTCAAACAAATGTTGAAAAATAGTTAACATCCTAATTTTTATAAAATAAATACTATTAACTTGTGTATGGTAAATTTTCATAGCCTTGCCATTTTGCAATATGACGAGTAAGAATCATACGATCCTTTGCGTTTACATCACCATCATTGTTTACATCTGCGGCGGTCATATCAATGTTTTCATATCCTATCCACTTTGCAAGATAGCGTGTGAGCGTCATACGGTCTTTTGCATTTACCTGACTATCGGTATTTACATCCCCAATAGAAATATATCCATTAATTGTAATAGGCAACTTATATGTAAAACTGCAATTATTTTCGGTTTCCTTAAAGTTGATTATAATGTTTGTTGTGCCTTTACTTTTTGGTTTTATAATAATTTTTCCGCCATTAATTGATATATCACTTATAATCTCAGCAATGTCAGAATTTTCCACTTCAACTTCAGGAACTACATCGCAAAAGTATAGCCAAAAGGAATAAACGCATTCACTATTAATATCATTAAGCATACTGATATCCCCGATTGCCCACATTTCAGGAATCATTTTATAGGTCCTGACATAATCATTATAGTCAGCAATCGTTATTGGCATACCGTTATTAATTTTTATACTGTCCTCTATCCAACCGGGAAGAATAGAATTACTGTCGCTGTTAAGTTTTTCTACAAATGAACTGTCAATAAGTTCCGCGTTAGATAACACTGTTGCATTTCCATTGTTAACTCCGGGCTGAATATTTGTAAAACAATTTTTAAATTCACCACGAGATATTGCACTTTTTAAAATATCAGCCTGCGAAATACTACCTACATTATAACAATTGGATATTCCTTCTTTATCTGATCTTGAATAATTTTCCGGTACAATTCCTGCAACCCAAGATGCCTTATTCAACCCAAAACCACCTGTAACCAGCCCGGTATTATAACAATCATATATCCAAGCATAATTATACCCGGCAATTCCACCTACAGAACCTGTTGCCATAGCAATACCTGTATTATTACAAGCACTAATGGTCCCTCCTGTATTATTATTGCCTACAATTCCTCCTGTATCGCTTCCATCTACTGTGCCATAGTTTTTGCATCCGTAAACTAAATTGCTGTTTCTATTACAAATAGCCCCTGTTGAGAACAAATCATAGCCATAAACTAAAGATTTACTGTTGCAAAACATAATTATCCCTTTATTATCATTGGCTACACATCCACCGTATTGAAATGTACCCTGCGATATGTTAAGTGCTTTAATTATACCATTTTCGCCAATATACCCAAACAAGCCACCTGAATTTTCCTCGGGCACATACATATTATAAATGCTGAATCCATTACCATTGAATGTGCCATCAAAACATTTTTGCTCGGTGTTTCCAATTGGTGTCCATTTGTTAACATAAGAAAAAGCATTTTTATTAATATATATATCATTCTTAAGATTTACCGTTTTATTCTTAAATGTATTTCCTTCGTTTACAAGTTGAGCCAATCCTGAAAGCTGCTCAGAAGTAGTAATATCAAAACTTTTTTTACCATCAGAATACCAAGACACATCAGATATTCCGTTCCATGCGTTTTCAGAGCTTTTTAGGTTATCATGATTAATATAATATGATCCGCCTGTTGCCAAATCATTTATAAGGTCAAAGTTCACCTTTCCATCAAAAATATTAACAAGAATAATTCTGTTATTATCATAAATCGGCTCACAATCCGACAAATAGGCAAAATTAAGGTTCTTAAGATTGCTAATAACAGCACCTTTTCCATCTACAATAACATATTGAACGGAAGGTCCTTTTGAAGCTGACCACATAACTGCAAATCTATCATCATTTATTTTAACTATTTTAGGATTGCCATAGCCTTCTGCATAAAATGTACTAGAAGCAGTCAGCCATTCACATTCTGAAGTATTTAAAGACTTATTGTAGCTTGATAGAAAAATATTGTTCATTTCATTATTCATAGAAGAGCCCACAACGAGATAATTTGTTGGTGAAATTTCCATACCTGATACCTCTGCATTTGTCACATTATCACCAATGTCCCCCGAAATTTTCAATAAAGGTTGAGAACCATAGTAAGACTGCAAATACACTGAACGTTCAGGATATCCATCACTTAAGTCGACATAAACAGGATAATCACCATCGAATTTAACTATTTGCCTAAGCGAATGACTCACATGTTTATAAGGATACATATATTCTGTAGCCCCAAAATCAGACATACAACTATATTCAGTCATATTATCTGTATTAACTTTTATTGTCATATTTGACTGATGCCCATCAAGACGCAATCTACTTGTATATACTACAAGCGAATTGCCGTTCTCCGCTATCGAAACATTTCCAGAATCAAAAGGTCTCCTTGTATAAGTTTCAGCTCCGTTAAGTGATAACCCCACTATTTTTTTAAAATTTTTATCGTATTTAATAATTCTGTATACATCGCCCCCCTTGTCCAAAGATGTATCATAAGATTGACCGCAAACTACATAATTATAATTCTCTCCGCAATAATATCCACCCCATAATGGGAGTTCAAGCTCAATAGTTTGGGTTGATAACAAAGAAAACTTTGAATTATAAGTCATAATATACAATAAATCGCTATACACTACTACTTGATAATTTCCATTTGACAATTTATTTACAAATGAAGTTTTCGGAGTACCGAAAACTTCAGGAGAATAACTTGACAAAATATTTGAATAATCCTCAGGTAAAACTTCTGAACCCTCCTCCACAACATAAGTCAAAACACTTGCAGAAAAAGGTATTGCAGAAGAAATGCTAAATACTATTGCTATAGAAAGTATAATAGAAATAATCTGTTTTGCTTTCCTTAACATAAATTTCACTCCTTGGTTTTTTATCTTTTGCGGAATAGAAACTAAGAACATGTTAAATTCCTACTCCATATATTTATTATAAAATTGATAAGGTTTCATATCCCTGCCATTTTGCCAAGTGGCGTGTAAGAATCATACGATCTTTAGCATTGACTACACCATCGTTATTTACATCTGCGGAAGCAACATCAATATTTTCATAACCAGACCACTTAGCAAGGTAACGAGTTAACAGCATACGATCCTTTGCATTGACTAAGCCGTCACCGTTTGCGTCACCGAATGGAACAGTTTCTTCTAATGCTACAAATTTTAATCTGTTATCATTTGCATATTCTTCCACAATTGAATTTTTATAACCGTGGATTGTCAGATTTGGACAATCTTCAAAGACATCATCGCATAAGAAAATACCTTCGTCATTTACTAGTATAGTAACGTCTAACAAATTAGTGCATCCGTAAAAAGCATGATTCCATAAATAATTAATATCATTGCCAATTAATACTGATTTTAGGTTTGTACAATTTGAAAACGCATCGCCACCAATTGTCTTAACACTATTTGGAAATGTTACAGATGTGAGACTTGTGCAATTTGCAAAAGCATAATCTTCAATTTCTTCAACATTGTTTCCTATATTTATTGACGCTAAATTTTCGCAACTTGTAAATGCATTCCAACCTATTGTTATAACGCTATCAGAAATAACGACTGAATTTAAATATTGACAAGCTATAAAAGCACTATTTCCTATTTTTGTAACTCCAGAAGGAATTGTATAAGAAATATTTTCTCTGCTTTGCGGATAACAAAGAATTTCTGTTTTATCTTTGTTAAAAAGTATTCCATCAATATCAGAGTAGTTCTTATTATTTTCACTTACTTCTATATTTTTAAGATTATAGCAACTCTCGAAAGTTGTCCCCGAACATTCAGAAACATCATCATTTATTACAATTGTTTCTACAGTATCGCTTACAATCATTTGACTTTCCACTACCTGTGAACCATCCGCGATTATTATTTCTTTGATATTGTTACAGCCTTCAAAAGCTCCTACACCAATTCGAGTAATACTGTCTGGGACCGTTATACTAGATAAATTTGAACAGCCTTCAAAAGCTTGAAAATCAATAGTTGAAACACCCTTATTAATTATTACTCTTTCAAGATTTGTGCAATCATAAAATGTATACCCATTTATACTTGTAACACTCTTAGGTATTGTAACATTTACTAGTTTTTTACACTCTTTAAAAGCACCTTTACCCATATAGGTAATACTATCGGGAATACTGCTTTCAAAATTTGAATAAGCAAATGCATAATCTCCGATGCTCGTAGTAAATTCTGGAATTTCTAAATTTTCAACACTTGAATGCATGAAAGCATAGTCACCAATTTTTTTTACACTGTTTGGGATTATAATGCTTGTAATATTATCGCAACCATATAGAAAGCAATTTGGAATAGTTTCAACTTTTTTTCCTATATTAATCGTTTTTAACTCTGTGCACCCATCAAAAGGATGCTCAGGTGAAAAGGAATAACCACCTTCATAAATTTTATCAGAAAATTTTTCACAATTTACCGCATTATAATTTACCGTTGTAAGGGAAGTACAATTGGAAAACGCAAAACTACCTATATATGTTAAACTTTCGGGAATTATTATGTCCGTAAATCTTTTACAGCCAGCAAAAGCATTACTACCTATATATGTTACACTATCTGGTATAGATATATTTTTTAGATTTGTACACTTATCAAAGGCAAAATCTTCTATTGTCGTCATACTGTTTGGCAATGTTATAGATTTTAAATTTGTATAATCACCAAATGCGTCTATTCCAATCGTTTCTACGCCATCCGGTATTGTATATTCTGTTGCTTCAGGTTTTGTAAATTTAACTAATTCTTTTTTATCTTTTGAAAATAAAACACCGTCGACAGATGAGTAATGCTGGTTATTTTCACTCACATCAAATTCAGAAATATTATTAGTATATGAAAATGCCCAGTTTTCTATTTTGTTTACACTATCCCCAAATGTTATTTTCTTAAGCTTTTCACAATTGTATAGTGCATATTGCCCAATAGAGGTTACAGAATTACCTATACAAATATACTGTACCGCGCTATCCGTGAAAGCACTATCTCCAACTGTAGTTACACCATCATCCACCATAACATATTTTGCACCAGTTAATGGTGATTTGTCGTCAGGCAAGGAATAATTATGCATGGCACCCTCTCCATAAATACGAACAAATCCATTTTCGTAACGCTCATAATAAACATTATCACCGCATTTGATACTATACCAAGGTTCAATATCTTCTTTAAAATTGTACAAATCAATTTGATCAATATTAGTTGGAGCTACATTAATTCCTTGAGCATTTATTGGATTATATAATTCAGGATACTGTAAAGAAGCACTTGGTAACGCTGCCTGATATGATTCTCCTTTTACAACATTTAGATTTTTATAGCTTATTTTTCTTACAACGCTTCCATCCTCTGACATTTCATTAACGATATAATCCATAGTTCCGCTATCATAGCCAACGATTTTCACAGAATAATTCTCATCAAAAAGAAATATATGCTTTTCTTCTCCTGACACAAACATATAAATCTCGTCATATGATGTATCAATTTTATTATCTACTACTCTTCCAACTAAATCGCCGTCAGAATTGTATATAAAAACATCAACAGGGCAATCAACCTCTAAATCCAAATAGTGTTCAGTAGGCGATAACAGCATATTATAAGCATTATCCGAAAAAGAGCCTTTTAACAGACCCGCATTTTTTAAAACCTCAACCATTGTTCCCTCTGTAAGATAATTTGCAATTTTATCAAGATCATCGCCAACCGTTTTCTTAAATATTGTTTTTATCTGATTATTAGCAATTTTAGTCAGTTGTTGAGTAAAGGATTCCATATCCGTCAACGAAACCATACCAGTTCCCTGACATTCTATATTATTTTTGTCACTTTTCTTGTACATTTTATAATTTAAATTTCCAAAACCCGCATAAGATGGTTTTTTACCTAAGGAATAATTATTAAGTGTTAATTCAAATTCGATAGTCCGCTTTCCTATGTGCGTCTGAACATTAAAATAAAATTTTGCTTTGGTTTTAAATGTGCTTGTTAAAACACTATCATCTATTCCTAGTTTTTCATAAACTAAATCTTGCAATTTAGTATTCTGCTCACAGTATTCAGAACTTAAAGCAGCAAAAATATCTGCTACCCATACATATAAAACTTCCCTGATATATTTTTGCTGTTCTAATGAAAGATAACCATCAATGTATCCCGAAAAAGTCAATGCATTTTCAGCTGTTTGATCCACGTACTGTCTGGCGCGGTTCACTGTTTTTCCGTTTTCTGATGTAGTTTGCTGTTTATCCGTTTTTTCTTTAACTATATCTATGCTACCTACTGTAATCTGAGCCGTATCATTTATTTGCTTATTTTCATAACTGACTGTAGTTTCTAAATTCATAATCGAATTTGCACTCTTCAATTTATAGTCATCATTAACATAAACAGTGTAAGATTTGTCGATGCTGGTTCCGGCAGTAATAGAAAAACAACTATTATCGTTTAATTCAGATATATTATCTTTAAACCACCAAAATCCGGTTGAACCAAAATTAAGAGCATCTGAATTTGCTTTTATATTAACCCCATTGCAAATAACGCTCATATTTTTTAGTACGTTTTCAGGAATAAAGCCATAGCTGCCATCAATAATATATGAAATATTTATATTGATTGTAAATTCAGATACATTTAGCTTGCCATTTTTTGCGTATAATGCTTTTGGATTAGTAGTTGCAGTTACATCAACACGGCAAATATCATCTTCCGAATATATTTCCGATACTTTTTCGTCAACAATTTTGCAAACCACACTACAGTCAGGTCGTTCTACTAAATACTTTACTGCCTCATTAAAATCAAAATTATCTGTTGCCTGATACTTTTTACTATCCACTTTTATGTTGTTGGATAATGGGTCTACTGCTTTTAACAATCCAACTACATAATATTCTCCTGCTATATTTCCATTGCTATTTTCAGCTGCTCCTACATTAATTGAAAAGCTTGTTAAAACACTTAATATTATAATAATAGATATGAAAATTGATATAGCCTTATTATACTTTTTCATTGTTTTATCCTCCTGTATTTTTATTTCAAAGGCAAGGTTTCATAGTCCTGCCATTTAGCCAGGTGTCTTGTAAGAATCATTCTGTCCTTTGCGTTTACTTCGCCGTCGTTGTTTACATCGGCAACGGATTTATTTATATTTTCATATCCGCTCCACTTTGCGAGATAGCGGGTTAACATCATACGGTCTTTTGCGTTGACTGAGCCATCGCTGTTAATATCACCCATAATCATATTATCCGGAACAGAAACAACATAAATACTGAAATGATTAGTTGTAAAAATCAATCTTCCATCCTTATATTTAGCTTTCATATCAGTGATAGTACCGTCATCTTCGACTCGATGTACCTTTATCATTCCCATTGAAGCCAAAAATTTAAGTTCTTCTGATATTGGTATAGAAACTTCAACATTTTTATCTATCTGCGTTTCATCACCGTTTTTGATCATAGAAATATTGTATGCAGAGTTAGACACCGAAGCAATTATATCATAAGCTTTCGGATGTGTATCTTTTATTTTTTGAACCAACTCACTATCAGCATATAATCGAAACACTTTTAATGCAGTGTCACTGTTAAAATTAGTATCTGTTTTAACTTGTACACCTAAGCAATTTCTCGTACTGCCGCTTTGATTTTGTAAGGTAATAAACCCTGAATTTTTAGAATAAGAAATACTAATTATTTCAGACAAAAGATTTAGCGAGTCTCCAAATGTAAACATTCCTTTTAAGACAACCCCGAATATCCCAGCCATATCTTCAAATACACTTTCTCCGACTGAAAAGCCACAGCTTAATAATGCATCGTTGCAAACATCCTCAAGATTTAGGTTTTGCATATTATAAACTACGGTTTCTCCAAAATTTCCTACTGCTTCACCACCTATTAATGTTTTCTTAAAAGCACCATTAAGCAATTCTTTACTGAATTTGGTCTGATCCTTAAAGCATTCTAACGATACGGCATTCTTGAGAATTTCTTTTGTCATTTTTTGTGCAGGTAAAAATGTATTGTTTAAGTCTATTCCTTTTATGTCTCCATAAAGTCCTTTAAGTTGAAGAATACAATCAAATGCATTAATTGATGAAACAATCGCCGAATTTTCCGTATCATTAGTGATGTTAATATATCCATTTTTAGGAATTGTAACTTTAACAGATGTTATCTTTGAAGAATTAGATTTCTGACGATATGTTAATAAATTCCCATTATATATATCGCTTGCTAGATCACAGCAATTATCCCAAACCGTCTCTTTAATGCTACCTGCATTATTTGTCATCTTATCAATAACAACCGCATCTTTTATATCACCGTTTTCGCTATAAATTTCCACTGCACCGAAAATATATTTTGTATTGTATACATCAAAAGATACTGTACATGAATCATCGTTGTTTTTCGCATATGAATAATTGTCAATATACATACCGTTTACATTATAAAAATTTGATACATATTTTTCAATTCTTTGTTCTGGTACATTTTCAACTGTAAATGTCAGAGAATTACCCTCGTATACCGTAACAGGTACTCTGGTAACATAACCCGTTTTTGAATCGCTAAATGACACATATGTTGTACCGGGAGAGATTGCTTTTGCAACAATAAATCTGCAATTATCATGCAATGAAGTTTCTTCCACTTTCAAAATAGAAGTATCGTATACAGTATATGTCAATTTTGATATATCATCAGATTGAAAGCCATTATTAAACACTCCTGCACCAATTTTGATCAAACTGCCATTACGTACACTCAAGTCGGCATAATCGGAATACACTCTAATTCCGTTTAAGCCTTCAGTAACCTGTACCGTCATAGTTGTGGAATTACCGTCAGGCATCTGAGCAGTAATATATGCAGTACCAATATTATTGCACTTAATATGCACTTTCGGGTTTTTGCAATATGCATTATAGTCTCCGTCCGATTCCACAACACTGGCTATGTCACTGTCACTGCTTTTATAAATAACATCCCCCGCTGAATAATTATTATATAAAATATACAAATCAGCAACTATACTCTCATTTGCCCTGCAATTCATTTGTGGCTTTCCAAACTGGATTGGTGCCATTACACTAAATTTAATTTCATGGTTATTGGCGTAGCGTTCGGCTTCTGTTCCCGAGAAGCCATATAAAGTGAAACGGTTGAGCCGTTCATAAACACTGTCATAATTCGGAGTATAATATCCAAATGCACAACTGTCTATTTTTTCAATATTGTCTCTCAAATAAACTGACTGTAATGAAGTGCAATTCACAAATGCATATTCACCAACATTCAGTACTGAATCAGGTATATATATTGATCTAATATTGTTGCAGTTCTCAAAAGCCTGACATCCTATATCTATTATGCTGTCCCCTAAATTTATATTTTTTAGATTTCTGCAAAAGGAAAAAGCATTTCTATTTAGTCTGTTCAAATTTTTTCCCAAATCAACTTCAGTTAAGGATGTGCAATCCGAAAAACAATATTCTCCCAACGACATAACACTATCGCAAATAACAACTGTTTCCAAGTTATTACAATATCTAAATGCAAAATCCTCTATGCGCCTTATATTTGCACCAAAGTTTATATTTCGAAGGTTACTACAAAAGCAAAATGAGTATTCACCTATGTATTTTACTGTATCAGGAATTGTAACAGTATTAATATAATCATTTGATTCAAAAGCATGATTTCCTATCTTTGTAACTGCTTTTGAATTAATTGAATCAGGAATAACTACATCACTTGATTGACCTCTGTATGCAGTTATCTCTACAGAACCGTCATCTAATGGCATATAATAGAAATCACCATATTTTTGCATATATTCTGATATTTCCTTTGGTGCAAGTTCTTTATATCCTATTCTGTTATACAACGCATACTCCTCAATTGTTGAATTATAGATGCTATGCAGGTATCTTCCCTTTCCCGAATATGTCGGCAACGCTTTTCCATTAGTATGGTAACCGAAAGCAAATTCACCGATATATGCTACATTCTTCGGTAAATATAAATCAAGTAGATTGTCGCAGTTACAAAATGCTGAATCACCAATATATTTTACCGTATCGGGAATATCTATAGATGTCAAATTAATTGAAGAATTAGAGTCAATATATGAACCTGAATTATCAAAAAAGGCTCCGTCAGCAATTCCCATAATGTTCTTATTAAACTTAATAGTACCGTCTTGCGGAATATCGCCCTTATAAGAATAAGCAACCTTTCCTACATAAACAATTCCGTTATTCTGATTACTGTACCATGTTGTTCCTATAAAGGCATTTTTACCAATACAAAACAAACTTTGCGGAGCCTGTATATTTGTAAGATTCTCCTGATTCAAAAATGCAAGATTAGCAATTCCAAAAGTACCATCTTTTATCTTTAAAGTATATTTTTCAGGCATTTCACCTTTATAATTGTATACAAATTTTCCGGCATAAACTAATCCGTCACGCTGTTTATTATACCAACTGGTATTATAAAACGCATTAAACCCTATACTTACGATTGAGTCTGGAAAAATAATTTCAGATAAATTTGTGCAATTGGCAAACGCCCCCCTACCTATTTTTTGTACTCCGTAAGGTATTATTACTTTTTTGAGATTACTATAATTTGCGAAAGCACTCTGATATATATTTTTAATGTTTTCATTTATTTTTATTTCTGTAACACTTTCTAATCCGGATATTCTACTTTCATTTCCATACGGATCAAGCGAAGTTGGTTTTCCTAATCCAACAACTTCATAGCCACCAATTTTCTCTGGAAATGTAACCACCGTAGAGTTACCGGTATACCCCGAAATATATGCTTTTGAATGGTAAATATGGTAACTGAACATATCTCTTTCAATTATTTTCTCATTTTCAGCATAAACAGTAAGGGATAGAATTGAAAACATATTTAAAATTATAGCAAATGTCAGTATAATTGAAATTGTTTTTCTCACTTTTCTTCACTCTCCAATTAACCAGTATACGGTAAAGAAATGTAACCGTTCCATTTTGCAAGGTGGCGTGTAAGAATCATTCTGTCCTTCGCATTGACCTCACCATCTTTATTTACATCTGCAGATGTCATATTAATATTTTCATAGCTCAACCATTTTGCAAGATAGCGGGTTAACATCATTCGGTCTTTGGCTTTTATTTCACCATCACCATTAACATCGCCGGAAGAAATGCCATTCTCGTCTAAAGCAATATATTCAAAACCGTTGTTATTAGCATATTCCTCAGAAGCAGTATTTTTATAACCGCAAATTATAAAACCTTCTATCTTATAAGTATCAGATAAATATCCTAATGCTTTATTGCCAATAGATAAAACACTTTTGGGGATTGTTATGCTTGCCAAATTTTCACAAGCAAAAAAAGCTCTGTCTCCTATTTTTTTTACTGTTTCGGGTAATATAACGCTATTGATATTAGAATTTCCTTCTATCAAAGGATGTGATTGAGCAAAATATGTCCCTATTGAGGTAACTTTGTTTCCATTAATTTCCGAAGGAATTTCAAGCACTGAAGGGTACATCTCTCCATCATATTGATAAATTTGGATTCCATCAAAATCATCTAATCTATAACTATACAAACTGTTTCTAACCTTAACACTGTAATATCTGGGGGCACTTCCTGCAAATCCTGCCTCAACTTCATAATACTCCTTTCCATCAGAAACCATAGCGTTTATATGTCCTGAACCAGCTCCATAATCTTTACTTCCATTTCTTTTCCATGCTTGTAAACCTGCACTTTTTGACATATATATTATAGCGTCTGTTGAAGCCCAACAATCTCCACCTCCTGCAATAATCAACCCTGCATAAGACGAATAACCATCATCGTAATCTCTTTCTGCTACAAATTTAGCGATGATATTAATTTTCTCATATGTGGACATATCGTTTTTTATATTCTTCGACACATAGTCATCCATTATTTTTTCTGCATATATATCAGAATAATCAACTACATTAACTTTAACCTCAAACTCTACATCATCAGCACAGACAATGATTGTACTTTCTCCATACTCAATATCCTTGGTTATTTTTGTCGGTGTTTTGTTAGGTTCCTCAACAGTTGTACCATAATTACCATACCAATAGTATGTATTAATTTTAGGTGTAATTAAACCATTGCTTGATATGTTCACTTTCTCATATCCATCAACATAATAAGATATCTGGTTTGCCCCACTAACAATAAGTTGAAAAGAACTATTAAAATTTGACGGAATACTGATGTATTTTGCAGCCCAATCTTCTATCGCATATATTGTTACATCTGTTGAATTAATACTAATATTCTTTTTTACATCAATTTGTGTTGCATCAGCCATTACACCCGTTGCAGCTCCTGCTATAACGGATGTGTTAATAACCACACTTATAATGATTGTTGCTGAAAACAAAATGCTCAATACTCTTTTTAAATTACATTTCATAAGATTCCCCTCCTGTAAAAGTAATTTTATTTATTATTTGGTAAGATTTCATATTCCTGCCATTTTGCTAGATGCCGTGTAAGAATCATTCTGTCCTTTGCGTTGACTTTGCCGTCATAATTCACATCAGAAGCCTGATCATTTATGATTTTTATGCCATTCCATTTTGCAATGTACCGCGTTATTGACAGTATTCTCAACTTTGTTTTCAGAAATATTATCAAATTCATACGATTTAACATTTGCTGCATTTATATATGTATCAGATTTTATCTCTATTGTATTACTATTATCACTCACAGATGTATTTCCGCTTGCTTTACCTGAAAATCGGATAAAATTTTTTTCGCTCTGCGTTTGTAAAGCAATATCAAAATCATAGTTTCTACCCTCAACCGTTACGCTTTTACCATTAATAGTGAATCCATCTGAATAATTTGAGCAAATATAAAATCCTCCGGAATATGTTTCGCCGATAATCTCACAGTCATTTTCTAAGTTTGAAAACACAAATTTTGAACTATTATTAACGGTAATATCCCATGAACAAGTATTATCCAGATTGTCTACCAATTTACAATCATATACATTCATATTACCGTTATAGCTGCTTCCATCATATTCAAGATACTCACCTCTATCATTCACCACTTTAAATGTTTTATATGCAGTAATATTTAATTGAGTGGTATTACTTGCAGAAACAGGCTCACTTCCTTTTACTACCGAAATACTGCTAAAATTTTTTCCACTGTATAATTTCCGCAAATTGCAATAGCAAGTTGAAACAATTTTTTAAGAATATCATGTTCATTGGAGTAGATATTTGTAAGTCACCACAGTAAGGAATGTTGTATCAAATATTTAAGTAGCGTATATTCTATCTAACTGAGTTTCAAACAGCTCCTTAGGTGTGTGATAGTTAAGAATTTTTCTTGGCAGTCCATTGATTACATCGGAAAAGAACAGTATGTCTTCCGTCTTATAATCACTTATGCTCTTTCCTTTAGGAATAAAACGTCTTAACATTTTATTATGTCATTCATTAGTTCCTTTTTCACATGATGTGTATGGATGGGTAAAGTACACAGACGTTCCGTTATTCTCTATTTTAGATAGATTGGCAAACTCAGAACCATTGTCGCCTGTGATACTTTTAAACACTTCTGACTTCTTATTCCCAAATTGATTCATTAAATTCTGTAAGGCTTCATCAATTGCCAACGAAGAGTGATCCTTTACCTTTATCCACAATGACATTCGTGTTTGTCTTTCGACTATTGTCATTATAGCCGGTTCTGTATCTTTCTTTTTGCCAAGCACACTGTCTATTTCCCAGTGACCGAATTTTTCTCTTGAATTTACTGTTTCAGGACGTTCTTCAATGCTTTTACCCAGTATTCTCCTGCTTTTTCGTGCGTTCGAAGATTTGGTGTTTCGCTTAAGCTTTTCCGGTAAATCTATGTTTTTGATTGGCAGTAATCCTAAATCCACGTAGTTGTAAAGAGTTTTGGTACATACCATTTCATCAGAAGAAAACAGATTGTTTTCTTTGGCATATCCGACACTGGCATCTAACGACCATCCTTTTTCGGTAAACATTTCGACTACATAATTGAGAAATTCAACACATTCAAGGCAACGGTAATTCCTTTTACTGTTTACTCTATTGCCTTTGTATTTCTGTTCAGCAATATCAGGTTTATACCTTTTGACTTTGCCGTTATACAAATGCACCGTTCCATTCTTTACTTCTTCGTTGATTGTATTGTATGGGCGATGAAGTTCTTTGGCTATTTTGTAAATCGACCAGTGGCCTATATTAAGCCTGATTGATATATAGTATCGTTCTTCTCTTGTTAAGTGTTGACCTTTCTTGTGTGTTGGTGTAAAATTAAGTGTATCCATAGTGACGGTTTCCTTTGGGATTTTTTGTTGTGGTAACTTAATTCTACTACGAAATCGTTTCTATGGATATTCTTTTTTTATTGTTTCATCTTCATTTTACAATCTGCGCCTCGTAAATTTAATTTCAATTTTCTTTTGTCAATTCAAAAGTTCCCTTATTTTTATCTTTTGACAAAAGTGTTAATTTGTTTTCATCTATAATAAACTTATAAGTCGAATCCTGTGGAGATTCGCTTATAAAATCAATTTTTATTTCATCATTATTTATAGTGTAATTAAATTCATATTCTGAGTCTGAAACAGCCATTTTACCGTTTCCTCTGCCGTCAAAAGTATATTTTGTAACGCTGTCCAGTTTCCATGTTCCAATTAGTACATCGGAAGTAACTTCAATCTGACTACTAATATCCTGATTATTCCTGCAACCGCACGAAAATGCAAAAAATAATACAACCAATGCGAAAACACATACAGATTTAAAATTTGTCAATTTCATAACTTACTCCTCTAATAATCGAGTAGGAGACTACCCATTAGTTGAGTAGCCGACCTCTCACACCACCGTGCGTACCGTTCGGTACACGGCGGTTCAATAATTTGAGTGCAGTACCTTGTATCTGTGGAGTATGTCATCATATCCTACTGATGCAAGGTATTCGTTTGTTAATGACTTATGCAAAATATGGCTGTTGGATATTCTCCAATAACCCTTTCTGCTGTTTGCCCACTCCCAAGCCTTTGAATTGTTTATCCCAAGCCTGACGAGATTATCGTGCTTAGTCTTTATCTTCTTCCATTGTTTCCAGTAGATTTGTCGTATTATTCGCCTCAACCATTCGTTAAGACTTTTAATTTTGCTTTCCATATCCGCAATGGAATAATATCCAAGCCAGCCTGTTGTATATCTATTTATTCATTTGAGAATATTCTCAAGTGACCTTGCTTGTTTTCGACTTGTCAGTTCTCGAATTTTATCCTTAAACCGCTTGATACTTTTTCCGTGTGGGCGTATTCCTGCTTTCTTCCCTGTTTTGTACAGTGAAAACCCGAGAAATTTGAGTTTCAAGGGACTTCCTACCTGACTTTTCTGGTGACTTCTTGCAATTCAGCTGTACATCACTGCACAGTTTGGGTGGGTGTCAATCTATCTGTCCTTCGCCCCATTGCAAGACCTCCCCAGTTAAGAACAGTAACCTTCCTCTCATATATCCGCCACATTTACACCGCAGAGTTCAGGCAGTATTGGACTTCGCTTTGTTTAGCAAACTTGTCCGCTCTGCGTATGCCTTATATGTGATTTCTGTTCGTCAGACCGAGAGTTTGCTTTAGGCTTACTTCATACTCCACCTCACGATGGACACACTTGCCCTCAGCTAACAGTTCCTACTGCCAAGCCTGTAGTGGACTTCCACCACATAGTTACTGCCCATTCCAGGCAAACTAAAAAGACAGACGATGGCAGAAAATCCGCCACCGTCCGCTAATCATTTTTCTAATTCAAGAATAATGTGGTATTATTTTGTAGATTTATTTTTTCTAAAGTAGACATAAGCATAAACAACCGCTGAACAAAGCATTAATACAACAGCAAGCATAACTGCAATATTGCTATTTCCAGTCTGAACAGTGCCATTATCCGAAGAAATCACTGAAGAAGTTACAGTATCGGATGTTGACGTGCCTTTGTCTGGCTTTGATGTAGCTGATTCCACTGTAGTTGGTTCAGTTACAGTAGGTTCAGTTACAGTAGGTTCAGTTGTAGCAGGCTTAATAGCCGGAATTTCTTCTGTTTCAAGAACTGTACCGCATACTGTACATTCCTTATGCTGACTGCCCTTTTCAGTTTCAGTGGCTTCCTTATCAACTATCCAGTCTGAAGGGGTGTGTGCTGCTTTGATAATTACACTGTCATGATCTGTAATCTCAACAGATGCCGTAGCATCCTCAAACCACTTTCCGCAGCCGTCACAAACATAGTATGCTTTCTGACCATCCTTTGTACATGTTGCAGCAAAGCCCTCAACTAATGTAAGCTTATGTGTATGTCCGAGTGCAGGAGTGATTACATATCCGCATTCTTTACAAACCTCAGGTTCGTACTCTGTTGCAGGACCACTTGAAGTATGCTCTGCAAAATCAAGCTTGTCTTCACAAACTGTGCACGCATGCCAATGTCCTGTTTTATCCGATTTCCATGTGGTTGTATCGTAGTTGTGGTCTGCAAGTTCACCATACTCAAAGGTTTCAGTATCACTTGCCTGTCCACATACAGAACAGCTCTTGAAATAAACAGCTTTTGAAACGCATGTTGCAGGAGTCTTTAAGTATTCGTCAGCAACTTTTTCTGTATACTGATGAGGAGCATATTCGCCGTATTCCTGACCACAAACATCACATACAGCTTTCTTTGTACAAGTAGCTTCGCCACCGTGATGAGCAACTAGCGGAAGTTGTTCAGCTTCTTTTGTTGTTTCAATAGTTGCCTCTGCATCCTTAAAATACTTTCCACAGCCTGCACAGTAGTAATATTCATTATTACCGTTTTCTGTACAGCTGGACTTCTTGGCAGGAATCGACTCTGTTTTGTGGATATGTTTGCCCTCAATCTGAATATTGCCACTTACTAAATCAAAGACAACATTATCCATATCATAGTTAAGGATATCCTGGTCAAGACTTATGGTTGTAGTGCCTGTCACGGCCTCTTTTGAAACCTCAAAGGTTAATGTTGCAAGAACGCCATTAACTTTAAAGTTCTCCGGAGCGGTATCATTAACCCAGCACAAACCGTAAGGGCTTGTTTTATAATTGTCGCTGTGAGTAACTCCTGACAACAAACCTCCGTCCTTCACCTCTTTGAGCTTAAGTACATCAGCATCGTAATTCACATACAGATTAGCCGATACCAAGCCCGGGTTGTTTGACATCGTGATTGTAACATCAACGGTGTCGCCTGCTTTTGCTTCTGTGCTGCTTACAACGATTGACGGTGCGTCTTCCGAATCAGCAAACGCTGTAAAGCATACTGCCTGAGCCATCAGAATACAAACTGCCATAATCACTGCAAATGCAGCTGAAAGTTTTCTCTTCATCAAACTTTCTTCCTTTCTTTAAAATTTATCAAAAGGTAGGGTTTCATAACCCTGCCATTTTGCCAAGTGTCTTGTAAGA